>Ga0302311_10007991_pt1 | contig 10692 bp, 9 predicted proteins | sample III_Palsa_N1_3_FD_200449 | JGI IMG/M metagenome (GOLD analysis project Ga0302311, IMG submission 200449) | Peat permafrost microbial communities from Stordalen Mire near Abisko, Sweden - III_Palsa_N1_3 | ecosystem: Environmental > Terrestrial > Soil > Palsa > Peat permafrost | place: Sweden...
AAACGGCCCGGGTTCGACCGCCGTCACGCGAATATTGAAATGCGCGAGTTCCGAGGCGAGGGCCTCGGAGATGCCTTCGACCGCAAACTTGGTGGAGTTGTAGATGCCCCAGCCGGCCAGCCCGACGAGGCCGCCGATCGACGACAGGTTGACGATGTGGCCGCCCTGCTGCTTCCGCAGGTGGGGCAGCACGGCGCGGGTGACCCGGAGCAGGCCGAAAACGTTGGTCTCAAAGACGCCCCTGATTTCCTCGTCGCTTGCCTCCTCCACCGCGCCGAGGAGACCGTGGCCGGCGTTGTTGACCAGCACGTCGATGCGGCCAAACCGGCCGATGGCCTGCGCCACGCCCGCTGCCACCGCCTCATCGCTGTGGAGGTCCAGCGGGATCGCCAGGAGACGGTCCGTCTCCCCCGGAAAGGCCGCCTCCACCTTGGCGGGATTGCGGGAGGTGGCGACGACGCGGTCGCCCCGGGCGAGGGCCGCGCGGACGAGTTCGCTCCCAAAGCCCTGGGAAGTGCCGGTAATGAACCAAACGAGCGGCCGGGAAGGAGTCGGAGATGCCATAGGGGGACGGAAACCAGAAGCCGCGTTTAGACAAACGGAATGCCGGTTTGCCGCCGAAAATGAGGCAGGGAATACCTCCGCGCACGCTGGAGGACCGGGAAGCTTGCCTTGGGGGCGCCCGGAATCCAAACCCGACTGAAACTCGGCGCGCTCCCGAAGATGAAAGTCATCAGCTTCCACGATTCCCTCCCCATTTCGGATCCCCGGAGCTTCCTCGACCTCACTACGGAAAAGCCCGTCCCGGGACCCCGCGACCTGCTGGTTGAGATCCAGGCCATCGGGATCAACCCCGTGGATGCCAAGATCCGCGCCGGCGGCGGACCGGGAACGCCGAGTGGCGATCTGAAAATCCTGGGATGGGACGCCGCCGGCATCGTCCGGGACGTTGGCGCGGTGGTCTCGCTCTTTGCCCCCGGCGATGAGGTCTGCTATGCCGGCTCAGTCGATCGGCCCGGCTGCTATGCCGAATTCCAATGCGTGGATGAGCGAATCGTGGGCCGACGGCCGAGGACGGTCGGATTCGCGGAGGCGGCGGCCATGCCGCTGACCACCATCACGGCCTGGGAGATGCTCTTCGACCGGCTGAAGGTCGATCGGTCCGGGCCGGGAAGTCTCCTTGTCGTCGGAGGCGCCGGCGGAGTTGGCTCGGTGGCAATCCAGCTGGCCCGGCAGCTGACCCAGCTCGAAATCATCGCCAGTGCTTCGCGGCCCGACACGCAGGACTGGTGCCGCCGGATGGGCGCGCACCACGTGGTCGACCACCGGCGGCCGCTCGGGGCGCAGGTCAAGGCCCTCGTCCCCAGGGGCGTGAACTACGTCCTGGCCCTGACCAAGGTGGAGGACCACTACGACGAGATCATCGAGGCGATGGCCCCGCAGGGCGCCATGGCGCTGATCGAGAACCCCGCCCGACCGCTCGAGATCACCAAGCTGAAGCCCAAGAGCATCGCGCTGCACTGGGAGTTCATGTTCACCCGCTCCCGCTTCCAGACCGCTGACATGGGCGAGCAGGGGCGGCTCCTGACCGAGACCGGGAGGCTGATGGATGCCGGCCGGATTCGGACCACCCTGCGGAGCAACGTGGGGGCCATCTCGGCGGAAAACATGCGCAAGGCGCATGCGCTGGTTGAAGGCGGCCGAACCATCGGCAAGATCGTCCTCGCCGGTTTTTAGATCCTGGCGATGGAAAACCCTGGGCAGATTCGCGCCAGCGGGCACCGGGCAAACGCCGCCGGGGCCGGACGGGCCGGCGCGCAAAAATGCTTGGAGGACGTGTGCGTTTCGCTCTAGACGTTGGTCATGGAAGCGAAGGCGGTCCTCAAGGAACTCAAGGCCCTGGGCGATGCGGGCTACCGGAAGATCCTGCTCAACCACGGCGCCCAGCCCGATTGCTTCGGGGTCAAGATCCCCGAGATGAAGAAGATCCTGAAGCGCTCGGGCGCGGATCACGCGCTCGCCCTCGAGCTCTACCGGAGCGGCAACTACGACGCCATGTACCTGGCGGGCCTCATGGCCGACGACCGCCACATGACCCCCCGTGAACTCCAGGAATGGGTCGCGAGGGCGAGTCCGCCCCTCGCCGCCTCGACCGTCGCCTGGGTGGCGGCCGGGAGCGGCCACGGTTGGGAGGTCGCCCAGAAGTGGATCGATTCCAACCAGGAGCTCGTCGCGGCGGCCGGCTGGTCGACGCTCACGAGCCTCGTGTCCATCACCCCGGATGTAGCCCTGGACCTGCCGGGCCTGGAGCGGCTGCTCAAGCGGGTGCAGGCCCACATTCACTCCGCACCCAACGAGGTCCGCCGGAGGATGAACGGATTTGTGATCGCGGTCGGGAGCTATGTCGCGCCGCTGACGAAGGCGGCGTTGGCCGCCGGGAAGAAGATCGGTTCCGTGACCGTCGATGTCGGCAACACCGCCTGCGAGGTTCCCGGGGTGGCCGAGGCGATCGGCAAAGTCGCGGCCCGGGGGACCATCGGCCGGAAGCGCCCCGGCGCCAAGTGCTAGGGTCCCGTCGGGTGCCCGCTTGATTCCCCGCCTCGCAGTCCAGGCCGCCGAGATCCCCTGGCTCCCGACGAAGGAGGATGCGATCGGCGCGCGGGACGCGGCCGGGCGCCTCTACTACGCGAAGACGGATGGGGGCTCGCCTGCCGGGCGCACGCCGTCGGCGCTCGCCAATGAACTCACTTACCACGTGGTCGCCGCGGCGAGCGGACTCCCCATGCCGGCCGGCGCCCTCCTCGAGGTGGACGGCAGACTGGCCTGGGGCTCGGAGGCTTTGCCCCGGCGATTGGGGATCCCGCGCGAGGAGGCGGCTCAGGTCCTCGCGGAAGCCTGTGCCGCATCCCGGCAGGAGTTTGAAAACCTCGGGCGGGCGCTCCTGCTCGACCTCGCGCTCCTCAACAGCGACCGGCGTCCCTGGAACATCCTGGCGAGCCGCGAGGCCGGCCAGGTTCGCCTGTGGTACATCGACCACGGCAAGTCGCTGGTCGCCGACGGACTGGAGGACTGCGGTCTCCGCCGGATTGGTCCGGGCGCCCTCTCCGACGCGAGGTTTGGCGCCTACCTCACCTGCGCCGAGGCCAACCGCCTGTTCCTGGGCCGGGCGACCGACCAGGATCTTCGCAGCCTCTGGGCCGGGCTGAGCCTGGATCGGAAGACGCTGGAGCTCGCCCGGGTGCTCTGCCCCGCCGAATGGCGGCCGGCCGCCCTCCAGCAGCGGCTGCAGGATTTCCTGCTCCCGTGGTGGGCGCACCTCGCCGGCTGGGTGTCCCGCTCGGCGCCGCTGCAGCGACTTCGCGAACTCGTCGGCGGGGCGCCTCGGCCTTAGGCTGAGGCGTTGATGATATTGCCGGTGCCCTCGGGGGCGATGGGGGTCGAGCCCGAGTCGGTGCTGTCCGTGTCCGCGGCGGAACTGTCGTCGCCGTCGCGATGGCGGAGGGCCTTCATCGCCTCCTGCAGCGTCGCCAGGGCCTTCTGGGCATCGGTCATGTTCCCGTTCTGCACCGCCGAGGCGAGCGAGCCCAGCGCCGAGCTGGGGCTGGCGTTCTCGATCGCCTTGGCGAGCGTCGGGCTATCCTCCTCGAGCTGGGTGAGGGCCGCCTGGGCGTCAGAGGAATTGCCGCTCTGGATCGCGGTGGTGAGGGCGCTGAAATCCGAGGCCATGGTGCTCGAGGACGAGTCCATGCCGGATGACGCAGTGTTCGCGGTCAGGAAAGGATCGGTGGCGGACGAAACATTCATGGCATCAATTATTTACATTCCAGCGGGCGGTGATTCGCAGTCGCGAATTGCGGTGGGGATATCGGCACACCGCTGGCGCCACTTGAGGCCAAATCCCTAGAAAATGCCGAGCGGCGGAAACGGCCGAAGGGCCGGACGAGGGATTGATTCGGCGAGCGGAGTAGAAAAGAGTGACCGGAATGGAGGCACCGAGCGCTGCGCCGTCGTTCGATCTGGGCCCCCGGTGGACCGCCGCGCTGATTCTGGGGGTCACCCTCGCGATCTATTGGCCGGCCCTGCAGGGCGGAATCGTCTGGGACGACGATGCCCACGTCACCCGCGCCGGGCTCCAATCCGTCGACGGGCTCATTCGGATCTGGACCGACCTGCATGCGACCCAGCAGTACTACCCCCTGCTCCACAGCGCGTTCTGGGTGGAGCACGGGATCTGGGGCGATTCCACCCTGGGCTACCACCTGCTCAATGTCGTGCTGCACGCCACCTCGGCGTGGCTCTTCGTGGTCCTTCTTCGCCGCCTCGCGGTACCCGGTGCCGCCCTGGCGGGCGTGCTCTTCGCGGTTCATCCCGTCTGCGTCGAATCCGTGGCCTGGATCTCCGAGCAGAAGAATACGCTTTCGCTCCTGTTCTACCTGCTCGCCGCCCTCTCCTACCTGCGATTTGACGGGGACCGGAGCCGCCGCGGGTGCTACGCCGCGGCCAGCGGCCTTTTCCTCTGCGCCCTCCTGACCAAGTCGGTCACCGCGACGCTTCCCGGCGCCCTCCTGGTGGTCGCGTGGTGGCGGCGCGGCCGCCTTTCCTGGCGCCGGGATGTCCTCCCGCTGGTGCCTTGGATCGCGTTGGCCATCGCGAGTGGGCTTTTCACCTCCTGGGTCGAACGCACGATCGGGGGCGCCGAGGGGGGGAGCTTCGACTTGTCGTCGGGCCAGCGCCTGCTGCTGGCTGGACGAATCCTGTGGTTCTACGCGGGCACGCTGCTCTGGCCGGTGCACCTGATCCTCATCTATCCGCGCTGGGACGTGGCGGCGGCCGGGGGCGCCTGGATGGGCTACCTCCTGGCGGCCCTTGCGGTGACGGTGGGGCTCTGGCTCCTGCGCCGCCGCACCCGCGGGCCGCTGGCGGCCTGGCTCCTCTTTGCCGGCACGCTCTTCCCGGCACTCGGCTTCTTCAACGTCTACCCGTTCACCTTCTCCTACGTCGCGAACCACTTCCTCTACCACGCGGCGCTCGCGCCGCTGGCAGCGGCCTCCGCCGGACTGGTGGTGCTGCTGCGGGGCCGCTCGCCCCGGGTGCAGGCGGGAGGCTGGGCCGGCGCGGCGGTGGTGCTCTGCGTCCTGGCCCTGCTCAGCAACGCCAGTGCCCAGACCTTCGAGAATCCGCGCACGCTGTTCGAGGCCAGCCTCGAGCAGAACCCCCGCGCCTGGATGGCGCACGACGGCCTCGGGGTCTGGTTCGGCCTCCATGGCGACAGCCGCCGCGCCACCGAGCAGTTCCAGGCGGCGCTGCGGCTGCGGCCCGACTATCCCCAGGCCCATGACAACCTTGGCCTCGCCCTCGAGGACCAAGGCGACCTGCCACGAGCCATGGCCGAGTTTCGGGAGGCCCTCCGCCTGAAGCCCGACCTCGCCGAGGCCCACAACAACCTCGGCTCCGCGCTCGTCCGGCTGCCCGACCACGGCGCCGAGGCGGTCGCCGAGTTCCAGGAGACGGTGCGCCTGCAGCCCGAGTTCGCGTCGGGCCACAGCAACCTGGGAACCGCGCTCATGGCGCTGCCCGGCCGCCAGATCGACGGCTTGGCCGAGCTCCGGCTGGCGGTGCGGCTGCGCCCGGACATCGCCGATTCCCATGCCAGCCTGGCGGACGCGCTCGCCGAGATGCCGGACCGCGGCAACGAGGCCGTCGCCGAATACCGGGAGGCCCTGCGGCTCACTCCCCGCGACGCCCAGGTCCGGAACAACCTCGGTCTCGCCCTGATCGCGCTCGGGCGTCCCGAGGAGGCAGCCGACGAGTTGACCCGGGCGCTGGCGGATCGGCCGTCCTTCGCCGAGATCCGGCTCAACCTCGCCATCGCCTATCTGAACCTCCCCGGGCGCCGGGCCGATGCGGCCCGGCAGCTCGACGCCTTCCTGCAGGTGCGCCCGCCGAACGACCTGACCCGGCAGATCCTCGCGCAGCTGCAGGGGAACTGACCCCGCCGCGCCCGGACCAAGGAACTGCGATGCCTGAACTAGCGGAGGTGGAATATTTCCGGCGCATCTGGGCGGAGGGGTTGGGATCCGCCCGCATCGCGAAGGTTGAGGCCTCCGGGCGGCGGCCCTTCCGGGGCGGGGCGGCCGCGCTCCAACGCCTGGTCGGGACCCGCCTCGTGCGCTCCAGCACGGCGGCGAAACAGATGCTGTTCGAGTTCCAGGGGAGCTCCGGCCGGGTCCACGCGTGGCTCGGCGTTCACCTCGGTATGAGCGGCGAGCTGCGGATGGAGCCCGCCGGGCTAGAGGCGGGCCCCCACGACCACCTGATCCTGCGGACCGCCGCCGCGGCGGCCGTCTACAACGACCCGCGGATGTTCGGCCGGGTCGAATTCCACCTCGGCAAGGAGGTGCCCGGATGGTGGTCGCGGATCGCGCCCGCGGTCCTTTCGGCCGCCTTCACCCGCGCGGCGGTCGCCGCCTACCTCACCCGCCGCGGCCGCGCCCCGGTCAAGGCGGTCCTGCTCCAGCAGGAGCGCTTCCCGGGGATCGGCAACTGGATGGCGGACGAGATCCTGTGGCGGGCCGCCATCCATCCGGCGCAGCCCGCGGGCACGCTCTCGCCCGCCCAGGTCGCGGCGCTCTGGAAGGAATGCCGCCAGGTATGCCGGCTCGCGCTCCGGGTGATCGGCGGCCAGGGCCGCCAGCTGCCCCCGTACCACAAGGCCCACATTCCCGCCTCCTGGCTCTTCACCCACCGGTGGGAGCCCGGCGGGACCGATCCCCGCACCGGCACGCCGCTGCAGCGCGCCACGATCGGCGGCCGGACGACCTGCTGGTCGCCGGCCCGCCAGAAACTGCCCGGGAAGAAGGCGCCGTCCCGCTGAGGGCTACTTGGCCTTCCCGATCTCCTCCCACTCGGCGACGGTGAGCTTGATCGCCGCGCCGCCCACGTTCTCCTCCAGGTGCCCGACGCTCGAGGTGCCGGGGATCGGGAGGACGACCGGGGAACTCTGCAGGAGCCAGGCGAGCGCGAGCTGCGAGACGGTGGCGCCGTGCTGCTTGGCCGCCTTGTCCAGCGGGCCACCCGGACGGGCGATCTTGCCGGCGGCCAGCGGAAACCAGGGGATGAAGCCCAGCCGGTGCTCGGTGCAGTAGCCGAGCACCTTGGCCGCCTTGCGTTCCGAGAGGTTGTACAGGTTCGGCAGGATCTTCCGCGCGTGCACGATTTCCGCGACCGAAACCTCCGAAAGGCCGACGTGGCGGATCTTGCCGGCGTCCTGCATCTTTCGCAGGGCGCCGAGCGTCTCGGCCGCCGGGACCTTGGGGTCGATCCGGTGGAGCTGGTACAGGTCGATGCAGTCGAGCTTGAGGCGCCGCAGGCTCATCTCGACGCACTGCTCGAGGTACTCCGGCCGACCCACGGGCAGCCACTGGTTGGGGCCCTGGCGGGTGAGGCCGCCCTTGGTCGCGATCACGAGGCCCTTCGGATAAGGGTGCAGGGCTTCCGCGATCAGCCGTTCGCTCACCTCGGGCCCGTACGAATCGGCCGTGTCGATGAGGGTGATGCCGAGATCCACGGCCCTGCGGAGCACCTTGCGCATCGCGGCCGGGTCCTTGGGCTCGCCCCAGACCCCGTCGCCCGTGATCCGCATGGCCCCGAATCCGAGGCGATGGACCGGCAGGTCCCCGCCGATCTTGAACTCGCCGCTCGCGGCGGCCGAAAGCTTCCCCGTCTTGGTTTTGGTCATGGCGTCCTTAGGCTAGGCGCAGTTGGGCGCCGCCGCAAAGGACCGCCGCCGATTGGGCCGGTTCCCGCCCGGAGCACTCAGGCCTTGCCGAGGCAGCAGTGCTTGTACTTCTTGCCGCTGCCGCACGGGCAGGGGTCGTTGCGCCCGACCTTGGCCGCCGCGCGGACGGGGGTCGGACCCTCGCGGAGCGCGCGGGTGTACAGCCAGGTGCCGCCTTCGCGCACGAACTCCGCCTTCTCCTGGAGCACGTGCTCCTGGCCGTTCTCCAGGCCATAGGCCGAGAACTCGACCGTGGCGGTGTCCGGGCTTCGGCCGGCGGCGGCCTCGTGCACGACCAGGCGGGTCCATTGGGTCGTCGGCTCGTCCGGGCTCGGCGTGTAGGGCGCCCGCGAGGTCGGGCGGTAGGTCCGGTGCACGAACCCGAAATCCCGCGTCGCATGGGCGGTGAAGCGGGCCCGCATGAGCTCCTCGGCCGTCGCCGGGAGGCGGGTGCCGGCCAGCACCGGGCCGCAGCAGTCGGCATAGGTCTTCCCGCTGCCGCAGGGGCAAGGGGCGGAGGGGTCAACCGGGGCGGGTGCGGATTCTGGCATAAGGGAGGAGGGACAGCTTCCCGCCGGGCGCGGCCGGGCGCAAGCCGGGGGAATCACATCACCCAGATCCAGGCGCTGACCCCGCGGGGATAGTTGCGGGAGCCGAGGGGTTCGCCGGTCTCGGAGTGGAGCTGGTCGCAGAAGTTGAGGGTGCGGGTGATCGGGCTCTGGAGCCACCGGATGTGGACGGCGTCGGCGGCGAGGGCGGCCGGCGACAGGGAGCGGGGGAAGAGCTCGCGGGCGACGTGCTGGCAGAGGAAGATCTTGCTCACCCAGGTGTTGGTCGAGGAGGAGCTGAGCTTCCAGCCGCCGCTCTTCGCGTCGAGGCAGACCCCGGGGACGAAGGCCATCCGCAGGTGCTGCTCCAAGAGGCCGGTGAGGTGCCGGAGTTCGGGCCCCTCGGACAGGCGGCTCCGGAGGCCGAGGAACAGGGGATAGACCAGGCCCTCGACCGCCGGGATGATCCGGCTGGCGTTGCCGTTCTCGAAGACCGCCGGGAACATCCCGCATTCGGTCTCGAAATGCGCGGCGATCGATTTCGCGAGGAGGGCCGCGGTGGCGCCGGCCGCCTTGGACTCCTTCGCCTCTTCCAGGACGCCGAAGGCGTGCTCCAGGAGCAGCCACGCGCCGAGGGTCTTGACCGCCAGGTAGACGTTGTTGCGGGCCTGGCCGAGCGAGACGTCGAGCGAGTCGTAGGTCGTGATCTCGGCGCCGGTCGGGCCGCAGCGGTCGCTGTCCCACTTGATGATGCCGTTGCGCTTCCCCGGCTTCGGGTCGTCGCGCACCCGCAGGCTCTTGGCGCAGCGCCGGAGCGTGCGGCGGTGCCGCCCCAGCCAGGCGTGGTCGCCGGTGAAGCCCGCGTAGCAGACCGCGGTGCAGACCCAGTTGGTCAGCTGCTCGGAGGTCATGTAGCTGAAGCAGTCGGTGAGGTTCGGCAGCTCGTAGCTCGAGGTTCCGGCCGGCGTGAACTGGTTGTCGACCCCCATGTCGTGGGCGAACGACAGGCCGCCCGGGGCGGTCCGCCCGTCCGGGGCGTGGATGGTGTCGGTGTAGCTGTAGCGCTTGGCGAACAGGTCCAGGGTGTCCCGCACCGCCCAGGGCCACCAGGCGAGCTCGAAGAACAGGTGGTCGACCGTGAGGTCGAAGGTGTTCAGCATCCGGTACTCGCCCTCGTTCACGACCCAGAGGGGCTTGCCCTGGTGGAGCAGGAGCTGCGTCGAGCTGAGGTAGGAATGCACGCTGTGGGCGATCAGCCAGCGCTGCTCGGGCGAGAGGGCCTGGGCCTCGAGGTCGCGGTCGCGCTCCTCCGCCATCGCCACCAGTTCGCCGTGGTGCGCGAGGCCGAACGCGAGGACCTCCTCCAACCCCTTGAAATGCCGGGTGTACAGGTAGCGGGACTCCAGGCCCGTGGTGACGACCCCGTCCTGGTAGAACCCGAGGGCGAGGGGCAGGCGCAGGTGGGAGCGGGGCGGCACGGTCGCGATGAGGCCCGCCGAGGCCCCCAGGAGGTGCACGCCGCGCCGATCGCGGCGCCACTGGGAGAAGAGGTTGAAGCCGGAATTGAGCCGCAGGCCCGGGCCGGGAAGGGCGGCGAATCCGTAGCGGGTGCCGACGGCGAAGCCCGCCAGGTCCGGGTGGGTGTCGCCGAGGACCCGCTGGCCGCTGTCGGCATCCTCGAAGCCGAAGAGGATCTCCATCGGCTCGTCCGAGTCGCGGTTGTCGCCCTCGAGGAGCGCGGACACGAGCGGGGCCGCGAGCAGCTGTTCCCGTTCCGCCCCGACGGTCCGCAGTTCGCCGATCTTCTCGAAGTGGGAATGCAGGCTGAAGGCGAAGGGGCCGGCCGCGAACCGGTCCGACGCCATCCCCAGGGTCCGGGTGAGCTCGGCGGCCGCCATCACCTCAAACGGGACCTGAAGCCCCCGCTCGACCGAGGCCTGGTCGCCCGTGAACTCCGCCGACCGGTCGGCCTGGGGCCGGAGGAACGGCAGGAGCCGCCACGGGCCCGCCCCCCGGCGGTAGCCGATGTAGAGGTTCTGGGCGGCGGGGCGGCGGGTGCCGATCGAGAAGCCGCCCGGCGTGCCGGCCGGGTGGCCGTTCACCCCGCAGCACAGGCCGCAGTTGAAGGACGCAAAGGCCCCGAACGGGGCGTGGGCGGCGTGGTAGTCGACGTTCAGGGGAAAGTCCGGGGAGGGCACGGGGGAGGCGGCGCCCCCCGGCTGCCCGGGGAAGCCGGCGGCCGGGGGCGCAACCCCCTGTTCCTAGGGCCGGCCCCCGCGGGAGTCACGACCCGAACTTGGGCGCCGAACGCTATTGATCGGCACCCGCTGATCGCCCAGCGTTTCCCATGGCTCGTTCAAATTACGA
>Ga0302311_10007993_pt1 | contig 10691 bp, 12 predicted proteins | sample III_Palsa_N1_3_FD_200449 | JGI IMG/M metagenome (GOLD analysis project Ga0302311, IMG submission 200449) | Peat permafrost microbial communities from Stordalen Mire near Abisko, Sweden - III_Palsa_N1_3 | ecosystem: Environmental > Terrestrial > Soil > Palsa > Peat permafrost | place: Sweden...
TGGGCCCCGCCCCGTCGCCACGGAGCAGCGCCACCGTCTCGCCGTCGCGATCGACCACGACGGCGGACACATGGAAGCCCTTGGCGAGGCAGGCCTCGACCGCGGTCGAGGCGATCAGCTTGGCCGCGTCATAGGACAGCACTTTCTGCGTCTTCAACTGGGCATCCGCGGCCGAGCCCCAGAGGCCGGCGGCGGCCAGGATCGCCCCGGCACCGATACGCAGGCATTTGCTGGACATGGCGAGGCTCCTCCTGATGGCAGAAGCCTTCGGACTACGCCCCGGACCGGCCCCCGTCCAGCGCCGCCAGGCCGCGATCACGCAGAGTTGTTAGCTTTTCCGGATCATCAGCAGATAGGCGTAGCCGTCGAACAGATCCTCGTCGAGCGCGAGGCCATCCTGGCCCGCCGCCAACTGGCGCAGGTCGCGCTCGATCTCGGCGCGCGGATGCACGTCGAACAGGCGCAACCATCCGAGCAACAGCCGGCGGCGCCAGCGGGGCGCCTGCAACTGGTCGCCGAAATCGACCACGGCCAGGATGCCGCCGGGTGCCAGCTGGTCCAGCGCGCGTTCGACCACCGGGCGCCAGTCCGGGATCATCGACAGGACATAGCTGAAATAGATTACGTCGAAGCGGGCGAGACCGAACGCCGCCTCCGGCTCGAAACCCTGGCCGCCGGCCTGTGCCAGGCGCACGCGACGACCGAGGCCCTTGCGGTCGAGCGCGCGCTGGGCCGTATCGATCATCACGCCGGCGACATCGACGCCATAGAGCCGCGCGTCGGGCGCCATATGGCCGAGCTTGACCAGGTTGCGCCCGGTGCCGCAGCCCATTTCCAGCACCGAGGCGCCAGGCTTTATCGGCAGCCGCGCCAGCAGCCGATCGCGGCCCAGCAGATAGAATTTCCGGGTCAGGTCGTAGATGTGCCGCTGATAGCGGTACATCGCATCCATGCGCCGGGCGGCATCGTCGGCGACCGCCAGCTCCACCATGTCAGGCGACGCGGGAATAGAGGTGGAAGCCCCCATAGATCGCCGAGCGGTCCTGGGCCAGCCAGCGCTTGGAGTCTGCCTCGTGGTAGTGCCAGCCCTCGAACAGCCGGGCGAAGACGGCCGGGTCGAGCTTCTCGGTGAAAGGCGATTCGGCGCCGGCGGTGCGGAAGATCACCCGGGCGCCCGGCTTGGCGGTCCGGCGGATCTGGGCCCAGAGATCGGCCAGCATGGTCGCATCCATCCAATCGACGCTGTCGAGCAGGATGTAGCGATCCTTGCTCGCCGCATCCTGGGCGCCCAGATAGTCGGTCATCGACTGCAGCTTGACCTCGACCCGGTCGAGCCGGTCGCGGATCGTGGCGTAATTCTCGGCCTTGAGATACGGCGGCGTCGCGCGGCGGTCCTTGACGTCGTAGTGCCGGCCGAACGCCTGCCAGGCGAAGTAATTTTCCGACAGGTCGAAATCGCAGGCGAGCCTACGGATGCGGAAGCGGATGAGTTCGGCCAGATCGCCGCTCGAATCATGCTTCATCGCGTCGAACTGATTGGCCGGAATGCCCAGGCTGTAGAGCACGATCGGCTGGCGGGCGAGCAGGCGGACCAGCTTCAGCTCGAACAAAGGCTCGATCTCGCGATCGTAGATCTCGCGCTGCTCTTCCAGGCTGCGGGCGGCAAGGATGCGCTCCGGATGGCTGCCGGCGATGCGGCCGAAGGCATGCAGGAAGCCGATGAACTTGCCCAACAGCGCCTTGCGATAGAGCCCCTTGGCAAAGAACTCGATGCGCTCGCCGCCCAGGATCGAGCGATGCTCCCAGAAACCGCGCGTCGCCTCGTCCAGATGCGCCGCCAGATGCTGGCGGTAGAGGTCGACGTTTTCCTGATTCTTGGCGACGCCGAAGAACTGGAAGAAGGCCTCATGGTCCGGCAGATGCTTCAGCGACGCCAACTTCAGCCGGGTCAGCGCGATATGGGCGGGGTTGAGGTCGAGCGCGGTGATGTGGGCCGGATCGGCGACCAGATAGTTCAGGATGTTGCAGCCGCCCGACGCGATGGTCACGACCTGGCTGTCGGGTTGCAGCTGCAGCGCCTCCAGATCGACGACGGGATCTTCCCAGATCTGGTTATAGACGAAGCGGGCGAACCACAGGGCGAACAGCCGGTCGAGCAGGGCCTGCTTCTTGCCCGGTGCGGCCCGATAGACCGCCTTCTTGATCGCCGCGGTCTTGCTGCGCGCCACTGCCACCATCGCCCCGCCCCTGTCCATCCGCGGCCCTGCGGCAGGGCCGTCATGAGAAAGCGAGATAGGAGCAAAGATGAGGTCGGTCCACTCAATTTGGCGACCCGGGAAATCATTTCACCGGGCCTCCATAAAAGCGTCTCAGAACTGTAATTTTACTTGGCCGCGACTCGGCAATGACAGTATCGATGTGACGGCAAACCTGCGGCTTCGCGACCCCTAACACATCTATCACGCCCCGTGGCATGCTTGGAGTCGTTGGGGGAGGAAGAGATGGATCTGCCGGTCAGGATGAATGACGGCGAACGCGAGCTGTTCGTCCGCACTTTGGCGAAGGCCACGCACTATATGGAATTCGGCAGCGGCGGCAGCACGCTGCTGGCGGTGCGCTCGCCGGCCAAGGTGATCCTGACCATCGAAAGCGATCCGGCGTGGCTGGACAAGCTGCGGGAGCATCCGGAGATCGCGGAAGCCGCGGCAAGCCAGCGCCTGTTCCTGACCCATGCCGATATCGGCCCGGTCGGCGAATGGGGCAGCCCGGCCGACGAGACGCGCCGGGCGGACTGGCCGCGCTATTATGCCGACCCGTTCTTCGCGACCGATATCCTGTTCGACCTGATCCTGATCGACGGCCGTTTCCGGGTCGCGTCCGCGCTCGCGGCCGCCGCCTGCGCCGCCGAAAGCGCCACCATCGTCATCCACGACTACGAGCTACGGCCGCAATATTACCTGGTCGAGAAATTCTTCGACATCGAGGACAGCTGCGAGAGCCTGTACGTGCTGCGCAGGCGCAAGACGATCAATATCCGCTCGTTCTATATGGAAGTGATGCGGCACCTGTTCGAACACGGGTAGCCGCACCCTACCCTTACGACGACAGCGCGATCACCAGCGCGCCGACGACCCAGCAATAGATCGCGAACGGGCGCATCGCGTTGACCTCGTGCTTGCGGAACCAGGCCATCAGCGCCCAGACGCTGAAGAAGGCGACGATGCCCGAGACGACGCCGCCGATCACCGCATTGCCCATGGTACCGGCCGGCGCGTGGGCCAGCTTCGGCAGCTCGAGTACGCTGGCACCGAGGATGATCGGGGCGGCCAGCAGGAACGAGAAGCGCGCCGACGCCTCATGGGTAAGCCCGGCCCAAAAACCCGCGACCATGCTGGCGCCGGAGCGCGAGAATCCCGGAACGAGCGCCAGCGACTGGGCCAGGCCGATCAGCAACGCCTGGACGAAGCTCAGTTCCTCGACCTGTTTCGAGCCGCGCTTCTGCAGCTTCTCGCCGGCATAGAGCAGCACGCCGTTCAGGATTAGGAAGAACGCTGCCGAGGTGACGTTGGAAAAGATGCCTTTCAGCAGCTTCTCGAACACCAGTCCGATCAGCGCCGCCGGAATCGTGCCGACGATCAGCAAGAACAGCGTGCGCCGTGCCGCCATGGCACGGCTGTCGAACAGGCTTTTGATGAAATCGAGCCAATCGCGCCAGAAGAACCCGAGCAGCGCCACCGCCGTGCCCAGATGCAGCATCACCACGAACGGCAGGAAATGCTCCTTCAGGAATTCCGGGCTCAGGTCCCAGCCGAAGGCAAACGGCGTCAGCACCGCATGGGCGACGCTCGAAATCGGGAACAGTTCGGTAATGCCCTGGATGACGGAAATGATCAGGGTTTGCAGGAGATCCATGTCGCCTCGGCTGGCTGGGAAAGAAGGCAGGCCCGCCTATAGCAAGTCCACGCCGGCCCGGACAGGGGTTAATCTCGGGTCAAACTCGCGAGCCCGATGCCGGCACCGATCAGGAAGGTGCCGGCGATGCGGTTGGTCAGGCGGGCGAAGCGCGCCTGGTTCGCCAGCCGCGTCGCCTGGGCGGCGAGCGAGGCATAGAAGAACAGCACGCCGAATTCGATGACGACGCTGACCAGCGCCAGCACCGCCATCTGCGGTACCACCGCCAGAGCCGGATCGACGAATTGCGGCAGCAGGGCGGTGAAGAACAGCAGCGCCTTGGGATTGGCGACCTGGACCACGAAGGCGTGGGTGAACAGGCTGAGCGGCCCGCCGCGCGCCGCCGGCGCGGTCTCGACCGCCAGACTGGAGCTGCGGTCGAAGAAGGTCCGGACGCCCAGCCACAGAAGATAGGCCGCCCCCAGCCATTTGATCGCGAAGAACAACTCGTAGGAGGCCAGCAGCAGGGCGCCGAGACTGGTCGCCGACAGGATGAAATAGAGCGTGTTGCCGGCGATGATGCCCAGGATCGACCAGAGCGTCTTCATCGGGCCATGGCGCAGCGCCTGGGATAGGATGGTCAGCACGGCCGGTCCCGGCGTCAGGCACAGCACCAGTTCTGTGATGGCGAACAAGGCGACGAGCTGCCAGTTCATGGCGCGCCGTTCTTCTCGGCGATGAACCGTTCGAACGCGGCCAGCGTCGGTTCGCTCACGTGATGCTCCATGCCCTCGGCATCGGCACGCGCGGTTTCCGGATCGATGCCGAGCGCCTCCAGAAAGCGCAGCACGATCTGGTGCCGGCGCCGGCATTCGAGTGCCAGCGCCCGGCCGGCCTCGGTCAGGAAGATCGAGCGATAGGGCTGCTGCAGCACATAGCCGTCGCGCTGCAGCCGGCCGATGGTATTGACCACGGTCGCGTGCGCCACGCCCAGCCGGCGCGAGATATCGACCGCCCGCGCCTCGCCCTGGGCATCGATCAGGTCGGCGATCAGCTCGCAATAATCCTGCGCCATCATGCTGTCGCGCTGGCGGCGCTGCTGCTCGAACGCGCGCGTCTGGCTTTCAGGCTCGTCGACCACGCAATTAAGCAGGCCGATAGCGGGCGCCTGCGTCTCCTCGCTCATTCGCTGCATGTCCCCCGGTGCATGAGCGCGATCCTAGCAAGCGGGCGGGGCTTTTGTAAGGGACCCGCCCGCTGCTGGCGACGGCTTAGTTTCTTATCGTCTAGCCATGGATCGGCTGCTCGACAGCCGTGTTCAAGGCCGCCTGGATGTCGCCTTCCCACAGTGCCCGCGGCTTTTCATAGACCAGTTCGATCTCGTTGCCGTCCGGATCGTTGAGATGGATGCTGCTGGTCGCCCCCCGATCGACCCGGCGGTGCAACGGCACGCCGCGGCCGGTCAGGAACTCGATCTGTGCCAGCCAAGCCTCGCGACTGGGATAGCCGACCGCAACATGGTTGAGCACCTGGGGTGTTTCGGCCAGCGCCGGCCGCTCGAGCAGGCCGATGTCGTGATGGCTGAGCTTGCCCTCGATCTCACCGCTATAGAAGCCCATGCGGACCCGCGGCTTGCCGTCGGGACCGGGCCGCTCGAAACGGCCGACCTGGCGAAAGCCCAGGCATTCGGTCCAGAAGCGGTGCGAGACGTCGAGCTCGCGCACATTCAGGACGATGTGGTTGAGGCCGCACGGCGTCTGCGCGGCGGCTTCAGGGAATGACGGATTGGTCATCGGGTTTCCTTCAAGATGAAGCCCGAGGCCGGTCGCAGCGGAAATGAAAAAGCGTTCATACGACAGACCTCGAGCGCGATGGGACTTGGGTAGTCCCAGGATGCGCGTTGGTTGACGTTGAACGCTTACGGTTGCGAATCGCTCGCAACAAGAAAAGATGTATCACTGTCCGAACGGCGTCCGCAAGGACGAAAAAATGCGGCGCCTCCATCTTGCAGAAAATATAGCATATGCTATATTTTCACCCTAGAGCTTCATCCCAATGGGGACGCTGTGACGATGGCACCGAGCGATCTCAGCCTAGCCGAGCCGACACCGGGGCATCTCGCCCCGCGGGTGGTTTCGCTTGGATCCCTCGACCGGCTGATCCGCATCCCGGCCGGCGCCGGCTGGTTCCGCAAGCTGCTGGCGTTCGGCGGCCCCGGCTATCTGATTTCCGTGGGCTATATGGACCCGGGCAACTGGGCGACCGATCTCGCCGGCGGCTCGGCCTATGGCTATGCCCTGCTGTCGATCGTGGTCATTTCCAGCGTGATGGCGATGCTGCTGCAGGTGCTGAGCCTGCGCCTCGGCATCGCCACCGGCCGGGACTTGGCGCAATTGAGCCGGGAGCGGTTCGGCCGCACGGCCTCGGTGGTGCTGTGGATCCTGGCCGAGGTCGGTATCGTCGCCTGCGATCTGGCAGAGGTGATCGGCACCGCGATCGCGCTCGAACTGCTGTTCGGGCTGCCGCTCATCTGGGGCGTGCTGCTGACCGCGTTCGATACGCTGCTGGTGCTGGGCCTGCAGCGCTGGGGCTTCCGCGGGCTGGAGACGCTCGTCATCAGCCTGATCGCGCTCATCACCCTGTGTTTCTGCTACGAGCTGATCGTGTCCTCGCCCGACATGGCGGCGATCCTGGGCGGGCTGGTGCCGCGCAGCGAGATCGCGACCAATGGGGACATGCTGTATCTGGCGATCGGCATCATCGGGGCGACCGTGATGCCGCATAATCTCTATCTGCATTCGGCATTGGTGCAGACGCGCGGCTATGAGCCAGGCGAGGCCGGCAAGCGCGAGGCGATCCGCTTTGCCACCCTCGACAGCAATATCGCGCTGGCGTTCGCGCTGCTGATCAACGCCGCGATCCTGATCCTGGCGGCCGCGACATTTCACAAGGCCGGCCGGACCGACGTGGCCGAACTGCAGGATGCCTACAGCCTGATCTCGCCGCTGCTGGGCGCCCCTCTGGCCGCGACCGTGTTTGCGCTGGCACTGCTGTTCGCCGGCCAGAACTCGACACTGACCGGCACGCTCGCCGGCCAGGTCGTGATGGAGGGCTTCGTCCACCTGCGCCTGCAGCCGTGGCTGCGCCGGCTGGTGACCCGAGCGCTCGCTGTCATCCCGGCCGCGATCGTCGTGGCGACCGTCGGCGACCGGGCGACCGGCGATATGCTGATCGGCAGCCAGGTGGCGCTCAGCCTGCAACTGCCCTTCGCCATGATCCCGCTGGTCTGGCTGACCTGCGACAAGCGGCTGATGGGCAGCTTCGCCAATTCCCGCGCGCTCTCGATCGCCGCCTGGGCGATCTCACTGGTGATCCTGGCGCTCAACCTGAAGCTGGCTGCAGATATTCTGTTCTAAGACGGCTTCAGCGCCGCCTCCAAGTCTCTCACCCGCTCGGTCAGCCGCGCGATCGTCGCCTCCGCTTCGGCGGCATCCAGCTTGCGCGGGATATGCTGCGGGCAATTGGCGTCCCAGGCCTCGATCTCGAACAGGATCACCTGTTCGGCCCGCGCGTCGGTGCCCTTGGGCATCAGCAGCTGGGTCAGGTACGCATCGCCTTCGACCACGCGGGCGCGCCCCCAGATCTTGACCCGGCGGCGGTGAGCATAGTCCATCAGGAACAGGAATGCCTTGTCATTGTCGGCGAGATTGCCGGTCGTGATGTATTGACGGTTGCCGGCATAGTCGACGAAGCCCAGCGTGCGCGGCCCCAAGGCGCGGATGAAGCCGCGCGGGCCGCCGCGATGCTGGGCATAAGGCTGGCCCTCGGACGAGACCGTCGCCAGATAGGCGGTGTCGATATCACCCAGGAACTCAACCAGATCGGCGTCGATCTCGGTGCGCCAGCCACCGCGCTGCTCGTAGCGCCGATATTGTTCGCGCGAGCCGTGCTTCGCTTGCATGGCCTTGACCGTGGGCGTGAAGCCGATGTCGCTGCTGGGATGATCGAGCATGGTCGCCTCCAATGAGAGTAAGGCGCGGCACTCGAAAGCGCCGCGCCTTGGGTCAGGCCCGCACCACCGGGAAGTCGATGTCGGTCTCAGCCACATGGTTCAGGTAGTTGGTGAAGATGTTGAGCACGGTCAGCGCCACCGTCTCGACGATCTCGCCCTCGGCCAGGCCGGCCTGGCGCAGGCCCGCCAGCTCGGCGTCGCTGATATGGCCCTGGTTCTTCACCAGCGAGCGGGCAAAATGCAGCACTGCGTCGGTCTTGGCATCGGACGAGCCGCCGTCGCGCGCCTGGGCGATCTGATCCGGCGAAAGGCCTGCGCCTTTACCCAGGAACGTATGAGCCGACAGGCAATAGTCGCAGGCGTTGGTCTGCGCGACGGCGAGCGCCACCGCCTCGCGGGTCTTGGGACCGAGCTTGGCGTGGTTCAGCGCGCCGGTCAGCGCCAGCAGCCCGTCGAGGGTAGCCGACGACTGGCCGGCGACGCGATAGAGGTTCGGCGTGACACCGAGGGCCTTCTGGACACCGGCGAGCAGGTCCTTGGTCTTGCCTTCGGCGGCGGCGGGATCGATGGCGGCGATGCGGCTCATAATCTATCTCCTGGGTTCGTTGCGGCCCGTGCCTGGGCAGTGGCCAAGAGATAGCCTGTTGCAATTGACGCCGGAATTGACGTCATATGGAAGATATTCTTCCACTTATCGGAACAATAAATGGATCGCATCGATGCGATGCAGGTGTTCGTGACGGCACTGGACGAGGGCAGCCTGGCCGCTGCCGGGCGCCGGCTCGGCCGCTCGCCGGCGGCGGTGACGCGCGCCATTCATTTCCTGGAAGACCATCTGGGCACGCGGCTGCTGCATCGGACGACGCGGGCCATCACGCTCACCGAGGCCGGCGACCGTTATGCCGCGACCTGCCGGCGTGTGCTGGCCGATCTGGCCGAGGCCGATCTGCATGCGGCCGGCGACCGGGCCGCCCCACGCGGCATCCTCACGCTGACCGCGCCCGTGGTCAGCGGCACGCGCATCCTGCGGCCGATCCTGGATGCGTACCTGGACCAGCATGTCTCGGTCCAAGCCCGCCTGATATTGCTCGACCGGCCGGTGCATCTGGTCGACGAGGGCATCGACATCGCCCTGCGCATCGCCCATCTGCCGGATTCGAGCCTGGTCGCCATCCGCGTCGGCGATGTGCGCCGCGTCGTCTGCGCCGCTCCCGCCTATCTGGCGCGGAAGCCCGCGCCGCGGACGCTCGACGACCTGGCCGGCCATGATTGCGTGTCCTTCGCCCAGGGCGGCGAAGGCGAGATCTGGAATTTCCCGCCCGCCGCCGACGGCAAGCCGGCGCGCGCGGTCCGGGTCCGGCCGCGCCTGACCGTCAACACGATCGAGGGCGCCATCGGCTCCGCCCTCGATGGCCATGGCGTCACCAGGGTCTATTCCTACCAGGTCGAGCGCGAGGTGCGCGACGGCAGGCTCGTGCTGCTGCTGGAGGCATTCGAACCGCCGAAGCTGCCGGTCCATCTGATCGTGCCGGAGGGGCGGCTCGCCATTGCCAAGGTCCGCGCCTTCGTCGATTTCGCCGCCCTGCGCCTGCGCACCGAGTTCGCCCGGATTGCGGCGCTTTGACCCATGCGGCTTCGGTGTCGGGGTTTTGGTGAAGCAGGTCCGGCGCTCTGCTATAGAGGCGGCATGATCCGCCCTTGGCGCCGCGTCGCCCCTCTCATCGCTCTCCTGGGCCTCGGCACGGCGCAGCCGGCCGCGGCCCACCCGCATATCTTCATCGAGGAGCATGTCGAGGTCCTGTTCGACCAGAACAACGTGACCGGCGTGCGCATGACCTGGAGTTTCGACGAGCTCTACAGCTCGATGCTACGGTCGGACTATACCGACACCAAGCAGGGCCCGATCACGGCCAAGGACGTGAAGAGCCTGCATGAGAAGGCGTTCAACAACCTCGCCTCGGTGCATTACTTCACGACCATGAGCCTGGACGGCAAGCCGGTGACCTTCGGCACGCCGAAGGATTTCACCGCCACCTTCAATGCCGACGACAAGGCGATCTACAGCTTCGTCATCCCGCTGACCCTGCCGAAAGCCGCCGCGAACAGCCTGTTGGAGATCGCCGTGTTCGATCCGGAATATTACGTCGATTTCGAACTGGCGCAGGACGATCCGGTCAAGTCGTCCGGCGGCGAGAGCCTGAAGGCTGATTGCGAAGCCGGCACGGTCCAGCGCGATACCCAGGGCTGGGGCACGGTCGATGCCGATATCGTCTCCTGCCGCTATCAGGCGGCATCATGATGCGCGCGTTGCTGCTGGCCCTGTTGCTGCTCGCCGGTCTGGCCGGCCCGACCCTGGCGCTGGCCGACCCGTTCACCGGCGGCGGCGGCACGCCGCTCTCGGAGAAGCCGATCGGCCAGCCCGACGCGCCGGCGCCGGCACCGGTCCAGACCCCGGGCGACGTCTCGGTGCCCCTGCCCGGCACCGGCTTCTTCAACGGCGCGCTGCAGCGGCTGGCGCATCAGCAGATGCTGCTGAACGAGCGCATCTCGCATCAGTTCAAGGCAGTGCGCGACACCGGTTCCGGCGTGGCGTTCTTCACCATCCTGGCGCTGGCGTTCTTGTATGGCGTGCTCCATGCCGTCGGCCCCGGCCATGGCAAGTCGATCGTCGCCGCCTATTTCGTCGCCAACGAGGCGCGCTGGACCAGCGGCGTGATCATGGGCGGCGTCATCTCGCTGCTGCAGGGCCTGACCGCCATCATCGTCGTGTTCCTGCTGTCGCTGGTGC
>Ga0302311_10007994_pt1 | contig 10691 bp, 8 predicted proteins | sample III_Palsa_N1_3_FD_200449 | JGI IMG/M metagenome (GOLD analysis project Ga0302311, IMG submission 200449) | Peat permafrost microbial communities from Stordalen Mire near Abisko, Sweden - III_Palsa_N1_3 | ecosystem: Environmental > Terrestrial > Soil > Palsa > Peat permafrost | place: Sweden...
TCGCCTCGCTGGGCGGGCTGCTGCCGTTCCTCCCCTCGCTGATCAAGGGCATCGGCCCAGCCAGCCACGGCTTCGGCAAGGAGCTGATCGGCCATTGGCGGCTGGCGGCTCCGGTGCTGGGCGCCAATCTGCTGGCGGCCCTTTCGGTGCAATGGTTCCTCTGGCTGCTGGCTTGGCGCGGCGACCCCAAGGGAGCCGCCTTGCTGGTGGCGCTGACCAACATCGTCGCCATCGCCAATCCGATAATCTTCGGCGTCGAGAATGTGCTGCTGCCCGAGGTGGCGCGGGCCCAGCCCCATCTGACTTTCGCCGGTTTGCTGCGGCTGATGGGCCAGCGCGGCCTGCTGTGCGGCGGGCTGATCGCCCCGCTGTTCCTGCTGATCCTGGCCTTTCCCGAACGCACGGCGCGGCTGTTCTACGGCGCGGCCACGCCTTACGCCGATCATGCCGTCGAGCTGCGCCTTCTGGTGGCGGCTTATGTCTGCATCCTGGCCGCCTTCATCTTTAGTGCCGTTTTGCGCGGCTATCGGGCCAGCGGCGCGGTGTTCCGCATGCAGCTCTATCCCGCTCTGTTCGGCCTGACCGCCGGCAGCTGGCTGACCTGGCAATACGGCGTCCCCGGCGCCTGCCTGTCCGCCCTGTTGGCCGGGCTGGTGCGCGCGGGGGTCGGCTTTCAGTCGGTTCTGCGGCTGCGCGGCGCCGCGCCCGTCCTGCTGGCGGTGCCGTGATGGAGCGCGTCGAACGACTTCTGTGGCGTTGCCTGCTGCTCTGCGTGCCGGTCTCGGCCAGCCCGGCTCTGCCGTTCGGCTCCGGCACGCTGGCGCGTCCGCTCGCCTTCATTCCCGCCGTGCTGCTGCTGGTGCTGGCCGGGATCCGCATCACCGCGCTCGGCCAGCGGCCGCGCCTGGCGGCGCGCGGCTTCGTCGAACTGGCGCTGTTCACCCTCTACATCGCGATCGGCGGCATGTTCGTCGTGCTGGGCGGCAGCGACGAGGCCTTCAAGGGCCAGACCCCGACCGACAGCCTGGTGCGCGCCTTGCTGACCTGGGGAGTCGGGCTGGTCTTCTATCTCGTGGCGCGGCTGCATATCCGCACGAACGGAGACATCCGTACCACCTTGCGCTTCCTGTTCATCGGCATGAGCGCCTCGATCGCGCTGGCCGGGCTGCAGGTGGTGGCGATCGTGCAGGGCGGCGATACGCTGCGCTTCGTCCAGGTCCTCACCGATCTGTTCGCCGTGCATTATGACGGGCTGGTCACCCGCGCCCAGGGCATGACCTTCGAACCGTCCTGGTTGGCCACCCAGATCGTCGTGCTGCTGATGCCGACCCTGATCGCGCGCGCCCTGTCGCGCCAGGACGGGCCCGGCGCGCCGGCCGGTCCCCATTTCGCCCCGCGCCTTGCCGCCGGGTTTGCCGTCGCGGTGGCCGGCATGCTGTTTTGCGGCTCGCGGTTCGGACTGGCCTCGATGATCGCCATGCTGATGCTGGGCGGCTTCCTCGCCGCTCTTCGCGGCCGTCTGATGGTGGCGGGACTGTTCGTCGCCGTGCTGCTGGGCGGCGGGGCCGGTCTGGCGGTGTTGAGCGGCGTCGGCTCGGGCGCCGGCGCGTCCTACGTGCTTGACCCGGTCGCCGCCCTCTCCGGCAGCGCCGACCTGGGCTCGGCCGACGATCCCGCCTCGGCGCTGACCGACGCGCTGACCCTGGCCGGGCGCGCCGCCGCCGCCGAGGCCGCCGCCCTGACCTGGCTCGACCATCCCTGGTTCGGCGTCTCGCTGGGGAATAATTATCGCTATTTCGCCGCTTACGCCCCGGACTGGGCTTTCGCTACCCAGCTGTTCCAGAGCGGCGCCAAGGAGGGGGCGGGCTGGCTCGACCCCAACTCGCCGGAGAAGGGCAACGCCAAGAACCTGTTCCTGCGCCTTCTGTCCGAGACCGGCCTGATCGGCTTCGTCCTGTTCGCCCTGTTCTGCCTGCGCCAGATCTTTCAGGGGGCGCCCGCCGATTCCTTTCATCGCTATTTCCGCCTGATCAGCGCCGTCGCCCTGGGATTTTCCTTCCTGAACCAGGATACCTTCGTCGATGCCGGCTTGTGGATTCCGCTGGTTCTCTGTTTCGCGATGAATCGAGGGAATAGAGAGGGGACCGCGTCCGTCTAATCCTCGATATTCCGCGAGGACAGACGCATGAACGCCCCCTCTCTGCCGCATCAGCGGATCGCCTTCGTCTCGACCCGGGATCTGGACCAGCCCAACGGTCTGACCCTGATCCTGCAGCAGGTGATCCGCTCGCTGCGGCGCCATCATCATCTCGACATCCTGCCGCTGCGCTCCGTGATGCAGATCCGGACGCGCCGCGACATCGCCGGCGCCGCGTTCGAATGGGGCAAGAGCCTGCTGCGCGCCCGGCCGCTGCCGCTGCAATGCCTGCTCTACGCCTCGCCCGTCGAGGCCGAGCGGCTGGCGGCGCTGATCCGCGACCGCCAGTACGACGTGGTCTATCTCGACACGGTGCGGTGCCAGATTCTGCTGCGCGCCCTGCGCCGGCTGGTGCCCGACATCCATGTGGTGATGGATTTCGACGATCTGATGTCGCGCCGCGCCGCCTTCCTGGCCCGGCACGGCCTGCCCTTCCTCTCGGGGCATGTCGGGCCGCAATTTCCCGGCTGGCTGCGCTATCTGATCGAGAAGCCGCTGGCCCGGCTGATCACCGCCTATGAGGCCGCCACTCTGCCGGCCGCCGAGAATGAGGTAGTGCGCAATTCCGACGTCACCGTGCTGCTGTCCCCGGTCGAACAACGCCTGCTGGAAGCCCGCAGCACAGCGCGCGTGATCTCGATTCCGCCGGCCATGTCGGCCCAGGCGCCGGCCTGGCGCCGGGCGGACTCCTTGCGCTTCATCTTCATCGGCAGCGACCGCCAGTTGCAGAACCGCACCGCCATCGACGCGCTGCTCGAGCTGTGGCGCCAGTACACCCCCGCCACCGAGCTGCATATCTATGGGCGCCAGGCGCGGCCGGCGCAGGATGTGCCCGGGGTGGTGTGGCATGGTTTCGTCGAGGATCTGGCCGAAGTCTATCAGCCCGGCAGCATCGCCCTAGCACCGTCGATCGTGGCGGGCGGCATCAAGACCAAGGTGCCGGAAGCCTGGGCCTGGGGCTGCCCTGTGCTCGGCAACGCGATAGCCCTCGAGGGCCTCGAGATCGCCGACTATCCGCTGCTGCTGCCGATCGAGCAATGGGGCCCCTATCTCACTACACCCACCGCCCATTTCGCCATCTGGGCGCGGGCGGCGCGGCAGGGCAGCGATTTCGTGCGCGACACCCTGACGCCGCACCTCTCGGAACGGGCCTGGGACCAGGTGGTGACCCCCCTCCTGTCGCCCCTGTCGCGGGCGCTCGGCTGATGAGTGCCGGCGTCCTGGAGCGGGCCATCTATTCGACGGTGGCCTATCGCGACATGTTCCATTTCCCCGTCACGCTGGACGAGATCCACCGCTATCTGCATGGCGTGCGCTGCTCGCGGGCCGAGGTGCTGGCGGCGCTGTCCTCCAGCGCGTTTCTGGAGGCGTATCTGGACAGCGACGGCGAGTTCTTCTGCCTGAAGGGGCGCGGCGCCACCTTCGACATCCGCCGGCAACGGCGGGCGCTATCCGAGGCGCAAGGACCGACGGCGCGGCGCTTTGCCCGCTTTCTCGCCATGCTGCCCAATGTGCGGATGGTGGCGATGACCGGCTCGCTGGCCGCCGGCAATTTCCCCGCCGACGGCGACATCGATTTCCTGCTGGTCACCGATGGCGGCACCCTGTGGCGCACCCGTGCCTTGTGCCGCTTCCTGGCCCTGCTCGACGACCGGCTGCGGCGCGGCCTGTTCTGCCCGAATACCTTTCTATCGACCGTCGCCCTGACCCTGGTCCGGCGCACGCTCTACGACGCCCAGGAATTGAGCCAGATGATCCCGCTGCATGGGCTGGCGGTCTATGAGGCGGTGCGAAGCGCCAATGGCTGGACCGCCGAGTGGTTGCCCAATGCCGAGGGCCCGCCGCCGGGCGCCGTCGATCTCGCGCCCCTGTCGCTGGGATTGAAGCATGCGGGCGAATGGCTGCTCGACAGCGTCGCCGGACGCACGCTGGAGAGTTTCGAGGCCAACCGCAAGATCCGTCGCTTCAATGAGAGCGAGCATCTCAAGCATGCCTGGACCCGCTCGACCCCCGAAACCCACAGCATGTGGGACGGGATGCGCCTCAAGATCGAACAAGCCTGGAGCGAGCGCATGAACGAGATCGCCGATTCGGGGGTGTGACGGATGCGGGTGGTGCAGCTCAATCTCGCCCCGCCGCCCGGACGGCCGGAGCCCGAATCCCTGCTGGAAACGTGGCCGACCTTGCCGGACGTGGCCGCCGCCGTTCAGCGCGCCGGGGCCGAAGTCACCGTCGTGCAATCCTTCCACCGCACCGCCGAAATGACCCGCGACGGGGTGCGCTTCCGCTTCGCGCCGAAGCGGCTGATGCGGGCGGTCGCCGCCGGACGGCCCGATATCATACATCTGCATGGGCTCGAATTCGCCTGGCAGACCCGTCTGCTGTGCGCCCTCGGCGTGCCGGTGCTGGCCCAGGATCATGCTTCACGCGCCGATTTCCGGCCCCGGCGGCGGCGCTGGGGTCTGGGCCGGGTGGCGGGCGTCGCCTTCACCGATGCGGGACAAGCCGATCCCTTTTTCGCCAATGGCAGTTTGCGGCGCGGCCTGCCGGTTTTCGCGGTGCCGGAATCCTCGACCCGCTTTTCGCCGGGCGATCGCGAGGAGGCCCGGCGGAAAAGCGGCATTTTCGGCGATCCGGCCGTCCTGTGGGTCGGACGCCTCAACGCCACCAAGGATCCCTTGACCGCGCTGGAAGCCGTCGAGCGCGCCGTCTCCGAGATGCCCGGACTGCGCCTGTGGTGCTGCTTCCATGAGGCGGACCTGCTGGCGCAGGTGCGCACGCGAATTGCCGCCTCGCCCCTGCTGTCCGAGCATGTGCGGCTGCTGGGGCCGATGTCCCATGGCGAGATCGAGATCCTGTGTCGCTCCGCCGATCTGTTCCTCGCCTGCAGCCATGCCGAAGGATCGGGCTATGCGCTGATCGAGGCGCTGGCCTGCGGCGCGGCACCCGTGGTCAGCGACATTCCCTCCTTCCGCGCTCTGACCGGCAACGGCGAATTGGGCGCATTGGCTAGGCCCGGCGACGCCGCCGGTTTCGCCCGTAACCTGGTCGACGTGGCGCGCCGGCCGGCGGCGGAGCGGCGATCGCGCATCCTCGAGCATTTCCGGCGCGAACTCTCCTTCGACGCGGTGGGCGCGAAGCTGTACGCCGCCTATGAAAGCCTGCTGCCATGAAGATCGCCTGGGTTCTTCCGGGCGGAGTCGACCGCAGCGGCGACCGGCGCGTCATCCCCTGCCTGCTGTGGCTGATCGAGCGGCTGACCGCCGCCGGCGACGAGCTGCATATCTTCGCCCTCAACCAGGAGCCGAAGCCCGGGCGCTGGCCGCTGCTGGGCGCCACCGTGCACAATGCCGGGACGCGGCCGCGCCAGATCAACAGCTTCACCGCCCTGGGCCGCGAACATCTGCGCGCTCCCTTCGATGTCGTACATGGTTTCTGGGCGACCGGGCCCGGCGTCGTTTCGGCCGCCTTCGCCAGGCTGACCGGCCTGCCCGCCGTGCTGACGGTGCCGGGCAGCGAAGTGACGGCGCTGCCGGAGATCGGCTATGGCGGCCAGCTGACCTGGATGGCGCGGTTGTGGACCCGGTTCGCCTTGGCCGGCGCCGATCAGGTGATTACCGAAAGCGACTGGGTCGCGCAACGCGCCGCCCGATTCGGCGTGACGGCGCTGCACCTGCCTTACGGAATTGCGTTCGACCGCTGGCCGCCCCTGGCGCCGCGCCGCCGCGAACCAGGCCACCCCTTGCGCCTGCTTCATCCCGCCAGCCTCAATCTGGTCAAGGATCAGGAGACGCTTCTGCTGGCGCTGAGCGAGCTCAAGAAACAGGGCGTGCCCTTCATCTTCGACTCGATCGGACGCGACACGCTGGGCGGCGCGGTACAGCGGCGCTGCGCTGAACTGGGCCTGTCGGACCAGGTCACCTTTCATGGCATGCAAACCCATGCCGGGCAGCGCGGTTGGTTCGAGGCGGCCGATCTGTTGGTTATCAGTTCCCGCCATGAAGGCGGACCGCTGGTGGTGCAGGAGGCCGGCGTCACCGGTGTTCCGACCGTGGGAACGGCGGTCGGCCATATAGCCGATTGGGCGCCGGAGGCAGCCGTGGCCGTGCCGATCGGCGATTGGGCCGCGCTGGCGGCGGCGATCGCCGAGCTGGCCGCCGACGAGGAGAAAAGGCTGCGTCTGGCCGAGTCGGCCCACAAGGTGGCCTGCGCCATCGATGCCGACGTCACCGCGCGGACGCTGCGCGCTCTCTATGCCGATCTGAAACGATCCGCCCCTCGGCGAACTCGATGATCCGGTCGCACAAAGCGAGACTTTCAGCGCGATGGGCGATCAGCACGATGGTCGGGCGCCAGGGAAGTTTGGCCAACCTTTCCAGCAAGGCCCGCTCGGTCGGCACGTCGATAGCGCTGGTGGTTTCGTCCAGCATCAGCAGGGGCGATTTGCGCAGCAGCGCCCGCGCCAAAGTCAGACGCTGACGCTCACCGCCCGACAGCAGGGCACCCTTCTCGCCGACGATCACGTCCAGGTCGCTGACAAAACCGGCGCCGGCCAAGCGTAGCGCGGCGAACATCTCCTGCTCGCCGGCGGCGGGGTCGGCCCACAACAGATTGGCGCGGATCGTGTCATGGAACAGGAACGCCTCCTGTGGGGCATAGGCCACCACCGAGCGCCAACGGACGCGCATTCCCTCGGTCATCTCTCGCCCGCCCAGCGTGATCCGGCCGGCTTGCGGCGCCAGCAGCCCGACCAGCAGATCGGCGAAGGTGGTTTTGCCCGCTCCCGAAGCGCCGGTAATCCCGACGAAGCCGCCCGGCTCCAGCGTGAAATCGAGACCGGACACGCCCTTGCCGCCATCGGGATGGCAATAGGCGACCTTGTGGAAACGCAAGCCCAGATCCGCCGGAAGATCCTCGACGGCGATGGCGCGCCCGGTCTCGCCGAGGTCAAGCTCCAACCCCTTCACCGCGTCGTAGGAGGGCAGGAAATTGGCGAATTGATGCAGACCCTGCTGCAATTGGCTGATCGGCGCGCTCATGCGGGCCAACAGCAGCACGAAGACGATCAGTTGCGGCGCCGGCACCGCGAACAGATAGAGCCCGGCCAGGATGGCGGCGGCGCCGGCCAGCGAGGCGACCGTCGAAAAGATGAGCTGGGCCTTGCTTTGCTCGCGGGTGAAATCGATCTGGCGCGCCATCAGGCGGGTCAGCGTGGCGTTGAACTCCCTGGCAAAGCGACCCTGCAGATTCTGGCTCATCGCCAGTTTAAGCCCGCCGAGAAATTGCGCGCCATTATGGGCGAGATGGAGATTGGCGTCGGCCACCTCGCGGCCCAGGCGCTGCGACTTGGCCAATTGCGGCAGCAGAGCCGCTCCGGCGCCGAGCAGCAGCAGGCCCGACAGCAAGGCCAGTGGCGGCGAGAAGAAGAAGGCCAGGCCCCATTGGATCGCCAGCAGCCAGAAAGCGCCCGTGCTCTGCAGCAGGAAATGGGCGCAAAGCCCGGCCAGGGTCACGTCGCTCCCCAGCAGATGCGTGATGCGGGCGTGCTTCATACGGGAGAGCGCGGTCCAGGAGGCGCCGACCAGCTTGTCGACCAGCCGCGCCTGCAGCCGCTCGACGAAACCGACGCGCAGGCGGGCCAGCAGCATGTCGCGCCGCCACAGCACCAGGGCGCGCACCCCGATCAGCAGGGTGAAGCCGGCCAGGATGGCGAGCAACCGATCCGGCCGTCCCTCCATCATGCCGCGCAGCACGGGCACCAGCACGGCGAGGCCCAACCCCTCCAATCCGGCGCCGGCGCCGATCAGCAGCACGGCCTTGGCTCCGTCCCGACCGGCGAAGGCGCGGAAGTCGCGAAAGAAGGTGACGGCGGAGGAGAGCAGGTCGGAGCGGGTCATGGTGAGGTTCGACGCCGGCGGAGGGTGGAAAATTCCCCGCGGCTTGACAGATCGATCCAATCACGTTGATATCAACTCATAATAATGATCCAAGCGAGTTGCCCTCATGAAGCTGTTCTATTGCGACACATTGGCGCCGCGGAAGGTCTGCGCCGCCGCCCGCTATCTCAAAGCCCCGGTCGAGTATGTCCATGTCGATCTCGGCAAGGGCGAGCATGTGCTGCCGGCCTATCTGACCCTCAATCCCAACGCCAAGGTGCCGGTGCTGACCATCGGCGAGAAAGTGCTGTGGGAAGCCGACGCCATCCTGTGTGAACTGGCCCTGGCGACGGAATCGGAACTGCTGCCGCGCACGCCGCAGGGACAGATCGAGATGATCAAATGGTTCAGCTGGAATTCGCAGCACTTCACCCGCGCCGCCGGCGCGCTCTATTTCGAATATATCATCCGCCCGCGCTTCAATCTGGGGCCCGCCGACGAGGCGGAAGTCGCCGAGAACACCAAGCAGTTCCGCAAATTCGCCCGCGTGCTCAACGATCATCTCGAAGGGCGGCGCTGGCTGATGAATGAGTCTTTGAGCGTCGCCGATTTCTCGGTCGGGATCAGCCTGCCCTATGCCGCAAAGGCCCAGTTGCCGCTCGACGATTACCCGAATATGCGGCGCTGGCATGACCGGCTGAGCGAACTGGACGGCTGGACCGATCCCTGGCCGGTGCGTCATTGAATTTGACGAAGCACCGATCCGGGCACACCATCTGTGATCAAAGAGGGAGGATCACAGATGGCGTCTACGCGGCTTGGTTTTCGTTTCGCTCTTGTTTTGACCGTGGCGCCGCTGGCGCCCGCTCTGGCCGCCTCGCCGGCGCCGGTCGAAGCCGAGCATGGCATGGTGGTCACTGCCGAGAAGCTGGCGAGCCAAGTCGGTGCCGATGTGCTGAAAAAAGGCGGCAACGCCTTCGACGCGGCGGTGGCGGTCGGCTATGCGCTGGCCGTCGTCTGGCCGGAGGCCGGCAATATCGGCGGCGGCGGGTTCATGACCCTGCGCACCAAGGACGGCCAGACCAACTTCATCGATTTCCGCGAGCGCGCGCCCAAGGCGGCCAGCGCCAACATGTATCTCGACGCCCAGGGCACTATCGTCAAGGGCGCCAGCACCGACGGCTATCTGGCGGTCGGCGTGCCCGGCACCGTGGCCGGCCTGGAGCGGGTGCGCGAGAAATACGGCACCATGAGCCGCGCCGATCTGCTTGAGCCGGCGATTCGCCTGGCCCGCGACGGCTTCGTCCTCAGCCAGGGCGACGCCGCCTCCTTCAAGGCCGAGGCCGAGAAATTGCGCAAGGACCCCGCCGCCGCCGCGATCTATCTCGCCCCGGGCGGCCAGCCTCGCAAAACCGGCGACATGTTCAAACAGCCCGACCTCGCCGCCTCGCTGTCGGCGATCGCCGAAGCGGGATCGGACGCCTTCTACAAGGGCGCCATCGCCGATTCCATCGTCAAGGCCAGCCAGGACAAGGGCGGAATCCTCACCAAAGCCGATTTCGAAGGCTACAAGGTGCGCGAATTCAAGCCGGTCAGCTGTACCTACCGCGGCTACGAGATCGTCTCCGCCCCGCCGCCCAGCTCGGGCGGCGTGGTGGTCTGCGAGATCCTCAATGTGCTGGAAGCCTATCCGCTGGCCAAATACGGCCCCGGCTCGGCCGAAACCGTGCATGTGATGGCCGAGGCCATGCGCGCGGCTTACGCCGACCGTAACGCGTCCTTGGGCGATCCCGATTTCATCAAGAACCCGGTGGACCATCTGACCGACAAGAAATACGCCGCCGAGATCCGCGCCGGCATCAAGGCCGACAAGGCCGGCGTGTCGAAGATTCCCGCGTCCCTCAAGGCGCCCGAGCCGAAGCACACCACCCATTTTTCGATCATCGACGATGCCGGCGACATGGTGGCGGTGACCTATACGCTGAACGACAATTTCGGCACCGGCGTGGTGGCCCCCGGCACCGGCATCCTGCTCAATAACGAGATGGACGATTTCACCTCCAAGCCCGGCGTGCCCAATCTCTATGGGCTGGTGCAGGGCGAGGCGAATGCGATAGCCCCGGGCAAGACGCCGCTTTCCTCGATGAGCCCGACAGTGGTGACCAAGGACGGCAAGCCCTTCATGGTGATCGGCAGTCCGGCCGGCTCGCGCATTCCGACCATCGTGCTGGAAGCGATCGTCAATGTGGTCGATTTCGGCATGACCATCCAGGAAGCCATCGACACGCCCCGCATCCATCATCAATGGCTGCCCGACGAGATCCTGACCGAACCCTACGCCTTGTCGCCCGACACGCTGAAGATCCTCGGCAAGATGGGCTACAAGGTCCATAACGACGCGGATTGGCCGGTCTGGGGCTATGGCGCCGGCATTCTGGTCGGCGGCAAGGACCTGGCGGAGATCCAGAAGGGCGGCGGCGCGCGCTACAACGGCGCGATGGACAGCCGCGCGGCGGCGGGAGCGTCGGTCGGCTATTGATGGAATGAATGGTCCGGTTCCAGCGTCCAGATGAGAGGACGACCAAGGAATTGAGACCATGCTCGCGGGCGAGCCCTAT
>Ga0302311_10007995_pt1 | contig 10691 bp, 14 predicted proteins | sample III_Palsa_N1_3_FD_200449 | JGI IMG/M metagenome (GOLD analysis project Ga0302311, IMG submission 200449) | Peat permafrost microbial communities from Stordalen Mire near Abisko, Sweden - III_Palsa_N1_3 | ecosystem: Environmental > Terrestrial > Soil > Palsa > Peat permafrost | place: Sweden...
TCGATCCAAGCCATGGTGTAGAGCGTGTCGGCGTTGGGTCTTACCACTTTGCGAGTATCGGGACGTGGAAACTGCGGTACGTGCGTGAAGATGTTGGTGGGCTGTCCGGCGCGTGTAGTTTCGATCAGCACGAGTGGGTAAGCGAAAACGTAAGCTCGCCCTGCAATTTCCCGCAAGTCTGGTGAGTTTTTTTGTGCGTCTGACGTGTCAGCACTCGGCGACATAGGTTTGGCCTTTCAAGTTTCGTTGAGGCTTGCGTGCGTCAATAGGTTACTGGCTCGCCTGTGTAGTCTCAGTTTGTTTCGATGCCTTCATCGGAGTGATCCACTGCTGAGCAACCATGAGGTCTTCAATCTCCGTGGCTACCGCCTTCGCCATACGAGTGGTATCTCCTTCAACGCTCGCTTTACTATCCGTGGCGGTGCTGGTTCCGACGCTCGCCGCTGCCGAACCGACCCCCATCGTCGCTGCTGCACCTGGCTTCTTACCGCTCTCCGATTCGAGATCGAATTCAGCCAGCAATACAGGGCTGCTCGGAGCGATAAGCGAGACAATCACATGGGCTTTTACGTCGCTTGCTCCACGACCAAAGCCAATCATCATCCGTGCGCCCATATTCCCCTGCTTGACGGCGGTGAAGGCGCCTCGAACTGTCAGTGCGTATGCCGGAGAGTTTGGGGTCGGATCGGAGGTCGCTGATGTGACTGGGATTTTCGTCTTCTTCAACTCGTTGACCAGTCGCTTTGAGAATGCTGCCTGCACTTTTCGAGCAACAGCGGCTGGGTCGGACGCCTGACCGGCGTCCCCTTTAATATGAGCGATCGGGTCGTGGTTCAGAATGTGTGCCTCGGCCGATCGATCAATCGTTACGGCGTCAATGGGAAGATCGAAGTCGAAGACAGTTACGAGAGCTGGCTTCGGCAGCTTATCTTTTCCGCTGTAGCTATGAATCATCGTCACGTTGGTGTTGCCGACCAATACCTTTTCGACGGCATTTTGAGCGGAAGATGAAAGAGTAGACGCAAATAACGCAGCTATCGAAGCGGCGCGGACGAATGAAAGAGCGTGGTGGGTCATGATGCTCCTCTCCCTTGTTTTCTCAACTGGGCCGGATACCACTTGGTAAACCAAAACGCGCCGCAGAGTGCGGCAAACATGACCACGATCTCCAACCGAAGAGGTAGGTTCGGGAGAAAATGCATGGCGAGGTCGGCAACGACAAGAATGGCCATTGCCAGGGCCCATACTGCCGTAAGGATATAGTTCGTTTTGACAAAGGTCGGAGAACTCTGCACTGACGCGGGAACCTGTTCCCTGGCGTACTGCAACGTGAACGGGCTTCGAACTAGCATCGATAGCAGGATGATGAGAAGCAAGCCTCCATCCACCACCGTCCGGACCATTGGAATATCCCATCCACCACCCTTGACTGCCGCATAGATACCGAGCACTGCAAACAAAAGGAAGGTTCCGATCTCGAGGATTTTCATTGAGGCCCCGCGCATCTTCTGGCGCAGGATGAGCACGGCAGAGATGGCGGCCGCAGCCCACAGGCTAATGCTGGCTGCAACAAACCGCGATAGTACTGCGAATACTACAAAAGGGGCGAATCCAAGCAGAATACCCATCGTTCAGGGCTCACTTGTTGAGATCGGATCGCATGCGTTTGTCAAGCCCAGCTCAGGGCACTTTGACAGTGCGTGGTCTTCCCGACGACTATTTTAGCGGCTACAGTTATATATAGGAAAAATTGAAGGCTTCCACACAGGAAGCTATTATCAGGCTATTCATGCCGATTCCACCGCCAAGCGACCGTGATCTCGACCTCGCCCTGCAGCGATACAACATCGTCTTGGTTCATCTGGCCGTGGTCCGTCAGATGACCTGGACCAAGACCCAGTTCTTCCTCGCTTTGAACATTGGGCTGTTGACGCTTGCAGGGGCGCTCGCCAAGACTCCATTTATAGGCACCGGTTGGCTGGCCTCCCATGCCACTCGAATCGTTGCCATCGCAGGCGAGACTGCAAGCGTACTCTGGGGCGTTGCTCTCTATCAGAATGCCAAAGAAGTGAACCGTTGCTTAGCCGTTTGCCAAAAGCTAGAGCATGAAGCAATGGGAGAGGACGGAGTCCTGGCAGGGGCGAAAACTGGCAGGGTGCTGACGACACACGGTGTTATGGCTCTCCTGTTCTTCTTGATCTGGCTCGCTGTCATCAGAGTGCTGACACGGTGATCAGGAGGCGCACCCAAGCAAATGGTTTCTGCTTCACATCCGCGAGCATCGGTATCGGGAAACGCCGTTCTGTTTACTTGAGCAGAATTCCCGGCCACTTGGAAACTGCGGATTCAAACTGACCCACTATCGACAGTTCGAAGTATTCGTATCGAACTGCCCTTGCGTGTAGATATATCGAGCTGTTGCAAAAGCAAGTGCAAATACAGTGGTCCTTTCCCCTTTGGCTTCGCTCAGGGTCAGGATGGAGGCGAAAAACGGACAAGAGCAACAGCAGATTCCCTGCGGGAATGGAAAACAGAAAAGCAAAGACAAAGGCAAAGGCAAGTGCCGATACGGGGATCTCTCCACTGCGGGGCAAAAGCGCCCCTGCGGTCGAGATGACGAGATTTGTGGGGGGGCGAAGAGAGCGGGTTCGGTGGTTGAAAGGGGCGGGCGGTGTGCGGGTGCTGGCGGTGTGGCAGGTCCTTCGACTGCGTAGCTCGCAAAGTGCGCGAGCTACTTCGCTCAGGATGACAAATTTGTGGGGGTTCGGAGGAGAGCGGTCGAGCGGAGCTCGATACCCCACCCCAGCGGGTAAAGAACACCCGCCGGGGACCCCGGATCCGGGGGCACCCGGCTAGACCGAAGCACGCAGATGTTAAAACGCCAGCGCCATGGCTATCCTTCTTTCCTTCTTGGCTGCTGTCATCGCGAGGTTTGCTTTTGCCGTCGCTGCTCGCTCTGCTTGATGATTTCGTTCATGTCCGCGATGGGCCGAATCTCGATCGGTCCGAGGCCGTACTTCAGGCCTGGGAGTTGGGAGACGAGCTGGATGGCGTGATTGAGGTCTCGCGCTTCGAGGATTTGAAGGCCGCCGAGTTGCTCCCTGGTCTCTGCGTAGGGGCCGTCGGTGGTCGCGACTTTGCTGTCTTTCCAGTAGAGAGTTACTGCGGTCTCCGGAGACTGAAGAGGGACTTCGGCGATGAGATGTCCGTTGGCGCGGAGATGGTCGTTGTGCTCAAAGCATGCGTCGAAGACGGTGTTGCGGTCGTGCTCGTTCATGCCTTCGAATTTTCCTGGTTCGAGGTAGCGCATGCAGAGGTATTTCATGGCTCGTCTCCTTCAGTTGGATGGCCTTTGGAGAAAGGCTCGCACTTCGACCGGCGCGCGGCAGGCGATGACGGCCTTGCGTCCCCACTCTAGTGCTTTGTCCATGTCTGGTGCATCGAGGATCCAAAAGCCGCCGATGTGCTCTTTGGTCTCGAGGTAGGGGCCGTCTGTGACGAGGACTTTGCCGTTGGGCTGCGCGCGCAGCGACTTCGCGGAGCCGGCCGCGGCGAGGCCGCCGGCGAAGAATCTGGCGCCGGCAGCGCTCATCTCTTCGTTGAGTGCGTGGATATCGCGGACCATCGCTTCGCCTTCCAGGGACCCGTCGTAGCCGTCGGGATGGTGAATTGCGACCAGATATTGCGGCATGATTTCTCCTTTTGTTAGTGGTGATGCTCGGCGGCAGAGCTTGCGTTAGCTTCGGTTCCGTCGGCCCATCTTTGAACTGGAATGACGAACTGGGTCAGGTGCTCTACGGGGTCGACGATGGCGATGATGGGGGAGCCGGGGAGGTTCGCGCCCCAGATTGCGGAGTCGGTGTCGGAGTAGAAGAACATGAGGTGGGAGGGCCAGTGAGGTGCGGTGTCGCCGCCGTAGCCGGGCTTGCCCATCATGTAGCACATGGCGCCGGGCTCCATTGGTGGCAGCTCTTTTTTTGCGAGGGCGACGGGGATGGCCTCGTTGATCTGAGCTTGCGTGCGGCCAGCGAGGCCCCACTCGGTCTCTTTGGTGACGCGCACAAGGTAGGAGTGCGCGGCTGCGGCGTTCACGCACATGGGAACGCGCACCTTCGGATTCCAGAAGTCAGGATCGGCTGCGGCGGTCCATCCACGGCCGACGATGCAGACGAAGCCGTTCGTGCCTTTGGCAGCGGTTTCGAAGCCATGAGGTCCGAGAACCATCACCGATGCGTCGCGTGAGATGGACTCCGGTGCGGCGGTGCGTGCCAGGGCGATCTCGGCGGCTCGGTCGGCCATGAGGTACTGGTCGATTGGGGCCATCTTGGAATACAGGGTTGCGGCCTGTGCGAGCGCCTGGTGCGCCGTGCCGAGCGCGAGCAGCAGCGCGACGCTTTTGATTGCGATTGGGTGAAGCTTATTGTTTCGCATGAGTTTCCTCTTGAGAGTGGCTGTCTGCGTGGGGTGGTTAGGGCTTCACTCGCGATGGGTGCGGTGTGCCGCCGGCCAGGCTGCTGTATGGGATCTCGCGGACCTCGCCGCGCGATTGGGGGTCGAAGGCGGCCTTGCGGGCCCATTCGAGCGCCTCGTCCATGTCAGCGGCTTCGAGTATCCAGAAGCCGCCGATGTGCTCCTTGGCTTCGAGATAGGGGCCGTCGGTGATGAGCGGCTTGCCATCGGGCTGCCCGCGGACCGACTTCGCCTGGCTGGCTGGGCTGAGGCCGCAAGCCATGAGCCTGGCGCCGGCAGCTTCCAGCTCTTCGTTGAGATCGTTGATGGAGCGGATCGTGGCTTCGGTCATGGTGGAGGGGTCGAAGTTGTCGGGAAGGTAGTTCGCTAGAAGATATTGCGGCATGACTTCTCCTTATTGGTGTTCGGTTTTAAGCGGACTGGATGGGAGGTCGCTCGTGGATGCAGGAGCGCTTAGTTGTTGAAGGTCTGATTTGGCAGCTCGGCCCGTTTCGCTATCTTGTACTGAATCTCTTCTTCAGACAGGATGGGTGCGAACTCTTCCATCTCGAAGATCTGGCGGATTTCGACCTCAGAGTCGACGGTGAGGGGGTGGGGGCAACGCTTGACCCACTCGATGGCCTCTTCGAGGGACTTGACCTTCCAGATCCAGAAGCCGGCGACGAGTTCCTTGGCCTCGGTGAAGGGGCCGTCAACGACGGTGCAAGAGTCTCCGGAGAACTTGACGCGTGCGCCTTTGGAGCTGGAATGGAGGCCGTCCATGGCGAGCACGAGGCCAGCCTTGATGAGCTCTTCGTTGAACTTGCCCATGTCGGAGGAGAGTTTTGGATACTGGAGGGGGCCATTTTTCTCCAGCTCCGGGGTTGTTTTGATGATGACCATGACTCGCATTGTGAAATCTCCTTGGGGTTGAGTATCTTCCTGTAACGTTCTTCGGACAGGCCGTTTTTGTGCTGCCTTCACGAGATAGTCGAACGGCCAGACCGGAATTCGACAGCGCGACCCAAGATTTTTTACTTTTTTTATTTCAACTGCCGAATGCGCTCCTGCAGGAACTGCTGTTCCGGTTCCTGCTGGGTCAGCGCCAGAGCTTTCTCATACGAGGACCGGGCCTCAGATGTACGGCCGAGCCTGCGGTACATGTCTGCACGGACTGAATGCGCCAGGTAATAATTTGCCAGTTCTCCATGTTCCAGCACTGCGTCAATCTCTGTCAGGCCGGCCTCCGGGCCGTCGCGCATGGCAATGGCCACAGCGCGGTTGAGACGGACAACCGGCGAAGGCTGGATTTCTAACAATCTGTCGTAGAGCGCAACAATCTCCCGCCAGTCAGTCTGCGCGACGGATTCCGCCTGCGCATGAACGGCGGCAATCGCGGCTTGCAGGGTGTACGAGCCGAAGCGGTGGGAGTTCAGGGCTTTCTCCAACAAGGCCACGCCCTCCGCGATGTGCGCCCGGTTCCAGAGCGAGCGGTCTTGATTCTCCAGCAGAATCAGCTCTCCGGTTGGCGAGGTTCTCGCGGCGCGACGGGACTCCTGCAGCAGCATCAGGGAGAGCAGCCCGATGACCTCCGGCTCCGGCAGGAGTTCGGCCAGCAGCCGGCCCAGGCGAATTGCTTCGCCGGTTAGCTCGGCGCGCGTTACCTCCGCTCCCGCCGCGGCGGAGTAGCCTTCGTTGAAGACCAGATACACGACCTGAAGGACGGCTCCTACCCTTGCCGGCAGTTCCTGCGATGCGGGCACCTGGTACGGAATGGCCTTATCGCGGATGACAGCCTTTGCGCGGACGATGCGCTGCGCGAGCGTCGCCGGTGTAACGAGAAATGCCCGGGAGATCTCCTCTGTTGTGAGACCACAAACTTCACGTAGCGTGAGAGCAACCCGTCCTTCCGGCGGCAGAGCAGGATGACAGCAGATAAAGATGAGACGGAGGCGGTCGTCTTCGATTTCGTCCTCATCGGCCGCCTCACTGACGCTCGGCTCGAGGTAAAGGTCGAGGTCTTTCTGTGCGCTGTCGAAGCGCGCGCGGCGGCGGATTCCGTCGATGGCTTTGAAGCGCGCGGTTGAGATGAGCCAGGGGCGTGGGTTGTCCGGCACGCCGGTCTTCGGCCACGTGTCCAGGGCTGTGGCAAAGGCCTCGTGCATGGCCTCTTCGGCGACATCGAGATCTCCGAGCAGGCGCACCAGCGTGGCGAGAATCCTGCCCGATTCGGAGCGGTAGAGTGTCTCGATAGTTCTGCCCAGCTCTTCGGGAACATTCTGCGCCATGCACGCCAAGCTAACAAACGAATGTACTGCGCACAACTGGCTGTTACCCAAGAAGCGGTCTTTCCCTCCATAATGACCTGAGCGGTGCAACTGCCTTACTCACGGCTTCGTCCAAAACATGTATCGAGAAATAGGGAGATGGAATGGCTACTCAGAAGTCGCAAGCGCTGGTGTTCTTTGGAGCTACTGGAGATCTGGCATACAAGAAGATCTTTCCCGCACTGCAGGCCATGGTCAAACGGGGAACGTTGAATGTTCCGGTGATCGGCGTCGCAAAGGCGGGATGGAATCTCGATCAATTTCTTGCGCGGGCAAAGGACAGCCTGGAGAAACATGGGGGCCTCGATGAGGCCGCGTGGGAGAAGCTTCACGGATTGCTTCGCTATGTGGATGGCGATTATGCCGATCCCGCAACGTTTGAGGCTGTTCGTAAAGAGTTGAATGGAGCTGCCGCGCCGGCGCACTATCTGGCGATTCCTCCCTCAATGTTTGCGACAGTAATCAAGCAGCTCAGTGAACACCAGTGCTCCAGTGGCGCGCGAATTATCGTGGAGAAGCCCTTCGGTCACGATCTCGCGTCGGCCGAGGCGCTGAACAAACTGCTGCTCTCGGAGTTTCCTGAGTCCAACATCTTTCGTATCGATCACTATCTGGCCAAAGGGCCGGTCATGAACATGGTGTCGTTCCGGTTTGCGAATAGTTTCATGGAGCCGTTGTGGAACCGCACCTATATCGAAAGCGTGCAGATCACCATGGCCGAAGACTTCGGAGTTCAGGGGCGCGGTGCGTTCTACGACCAGACGGGCACCATTCGGGATGTCGTACAGAATCATATCTTTCAGATCCTGTGCAACCTTGCAATGGAGTCGCCCGCGGATCACAGCAGCGAATCCATTCGTAATGAGAAGGTGAAGGTGTTGAAGTCGATACCGGCGCTTAAGGCGGAAGACGTGGTGCGCGGCCAGTTCAAGGGATATCAGGAAGAGCCGGGTGTGGCGAAGGGTTCTGAGGTGGAGACGTTCGCTGTCTTGAAGCTGCAGATCGACTCATGGCGGTGGTCGGGTGTTCCGTTCTACATTCGCGCGGGAAAGAACCTGCCCATTACGTGCACGGAGGTGATGGCGCGCTTCCGTCGTCCGCCGCAGACCAGCTTTAATGCCGGTTGCGACGATCAGAACTACATACGCATGCGCGTAAGCCCGGAGATGACCGTGGCCATGTCTGCGTCTGTTGCCGTGCCGGGGAGCGATGATAAGCGTCGCGTTGTAGAGATGGTGGCTTCGCGGCATCCTGAGCCGACGGAGATGGAAGCCTACGAGCGCGTGCTGACGGATGCGATGGCCGGTGACCCTACACTCTTTGCGCGCCAGGACTACGTGGAAGAGGCGTGGCGGATTGTGGACCCTATTCTTGCGAATCAATCCGCTGTCATTCCATATGAACAACACACGTGGGGTCCGAGCGATAACGGCATTGTGCCGCCGGGTGGATGGGATGATCCGAAGCCTGAGACAGGGGACGACTTCCGTGTTGTTGCGGAGTGAGACTCGATTTTGCTTCCCGCGAGACGGCTCACCTGATCGCTTCACTTTTTTGCTTAAGGTAAGCGATCAGATCCGAACGCTCCTGAGCTTTCGCAACATAGAAGTCCATTCTGGTGTCCGGCACCATCATCTCCGGACCGTTGAGCCATTTTTCCAGCGTAGCTTCGTTCCAGGTTATTCCAGAGTTCTTCAATCCCGCAGAGTAGTCAAACCCTGGAACGCTCCCGGCCTTCCTTCCAAATACTCCGGCCAGCCTTGGTCCTTCCCGATCTGCTTTCATCGCATGACAGCCTGTGCATCGCTTCTCAAACACGAGTTTGCCGCGTGTGGCAGCGTCCACTTGCGGCGTGTCGAATCCCCTCGCAGGCTCGACATGCGGATTGCCGAACGGCTGCGCGAGCGAGAGACCCACCAGGACGACAGCGGACAACACGATCACTGCACCTGCATGTCTCATGCACCCTCCACCAGTGAGTGATCGACCACCGCGAGGTGGCTCTGTCCGCGAACGACCTTGACGCTGGTTACACCGAGCACGCTCTGCAGCTTGTCTGCTGGAACGGTCATCGGCCCGGGGTTCGGTGCGGTTCCCGGGGCAGGCTGCGGAAATGCAGTAGACATCGCCGTGTGGAAGGCAACATTGCCCTCCACTTTTTGCACCACTTGATGGATGTGGCCGTTCAACACAGTGACGGAGCCAAAGCGTTTCAGAAGGGCCAGCGCCTGTGCGCCATCGGCTGTGCCCCAGCCCCACTTCTCGTAGACCATCCACAAGGGGATATGCGCGAACATCACGATCGGCGTTGAGGCGCTTAAGCCCGCAAGATCGGACTTCAGCCATGCAAGCTGATCCGCGCCGAGGTTGCCCATCGCGTCTACTTCCACGCAATTGTTCAGGCCTACAAAGTGAACGCCCTTGTGGTTATAGCTGTACCAGCCGTTTCCGATGGTGCCTTTGCCAAAGCGTTGCTTGTAGAGCGCGCCGTCATCGAACGAAAAATCATGCTCACCGGGAACGTAGAACACCTCGCCGACCTTGGCACTTTTGATCACCTGCGCGGCCGTATCGAACTCCGACGCCTTCGAGTTCTGCGTGATGTCGCCGGTATGAATCATGAAATCCGGCAGCTTCATCCCCGCGGGAATTACATTGATCTTGTCGATGGCCTTTTGCAGTGTTCCCGTTACATCCGGATTAGCGCCCTTGTTGAAGCCAATGTGACTATCACTGATCTGAACGAAGGAGAAGTCTTCTATCTTCCCCACTCCGGCGCCAGCCTTCGCCGCCTGCGCCAGGAGCCTGGATGTTGGGACTCCTCCGGCCATGGTCCAAAGCAACCCTGTCCCTGCCCATGCCATGCATCCCAGAAAATTGCGCCTGTCGATACCGTCATTCGCAGGCTGCGCCTGATTCTCCTGCGCTACTTCGTCTTGCTTAAACCGATTCATATACAGCTCCATTGGTCTTAATTGCCTGCACCATGTAGAACTGCCGAAGCCTGCATTTATTCCCAGCAACTCACTAAATAGATGGATGGAATAAATCGGTCGTAATTTGGTTTACGGTTAGTATGTTCCACACTCGAGGCGATCTAGTCGATTCCCATCTGCCCCCAGAGCTCCGCACCTATACGCACACCGAGGCAAGTCGCACGATGTCATATACCGCCAGTAGCGCATCCTTCGAACAGCTTGCGCTGCCTCTTTTGCCATCGCTCTACAGCCACGCATTCTGGCTTAGTCGCGATCATGCGGAGGCGGAAGACCTGGTGCAGGAGACCCTCTCCAAGGCTCTGCGCGCGTTCGATTCCTTTCAGGCGGGCACCAACTTCAAAGCATGGATCTTCCGCATCCTCCACAACACATTCCTCACCTCGCGTACCGGCATCGCGGCTTCACGCACAGTTTTTCTGGAAGATCATCCTGACCTGCTCGGCACCACCACTGATACCAGCCCGACACCGGAGGATCACCTCATCCGGCTCGACAACCAGGTCGCGGTAAATGAAGCTCTCGATCAACTTCAGCCGGCCCTTCGTGAGGTGCTGCTTCTTTGCGATGTGGAGGAGCTCAAGTACAAGGACATTGCGCTGGTGCTTGATGTGCCGATCGGTACCGTTATGTCGCGCATCTCTCGCGCTCGCCGCACCCTTTATCAATTGCTACAACCGCAACTCGGGGGATCGTTATGACCCAAACGACGCAAGCTACCGGACATCTCGACCCGGACCAACTCAGCGCCTTCATTGATGGGGAGCTGTCTCCTGGCGAAGCCACCGAAGTTCGGCAACATCTGACCGATTGCCATTCCTGCGCGTTGCGCGTTCTTTCTGCCACGCAGCTCAAGGCGGCCACCAACCGCGCCACACAACGCTTCAGCACTCCCCCAGAGACGCTCGCGCGGCTTACG
>Ga0302311_10007996_pt1 | contig 10690 bp, 11 predicted proteins | sample III_Palsa_N1_3_FD_200449 | JGI IMG/M metagenome (GOLD analysis project Ga0302311, IMG submission 200449) | Peat permafrost microbial communities from Stordalen Mire near Abisko, Sweden - III_Palsa_N1_3 | ecosystem: Environmental > Terrestrial > Soil > Palsa > Peat permafrost | place: Sweden...
CCCCGTCAGTCTTCTCCATGACCGCATAGTCGATGGAGTCGCTCGGGCAGCGCTCGAAGGAGTCCGCATCCACCCGCGTGAAATCCAGATCCGAATGGCCGCTCTCGAAGGCCGCGCGGCAGGCCGCGGCCATCTCCGGCGCCAGGCGCGCCAGTTCCGAGAGGTAGCGTCCGGCCCGGAACAGGAACATGCCGCTGTTCCAGTAATAGTCCCCGGCGGCAAGGAACTGCTCGGCGCGCGCCCGGTCCGGCTTCTCCACGAAGCGCGCAATGGCATAGACCGCGCCGTGGGGCGCACCGCGCTGGATATAGCCATAGCCGGTCTCCGGTGAGCCCGGCACGATGCCGAAGGTCACCAGCTGACCCTGTTCCGCAGCCGGTAGCGCAGTGCGCACGGCGGCTTGAAACACGGCCGTATCCCGGATGACGTGGTCGGCGGGCAGCACCAGCAGCAGCGGGTCAACGCCGCCGCTGTCGCGCAGCGCCGCGAGCGCTGCCAGGGCGATGGCCGGGGCCGTATTGCGCCCGAACGGCTCCAGCACGATGGCTCGCGGGGCGAGTTTCAGCGCGCGCAGCTGCTCGGCCACCAGGAAGCGATGCGCCTCATTGCAGACCACGACCGGGGCCGCGCAGTCCAGACCCCCGACCCGCAGGGCGGTCTGCTGGAGCATGGTCCGGGGTCCCAGCAACGCCAGCAGCTGCTTGGGATACAGCTCACGCGACAGAGGCCACAGGCGGGTTCCGGCGCCGCCGGAAAGAATGACAGGAATCAGCATGGGTTATCGGTCCTTGGGTGTTGCGGCCAGTGTGCCCAGCACCCGCCGCAACCCCACCCGCCAGTGGTGATGCTGCGGGGACAGCGCGGCCAGGAGCGAGCGCTTATCCAAAACGCTGTATCCGGGTCGGCGCGCGGGCGTCGGATAGTCGGCCGTGCCGATAGCCGTCACCCGGACCCCCGCTGGGAGCAGCCCGATGGCGGCGCCCTCCTCGGCAATGGCCACGGCGAAGTCATACCAGCTGGCGACCCCTGCGTCCGTGAAATGGTGCACGCCTGAAATGTCGGGGCGCTGGGCGAGCCCCCACAGGACCCCGGCCAGCGAATCCGCGGCGGTCGGAGTGCCGATCTGGTCTGCGACCACCCGCACCTGGCCCTTCTCAGCCATGATCCGCAGCATGGTGCGCAGGAAGTTGGCGCCGTGGGCGGCATAGACCCAGGCCGTACGCAGCACGACCGAGGTGTCAGCGGCGAGCTCGGCCACCGCCTGCTCCCCTTCCAGCTTGGTCAGCCCGTACGTCCCCAGGGGCGCCGTGGGCGCATCGGGGGCATAGGGGGAGCCCGCGCGGCCATCAAATACAAAATCCGTGGAAATATGGAGCAGGCGGGCGCCGCACGCCTGGGCGGCGCGTGCGAGGTGCCGGGGCCCGAGGCCGTTCACGCGCCGGGCCGCCTCGACCTCGATCTGCGCCCGATCCACGGCCGTGTAGGCCGCCGCGTTGATGATGACGGCCGGGGTGTGTGCCGCGACCGTCCGGCTGACGGCATCGGCATCCCCGACATCCAGGTCCGTCCGCGTGAGCCCGATCGCGGTGACGCCCGGTGGGAGACTTGCCAGGAGGCATCGACCCACCTGGCCCTGCGCGCCGGTGATGAGCACCTTCAAGGGTAGTATTCCGCGTCACGAAAGGCGCGGGCGGCGGCATCGCGCGCGGAGATCTGCGGCTGCACGCCGGCAGGCAGCGGCCAGGGGATGCCGATTTGCGCATCATCCCAGCGAATGGCCCGTTCGTCTTGCGGATAGTAGAACTCGGTGCACTTGTAGAGGAAGTGAACCGAGTCGCTCAGGACCATGAAGCCATGCCCGAATCCGGGTGGCACCCACAGCATGTGATGGTTATCCGCGGTGAGCTCAGCCCCCACCCACCGGCCGAATGTCGGGGAACTGCGCCGCAGGTCCACCGCCACGTCAAACACAGCGCCGGTGACGACGCGCACCAGTTTTCCCTGCGGCTTGGTGAGCTGGTAGTGCAGTCCGCGCAGCACATGCTGCTCGGAGCGGTTCTGGTTGTCCTGGACAAATTTCAGGTCAAGCCCGGCCGCAGCGAACTTCGTCTGCGTCCAGGATTCGAAAAAGTGGCCGCGGGCATCCTTGAACACCTGCGGCTTGATGAGCACGACCTCGGGGATCGCCGTCGGTTCAAACTCCACCCGGCACCTCCTCCTTCAGGACCTCGAGCAGGTAGCCCCCATAGCCGGACTTCGCCAGCGCCGCGGCATGCTTTTCCAGCTGCGCGGCATCGATGAAACCATTCCGATAGGCGATCTCCTCCGGACAGCACACTTTCAGTCCCTGCCGCTTCTCGATCGCCTGGATGAACATCGCCGCCTCCAGCAGCGACTCGTGCGTGCCGGTATCCAGCCACGCGGTACCGCGTCCCAGCAGCTCCACCTGCAGGTCACCGCGCGCGAGATAGGCGCGGTTCACATCGGTGATTTCCAGTTCCCCTCGTGGGGAGGGCTTCAGTGCGGCCGCAATCTCCAGCACATCGTTGTCGTAGAAATAGAGCCCCGTGACCGCATGGTGTGACTTGGGCCGGATGGGCTTCTCCTCGATGTCCAGCGCACGGCCGCGCGCATCGAAGCTCACCACGCCATAGCGTTCCGGATCGCGGACGCGGTATGCAAATATTGTCGCACCGCTCTTGCGGGCGCCGGCCGCGCGCATCTGATCCGGCAGACCGTGGCCGTAGAAAATGTTGTCTCCGAGCACCAGCACGCTCGGGTCCCGCCCCACGAAACCTCGCCCGATGGTGAAGGCCTGCGCCAGCCCATCCGGTCGCGGCTGCTCGGCATAGGTCAGTTGGATACCCCACTGGCTGCCATCGCCGAGCAGATGCTGATACAGCGGCAGATCGGTGGGCGTCGAAATCAGCAGGATGTCGCGCACCCCCGCCAGCATCAACGTCGAAAGCGGGTAGTACACCATGGGCTTGTCGTACACCGGCAGCAGCTGCTTGCTGACGCCAAGCGTGACCGGGTGCAACCGGGTCCCGGAACCACCGGCGAGCACGATGCCCTTCATTGATGACATGACGAAATCTAATCCCTTCCTCTGATCGCCATCGCGGGTTTGTACAGGATCCCCGTAAGGCGTGCCACAGCGCAATGCCCAGCAAATGATTTTACGGCGAAGAGTGCACGAATGCGGCTTGATTGCCTGCTGGCACCCCTGTGAACATGACTTAGGACACCACCTAACCGGGCGGCTCTGGATGAGGTCATACTTTGGTGATACCATGAAAAGTATGAAAATTGCCATTTCGGTGCCCGACCAGGTTTTCGAGGCAGGCGAGCATCTGGCGCAGCAGCTGGGATTGTCGCGCAGTCAGCTCTATTCGGACGCACTGGCGGCCTATCTCAGCACGCGCGGTGCACAGGCCGTGACGGCCCGGTTGAACGCCGTCTATGAGACTGCTTCGTCAAAACTGGACCCGGCGGTGGAGAGTTATCAGAACAAGCGCTTTGCCGATGAAACGTGGTGAGCTGTGGTGGGCTACGCTGCCCGCACCGACAGGGTCCGGACCCGGTTTTCGCCGCCCGGTCCTCATCGTCCAGGCAAATCCGTTCAACCAGAGTCGAATCGCGACCGTAATAGTCGCGGTGGTCACATCGAATCTCTCTCTTGCCGAAGCGTCCGGCAATGTGCGCATCGGCAAAGCGGACTCGGGATTGGCAAAGCCATCGGTGGTGAACGTCTCGCAGCTCTTCACCGTGGACCGCCCGCTGCTGGCCGAACGCGTGCGGGCGCTGCCGACAGATGCGATGCGACGCGTGGACGATGGACTGCGCCTCGCTCTGGGGCTGTAGGCATCCTCATGCCGGACTAGTCTGGCCCCGCCCGATGGCGTAATACGTAAATCCGAACCGCTGCAGAATGGAGGGGTCATAGAGATTGCGGCCATCAAAGATCACACCGCTCGTCAGGGTGCTCTTGAGCCGGTCGAAGTCCGGGCTGCGAAACTCCTTCCATTCCGTCGCAATGACCAGGGCATCCGCTCCTGTGACCACCTCGTAGGCGTTCTTGCACAACGTGAGGCCGGCTCGCTCGCCCAAAACCCGGCGCGCCTCCTCCAGCGCGACCGGATCATAGGCACGGACCTGGGCGCCGGCCTCGAGCAGCGCCTCAATGATCACGCGCGAGGGCGCTTCGCGCATGTCGTCCGTGTTGGGCTTGAAGGCCAGTCCCCACAGGGCAAAAGTGCGGCCCTGCAGCTGGTCCTTGAAGTGATGCTTGATCTTGCGCACCAGCGCGTTCTTCTGCCGCTGATTGACGGCCTCGACCGCCTCCAGCAATTTCGGTTCATGCCCGACCTCATGGGCCGAGCGGATCAGGGCCTGCACGTCCTTCGGGAAACACGATCCGCCGTAGCCGATGCCGGGATAGATGAAGCTGTAGCCGATCCGCAGATCCGAGCCGATTCCCAGCCGCACTTTCTCGATATCCGCGCCGACCCTTTCGGCGACGCTGGCCAGTTCGTTCATGAAGCTGATCTTGGTGGCCAGCATCGCATTGGCCGCGTACTTCGTGAGCTCGGAGGAGCGCACGTCCATGACGATGAGACGTTCGTGATTGCGGGTGAAGGGGTCGTAGAGCAAACGCATCAGTTCCACGGTGCGCGGGTTGTCGGTGCCGATGACGACCCGGTCCGGGCGCATGCAGTCCTGGATGGCCGCGCCCTCCTTGAGAAATTCGGGATTCGAGACGACATCAAATTCGATGGCGGCCTGGCGCCCGCCCAGCGTGGTCTCAATTTCCTTGCGGACCTTGTCCGCCGTACCGACCGGCACCGTGGATTTGTTGATCACGACGCAGTAGCGGCTCAGGTGGGTGCCAATGGTGCGCGCCACTGCCAGCACGTAGCGCAGATCCGCGGAACCATCCTCATCCGGCGGGGTACCCACGGCTATGACCTGGAACAACCCGTGCTCGACGCCCCGGGCGGCATCCGTCGTGAATTCCAACCGCCCAGCTTCCATGTTTTTTTTGATCAGAACTTCGAGGCCCGGCTCATGAATCGGAACCTCCCCATGGTTCAGACGGTCGATGCGTGCCTGGTCCACATCCACGCAAACCACGTGATTGCCGGCGTCCGCAAAACAGGCCCCCGTAACCAGGCCGACATACCCCGAGCCAAAGATCGTAACTCGCATGCGTAAACTCTTGAATTAGAAAGACTTTTTATTCGCCCGCGGACGCGTCCGCCGATAGTACGGGAATGGTATGACAATTCAGGCATATCGCGCTGGCTGTGTCATTGCCCAGCGTCTGGCGACAGAAAGTGGGTTTGCCCGCAGAAATCGGACGAGGTTCGAAGCTTAACCGTCTGTTTGAGCGTGGCGTCGCACCATGAATAACTGTGGATTAAGTCCAGACTTGAACTTTCCAGCCTGTGGATACTTCCAATCAGGACTTTGGAAGACATAGAAGTGCTGTATCAGGACGTGGCAATAGAGTCGATGGACGCCGAAACGGCTGAACCGGAGAATGGTTCGGAGGCCATCCCGCACCGGTGGCAATTCCAGGCTGCCTCACCGCTGCCGCTGATCCACCACGCCCCTCGTCAGCACCACGAAGCGCATATTCCGCAGCGCGCCGGACGGCACCTTGAACTGGATCCGCCGGGAGACACTGCCAAACGGCTGCTCGATATCGTCGGTGCGATCATCCTGGCAGTAGTGCTCTCCCCGTTGCTCCTCGTAGTCGGCCTCGCGCTGGCACATGACCGCGGGCCCATCATCTATCGCCATGCGCGAACGGGTCGCGATGGCAGAACCTTTGGGTGCCTGAAGTTCCGCACCATGGTCCCCAACGCCGAGCAGGTGCTGCGCGATCTGTTGGACGAAGACCCGGAACTGAGCGGGGAGTGGCTGCGCGATCAGAAGCTGCGCAATGATCCGCGCGTCACGACCGTGGGGCGTTTCTTGAGACGCACCAGCCTCGACGAACTGCCGCAGCTGTGGAATGTCCTCAAAGGCGACATGAGTCTGGTGGGCCCGCGACCCGTCGTCCGCGAGGAGTGGGCGCGGTATGGACGCCGGCTGCATCACTATCTGGCCGCGCGACCCGGGGTCACGGGGCTCTGGCAGGTCATGGGTCGCAGTGACTCGTGCTATCGACGACGCGTGGCGCTGGATTGCATCTACGCCAAAAAGCGCAACATGCTGCTGGATCTCTTCATATTGCTACGGACGGTGAAGGTAGTGGTCCAGGGCCGTGGTGCCTGTTGAATCGGTAGCGACCGAGTCAGACGTTTTCCAGGAACCATTGATAGGTGCTCGCCAGCCCCGCCTCGAGAGGAATTCGGGCGGTCCATCCTGCGGCGCGCATTCTTGAAACATCCAGAAGCTTGCGTGGCGTGCCATCAGGCATGTTCGTGTTGAACCGCAGCTGTCCGGAATAGCCAACCGTCCTGGCGACCAGGGCGGCCAGCTCCGCGATGGAAATATCCACCCCCCAGCCGACGTTGACAGGTTGTTCCACCGAGTAGCCCTGCATCAGGTACACGCAGGCGTCTGCCAGGTCATCCACGTGCAGGAACTCCCGCCGCGGTGTTCCGGTACCCCAGACTTCGACTTCAGCCGCGCCCTGAGTGCGTGCCTCATGAAACTTCCGGATCAGCGCCGGCAGTACATGGGAGCTTTGCAGATCGAAGTTGTCGCCCGGACCATAAAGGTTGGTGGGCATGGCGCAGATTGCATCGAAGCCGTACTGACGGCGGTAGGCCTGGCACATCTTCAGGCCGGCGATCTTGGCAATGGCATACCACTCGTTGGTCGGCTCGAGCGGCCCGGTGAGCAGGCACTCCTCGGGCATGGGTTGGGGCGCATGTTTGGGGTAGATGCAGCTGGAGCCCAGAAATAGGAGTTTGCGGGTGTCGTGTCGATACGCAGCATCGATCACATTCGTCTGGATCGCGAGATTGTCGCGTAGGAATTCGGCGGGGCGGGTGTCATTGGCGAGGATGCCACCGACCCTGGCTGCAGCCAGGAACACATACTGAGGCCGCACTGCCGCAAAGAAGGCGTCAACGGCTGATTGGCTGCACAGGTCCAATTCGGACCGCGTACGCAGCACGAGGTTGCGAAGGCCACCCGACTGCAAGCGTCGGACAATGGCTGAGCCCACCAACCCGCGATGGCCGGCGACGAATATGGCCGAATCGGGAGTCATTCCTGGTGCCTGAACGTCCTGAAGCCCTCGCGCGCAATGGCTGCGTCGCGCCGCGCCAGCTGCAGGTCCTCCGCCACCATTTCCTTGATTAGGACCTCAAAACTGAGTTCCGGCTGCCATCCCAGTTTGGTGCGCGCCTTCGTGGCGTCGCCCAGAAGCGTTTCGACCTCAGTGGGACGGAAATATCGTGGGTCTACCTCAACCAGCGTCCTACCGGTGTTGCGATCCACACCCTTTTCAGCACCGCCCTCACCATGCCATTCGATAGCCATGCCGAGCTGATCAGCCGCAAGCACTACGAATTCGCGCACCGAATGCTGCTTTCCGGTGGCGATCACGAAGTCTTCGGCCTGCTCCTGCTGCAGCATGAGCCATTGGGCCCGGACATAGTCCTTTGCGTGCCCCCAGTCGCGCAGGGAATCCAGATTACCCAAAAACAGGCTCTCTTCCATGCCCTCATGAATGCGGGCCAGCGCCCGCGTGATCTTCCGGGTCACGAAGGTCTCACCTCGGATCGGGGATTCATGATTGAAGAGAATACCGCTGCAGGCATACATCCCATAGGCTTCGCGGTAGTTCACCGTGATCCAGTGGCCGTAGACCTTTGCGGCTCCATAGGGCGACCGGGGATAAAACGGGGTGGTCTCCCGTTGAGGCGTTTCCTGAACCCTGCCGAACATCTCGGAAGTCGAGGCTTGGTAAAATCGGGTCTTGTTTTCGAGCTTGAGTATGCGAATGGCTTCAAGGAGTCGCAACGTACCCAGCGCATCCGCATTCGCCGTGTATTCAGGCGTCTCGAAAGAAACCGCCACATGGCTTTGGGCCGCGAGATTGTAAATCTCGTCGGGCTGGACCTGCTGGACAATGCGAATGAGATTGGTGGCGTCCGTCAGATCTCCATAGTGCAGGTGCAGGCGCACGCCGCTTTCGTGCGGGTCCTGATAAAGATGGTCAATGCGATCGGTGTTGAAAGAGGAGGCGCGGCGCTTGATGCCGTGGACCTCATAGCCCTTACCGAGCAGCAACTCCGCCAGATAGGCGCCATCTTGGCCGGTGATTCCGGTGATTAGAGCTGTCTTTTCCATCATTCCGCCGTCCCGATCTTTCTCGATTTCCGATACTACACTGGAGACCTAGCGGCATTCGGTTCACAAGGTGGGCGGCGCCGATATTATTCACCGGCTGCTCCTCCCGCGTGGCTCACCACTGCCAACTGCGCCCCATGCATCCTCCTCCCCAGCTTCCTTCCGAGAGCAGTGCTTGGCTGTTCGAACAGTCTGTGAAAGATCTCGGATAGGAGGTACGTCAGGAGAATGTACAAGGGAAACAGCCACGGGAAATAGGCGTGGCCATAGCATAGGCGAATGAAGGTGAACAACACCGTCGCGTGCACAAGATAGGCACTATAGGAAATTACGCCCATCCGCAAGACAAACGGCCGGTGAAGGAATCGCCGGAACGTTGGGAGGTTGATGGCGAGAAGCAATATTAGGACAGCCCCCACCAGCGTGGTCCAATCGGCGAGATATAGTGGCAGGAGATTCGACCCGAACAGTTTTGCGGAGGGCAGTGCACCGGGACCGTCGAAACAAGCAATTGCGAGCGCGACGAGCAGGCCTCGCTCAATTTTCGACCTGACGAAAAACCAGTGGCTGAGTTTGGCAATGTGTCGTTGGAGAATTATGCCAACGACAAAAAACCCGCCATAGAGAAAGTCGTAAAAAAATCCTTCGGAGCCGAATTTATCAGCGCAAAGAGCAGCGGCTATCGTCGCCATGAACGTGCCAATCAGCAGCACGGGTGCAGAAATCCGCTTCGATGCCCAATAAAGCAGCGGGTAAATGATCGATATGCGCATTTCATACACAAGTGACCAGAACGCCGTATTTAGCTGAGCATTGTCGAAGTGCCCAATCATCAGGAAATGCTGAAGGATGAGGGATCTCGAGGGAGGCTGGTTCCAGGTCTGATCGATCCAGGGATTCCCGGTGGGGGTCATTGAATATAGCGCTTGATCGGCAGCGCTCGCCAGAATCACGGCGGCCACATACGGAAAATAGATACGGCAAACACGCCTGACCATAAATTCGGGATACGAGGGGCGACTTTTCTTGCCGAAAGGAATTGCCAGCACAAATCCGCTGAGCAAAAAGAAAAGGACTACCGCTTCATGACCGGCTGCAATGAACCGCAGCGGTGAGGTGTTGAATCGCTCCCACCACGGCTGTGTCTTCCAGACGTTGAGGAAATGACCCACGATAACCGTCAGCGCCGCGAGTCCGCGCAGCGAATCGAGTTCCGCATAGCGGTGGACTACGGTTGCCGCATCAGACGGCTCGCTGGGTCTAACTGAGGACGCGCTGGGCATTTAGGGTCGCCTGGGAATTCTTGAGACACCAGCCATTGCCACTGGAGCCTCCGCCCCACCCCAAAGGCGTGGTTCGCTGGAACGACCCGCACTCTGGCGACCAGCGACCTGGGCGCCGACAAACGTACTAGTAAGCCCCGTTTCCACCCAAGACCACGTGAGTGGTCTTCACCAGGATATAAAAGTCCAGCAACAGGTTTTGGCGCCGGACATAGTAAACATCGAGCACCACCCGTCTGCGATAGTCGGTGTTATTCCGGCCGGTGACCTGCCACATACCGGTAACCCCCGGCCGCGTGGACAGGTAGCGGTGAAGGTGGCGCCCATAGCGCAGCAATTCTTCCCTGACCACCGGTCGTGGGCCTACGAGGCTCATCTCGCCCCGAATAACGTTCCAGAGCTGCGGCAGCTCATCCAGGCTGGTGCGCCGGAGGAATCGACCAACGGATGTGATGCGCGGATCAACGCGCAGTTTGTGGTCCCTAAGCCACTCTGCTTTGAGTTCGGGGCGCTGCTCGAGAAGATCCCGCAGCACGCGATCGGCGTTCGGTACCATGCTGCGGAACTTCAGACAATCGAAAGCTTGGCCGTTTCGCCCGATCCGTCGGTGCCGGAATATAACCGCGCCACCTTCGCGCCGCAGGAGGATGGCGACTGCAACGATTAGGGGCGAGAAAACGATCCCCAGAATCGCCGCTCCCAGAATATCGAAAATCCTCTTAAGAAATTCCCTGAGCGGCCTGTTCGGAGCAGAGCGATCATCTACGACAGGGTGGTAGGCGGCGGCGTCAGAATGATCGATGACGCGAAAGTGGCGTCGCGACGGATGAGCGCGCGCCGGAGCGCGACCGACCGGCAGCGTCTCTGCTTCCCGGCGTGATCTACTTTCGCCGCTCATTCGTGACGACTGCAGGCTGGAGGCGTGCGCACTGAAACGGGGCAATTCCCCGTCTGTCGACTCGCCAAGCTGTAGCGTCGGCAATTCAAGCCTCCTTCTCCCCTAGACATCAAATCAATGTCGCCAAATGGCGACGGACAGCCGGTGTTGGCGACGATCACGGCGCATTATCACGACTTTTAGGCAGGAAAACGCA
>Ga0302311_10008001_pt1 | contig 10688 bp, 7 predicted proteins | sample III_Palsa_N1_3_FD_200449 | JGI IMG/M metagenome (GOLD analysis project Ga0302311, IMG submission 200449) | Peat permafrost microbial communities from Stordalen Mire near Abisko, Sweden - III_Palsa_N1_3 | ecosystem: Environmental > Terrestrial > Soil > Palsa > Peat permafrost | place: Sweden...
CAATTGAGGTGGAATGGTATTCGCAGGGGGCTCGGTAGACGGTGATCTGATCATCGGATGCAGAAATGGGTGTTAAAGGATTCGCAAATTTATTTAAGAAAGGATGCCATTCGAGAGTCGTGGCCTGCCAGGGGTTTTCGGAGGCGGGTGCTCCGCGGCGCAGGCTGTAGACGAGATTGAAGAGAAAGATGAACTGGGCTGCGGCGAGGAAGAAGGCCGAGTAGGTGGTGTGGAGGTTGGAGGGGATGGCGTGGGCGAGGAGCGCGCCGGTGGGGCTGAGGGCTCCGTTGGCGCCGGGGATTCCGGTGAGCTGAGCGTACTGGCGGGGTTCGCCGGCGAGTCCCGCGAGATGCATGGGGAGGAAGACGGCGTAGGCCGCGAGGAAGGTCAGCCAGAAGTGCCAGCGGCCGAGACGCTCGGACATGAGGCGCGGGGGAAGGCCGAGTGCGGCGGTGATGAGGGGGAACCAGTAGTAGGTCGCGGCGTAGAGGCCGAAGACGCCGGCCATCGCCATGATGAGGTGGAAGTGGGCGACGACGAAGAAGGTGTTGTAGAGGTACTGGTCCAGAATTGGCTGGGCCAGGATGGGACCGCTGAGACCACCGGTGATGAAGAGGCTGACGAAGCCCAGGGAGAAGAGCATGGCGGTGGCGTATTGCGGCTTTGCGCGCCAGATGGTGGCGAGCCAGCTGAGGACCTTGGCCGAGGCCGGGATGGCGATGGCGATGGAGGAGATGGAGAAGGCGGTGGTCGCGAAGGGATTGAGGCCGGAGACGAACATGTGGTGTCCCCAGACGAGGATGCCGAGGAAGCCGATGAGAAGCGTGGTTGTGACCATGGTGCGGTAGGCGAAGACGCGGCGGTGGCTGAAGTTGGCGAGGAGCATGGAGGTGAGGCCCATGCCGGGGAGGATGGCGATGTAGACCTCGGGATGGCCGAAGAACCAGAAGAGATGCAGCCAGAGGAGCGGGCTGCCGCTGCTGCCGGTGTGGAGGACGCCGTTGATGAGGTCGCCGGTGGGGAGGAAGAAGCTGGTGCTGGCGTGGCGGTCGCAGAGGAGGAGAAGGATGGCGGCGAGAAGGACGGAGAAGGCGATGATGCTGAGGAGCGCGGCGGTGAACCAGCCCCAGACGGTGAGAGGCAGGCGCTCCCAGGTCATGCCGTCGCAGCGGCTGCGGATGATGGTGGTGAGGGTGTTGATGGAGTTGGCGGTGGAGGCGATGGCGAAGAGAGCGATGCTGAGGAGCCAGAGGTCCATGCCGAGAGCCTGGCCGGGGCCGGCGCTGGGAACGGCGCTGAGGGGTGGGTAGGCCGTCCAGCCGGAGATGGCTGCGCCGCCGGGGACGAAGGTGGAGCTGAGGAGGGTGAAGAGGGCTATGGCCGTCAGCCAGAAGCTCGCCGCGTTGAGCAGCGGGAAGGCCATTTGGCGAGCGCCGATCTGCGAGGGAAGGATCAGGTTGCCGAAGCCGGCCTGGGGGGCGGTGGTGAGGACGAAGAAGAGCATGATGGTGCCGTGGATGGTGACCAGGGCGAGGTACTCTTCGGGAAGGATGAGGCCGTGGAGCGGGAGCGGCCAGCCGGGCCAGACCAGATGGATTCGCATCAGGAGCGAGAGGGTTGTGCCGATGGCTACGGAGATCAGGGCGAGGGTGAGGTATTGCAGGCCGATGATGCGGTGGTCGGTGGTGAAGATGTGGCCGAGGAGCGAGCGGCGCTGGCGGGATGAGGCGTCTGCGTGACGCGGGTGTTGTTGGGGGGTGAGGTTGGGCTGGTGGGGGGTCATGGCTGGGGCGCTCCCTTCTGGTGAGAGGTCAGCCAGGCGGTGTACTGCTTGGGCGAGACGACGCGGAGGGTGGCGTTCATGCGGTAGTGGCCGAGGCCGCAGAGCTGGGTGCAGAGGATCGCATAGGTGCCGGGGATGGTGGGGGTGAAGTGGAGGTGGATGGTCTGGCCGGGGACGGCGTTCTGCTTGAGGCGCATCTCGGGGATTGAGAAGCCGTGGATGACGTCCTGGGCGTTGAGGCGGAGGTCGACCTCGCGATTGACGGGGAGGACGAGCTCGGAGGTGACCAGGTCGTCTGCGGAGTGGGGGTCGGCGGGGTCGAGGCCGACGGGGTTGCCTTCACCGGCGGAGGCTAGTTGGGGGCGCGTGGTGCCGAAGGTGGCGTCGGGACCAGGGTAGCGGAAGTACCAGGCGAACTGCATCCCGGTGACTTCTATCTGGAGGGCTGCGGGGTCGGCTCCGGTGTAGTGGATGGCGGCCCAGAGACGCTCGGCTTTGAGGGCGAGGGTAGTGAAGAGGATGGCGAGGGCGAGGAGGGGAAGGTATTCGACGCGCCAGACGTGAGTGGGCTCGGAGCGGCGGCGGGCGAGGGGGCCGATGAGAAGGATCAGGTGGGCGCCGACGAGGAGAGCGAGGGCGATCCAGAGGTTGAGGAGAAGATGATGGTCGAGCGCGGGGCCGTGGGCGCTGGCATCCCTCGGCAGCCACCATCGGGCGAGAGCGAGGGCGCCGTGAGTCATGGCGTTACCCGACCGCCGGGACGTTTTTGCGGATGAGATCGAGGAAGAGCTGGTGGACGCGGGTGTCGGCGCTGAGTTCGGGGTGGAAGGTGGCGGCGAGGAGGTGGCCCTGACGGACGAGGACAGGGAAGCTGTCGCGGGTGGCGAGGGTTTCGACCTCGGGGCCGGTGCGGGTGATGCGAGGGGCGCGGATGAAGACCATTTCGAGCGGGCCGCCGGGGAGTTCGGTGGGGGCGATGAGGATGGTCGAGTCGATCTGGCGGCCGTAGGCGTTGCGCTCGACCGTGATGTCGAGGGCGGCGAGGGATCGCTGGGCGGGGTGCTGGACGTCGTTGGCGAGGAGGATGGCGCCGGCGCAGGTGCCGAAGGTGGGGACGGTCTGGACGAAGGTGGTGAGGGCGTCGAGGAACTGGTTGCGCTCGAGGAATTTGAGCATGGTGGTGGACTCGCCGCCGGGGATGATGAGGCCGTCGAGATGGGCGAGTTCGTCCGGGGTGCGGATGAGCTTTGTGGTGACGCCCAGGCTGAGGAGGGTGCGGGCGTGGGCCTCGTAGGCTCCCTGGAGGGCGAGGATGCCGATGGTGAGGTGGGTTGGCTGTTGGTTCATCGTGGTGGTGCGCCCCTCCCCGTGTAATTGCGCAAAGTATTCATTCTGGATGAGTTGTCCTGGTACTTTTATGCACGGTGTTCGAGCTTTGTTTTCTTTTTATGTGCTGCTTCCAGTATAGAGGAGTGGACGGGGTCGATGTGCCAGAGGTAAGTCGTGTGGATGGAGGTGGTTGGAGGGGATAGGGGGTTGACAGGGACACGGAGGGTGGGTGGAGAAGAGGGTTTCTGCTTAGGGTGATAGTGTGTGCGGCTTCGGTCGACATGATGGGCTTTGGGTAGGGTGGGCAGAACGGGCAACGGCGTTGAGAGGGTGGGTTGAAAGGGACGAGCGGTTGGGGTGGGATGGGCTTCGTCGGGGTCCTTCGCTACGCTCAGGATGACAGCAAAAACTTAACGGCAACGGCAAGAGCAACGGCAAGGGCAAGAGCAACGACAACAGCAAGAGCAACGACAACAGCAAGAGCAACGACAACAGCAAGAGCAACGACAAGGGCAACAGCAATGGCCGGGGCAACAGCTACAGCAAGGGTAGGGGCAGGAACGGTCGGGCTGCGTTAACGGCGCGAGCCGGACCATGATGGGTCCGGCTCGGTGAAGAGGAAGGGTTTGAAGGCTGCTTGATTAGTGGGCTCCGCTGGCGTGGAAGAGCTGGCGGACGGTGCGCAGGAAAGGTAAAGAGGATGGCGGTGGGGGAACTCCGCCGGTGAGGATGGTCTCGTACGAGAGGTCCTTGCCGCCGTAGTAGTCGCGGGTGTCGTCGGTGTTCTGGTGGACGACGTCGCCGGTGAGGTCGACGCCGGCGAAGAGGCCCTTGCTGCGGGAGTAGGTGAGGATTGCGGCGTTGGCGAGTTCGGTGGTGGAGGCCTGGGCATTGCGACCGACGGGGCCGGCTGCTACAGCGACGTCGCCGCCGAGCTTGACCTTGTCGTGGAGGAGGCGCTCGAAGGCGTCGTGGGTGGTGGCGAGGAGGACGAGGTCAGTGGACTGGCCGCCGGCCTGAAGGCCGAAGCTGGCTCCGGTGAGCTGGATGAAGGCAGGTGCGCTCCAGCCGTGGCCGGTGCGGCAGGTGACGACGCCCTGACCGTATTGGGCGCCGACCAGGAAGGCTCCCTTTTTGAAGCCGGGAATGACGGCGATGCAGGTGGCTTTGGCGGCGACGTCGTCGGGAATGCCCTTGTCGGGGGTGGCCATGAGCTCGTGGAGGACGGCGTGGGCGGCTTCGATCCGCTGATCGAGTTTTTGCGTGTCGGTTGCGGCGTGTGCGGCGATAGCCATGGTCACGGTCAGGGCCGTAGTGGTGCAAAGTGTCTGAACAAATCTCTTGATCATCGATATTTCTCCCTTAGTGCCGCATGATGCTTCTTTTGAGCGTCTCTATTGCGATGCGGGTGGGGGAGGGTAAGTTGTGTTTCGGAGCGAGAAGAGGGATGCCCTTTTGCAGCTGGGGAAGGTTCGTGGGGCTGTTTCATTCGGATTAAGTTCGATGGACGGCGGGGATGTCGGGGCTAAAGCCCCTTTTGTAGCTGAGAGGGTTCGTGGGGCTGAAGCCCCACGCTTAATCCGGCAAGACAACGACAAAGACAAACACAACGACAAAGACTAAACACAACGGCAAAGGCAAAAGGCAAAAGGAAAAGACAGAGTTACCAGCCGCGGGTTTGCATGAGGTCCTGCTCTTCGATGGCGGCGGCGGCGAGGCCCTTCATGGAGCCGATGACGGCTTCCGAGGCTTCGGATACGATTTTGGGATCGTTGAAGTGGGTGGTCGCGATGACGATGGCGCGGGCGCGGGAGACGGCTTCGGCGCGCTCCTTCGGATCGTTTTCGACGTCGAGAGGCGTGGCGCGCTCCTTCATGAAGATGCCGGAGCCGACGAAGATGGTCTCTGCGCCGAGCTGCATCATGAGGGCGGCGTCGGCAGGGGTGGCGATGCCGCCAGCCGAGAAGTTGGGGACGGGGAGCTTGCCGGATTTCGCGACCATGCGGACGAGCTCGTAGGGTGCGCCGTGGACCTTGGCGGCGTTGTAGAGCTCTTCGTCGCCGAGGACGGTGAGGGCTTTGATCTCGCGGACGATCTGGCGCATGTGCTGGACGGCATGGACGACGTCGCCGGTGCCGGGCTCGCCTTTGGTGCGGATCATGGCTGCGCCTTCGGCGATGCGGCGGAGGGCTTCGCCGAGGTTGCGCGCGCCGCAGACGAAGGGCGTGGTGAAGGCGTGCTTGTCGATGTGGTAGACCTCATCGGCGGGGGTGAGGACTTCGGACTCGTCGATGAAGTCGACGCCGAGATGTTGCAGGACCTGCGCTTCTGCAAAATGCCCGATGCGGGCCTTGGCCATGACGGGGATGGTGACCGCACCCATGATCTCTTTGATGAGCTTGGGGCTGGCCATGCGGGCGACGCCGCCTTCGGCGCGGATCATGGCGGGGACGCGCTCGAGGGCCATGACGGAGATGGCTCCGGCCTCTTCGGCGATGCGGGCCTGCTCGACGTTCATGACGTCCATGATGACGCCGCCTTTAAGCATCTCGGCGAGGCCGAGCTTGAGGCGGAGAGAGGAGGAGCCGAAGCTGCCGTTGTTGGTGTGGTCTGCCATGAGATGTCTCCTTGCGCGCTGCGGGTGGCGCAGTGTTTTTCCTGACTGTCCGCGAGAATTTTAAGTTTAGCAGTTTTGTTTCGGGATGAAGAGGGTATTGATGAGGTTGGGTCAATGCTGCGGGATTTAGCAGAAAATTCAACTGCAATTGATTCGCGAGGGAGGGCGGGAGGCTCATGCTACGCATGCAGGGCGGTGTGTGGCCGCTGCCGGAGGCGCATGGATGGACGCTGAACTGACGATTGTGATTCCTGCAAAGAACGAAGTGACGATGCTGCCGAGGCTGCTGGAGTCGTTGTGCCGGCAGGATTATTCGGGCCTGGCGGCGACGCGGGTGCTGGTGGCGGATGCGGGGTCGACCGATGGGACGGTGGAGGCGGCGCTGCGGTTTCGAGGGCGGCTGGCGGTGGAGGTGGTGCCGGGTGGACTGCCTTCGGTAGGACGCAATGCAGGGGCCAGGCTGGCGACGACGAAGTATGTGCTGTTTCTCGATGCGGATGTGGAGCTGCCGGAGCCGACTTTATTGCGCAGGGCGTTGTGGAGGATGGAACGCAGGGATCTGCATCTGGCGACGACGAATATTGCGTGCAGGGAGGGAGGATTTTTTGACGATGTGCTGTATGCGGGGAATAACCTGATGCAGCGGGTGGGATCGTTTACGAAGCCGTTTGCGACGGGGATGTTTATGCTGTTCGACCGCGAGGTGTTCTGGGCGCTGGGTGGGTTCAATGAACGGGCGCTGTTTGCGGAGGACTATCTGCTGTCGAAGGGAGTGGCACGGACGCGGTTTCGCATTGTGCGCGGACGGGTGCTGACGACCAATCGAAGGTTTCAGAAGCTGGGGCATGGGCGCATGGTGTGGATGTTCTTCAAGACCATGATGCATACGTGGGATGAGGAGTATTTTCTGGAAGACCAGGGGTATTGGGGCGAGGCTGGATAGAGAGATTTGTCCTGCCGGACGGGCCCACTGCGCGTGGGGCGACCACTTCGTGGTGGGTATACCGGTCTTGCGGTGTGAGCGGCATGGGGCCTCGCGTTGCTCGGCGGAGGATGATTCAGGGTTGGGGAGCGGTGAAGCCGGCGGCGGCAAGGATTTTTTCGTCGAGGGCGATGAAGAGGCCTTTGCCGCGGGCGAGGACCGTGCCGTCTGGATGCTGGAGTTCGGCCTGGTGGAAGATCTTGCGGCCCGGGGTGCCATCGGGCTTCGCGGGGCGGCTGAGGTGGCGGCTGACCAGGACGAGCGGCTGGTAGAGCGGGGAGGGACGGAGATAGTCGACCTCCATGTGGCGGGTCATGGCGATGACATTGAGAGGGCGGTTGAGCTTGCTCATGGCTTCGTCGAGGAGAGCGGCGACGATGCCGCCGTGGATGTGGCCGGGTGGGCCCTCGTGCATGCGGTCGAGCTGGAGATGCGCGGTGGCGGTGATGGCTTCGGGGTTGGAGGTGTCGGTGGTGAAGACGAGGTGGAGGCCCTGAGGGTTGGCGGGGCCGCAGCCGAAGCAGTGGTTGGCGCGCTCGTCGATGGTGGGGGTGGTGGCGAGGGAGTCGGGGGTGTGGCGGGTTGCGTCGGGTGAGGGCATAGCGTGTTACCCGGACGTTAGCATATTTTGGGGTGGAGTGAATAGTGATTCAGTTTTGGGTTGAAGCTCCGCTGTGCCGCGGAAGCAGCGGCAGGGACGAGGTGAGTTCGAATTCAGGGCGAGATGGCTTTGATCTGGAAGGAGCTTTGGTGTGGCGTTAGGAGCGGCAGATTTCGAGGATGCCGGGACCGAACTTTTCGGCTTTTTCGAGGCCGAGGCCGTGGATGGCTTTGAGTTCGGTGAAGTTTTGCGGGCGGGTAAGGACGATGCTGCGGAGGGTGGTCGTGGCGAGAACGAAGAAGAGAGGCAGGCCGAGGCGCTCGGATTCGGTTTTGCGCCAGTCGCGGAGACGCTGGTCGAGGGCCTGCTGCTCGGGGGTGAGGGAGTCGGTGGGCTCGGGGGTGGTGGCGCGGGGGCGGGTGAAGGTTTCGGTGGAGGACTGGACTGTGGAGCGGGCGGAATGAAGGGGGCTCTCGGCTTCGGAGGCAAAGTGCGGTGCCTTCGGTCGGGATGATGATTCTTTTTGATTGTTCGATAGGAGCACGGGAGATGATTTGTGCTGGACTGGGGCACTGGAGGCAGATTTATGGCTTGAGAGTTTTAAGCCGGATGTGGGTGCAGGGGATTCCGGTAGAGCTTCGGAGCGGCAGAGGGCGGTGATGGATGCGCCGTGAGTGTCGGCGATGCGGGGGCCGATGCCGGAGACCTGGAGGAGTGCGGAGATGCTGGTGGGGCGGGCGAGGACGAGGGCGTTGAGGGCGGAGTCGGGGAAGACCATGAAGGCGGGTTTGCCGGTTTTGGCGGCTTCGGCTTTGCGCCATTCGCGGAGGTTGGATTCGAGGGATTTTTGTGCCGGGGTGTAGGCGGCGGTGGTCTGTTCGCGCTCGGCCTGGAGGGCGGCTTTGGAGGGTCTGGAACTGGTGCTTTTGCCGTAGCTCTTGCCTTTGCCCGGGGAAGATGTGGCGGAGGATTCTTTGAGGAGGAGGTCGGGTGGTAAGGGGCCGGTGAGGGTGCGGCCTTCATGGGTGAGGGAGGCTTTTTTGTAGGTGACGACGTTGCCCTCGGGGTTGGTCCACTGGTCGGTGTTCAGCGTGATGAGACCGGAGCGGGTGAGGGCGTCGAGGAGGGTGTCGAAGGTCTTGCGGTCGGCGGCGGGGGTGTTGCGCAGGGGGCCCGTGGAGAGTTCGGTATGGAGTTTGCCGGTGGCGCGGCTTTGGCCGTCGAGGGCGCGGAGGATGGCGCGGAGCTGGCGGTCTTCTTCGGTGGTGGGGGTGCGGAAGGTCTGGGCGGTGGCGTTGCCGGGAGCGCAGAAGTCGCAGTGGCCGCAGGGGCGGAGGCCGTCGGCGGTGTCGCCGAAGTGCTGGATGAGGGAGGACATGCGGCACTGGTTGGATTCGGCGAACTGGACCATGCGGTCGATCTGGGAGCGGCGGAAGGCGATCTGCTGGTCGTAGCCTTTGCGCCAGGCGGTCTGCTGGGATGCACCTGCTGAGGCGCGGACGTTGCCGGCCATGTCGATGGCGGCTGCGCCCTGGGCGATGAGTTTTTCCACGGCCTTGTCGAAGGTCTCGGCGTCCATTTTGAGGCGTTGGCGGAGGAGGTCGGGCATCTGGAAGTCTTCGTTGAGGAGGGCGGCGACGCGGGTGAGCTCGGTGATGGCGGGGTAGTCGCGCTCGAGGAAGAAGTCGTGCATCTTGCGGTCGGCGAAGGAGTGGAGGAGGACGGTGCGGGAGGGTTGCCCGTCGCGTCCGGCGCGGCCGATCTCCTGGTAGTACTGCTCGACGGAGCCGGGGAGGGCGGTGTGGACGACGGTGCGGACGTCGGCTTTGTCGATGCCCATGCCGAAGGCGATGGTGGCGACGACTATTTCGAGTTCACCTGCGAGGAAGTGGCGCTGGACGCGCTCGCGGGTGGCTGGGTCGAGACCGGCGTGGTAGGCGGCGGCGCTTCCGCCGAGGGTGCCGGCGAGGTCTTCGGCGGCCTTGCGCGAGGGGGCGTAGACGATGGCGGGGCGGTTGGATTTTTCTTTGAGGAGCTTCGCGGTGAACTCGTTGCGGCGGGGTTTGGAGAGCTCGACGACCTCGATGGCGAGGTTGTGGCGGCGGAAGCCGTGGATGAAGAGAGCAGGGTCGGAGAGCTGGAGCTGGGTGGCGATGTCTTTCTGGACGGTCGGCGTTGCGGTTGCGGTGAGAGCGATGACGGGCGCGGGGCGCAGGGCAGGGAGGAAGTCGCCGAGGGTGCGGTAGTCGGGGCGAAAGTCGTGGCCCCAGGCGGAGATGCAGTGGGCCTCGTCGATGGCGATGAGGGAGGGTTTTTTCTTCGCGAGCATCTCGGGGAAGCCGGGGACGCGCATGCGCTCGGGAGCGATGAAGAGGAACTGGAGGGTGCCGTCGAGATAGTCGCGGCAGGCCTGGCGGGCTTCGTCGCGGCTGAGGCCGGAGTGGATGCGGGCTACGCGGAGACCGGCGGCGGTGAGTTTGTTGGCCTGGTCGTCCATGAGAGCGATGAGCGGCGAGATGACGAGGGCGGTGCCCCCGCGGGCGATGGCGGGGAGCTGGTAGCAGAGGGACTTTCCGGCTCCGGTGGGCATGACGAGGAGAACGTCGCGGCCATCGGTGGCAGCGCGGCAGACGGCTTCCTGGTTGGCACGAAAGGTGGGAAAGCCGAAGGTCTGGTGGAGCAGGGTTTCGAGGTTCATCCGCCTGCTCAGTTTCGCATAATGTTCGTGTCGAGGTGATGGCGGGAGGTTGCGAGTTGGATACGGCGGATCTGCGGAGAAGGCATCCACACCGGTTTTCGCCGATGACATCGATCTTCGAGGGGCGTCGATTCCGGGCCGCTGGGATGAGCTGGTGCAGAGCGGAAGAAATCCTGGTGGCTGTAGAGTGATCTTTACGCGGTATGCAGAATTTTTCGAGTGCGGTTGATTCGTCGACATCTAAATCATTATTGGGAGGGCAGGTATGAGAATGATTGCGATCTGTGCGGCGGTGCTTTGCGTTCTGATCTTTGGATGGATCATGATAAGACGGCTGCGCGTAAAGCGGGAGATAGAGGCGAACAGCATTGAGCCGGATGCGTTGTATACGTTGCTGCAGGGGGAAGAGGTTCTGCTGTACGACGTGCGCCAGCCGCTGGACTTTCTGGCGTATCCGGAGATCATTCCGGGTGCTATGAGGATTGCGCCGAAGGATATCGCTGAGCAGACTGCTTCGTTTTCCCGCGACCAGAATTCAGTGATCTATTGCACGGGCGGCGACGATGAGACCTGCCAGATGGTTTTGGGGAAGGCGAGGGTGCTGAATTTTACGCGCGTGAAGCTGCTGAAGGGCGGATTGGCGGCATGGAAGGCGAAGGGGTATCCGGTGGAGACGTA
>Ga0302311_10008010_pt1 | contig 10684 bp, 12 predicted proteins | sample III_Palsa_N1_3_FD_200449 | JGI IMG/M metagenome (GOLD analysis project Ga0302311, IMG submission 200449) | Peat permafrost microbial communities from Stordalen Mire near Abisko, Sweden - III_Palsa_N1_3 | ecosystem: Environmental > Terrestrial > Soil > Palsa > Peat permafrost | place: Sweden...
GGCGGACGTCGAAGTCGGGCAGGGCGGCGCGGGCGTCGGCCTTGATCGCCTCGACCAGGTCGGCGAGACGCGCCAGCGCCTCGGGCCAGCGCGCCTGGATGTCGGCCTTGAGCTTGCGCGCCAGGCCGGGCGCCTGGCCCGTGGTGCCGACCGCGCCGACCACCGGGCCGCGGTCGATGACGGCCGGCGTGTAGAAGTCGCACAGCGCGGGGCGGTCGACACAATTGACCAGCAGGGCCCCGGCCGCCCTGGCGGCCTGGCGCGCCCGGACCGCGAAATCCTCGTCGCAGTCGCCGATGAAGACCAGGGCGGCGCCGGAATAGAGGCCCGGCGTCAGCGCGGCGTCAGCGGCCGGCGCCCTGACCACCTCACACGGCGCGCCGGCGAACAGGGCCGCTTTCTCGGCCGCCTCGCGGCCTTCGCCGACGATCACCACGCGGCGGCCGGCCAGGGGGACGAAGGCGGGAAAGGAGTCCATGGCGCGCTTATAGCGGCGCGCGGGCCGGAGCCGAAACCAAGGTTCAGGCGGCGGCCTTCTCCGCCGCCATCACCCGGCTGACCGCGTTGACCACCGCGGCGATGCGCAGGGCGGCCTGGATGTTCACCGCCGGCACGGCGTGCTTCTTCAGCACCTCCTCGTGCGCGTCGAGGCACAGGCCGCAACCGTTCACCGCCGACACCGCCAGCGACCACAGCTCGAAGTCGGCCTTGTCGACGCCGGGATTGGCGATGATGTTCATCCGCAGCCGCGCCGGCAGGGTGGCGTACTCCGGGTTCTTCAGCAGATGCAGGGCGCGGTAGTAGATGTTGTTCATGCCCATGATCGCCGCCGCCGCCTTGGCCGCGGTCTTGGCCTCGTCCGACAGCTGGGCCGCGGCCTCGATCGCCTTCAGGGTGTCGGGCTGGCCGATCGCATAGGCCGAGGCCAGGAAGCAGCCCCATTTCTGCTGATCGGTCAGCAGGGTCTCGCTGGCCAGCGAGGACAGGTTCAGCGACAGGTCCTTGGCGTAGGCGGGAAGCTGGTCGCGCAGGGCGTCGAGCGACATGGGGGGATCCTCCGGAGTCGGCGCGGATCGTGGCGCGCCCCGTGGCGCGCCGGACCGGACGTGGGATTGTACGGAAAAAGCGCCCGGACGGCAGTCCGTCCGTCCGGGCCTGCGGCTCAGGCCGCCATCAGGGTCTCGCCGCCGACCGCGCGGTTGCACGGGCAGAGTTCGTCGGTCTGCAGGGCGTCGACCACCCGCAGGGTGTCGGCCGGGGCGCGGCCGACGTTCAGGTTGGTGACATAGACGTGCTGGACCACATTGTGCGGATCGACCACGAAGGTCGCGCGCAGGGCCACGCCTTCTTCCTCGTTCAGCACGCCGAGGGCGCGGGCGAATTTGCCGGAGTTGTCGGCGAACTGCCAGATCGGCAGCTTGTCGAGATCCGGATGCTCGCGGCGCCAGCCGAGCTTGGCGTGCTCGTTGTCGGTCGAGCCGCCGAGCACCACGGTGTCACGGTCGGCGAAGTCCCGGTTCAGCCGGGCGAACTCGGCGATCTCGGTCGGGCAGACGAAGGTGAAGTCCTTGGGATAGAAGAAGATCACCTTCCACTTGCCGGGGAAGCTGTCCTTGGTGACGGTCTCGAAGGCGCTTTGGCCGTTCTCCTCGTGACGGTTAAAGCCGGGCTTCACGCCCACGATCTTGAAGTCAGGTAGGGTTTCGCCGACACCGAGCATGAAGTTCTCCTGGTAGATGGGGAGGGATGCGGCGGAGCGCCGCGAGGGCGTCACATAGGGCGGCGGGGCCCCCACCTCAAATCAATAGTTTTTGTGGTTTGAATAGGAAACCCCTATATCGGCATCATGCTCCCCACCCTTCGGCAACTGCAGTACCTGAAGCTCCTGGCCGAGCATGGCTCGTTCTCCAAGGCCGCGGAGGCGGCGCACGTGACCCAGCCGACCTTGTCGGCCGGCATCCAGGAGCTGGAGCGGACGCTGGGCGCGCCGGTGGTCGACCGGGCCCGTTCGGGCGTGATCCTGACCCCGGTGGGCGAAGAGACCGTGGCGCGGGCGCAGGACGTGCTGGCGCGCGCCGAGGACCTGGTGCACGCCGCCCGCTCGGCCGGCCGGCCGCTGTCGGGCCGGTTCCGGCTGGGCGTGATCCCGACCATCGCCCCGTTCATGCTGCCCAAGGCCCTGCCGGCGCTCCGCACGCGGTTTCCGGACCTGCGCCTGTTCCTGCGCGAGGACCTGACCTCGAAACTGGTCGCCGGACTGAAGGCCGGGTCGCTGGACGCCGCCCTGATCGCCCTGCCCTATGAGCTGCAGGGGATCGAGACCGCCGAAGTCGGACATGACGAATTGCTAGCCGCGGTCCCGGCCAATCACCCGATGACCGCCAACGCGTCGGTTTCGCGCGCGGCCCTGGCCGGCGAGGAGCTGATCCTGCTCGAAGACGGCCATTGCCTGCGCGACCAGGCGCTCTCGGCCTGCGGGCTGGATGGCTCACGATCCTTCGGCGGCGAGGATGCCGGTTTCGCGGCCACCTCGTTGGCCACCCTGGTGCAGATGGTCGGCTCCGGCCTCGGGGTCAGCCTCTTGCCGGCGATGGCGGTGGAGGCCGGTCTCGCCGACGACGCGCCCGTCACCGTCCGCCCCCTGGAAGGCGGCGCCCGCCGCGAAGTGGCTGTCGCCTGGCGCGCGGGCTCCAGCCGCGGCGCCGAGGCGCGCCTGCTGGCGGATACGCTGCGGGAGCTTTGAAACGGCGCCACGAATGCCGCTCGTCCCCGCATTCGCGGGATGAGCGGATCACCAAAACCGACATGCGCTTTCTAAGATATATCTAAAACACTCTTGACAGCCGCACCTTTCGATATATCTTCAGGCTCAAGTCCGATATATCTTGAAAGGATAAAACATGTTCGGAAGACATCATCACAGACACCACCACCAAGGGGAAGAGGGTCACCACCACGGCCCGCATCGCGGCTTCGGCGGCCAGTGGGGCGGCGGGCGGCACGGCTGGGAGGGCCACGGCCGGCAGCGCGCCTCGCGCATGTTCGACCAGGGCGACCTGCGCCTGATCCTGCTGAAGCTGATCAGCGAGAAGCCCAGCCACGGCTATGAGCTGATCAAGGCGATCGAAGACAAGCTCGACGGCGCCTACAGCCCTTCGCCCGGCGTGGTCTACCCCACGCTGACCTTCCTCGAGGAAGCCGGCTTCGCCACCGTCTCGCCGGAAGCGGGCGGCAAGAAGCTCTACGCCATCACCCCTGAAGGCGAAGCTGAGCTCGCAGCCCATAAGCCGGCGGTCGATCAGTTGTTCGCCCGCATGAGCGAGACCCGGGCGCGCAGCGCCGGCGCCTCGCCTCAGATCGGCCGGGCGATGGAGAACCTGTTCACCGCGCTTCGCTACAAGCTGGGCTCGGGATCCCTATCCGAGGCCGAGGTCAAGGCGGTCGCCGCCATCCTCGACCGGGCCGCCGTGTCGATCGAAAGCGTCGCGGGCGACCGTGGCGACAGCGAGGACTAGGCCCATGGCGCAGGCTCAGCCCCCGAAAGCCCAAACTCATAGGGTGTTGGCTCACGCCTGCGTCGCCACCGGCCGGGCCCACCGCTACCTGAAGAGCCTGGCCGAGCGCTGGCGCGACCGGGTGGTGGTGGACTTCGAGCCGGATGCGGCGCGGATCGACCTGCCGGCCGGTCCCTGCTTCATCTCCGCCGGACCAGGGTCGCTCGCGATCCTGGTGGAGGCCGAGGACGAAAGCCGGCTCGATGACCTGCTGTGGACCATCGGCGCCAAACTGGAGCGGCTCGGCCGCGCCGAGGGCCTGCAGGTGGTCTGGGCGCGCGCCGACCCTCACGCCGAGAACGCCTGACCCAATCCCGTCAGCAGGAAGACCCTGCCGGCATGAATCGGGTGTCTCGCCGCCAAGCCGGTTGATACAAGACTGGCGGCCGTCTTCTGGTCTCCGGAACCCCGCAAATGACCACGCCCCAAGCCGACAAGGTCGCCGCCTTCCGCCAGTTGCATGAGAGCGGCTGTTTCGCCCTGCCGAACCCGTGGGACGCCGGCAGCGCCCGCTATCTGCAGGCGCTGGGCTTCAAGGCCCTGGCCTCGACCAGCGCCGGCTTCGCCTGGAGCACCGGTCGGCTCGATTACAACCTCAAGCTCGACGACGTGCTGGACCACCTCCGCATCCTCTGCACGGCGAGCGACCTGCCGGTGAACGCCGACTTCGAGGGCGGCTTCGCCATCGCGCCCGAAGGCGTAGCGACGAATGTGACGCTGGCGGTGGAGGCGGGCGTCGCCGGCCTGTCGATCGAAGACCGCTCGCCGCCCGGCGCAGCCGATCCCCTGCTCGACCTGGGCCTGGCCGCCGATCGGATCCGCGCCGCCCGCGCGGCGATCGACGCCACGCCCACGGGCGCGGTGCTGACCGCGCGCTGCGAAGGCTATCTGGTCGGCCAGACCGACCTGAAGCCGACCATCGCCCGGCTGATCGCCTTCGCCGAGGCGGGCGCCGACTGCCTCTACGCCCCGGGACTGGTCAGGGACGAGGACATCCGTGCGGTGGTCGAGGCCGTGGCGCCCCTGCCCGTCAATGTGCTGGCCTTCGACTACGCCTGGACCACCCGGCATCTCGCCGACCTCGGCGTGCGGCGCGTCAGCCTCGGCGGCGCCCTGGCCCGCAAGGCCTATGCCGAGGCGATGAACGCGGCCCAGGCCTGGCTCGACACCGGCGCCCTGTCCTCCATAGCCGCCCAGCCGCCGATTCCGTTCCCGAAGGTGTTCGGGTAAACCGGGACACCGCCGATCGCTCATAAATCCGTCATCCTCGGCCTTGTGCCGAGGATCCACCTTTCGGCGTCACCGCGGCTTCACCGTGGATCCTAGGGACAAGCCCTAGGATGACGGTCGAAGAGGCTGGACCGTCTAAGCTCAGACTCTGAACTTCAGCTCCACGCCCAGCCCTTTCAGCACGTCCCACCACTCGGGCCAGGTCTTGGCGGTGCAGGCTGGGTCAAGGATGGCCACGCCATCCACCAGCAGGCCGATAAGCGACATCGCCATGGCGATGCGGTGGTCGGCGTAGGTCTCGATCTCGACCGGGATCCGCCGGCCGATCAGCGACGGATCGCCGCTCACCACCAGCGCGTCGCCCTCCTCCACCGCGAGGCCCGGCTTCAGCTTCGACAGTTCGGTCGACAGGGCGCGGAGGCGGTCGCACTCCTTCACCCGCAGGTTGGCGACGCCGACGAAGCGGACCGGCGCGCTGTTGAACGCCGCCATGGCCGCCAGGGTCGGCACGGCGTCCTGCATCTGCGACCCGTCGATCACCGCCGGCATGTGCGGCCAGGCTGAGATGAAGGCGTGGGCGGCGGCGTCGGGCTGGGTGAAGGCGCCCGCCTCCACGCCTTGGTCGATCGCGCCGCCGGTAAGCCGCTCCGCCGCCCAGAGGTAGGTGGCGGCCGAGGCGTCGGGCTCGATGTGCAGGTCGGCGGCCCGGTAGCCGGTCGGCTCGACCCGCCAGGCGCCGGCGCCGATCGGTTCGGCGGAAGCGCCAAAGGCCCGCATGGCGGCCAGGGTCAGCTCCACATAGCCCCGCGCGCCGATGTCGGCGCCGGTCAGCGCCACCTCGACCGGACCGTCAGCGCGGGCCGCCAGCATCAGCAGGGCCGAAACGTATTGGCTGGACAGGCCGGCGTCGATCTCGACCCGGCCGCCCGCCACATGACCCCGCCCCTGCACCGTCACCGGCGGACAGCCGGTCGACGCGCGGGCCTCCACGCCCAGCTGCGCCAGCGCCGCCACCAGGGGCGCGATCGGCCGCTTGCGCATGTGGGCGTCGCCATCGACCACCACCGTCCCGTCAGCCAGCGCCACGGCCGCGGTCAGGAAACGTGTGGCCGTCCCGGCGTTACCGAGGATCAGGGGCGGGGCTGGCGCGCGGAGGCGCCCGTTGGAGCGGACCACGAAACGGGTGGCGTCCGGCTCATCGACCGTGACGCCCATGGCGACCAGCGCCTCGGCCATGCGCGCGGTGTCGTCGCTTTTCAGCGCACCGGTCAGCCGGCTCTCGCCCTTGCCCAGGGCGGCCAGCAGCAAGGCCCGGTTGGTGATCGACTTCGACCCCGGCGGCGCGGCCTTCCCGACCAGCGGGCGGCGCGGCGGAATGATCTCAACTGCACCCGGCGCCCGGTCGGTCACGGCCATCCGGCGATCACGGCGCGCAGGGCCGCGACCAGCGCCAGCGGCTGGTCGAGCAGCACGTGGTGCTCGGCTTCCGGTACGGCCAGGAAGGGTGTGCCGAAGGCGGCGTGGCTGCGCGAATAGTCTACCACGCCGTTCTGCATCAGCTTGGACTGTTCGCCCCAGACGAAAGCCAGCCGGCACTTGGCCGCCGCCAGGGCCGCGGCGGAATCGAACGCCTGGGTGAAATCCATCTTGGACCAGATGAAGGGGTCGAACCGCCAGGTCCAACCCATCTGTCCCGACCCGTCGTCCAGCGGCGCCGGGTGCAGGGCCTCGCGGGCGATATAGTCGACGATGAAGTGGTTCTGGCAGTCCTGCGGCGGCATCAGCCGGAAGCGGGCGAGCGCCGCCTCCAGCGTCGGATAGACCCGGTTGGGCTGGCTGCGCCGCGGCGGTCCGCGCCATTGCAGTTCGGGCGGCCGGGCGCCGCTGTCGACGATGATCGACGCCTTCAGCCGCTCGCCATGCGCCGCGGCCAGGGCGTTGGTGACGCTGCCGCCGAAGGAGTGGGCGATGAAGATCGGCTTCTCGCGCGCCGCGAACAGGCCCGCCGCCTCGGCCCCGGCCAGGGCCTCCTCGCCGAACCCTTCGATCGAGTAGCGCTCGCGCCAGTCCGAACGGCCCATGCCCGACCAGGAAATGGCGGCGCAGCGATAGTCGGCGGCAAAGAACGGGGCGATGAAGCTCCACCAGTCGGCGTGGGCGCCGTTGCCGTGCAGGAACAGCAGGCCGGGCTTGCCGCGCTCGCCCCAGGTCAGGAGCTCGATCCCGGCCCCGTCGACCTCGACCACGCTCCGCTCCGGACGGTGCTCGATCGCGTGCTCGAACCACAGCGGCGCCGGCGGCCGGTCGCCGTGGTAGGGCTCGAGGATCGGCGGGATGTCGAGGTTGAACGCCGTCTGCTGCGAGGTCGCCCCATCTGTCTTGGGGGCCTCGGTCTTGGGAGCATCGCTCATGCGGCGGCGCCTTCCTTGGTCAGGAACTGTTTCTCGCCCGGCCGCGGCTCGCGCGGGCCAAGCGCCTTGAACACACCCGAGCCGACCATCAGCGTCCGCTCGCCGCACCAGAGCCGGCCGCGGACCACATAGAGCCCGTCCTCGGCCGACAGCAGGTCGCCGCCGCCCTCGACCCAATCGCCCATCTGCGCCGGGGCCAGGAAATCGCAGGTCAGCCGCACCGTCACCCAGAAGCTCGACCGCTCAAACGACACGACATTGCCCCAGGCCATGTCGGCAAGGGTCATCAGCATGCCGCCGTGGGTGTTCTGCAGGCCGTTGGTGTGATGCGCCTCGACCCGGAAGCCGGTGGTGGTCCCGGCCGCGGTAGTGCGCCGATAGAGCGGCCCGATCTGCCGCCCGAACCCGCGCGTCCAGTCGAGGGGCTCATACCCCTCCGGCGGCCCCTGCCGCACCGGCCCTTGTACGTCGTCGGACATAGGTCTGACCTAGACCGTGCGGCCGGAAAGGCAAGATGGGGCCGCCCGACGAAGGGCCTGACCGGCCAGCCTGATAACGAACTTTGTCATTTCTTGCTAAATCCCATATCATTGCGACCCGCAATCCTCGGCGCTGAGTGATCGACATGAATGTCAGCCTGACCCCGGAACTCGAACGCCTTGTCCATCTCAAAGTGCAGACCGGCCGCTACACGTCGGCCAGCGAAGTCGTGCGCGAGGCGCTGCGACTGATGGAAGAGCGCGACCAACTGCACGCGTTGCACAAGGACGAGGTCCGCAAGAAGGTCGCCGCTGGCGTGGCTTCGCTGCGAGCGGGGCAAGGTGTCGATGGAGACGCCTTCCTCGCCAAGATGGATGCCGAACTGGCGGAGCTCGAGCGCCTCAACCCGAAGTGACGCGCTACCGTCTCTCCCCGGAAGCTCAAAGCGACTTGGCTGAGGTCAGGCAATATCTGCTCGATGCGGGCGGCGTCGCCCCTGCCCGATATGTGCTGGGCGAAATTCGCCAGAAGCTTCTGTTCCTGGCGGCAAACCCCGGCGCCGGGCACAGTCGGGAGGATCTGACGGACGAGCCGGTGAAGTTCTGGCCGGTGTTCTCATATCTGATCGTCTACGATCCAGCCGTCAGGCCCATCGGCGTCGCTCGGGTGCTGCATGCAAGCCAAGACCTTGAGGTAATGCTCGCGAAGCGACCGCCGCGTGCCTGACGCGCATGCTGAGCTTGCCGCAGCGCCGGGGCCCCTCCCCTCACCCCAGCGCTTCGAACTCGTCCACCAGGCGCTCGAGCCGCGACACGCCCGCGGCCCAGAAGCTCTTTTCACGGGGATCCATGCCGAACGGGGCCAGGGCTTCGACGTAAGTCTTCGAGCCGCCGGCGGCGAGGAGCTGTTCGTAGAGCGGGGCGAAGGCGGCCGGATCCTCGCGGCGCTTCTCCATCAGGGCTGAGACCAAAAGGTCCCCGAAGGCGTAAGCGTACACATAGAACGGCGCGTGCGCGAAGTGGGTGACATAGCTCCAGTAGTGTTCGTAGCCCGGGTTCAGCCGGATGGCCGGGCCGAGGCTCTCGCCCTGCACCTCCAGCCACAGCTTGCCGATGTCCTCGGCCGACAGCTCGCCCTCGCGCCGAAGGTCGTGGAAGCGGGTCTCGAACTGGTGGAAGGCGATCTGGCGCACCACCGTGTTGAGGCCGTCCTCGATCTTGCCGGCCAGGAGCGCCCGGCGCGCCTTGCCCTTGGCGTCGGCCAGCAGCCGCTCGAACACCAGCCCTTCGCCGAAGATCGAGGCGGTCTCGGCCAGGGTCAGCGGCGTATCGGAGAGCAGGGTGCCGAGCGGGGCGGCCAGGGTCTGGTGCACCGCGTGGCCGAGCTCGTGAGCCAGGGTCAGCACGTCGCGCCGCTCGTCCATGTAGTTCATGAACACATAGGGGTGCTTGTCGGCCGCCACCGGGTGGGAGAAGGCCCCCGACTGCTTGCCAGGCCGCGGCAGGGCGTCGATCCAGGGGTTGTCGAAGAACCGCTTGGCGCGCTCGGCGAAGGCCGGCGTCAGGGCGGCGAAGCTGTCCAGCACCACCTCCTGCGCCTCGATCCAGGAATAGCGGCGCGGCGGGGCCTGATCGAGCGGGGCGTTGCGGTCCCAGTAGTCGAGCGCCTCCAGCCCCATGGCCTTGGCTTTCAGCGCATAGTAGCGGTGCGACAGGCGCGGGTAGGCCTCGACCACCGCCGCCGCCAGGGCCTCCACCGCTTCGGCGTCGACCTCGTTGGCGATATGCCGACTGGCTGCCGGGGTCGGGTATTTGCGCCAGCGATCCTCGACCTGCTTCTCGAAGGCCAGGGTGTTCAGCGCCAGGGCCAGCACCGGCGTCTGCCCAGCCAGGGCCGCCGACAAGGCGTCGGCCGCCTGCTTGCGCTTCTCCGGCGCGGAGTCCGACAGCCGGTTCAACGTCTCGGACAGGGTGAGCTTGGCCCCGTCGATGTCCACCGTCATCCGCGCCAAGGTCTCGTCGTAGAGACGCACCCAGTTCGACACGGCCGGGGCCTTGTCGATCAGCAGCCGCTCCAAATCGGGCGACAGCTCATGCGCCTTGGTCAGCCGCACCCGGCGGATCCACGGCCGCCATTTGGCCGCCGCCTCCGAACTCTTCAGCGCGTTCTCGAGCTCCCAGTCATCGAGCTGGTTGATCTCCAGCGTCAGGAACAGGCTCTCGGCCCCGATCGCCGCGTGGCGGGCCCGAAGGTCGGCCTCGGCCTTGGCCCAGGCCGGATCGTCGCGCGCGACGGCCGAGGCGAGGCCGGCGAAGGCGCCGGTGGCGAGCACCAGATTGGTCGCCTGCTCATAGAGCGAGATGCCCTGGGCGATGATCAGCCCCAGCCGTTCGGCCTGACCGCGGCTGGCCAGGAACTGGCCTTTGAACCGGACGAGCTCGGCGATCAGCCGTTCGGCTTCCGCCAGATCGGCCTCCAGCTTGGGATCATCGCGCCCGGTGTAGAGGTCGGTCAAGCTCCAGACGGGGAGGGCTTCGGCGGAGGAGACGGAAGGGTGCACGGTCATCCTGCCGATATGGCCCGGGGTCGCCGGCCGATCAACGCCGATCGGATGCGGCCGGTTAACCCCCGACTCACGTCTCCTCAACCGAACCTTCAGCCTTCTGGCTCATAACGACACACAACCAGGCCCATCCCCGCAGAGGGATGGCCGTGATGGAGTGGTGTCGCCCAATGTCCAAGACCGTCCTGATCGTCGACGACGATCCCACCCAGCGCCGCCTGATGCAGGCCGTGCTCGAGCGGGAAGGGTTCGCCGTCGCCCAGGCGGACTCGGGCGAGGCCGCGCTGGACCGCGTGGCCACCGGCCTGACGCCCGACGTGGTGATCCTCGACATGGTCATGCCGCGCATGTCCGGCGTCGAGACCCTGAAGGCCATGCGCGCCGAGGGGCTGACCGCCCCGGTGGTGGTGCTGACCGCGACCGGCGGCGTCGACGTGGTGGTGCAG
>Ga0302311_10008022_pt1 | contig 10676 bp, 10 predicted proteins | sample III_Palsa_N1_3_FD_200449 | JGI IMG/M metagenome (GOLD analysis project Ga0302311, IMG submission 200449) | Peat permafrost microbial communities from Stordalen Mire near Abisko, Sweden - III_Palsa_N1_3 | ecosystem: Environmental > Terrestrial > Soil > Palsa > Peat permafrost | place: Sweden...
CCCGCCACCCTCCAGGCAGTCGGCGGTGATGGAGGGGAAACAGAAGATGCCGGCGAAGGGGCCGGAGACCAGGGCGCGGAATTCCACCGGCACGACGATGCGCCGTTTCGCGTCAAGCTGCTTCTCGAATGTCGAGAGAAACACGCGCCCTCACCTTGTTGGTCAGCCCCTGACCAGCCCTGGAGGCGCGACGTCGCCGATCCGACCATGCGCCCACCCAACATGGCTAACATGGGATTAACTGGGATACAACGACACGAAATGGGACAAAGTGGCAGGCGTTATTTAGTTCACAAGTTGTTAACAGAACATACACAGAACAAATTGGATCGCCTCTATTTGGCGACGCTTCATGACGTTCCCAGATCGTAAAGAAAGTATTGAAACTATTGAGCCAGACGGCCTGTAAGCCGGGTTCTGTGCCGTCCCCTGTGAAGGAAACGCGACGATCATTCCTCTGGACCGCCCATTGCTGGACGGTTCTCGCGACCAACCCGGACAACTCGGATCAGCGACGATCCTACCGTCAACCCCCATCTTTTTAGACGGACCTGCGGCGCGCTGTCCCTATTCGGTCTTGCTCCAGGCGGGGCTTGCCGTGCCGTCCCGGTCGCCCGGTCCGCGGTGGGCTCTTACCCCACCCTTTCACCCTTACCGACGAACAAGTTCGCAGGCGGTTTGCTTTCTGTGGCGCTGTCCCTGGGGTCGCCCCCGGCGGTGATTATCCGCCGCCTTGTCGCTGTGGAGCCCGGACTTTCCTCGACCCCTCCCTTGCGGGAGAGACCGCGATCGCCCGGCCGTCTGGCTCCCCGCAAGGGTGAGGGAGGCGTGGCGCCGGGTCAAGGCGCCTGACGTCCGGGGCGTCGCGGCAGGCGGGATTACACCCTGCTTCCACAGTGCAATCCGTGCAATCGGTCGTCCAAAACCACGATCCGCACCTGTGAGATTGCACCAACGCATCACGGTGTAATCGGTGCAATTGGCCGCCCCGACACCGCCGTCGCGCATCGCTGATGTCAAAGATCGGAGCCCTCGGCGACCATTCTACCATCGTCCGGGCAAGCGGGGATAAGATGACCTTCTCCTGTGCTAGAAGCGCGCCGTGAACCGCGCCGCCCTGGGACGCGGAGCGAGGCGCCGTGACCTACAAGACCCTGAAGTACGAGATCGAGGATCGGGTGCTGCTCCTCACCCTGAACCGGCCCGAGGCGCTGAACGCCTTCACCGTGGAGATGGCCAATGAGCTGGTGGCCGCCTTCGAGGCCGCCAGCGCCGACGACGCGGTGGGCGCGATCGTCGTCACCGGTGCGGAGCGCGCCTTCTGCGCCGGCATGGACCTTTCCGCCGAGGGCAATGTGTTCGGTCTGAACGAGGCGCTGAGGCCCACGATGCAGGACATGATCGACCGCTTCGACGACCCCGAGATCGTGCAGGGCGTGCGCGACACCGGCGGGCGCGTCACCCTGGCGATCTTCGACTGCAAGAAACCCGTCATCGCCGCCATCAACGGCCCGGCGGTGGGCATCGGCGCCACCATGACGCTGGCCATGGACATCCGCATGGCGTCGGAGAAGGCCAAGATCGGCTTCGTATTCGGCAAGCTTGGCATCGTGCCGGAAGCCTGTTCCAGCTGGTTCCTCCCCCGGCTCGTAGGCACGCAGCAGGCGTTGGAATGGGCGCTCTCCGCCGACATCATCGGCGCGGAGGAGGCGCGCGCGGCGGGCCTCGTGCGCTCGGTCCACGCTCCGGATCAGCTCCTCGCGGACGCCAGGGCGCTGGCGCACAAGTTCATCGACGGCCGCTCGCCGGTCGCCATCGCCCTGACCCGCCGGATGCTGCAGCGGAACCCGTCCCTGCCCCACCCCCGCGACGCCCACCGGGTGGATTCGCTGGCCATGTTCTACACCAGCATCGGCGACGGCAAGGAGGGCGTTGCCGCTTTCAAGGAGAAGCGCGCGCCTGACTTCGCGGGCCGTGCCAGCCAGACGCCGTCGTTCGACCCCGCGGGGGGTTAGGTCTCTTTCACGCCATTGGACGCAACCCCGGAATCGCCGCACCCTCATGCGTCGTGGGGGTATCAAGTCATGGCTCAACACACTTTCGGGCCGATCCGGTGGACAACGGCGCGATCGAAGTCGGCGAAGCACAAGCCCGTTCGGGGACAGGAGGAGATCGTGCGCCTCTCCTCGGAACTGCCGCGGGGTGTGGCGTCGATCCTGCGCCCGCACCTCGCCGCCTCGCTCCTCGCCTATCCGACGCAGGACCAGACCACGGTGATGGCGGCCTACGGCGTCGGCTGCGCCATCCTCGCCGATCTGCTTTCCCAGACCAAAGGCCTGCCCTCGTGGAAGAACGCGGGGGCTGACGCCTTGCATCGCCTCCTGAAATCCCTTGATCCCGAGGTCTGGTCGGAATCCTCCGCCGTCGACTTGATCGCGTTCGAAGCGGCGTGGCTTGAGAACTATCTCGACGGCGACGCCGCCTATCTCGACGTCTGCCTGACCTTGAGCGGCGCCGTGGTCGACCTGATGGACGACAAGACGATGGAGCGGGGCGCGGTGATGCTCAAGGCGGCCATGGCGCGGCTGGAGGCCATGGCCTTCGCCGCCGATCGCCCGCTCCGTCTGCCGATCTGCGAAGAGGCCATCGCCGGCGTTCAATTCGTCCTCGAGGCCGCACCTCATCCGGTGCAGGCCGCAGCCTGAGGCTTGGCGCCCGCCGCTGACCGTCGCATGAAGGGCCAAATGCCCAAAGCGGCGAACAGGGAGCGACCATGAAGGATCTCGACGGCAAGACGGCGGTGGTGACGGGCGGCGCCAGCGGAATCGGCCTCGCCATCGTCCACGCCCTGGCCAAGCGCGGCTGCAGGGTGGCGATCCTCGACGTGGAGGCAGAGGCGCTGGACGCCGCCATCGCCCAGCTTCGCCAGGAAGGCTCCAACGCCGACGTGCGCGGGTTCGTCAGCGACGTGACCCTGCGACAGTCGGTGGATGACGCCGCCAAAGAGGTGCTGGAAGCCTTCGGCACGGTGAACCTGGTGTTCGCCAACGCGGGCGTGGGCGGCGGCGCGGGTCCCGTGGGCGACGTCACGCCGCGCGACTGGCAGTGGGTGATCGGCGTCAACCTCATGGGCATGATCCACACAGTGGACGCCTTCCTGCCGGCCCTGAGGGCCAACGGCGAGCCCGGCCAGATCGTCTACACCGCCTCCATGGCCGGGATGATCGCGCCGCCCAACATGGCGCCCTACGCCGCCACCAAGTTCGCCACCGTGGCCATGGCCGAGGCGCTGTCGGCGGAACTCACCGGGTCGCCCATTCATGTGTCGGTGCTCTGCCCGGGCTTCGTCTCCACCCGAATCCACGAGAGCGAGCGCAATCGGCCCGCCGACCTGGCGGCGACGCCCAAGGCTACCGACGAGGTGATGTCCGCCATCGTCAAGGGCCTCGTCACCTCGGGCATCCCGGCGGACACGGCTGCCGAGCGCGTGCTGGAGGCCATAGCGGCCGAGGAGTTCTACATCTTCACCCACCCCGACATGCGCGGCGCGGTAGAGCAGAGATTCGAGCGGATCATGGCCGGCTTCGACGCCGCAGCGGCCAGCAAGGCGCTGGCGGGCTGACGGCGGCGGCTATTGCGACGGCGGAACCGCCGTGGGCGGGGCCGCTGGCGCAGGCGCCGCCACTGACGCAGGGACCGGCGCGGCGTCCGGCACGTTAAGCACCTCCACCGCGTGAGCGATCCGGCGCGACATGTCGCTGCGCTGCGACGACGCGCTGGTGGAGGACTGCACGCCGTAGAGGGCGCCCAGATAGGCGCGGTCCCAGAAGGTCAGGTCCGGCGGCGTCGGCGCGCCCGCCTTCGCGTCGGCGAACATGGCGGTGATGGTGTCCACATCCCGCAGCGGCGGATTGACCCGCACCTCGGCCATGGTCACCATGGACGCGTAGGCGGCGATCTGCTGCAGGGTCAGGCCGACCACGCGGTTTCCGTCGATGATGACAAAAACCCGCTGCAGCACGTCATCCACCTTGGGCGTGAGGCGGGACGGCAGATAGCCCTGCACCACCGGCGGCCCGAACATGAAGCCCGAGAAAGCGCCGGTGCTGTCGGCCTCGGATGAGCCCCCCACCTGCACCGGCGCGCCGCTGAAAGCGTCACCCTCGCCGGTCAGGTAGAAGACGTGAGCCGGGGCGCCGTCTTCCTTGGCGAAATCGTAAAGCTGGCTCTTGTCGATGGGCCAGCGCGAGCCGCTGTTGAGGACGCCCCGCCCCTTCCTGGCGATCACGCGCCGAACCGCATCGGCGTCGACCGAGATCACCACCACAATGTTGGGCTCGCACTTGCCGGGCTCGATCGGAATCCTGGCCGCCCGGGCAATGTCCTTCATCCGCTCGGCGATGAAGGCCGAATGGTCCGGTGAGAGCCCGATGACCAGGGGACAGACCGGCATGGCCCAGCGCGACAGCCGGTCGCCGGAGGTGACTTCGCCGAACCGCTCCACCAGTTGCGGCACCTTCTTCACGGACGGTGCGGTGACAGTCACCTCGGCGATCGGGCTGGAGGGCGGCGGATCGGCCGAAGCAGGACCGGCCGCCAGCAGTATCACGGCGGCAAGGATGATGGACCGTCCGCGCATCATGCCAAATCTCTCACTCCGAAACAGCGGACGATAATGGGGCCAGACGTCGCGGATGTCAGCCCGCCGACGCGCGCAGGACCGCCATCAGGGTCGCGCGGGTCTCGCCATCGGCCACGCCGTCGCACCTGGATTGGCGCCAGTGGCGCTGGAAGGCGACGACGATGTCCTTGGTCCTGGCGTCGAAAACGCCTGAGGGCGCGTTGTCGTAGCCGAGCCGGGTGAGCCCAGCCTGCAGCGCGAACACGCCGACGCCCTCGTCGCCTTCCTTGAGCGGATCGCCCGGCGCAGCCTGCGGCGGCACCCAGACGCCGTGTCCCGCCTCGTGCAGGCGCTGCCAGGGGAAGAGCTCGCCCGGATCGTCCTTGCGGCCCGGCGCCACGTCGGAGTGGCCGACGATGTTCTGGTCGGGGATGATCCAGCGCACCCGAATGTCGTCGATGAGGGCGATCACCTTCTCGATCTGGCGATCGGGGAAGGGACGATAGCCGAACTCGTGGCCGGGATTGACGATCTCGATCCCGATGGAGACGCTGTTGAGGTTCTCCTCCCCGCGCCAGAAGGAGATGCCCGCGTGCCATGCGCGGCGCTCCTCGGGGACAAGGCGATAGACGGTCCCGTCCTCCTCCACCATGTAGTGGGAGGACACGCGGGGCGGGTTGGCGTCGCGCAGGCGCTCCAGCGCCTCCGGGCCGGTCTTCATGCCGGTGTAGTGCAGGACGAGGATATGTGGCGGCGCGGTGCGCGCGTCGAAGTTTGGGGAAGGCGCGTCGATATCCACGGGCAACGGCGGCCAATCCATCAGACTACGGGAACAGGTTTTGAGACGTGAGAAGAGGCGGGGGCAGGACTACGGCTGCTGGTCCCAACCATAGGCGATCCAGGAATGGCCCACCTTTCGGGCGTTGAGGACAACGCCCTCCTCCGCGGTAGACCGGTCCACCCGCGAGCGGCGCAAGCGCCACGCAACGGCGGTGAAGGTCAGGAGCGCGGCGGCGGCCACCAGGATCACGGCCAGGGTCGCGGCGAAGACCACGGCGAGAACGGAGCCCAGGATAACGGCGCCGATGGTCGCCAGACCGCCCACCACCCAAGCGACGGCGATCTGCGCCGGGTGAGGCCGGTGCAGCGTGTGGAAGGCGGCGCCGCCCGCGCCGGCGTCTTCCAGTTCGAATTGCCTGACCATCGTCGCTCTCCCGACTTGGGACAAAATTACCGAACTCCTAACGCAATGTCGGTCCGGTCGATCCCATCGTCAATGTCCATTTCGGGCCGATGCAACTATTGCGCCCCTCTGTGCGCTTTTTGCCTGCAGTTGCTTGCCTACCGCGCGTCGCCTAAACAGACGGCAGGCGGGGCAGCGCCGATCTCGGCCTCATTGTTGGATTAAAGCTCTATGGCGCTCGCGCTTCTCTTCGCTCTGGCCCTTTCCGGCGCCCAGCCTACCTCCACCCCCGCCCCGGAGGACGCGCCCCTCGCCACCACGCAACCCAAGGCGCCGGACGCGTCTGCACCCGCGGGCGACGCGACCGAGCCCGGCGAAAAGCCGATGACCCGCGACGAGATCGAGGACACCATCCCCGACGGCGCGCCCAAGGACGACTACCGCTTCGTCGCCTGGTGCCACGGCGCCCTGGCCGGCCAGATCGAGCTCGACCCCATCGTCGAGAAGGACATGGACGCCATCGAGGGCAAGGCCAAGGCCGCCAAGCGCCACGCCGACGACGTGGAGATCGCCAAGGAGCACAGGAAGTATCTCGCCCTCTACGAGAAGGCCCTCAGCGCCGCGGAGAAGGCCAGCCCCACCGCCATCCACCAGGACGGCATGGACGCCGAGGTTCAGGGCTACAAGATCTGGGGTCCGACCCGCAACAAGCAGCCGGTCTGGCGCATGGTTGACTGGGGCAACTGGGAAGTGCCGCCCCACTGCGAAAAGGCCGCCAAGCGCCTGTACGACAAATCCAGCCTGTTCGGCGCCGCCCTGAAGACCGAGGAGACGCCGACGCCGGTGGCGGACGTCCCCGCCCAGCCCCCTGCCAAAGACGACGCCGCCGCCGCGCCCGCCAAGGATGCCTCCGATGCGCCCGCCGCGCCGGCTCCCAAGGCGACGGCCAAGAAGGTGACGAAGAAGCGCGCCGCCAAGGTCCCGACTGCGACGACGCCCGCCGCCACGCCCGCTCCCGACACGTCCACCGCACCCGCCGCGGATGCGCCTGATCCCGGCAAGGCCACTCCGCCCGCGACACCGGACTCCACGCCATCTTCAGACGGACTTCGCGGACCGCAATAGGCCTTCTGCGGTGGACATGAGGGCCGCACCTCCTTAAGGGTCGCGCCGCCAAGCTGCAGCCTTGCGGGACCCCGCCATGTTCACCGAATCGACCGCGCTCCTCCGCGTGAAGCCCTCCCCCACCGTCGCCATATCCGCCCAGGCGCGGGCGCTGAAGGCCGAGGGCGTGGACGTGATCGCGCTGTCGGCCGGCGAGCCGGACTTCGACACCCCGGACAACATCAAGGACGCCGCCGTCGCGGCCATCCGCAACGGCGTCACCAAATACACCGACCCCGACGGCACGCCCGAGCTGAAGAAGGCCATCTGCGCCAAGTTCAAGCGCGAAAACGGCCTCGACTACAAACCCTCGCAGGTCCACGTGGCGCCGGGCGGGAAGCCGGTGATCTACAACGCCCTCCTGGCCACCCTGTCGCCCGGCGACGAGGTGCTGATCCCCGCCCCCTACTGGGTCTCCTACCCGGACATGGCGCTGCTGGCCGGCGGCGAGCCGGTGATCATTCCCACTACCATGGAGGACAAGTTCCTTCTAAAGCCCGAGGCGCTGGAGAAGGCGATCACGCCAAAATCCAGGTGGCTGATCATGAACTCCCCCTCCAATCCCACGGGCGCCGTCTATTCCGCCGACGCGCTCAAGGCGATTGCAGAAGTGCTGCTGCGCCATCCGCAGGTGTGGGTGCTGACCGACGACATGTACGAGCACCTGCTGTTCGATGGCTTCCAGTTCGCCACGATCGCGCAGGTGGAGCCGAAGCTCTACGACCGCACCCTGACCATGAACGGGGTCTCCAAGGCGTATGCGATGACCGGCTGGCGGATCGGCTATGCCGCGGGGCCCGAACCGCTCATCAAGGCCATGGCCAAGGTGATCAGCCAGACCACCTCCAACCCCTCCTCCATCAGCCAGGCGGCCGCGGTCGAGGCGCTGAATGGCCCGCAGGACTTCATCGCCGAGCGCGCCGCCCATTTCGAGAAGCGCCGCGACCTCGTGGTCTCCATGCTCAATCAAGCCACGGGGCTGAAATGCGCCAAGCCCGAAGGAGCGTTCTACGTCTATCCCTCCTGCGAGGGCGCGATCGGCAAGACGGCGCCCTCGGGGAAGAAGATCGAAACCGACGAGGATTTCGCCAAGGAACTGCTGCTCGCCGAAGCGGTGGCGGTGGTGCACGGGGAAGCGTTCGGCCTATCGCCCTTCTTCCGCATCTCCTACGCCACGTCCACCGACGTGCTGGAGGACGCCTGCAGCCGCATCCAGCGCTTCTGCGCCAGCCTGACCTGACCGGAGCCGCGAGGTGACCCTCGCCGGCGCTGTCGCCGCGGGCTGCGCCGGCGCGCTCGTCGGCGCCGCCGCCGTGTCGGGCCTCGTCGCCTGGGCCGGCCCCGTGGATCGCCCTCGAGAGCGCGGGTCGCACAAGACGCCGACGCCGACGACGGGCGGGCTCGGGATCATCGCCGGGACGAGCATCGGCCTGCTGGTCTTCGCCGCCATGGCGCCCGTTCCGCTCGCCGGCCTAGGAAAAATCGCCGCGACGCTGGGGTTCGCGTCCATCCTCGGGCTCGTCGGGGGACTGGACGACCTGTTCGACATAGGCGCCAAGGCCAAGTTGCTGATCCAGCTTGTCGTCGCCCTCGCCTTCGCCGTTCTGGTCGCCAGGATCGAGGCCATACCTTTCGCACCCGGCGCCAGCCTGCCGCTCGGGCCCATCGCGGGCGTTATCGGCACCGGGCTGTGGCTGGTGGTGGTGACCAATGCGGTCAACTTCATGGACGGCGCCAACGGCCTCGCGCCCGGCTGCGTCGCCATCGTGCTGGCCGCGCTGGGGTGGGCAGCATTTCTCGGCGGAAGCCCGCTGCTGGGCGCTGCGGCGCTGGTCACCGCGTTCGCAGGGCTGGGGTTCCTGCCCTGGAATTTCCCTAAGGCCCGCCTGTTCCAGGGCGACGCCGGGGCGCTCTTCTCCAGCTTCATGGTCGCGGCGCTGGCGGTGCTGGCCGCTGGACCGTCAGGCCACGGCCCGGTGTTCGTCCTGTTCGCTCCCCTTGCGCTCCTGCCCTTCCTGGCGGACGTGCTGCTGACCCTGCAGGACCGGGCCAGGGCGAAGAAGCCGCTGCTGGACGCCCATGCCGAGCACCTCTACCAGCGATGGCTGGCGCGGTCGGGCGGGTCGCACGCCGCGTTGACGCTGCGCACCTTCATCATCATGGCCGCCTTCGCGGGCGGCGCGCTACTGCTGACAGGCATGGGACCGCGCGTGCAGACGGTGGGGTTCGTCGCGGGATTGACGGTCGCCGTCTCCGGCTGGCTGATGGTGCGGCGCCGGTTCAACTGAGGGGAACCTTCAGGAGAAGCTTTGCGTTGGTAAGCGGACCTAGAAGATTGGAACCTCCGCCATGACCGTCCTCAAAACCATTGCCGGCGTCTCCGCCGTCGCGGCCCTCAGCCTCGCCGCCCTCGCCCCCACCGCCTCTTTCGCCAGCCAGCAGGGTCGCAACACCCTGACCGGCGGCCTGCTCGGCGCCGGTGCGGGCGCGCTGGTCTCCCACGGCAGCGTCGGCGGCACCCTGGCGGGCGCGGCGGGCGGCGCCTTGATCGGCAACGCTGTCAGCAACCACCACAAGCATTACAGCCGCCGCAGCTATCGCCACCGGTAAGCGCGGTCTGCGCCGGGCATATCGCGACGCTCGGCGACCGAACTAGTAAGCGTCTTGAGCCTGATCCACCTTTGCAGTGGGTCAGGCTTTCGCTTGTCCGGGCCAGGGTTGGATCAGGTGGCGCGGCTGACGGCGAAGTCGGCGAGTTCGCCCAGTGAATCGCGCCACGGACTGTCCGGGAATTGCGACAGGGCCGCCTTGGCTTCTTCGGCATAGTCCTGCGCGAATTGCAGCGTGCTTTCCACTGCGCCGGTGCCCAGCACCAACTCGCGGGCGCGCTTGAAGTCGCCTTCGACCTGCTCGCGCCGGTCGATGGTGCGTGTCCAGAAGGCGTTCTCCTTGGCCCCGGACCGCTCCATGGCCAGGATCAGCGGCAGGGTGACCTTGCCTTCGCGGAAATCGTCGCCGGCGTCCTTGCCCAGGATTTCGGACACGCCGCCGTAGTCCAGCGCATCATCCACCAGCTGGAAGGCTAACCCGAGCTTCATGCCGTAATCCCGCAGGCTGGCGATGGCCACGGGCGATGCTCCTGCCGCTGTGGCGCCCGATTCGGCGGAGGCGGCGAACAACTCCGCCGTCTTGGCCGAGATGATCTGCAGGTAGAGCGCTTCGGTCAGGTTCACGTCGTGCGCGCCGGTGAGCTGCATCACCTCGCCCTCGGCGATGACGCGGGAGGCCCGCGCCAGGATGCCCAGCGCCTTCATGGAGCCGGTCTCGACCATCAGCTCGAACGCGCGGGCGAACAGGAAATCGCCCACGAGAACGCTGGAGGCCGCGCCCCAGATCAGGTGGGCCGCCACCTTGCCCCGCCGGTGCTCGGACCCGTCCACCACGTCGTCGTGCAGGAGGGTGGCGGTATGGATGAACTCCACGGCGGCGGCGAGCTTCAGGTGCGCGTCGGTGCTGGCGCCCGCCAGCCGGGCGGCGGCGACGGTGAGGAGCGGGCGCAGGCGCTTGCCGCCCGCCTCGATCAGGTGTTCGGCCAGGGCCGGGATCACCGGCACCGGGCTGTCCATCCGTTGGCGGATCAGCGCGTCCACCGCGCCCATATCCGTCTTGGCCAGGCGCACCAGACGGTCCACCGAACCCTCCGGGCGG
>Ga0302311_10008025_pt1 | contig 10675 bp, 10 predicted proteins | sample III_Palsa_N1_3_FD_200449 | JGI IMG/M metagenome (GOLD analysis project Ga0302311, IMG submission 200449) | Peat permafrost microbial communities from Stordalen Mire near Abisko, Sweden - III_Palsa_N1_3 | ecosystem: Environmental > Terrestrial > Soil > Palsa > Peat permafrost | place: Sweden...
GACGGACAGCCGCTCCGCGCTGACGCCGATCTTGGCCAGGGCCATCGACCATTTGTGTTCGTAGTCGTGACCGAACAGCAACGCCTCGTCCGGATCGCAGGTCAGCCAGACATTCTCGCGGATCTCCCGCTCCAGCTGGCCGGGTCCCCAGCCGGAATAGCCCAGGGCCAGCAGGGATCGGCGCGGCCGCTCGTTGTGACTGGCGATGGCCTCCAGCACTTCGCGCGTGCCGGTCAGCGCGACCCCATCGGAGACCTTGGTGCTGGAACCCTCGCTGACATAGTCGTCGGTGTGCAAAACGAAGCCGCGCTCGGTCTCCACCGGCCCGCCCAGCAGCACCAGGTCCTTCGGAACAGTGATGTGGGACTTCACCCCCAGCCGGTCCATCAGGCTGGGCACCGTCAGGCCGTCGACCGGCCGGTTCAGAGTCAGACCCATGGCCAGTTCCGCGGTGTGGGCGCAGATCAGAACCACCGCCCGCTCGAACCGGGGATCCTCGATTCCGGGCATGGCGATCAGCGCTCGCCCGGTGAGGTAGCCGGGAGACTCGTTGGCCACGGCTGGATTGGCGTCATCCATGCCCGCATGATCCGTCTTCAATCGGGCCGGTTCAAGGCCAATCCGAAGCCGGATCGCGCACATTCCGACGTTTGCCCGATCATTGAACTCAAAGCGGCGCTTGGCGTGGCGTTTCCAGCCGACTATCAGTCTTGCGCCGTCCGTATTGGCGGCGGTCCAGGGACGGGAACGAAACCTATGACGATCAAGGTTGGCGACAAGCTGCCGCAGGCGAACCTGATGACCACTACGGCGGACGGCATCGCGCCCACGACCACGGACGACATTTTCAAGGGCAAGCGCGTCGGCCTGTTCGCCGTGCCGGGCGCTTTCACCCCGACCTGTTCGGCCAAGCACATGCCGGGCTTCAAGGCGCACGCGGCGGATCTGAAGGCCAAGGGCCTGGACGCCATCGCCTGCATCTCGGTCAACGACGCCTTCGTGATGAAGGCCTGGGCCAAGGACCAGGGCGTGGAGGGCGAGATCATCATGCTGGCCGACGGCAATGGCGACTTCACCAAGGCGCTGGGCCTGGAGCTGGACGGCTCGCGCTTCGGCATGGGTTCGCGCTCGCTGCGCTATTCGCTGGTGGCCAATGACGGCGTGGTCGAGCAGCTGAACGTCGAGCAGGGCGGGGAATTCAAGGTGTCGTCGGCGGAGTATCTGCTGGAGCATTTGTAGGGCTGTCGCGCCGCTTTAGTTCCTCCCCACATCGTGGGGAGGGGGACCGCGAAGCGGTGGAGGGGCCTTGCCGGAGAGATCTCCGCGGCGGCGAAATTCCCCCTCCGTCGCTTCGCGCCAGCTCCCCCGATGGGGGAGCAATTTCACCCCAGCGCCGCCGCCGTCAGCGCCTCCAGCCCCGCGGCGCCGGCGGTTACGCCCGCCATCTGTCCGGGAACCTGGGCCAGCACCGTCTCCGCGAAGTGCGCGGCCAGGGCGATCCGCGCGCCGGCATAGGTCTCGTCGCCGGCCCGGCCCTGCGCCGCGGCCAAGGCGCCCTTGCCCAGCAGCCAACCGCCCATGACGTCGCCCATCAGCTTCAGATAGGGCGTGGCCCCAGCTTGGGCGTCGGCCTGGCCACGATGTTCGATCATCCAGCCGGTCGCCGCCTCCAGGCTGTCCACGGCCGAGCTCAGCCGCCCGCCGATCGCCGCCACCGCGGCGTGATCATCCAGCGCCAGCGCCGTCGCCCGCATGTCGTGGATTAGCGCGGTCATCGCCGCGCCGCCGCCCAGGCCCAGCTTGCGCCCGGCCAGGTCCATCGCCTGGATGCCGTTGGTGCCTTCATAGATCGGCGCGATCCGGGCGTCGCGATAGTGCTGCGCCGCGCCGGTCTCCTCGATGAAGCCCATGCCGCCGTGGACCTGCACGCCCAGTGACGCGACCTCGACCCCCACATCGGTCGACCAGGCCTTGGCCACCGGCGTGAACAGCTCCTCGCGCAGGCGCGCGGCCTCGCGCTCGTCTTCGCTGGGCGCGTGGCGGGACAGGTCGGCGTTCAGGGCGGTCATCAGGCAGATCGCCCGGGCGGCCTCGACCTTGGTCTTCATGTCCGCCAGCGTGCGCCGCACGTCCGGGTGGTCGAAGATCGGCGCCGAGGCTTCACCAGTCCAGACGGAGCGGCCCTGCCGGCGCTCCAGCGCGAAGGCCAGCGCCTGCTGGTAGGCCCGTTCGGCGATGCCGACGCCCTGCATGCCGACGTTCAGGCGCGCCGAATTCATCATGGTGAACATGTGCGCCAGGCCCTGGTTGGGCTGGCCGATCAGCTCGGCGCGCGCGCCCTCGAACAGCATGACGCAGGTGGGCGAGGCGTGGATGCCCAGCTTGTGCTCGATGCCGCCGGGGCGAAGGTCGTTGGGATCGCCCAGCGTCCCGTCCTCGCCGATCAGCCGCTTGGGCGCCAGGAACAGCGAAATGCCCCGGCTACCCTCGGGCGCGTCCGGCAGGCGGGCCAGCACCAGGTGGACGATATTGTCGGCGCAGTCGTGGTCGCCCCAGGTGATGAAGATCTTCTGGCCATGCAACAGATAGCCGCCGTTGCCGTCTGGCTCGGCGCGGGTGCGCAAGGTCCCAAGGTCGCTGCCCGACTGGGGCTCCGTAAGGTTCATCGCGCCGGTCCATTCGCCGGCGATCATCTTGGGCAGATAGAGCGACTTCTGGCGGTCCGTGCCGTGGGCGTGGATCGCCTCGATCGCGCCCTGGGTCAGGATTGGGCACAGCGAAAACGCCATGTTGGCGGCGTCGACCATTTCGAACACCGCCAGCTCCAGCGTCTTGGGCAGGCCCTGGCCGCCATAGTCGGGATCGGCCGCCAGGCTGGTCCAGCCGCCCTCGGCGAAGGCCTTGTAGGCGGCCACAAAACCCGGCGCGGCGGTGACCTTGCCGTTCTGGTAGGTCGCGCCGGCGCCGTCTCCGGAATGATTGATCGGCGCCAGAACCTCGCTGGCCAGCGACCCGGCCGCCTCCAGCACCGCGTTCAGCGTCTCGCGGTCGAGATCGGCGAAGGCGGCAGATGCGCTCAGGCGCTCGATTCCGACCACCTCGGTCAGGGCGAACAGCAGATCGCGCACAGGGGCTCGAAAGGTCATGACCGGCTCCGCGAAGTGACGCTTCCGGTTCTAGAACAGTTTGCCGCCGGCTCAAATTCTCCGCGGCTCTCGAACGAGCGCGGCGCGTCGCCTATCTTTCTTTTCGCGGGCGGGGAAATAAAACGTCCGGATTTCCGGTCTCGTCAGTTTGAGAACGGCGTCCGCGGCGATATTCGTCTCGGGGCATGGATAGGCTAAAGGCGGGCCTTCGCCGTCACATGAGGAACCCAATGGCGTCCATCAAGGAACGATACAGCGCGGTGGCCATCAGCCTGCACTGGGCGATCGCCCTGCTGCTGCTGACCAATATCGGCGTCGCCTGGTACTTCAACACCCTGACCGGAACCGCCAAGCTCGAGCCGGTGCAGCTGCACAAGTCGATCGGCATCACGGTGCTGATGCTGAGCGTGGCGCGGCTGGCCTGGCGCCTGGCCGTGCCGCCGCCTAAGCTGCCGGACTATGTGACCGGATGGGAAAAGGGACTGGCCCGGACGGTCCATGTGCTGTTCTACGTGGTCATGCTGGGCATGCCCTTGAGCGGCTGGGCGATGAGCTCGGCCAGTCCGCTGATCAAGGTCTTTCCGATCACCCTGTTTCACATCGTCCCCTGGCCGACCATGACCTTCCTGTCGAACTTGCCGCACGACCAGATGAAGCAGGCGCACAAGGTGTTCATGGCGACCCACGGCCTCTTGGCCAAGCTGGCCTACGGCCTGATCGTGCTGCACGTGGCGGGCGCGCTGAAGCATCAGTTCATCAGCAATGACGACGTGGTCGCCCGGATGATCCCCCTCCTGCGCCGGCGGCGCGCGACTTCGGCGGAGGCGGTGTGATGAGGACCCTGATCAGCGCGGCGATCATCGCGGCAGGTCTTCTGGCGCTGGGACCCCCAACGCTGGCCGCCCCCGCACCGAACTGGGCGGTCGATGCAGCCAATTCCAAGCTCGGCTTTCGCGGCGCGATGAACGGCGACGCCTTCAACGGCGTGTTCCATCGCTGGAGCGCCCAGATCGCCTTCGATCCGAAGAACTTGGCGGGCTCCAAGGCGGTGGTCAGCGTCGATGTCGCCTCCGCCGTCACCGGCGACGCCGACCGCGACCAGGCCATGCCCACCGCCGACTGGTTCTCGGCCCAGACCCAGCCCAAGGCGACCTTCGTCGCGACGGCCTTCAAGGATCTGGGCGGCGGCAAGTACCAGGCCAGCGGCGACCTGACCATCCGGGGCGTCAAGAAGCCGGTGGTGCTGCCCTTCACCCTCGCCATCAGCGGTGATACGGCCAGGATGAACGGCTCGCTCGTGCTGAACCGCACGGCCTTTGGGATCGGACAGGGACAGTGGAAGACCGGCGATGTGGTGGCGACGGAGGTGACCGTGACCGTCGCCCTGACGGCCCGGCGCGCGCACTGACCGTCTCGAACGTCGCCGAGGCCGTCGCGGCGCTGCGGGACGGCGCGCTGATCCTGATGCCCACCGAGACAGTCTACGGCCTGGCCTGTGACGCCACCAATCCGCGCGCGGTGGCGGCGGTGTTCGAAGCCAAGGGCCGGCCGCGGTTCAACCCCCTGATCGCCCATGTCGCCGACCTGGCGATGGCGCGGCGGATCGCGGTGCTGGACGAGCGAGCCCTGGCGCTGGCCGAGGCCTTCTGGCCTGGGCCCCTGACGCTGGTGGCGCCGATCGCCGACGCCGACGCCGTTTGCGATCTGGCGCGGGCGGGGCTGGACACGGTCGCCGTGCGTGTCCCAGCCCATCCTCTGGCCCGCCAGGTGTTGAGCGCGTTCGGCGGCCCGGTCGTCGCGCCCTCGGCCAATCGATCCGGCCGCCCCAGCCCGACCACCTTCGCGGACGCCTGGGAGGAGACCGGCTTTGCCTGTGCGGCGGCGCTGGATGGCGGCGCCTGCGCCTTGGGGCTGGAATCGACGGTGATCGCCGTACTGGACGGCCCGCCGCGCCTGTTGCGGCCCGGTGGCCTGACCCGCGAGGCCGTCGAACAGGTCGCCGGCCCGCTGGCCGAAGCCGAGACTGACGCCAGGCGCTCGCCGGGCCGGCTGACCCTGCACTACGCCCCCGACGCGCCGGTGCGCCTGGCTGCGAACACCGCGCGGCCGGGCGAGGTGCTGCTGGGGTTTGCCGGCGTGTCTGGGGACCCGACGTTCAATCTCAGCCCGAGCGGCGATCTGGCCGAGGCCGCGAGCCGCCTGTTCGCCTTTCTGCGCGCCGCCGACCGGCTGCGGCCCACGGCGATCGCCGTGGCGCTGATCCCCGAGCATGGCCTGGGTGAGGCGATCAACGACCGCTTGCGGCGCGCCGCGGGCTATGTCGGCTAGCTCCTCCCCCAACGGGGGAGCAGCCATTTCAGCGCCGTCGTCACGCTCGCCTTGCGGCCGCGAGATCGCTAGGATCGCCCTATGACCGCCGCTGTCCCCGCCGACGTGATTTCCCGCCTCAAGGCCGTGCTGGGCGAGGGCGGTTGGAGCGTTGATCCGGATCGTCTGGCGTCCAAACTCCTGGAGTCCCGCGACCGCTGGAGCGGGACCACGCCGCTCTTGGCTCTGCCGCGAACGACCGCGCAAGTGGCGGCGGTGGTCGGCGTCTGCGCCGCGAGCGGGGTGGCCATCACGCCCCAAGGCGGCAATACCGGCCTGGTGGGCGGCCAGATACCCCAGGGCGAGATCCTGCTCTCGCTGGAACGCATGCACGCCGTGCGGGACCTGGATATCCGCGACGACGTGATCGTGGTCGAGGCGGGCGCCACCTTGGCCGCGGTGCATGAGGCGGCGCTGGCGGCGGATCGGATGTTTCCGCTCAGCCTGGCCTCCGAGGGCTCGGCCACGGTCGGCGGGCTGATCTCGACCAACGCTGGCGGCACGGCCGTGCTGCGCTATGGGACCATGCGCGCCTTGGTGTTGGGGATCGAGGCGGTGCTGCCCAATGGCGAGGTGTGGAATGGCCTGAAGCGCCTGCGCAAGGACAATACCGGCTATGACCTGAAGCAGCTGTTGATCGGCGCCGAGGGCACCTTGGGCGTGGTCACCGCCGCCAGCTTGAAACTGTTTCCCGTCCTGACCTCGCGCGCGGTCGCCTTCGCGGGGCTGAAGACGCCGCACGCCGCCATCCAGCTCCTGGCGCGAGCCAAGGCGGAAACCGGGGGCGCCTTGGAGGCGTTCGAGCTGATGGGCCGCGCCAGCATGGGCCTGGTGCTGAAGAATATCGAAGGCCAGCGCGCGCCGCTGGCCGATGAACATCCCTGGTACGTGCTGATCGAAACCGCCAGCGGCGAGCCCGGCTCGGCCGAGGCGGCCATGGAGCGGCTGCTGGCCCGCGCCCTGGAGGACGACCTGATCCAGGACGCCGCCATCGCCCAGACGGCGGCCCAGGCCAAGGCTTTCTGGGCGCTGCGGGAAAACCACTCCGGGGCGCAAAAGCGCGAGGGAATCGTGTGGAAGCACGATGTCTCGGTGCCGGTCTCGCGCATCGCCGATTTCATCGACGACGCGACGCGGACGCTGGAGGCCTGGGCGCCCGGCGTCAGGGTGGCGGCCTTCGGCCATGTGGGTGACGGCAATGTGCACTACGACGTGCTCTCGCCCGTCGGCGGCGACCAGGTCGCCCACGCCGCGAGGCGCGATGACGGCGCGAAGATCGTCCACGACATCGTCGCCCGCCTGGAAGGCTCGATCTCGGCCGAACACGGACTCGGCGTCATGAAGACGCACGAGGCGCTGCTCTACAAGTCGCCGGTCGAGATCGAGGCCCTGCGCGCGGTGCGCGCCGCGCTGGACCCCAAGCGGATCATGAACCCGCGCGTGCTGTTCTAGCCGATTGAAACCCGATCGCGCTGACACGCAGGCGTTGACAATTCGCGCCAGCGTTGCGAGCCCTAGGGTTCAGCTTAGCTGGAGAGCGCCTTGCCGCGTCCAATCCTCGCGTTCGCCTTCGGCTTGATGCTCGCCGCGGCGGTCGCGTTCGTTGAAAAGAACAACCCCGCCGAATGACGGTCGTCTATGCTCTCGCCATGCCAGACGAGATCTTCCAACCCTGGTTGAAGCGCTGGGGCCTCACGCCGACCGGTCCAAGCTTCACCACCCTGCTCGGCAGCCGGCTGATGCCGGTGGTCAGGGACGGCGCGCCGGCGATGCTGAAGATCGCGGCGCATGAGGAGGAGCGCAACGGCGCCAGGCTGATGGCCTGGTACGCCGGCCAGGGCGCGGCGCGGGTGCTGGCGATCGAGCATGAGGCGTTGCTGCTGGAGCGGCTGACGGGGACCCGCAGCCTGGCCGACATGGCCCGGTCTGGGAAGGACGACGAGGCGACGCGGATCCTCTGCGAGGCGGCGGCGGGGCTGCATGCGGCGCGGAGCGAGCCGCCCCCCCCGACCCTGGTTCCGATCGACCGCTGGTTCCGCGCGCTGGAGCCGGCGGCGGCGCAGCATGGCGGGACCTTCGCCAAGTCCGCCGCCGCGGCGCGCCACCTGCTCGGCACGCCGCGCGACGTCGTGGTGCTGCACGGCGACTTTCACCACGACAACGTGCTGGATGGCGGAGCGCGCGGCTGGCTGGCGATCGATCCCAAGGGCGTCTTCGGCGAGCGCGGCTTCGAATTCGCCAACTTGTTTCGCAATCCCAGCGCCGAGATCGCCCTTACGCCTGGAAGGATGCGGCGTCAGGCGCGGATCGTCGCCGAACACGCTAAGCTTGACCCCGCGCGGCTGATGCAATGGATCCTCGCCTATGCCGGGTTGGGCGCGGCCTGGAGCATCTCTAGCGGCCACGATCCGACGTCCGGCCTCGCCATCGCCGAGCTCGCGGCGGCCGAACTGGCGGAGGCGTGACTCATGGCTGAGCCGCCGCGTCCCGTCCCCTGCGTCGGCGTGGTCTGCCTGCGCGGGTCCCAGGTGCTGCTGATCCGTCGCGGCAAGCCGCCGCGCATGGGCGAGTGGAGCATTCCCGGCGGGCGGATGGAGATGGGCGAGACCGTCGCGTCAGCGGCCTTGCGCGAACTGCATGAGGAAACCGGCGTCACCGCCGAGCTGCTGGGTCTGATCGAGGTGCTGGACCACATCTCCGAGCATGGCCACGCGGTGCTGATCGACTTCGCGGCGCGCTGGACCGCCGGCGAGCCGGTAGGCGGGGACGACGCGGCCGAGGCGGCCTTCGTGGACATCGAGGAGGCCTGCGCGCGGGTCGGCTGGTCGGAAACCGAACGGATCATCCGCGCGGCCGTCGCCCGGTTCGGGAGCTGACGCCGGGTCACGGTTGCGTTCGACGGGGCGGGGGTTGTCTATTATGCAAAACACCCGAAGGAACGGCCATGTCTCTGCACACCCCGCTTTGCGACCTGCTTCAGGTCGAACACCCGATCATGCTGGCCGGCATGGGCGGGGTCTCCTACGCCGAGCTGGTGGCCGCGGTGTCCAACGCCGGCGGCTATGGCTGCCTGGGCATGGCCGGGCGCGGGCCGGACTTCATCCGCGAACAAATGCGCGCCGTGCGCAAGCTGACCGACAAGCCGTTCGGGGTCGATCTTTTGGCCGCCTCGCCGGAATCCCTGACCGCCTCGGTGGACGTGATCATCGACGAGGGCGCCGCCAGCTTTATCGCCGGCCTCGGCGTGCCCATGCCGATCATGCAGAAGCTGAAGGCGGCGGGCCTCAAGGTCATGGTGGTCTGCGGGGCGGTGAAGCACGCGGTCAAGGCCGAGCAGGCCGGCTGCGACGCGGTGATCTGCCAGGGCGGGGAGGGTGGCGGCCATACCGGCTTGGTCGGAACCTTGCCGCTGGTGGCCCAGGCGGTGGAGGCGGTGAAGATCCCGGTGGTCGCGGCGGGCGGGCTCTATGACGGGCGCGGACTGGCGGCGTCGCTAGCCCTCGGCGCGCAAGGCGTCTGGATGGGCACGCGGTTCATCGCTTCCAAGGAAGCCCACTGCGGCGGGCTCTATCACCAAGCGATCCTGGAGGCCGAGGACGGCGATACGATCCGCACCCGCTGCTATTCGGGAAAGCCGATGCGGGTGAAAAAGAACGCCTATGTCGACGACTGGGAAAGCCGGTCGCAGGACATTCAGCCGTTCCCGATCCAGGCCGGTATCTCGATCCGCAACAACGCCATGGGCGGCATCGGCGGCCAGATCGACGGCCTGGACCCCGACAAGTCTGCCTTCGCCATGGGCCAGTCCGCCGGCGGCATCCATGAGGTGCTATCCGCCGGCGAGATCGTCGCTAGAGTGCTGGCCGAGGCGGAGGCCGCGATGGACCGGTTGGATGGTTTGCGCATCCACGGCGCGCGCGTCGCCGCGCAGTAGGTAATTTCAGGACCCGGTCTTGTGTTCACGACGCCACCGTCGTCTCGTTTAGAACCCTTCCCCCTCGATGGGGGAAGGGCAGGGTTGGGGGTGAGCACGCCGAGGTCGGGGCGAAAAACGCGTATGGCGTCGAACGCGATCTTTTCTTCACCAACTGTGGACACACCCCCACTCCAACCTCTCCCCCATCGAGGGGGAGAGGCTTCTCACGGGAGCCCGCGTTCTACCCGCGTTGGGGGCCCGAGGCGTCGTTGGGGGGCGCTGGTGGGCTGCTTTGCGGTGCTCTTTGCGGTTCTCGCCACCCCCGCCCTCGCCCAGGACCGCGCGCCGGCGCAGCGGCAGACCCTGATCGATCTGGCCTATGTGCTCGGCGAAAGCCACGCGCTGCGGCAGCTCTGCGAGGGACCGGCGGATCAGTATTGGCGCGAGCGGATGCGCCAGCTGGTGAAAACCGAGGTCCCCGACGAGGGCTTCGAGAAGCGACTGAACACCGCATTCAACACCGGCTTCATCGCCGGCCAGTCGACCTACCCCAGCTGCGGGCGCGCCAGTCGGCGTGAGGAGGCGCGGCTCGCCGAGCGGGGACGGGCCCTGGCGGCCGACTTGACGGGAGCCATGGCTAACGACGATCCCCCGCGCTAGTCTGCGCCCATAAGTTGGCCAGTCTAGGAGTGCGTCGTGGGTTTGATCGTTCCGCTCATATTGGTGATCCTGGCGGCCTTCGTCATCTTCAGCGCCATCAAGATCGTGCCCCAGGGCCGTGAATTCACCGTCGAACGATTCGGCCGCTACACCCGCACGATCAAGCCCGGCATGACCCTGCTCACGCCCTTCGCCGAAGCCATCGGCCGCAAAGTCAACATGATGGAGCAGGTGCTGGAGGTGCCGCAGCAGGAGGTGATCACCAAGGACAATGTCACGGTCAATGTCGACGCCATCGTCTTCATCCAGGTGATCGACGCCGCCAGCGCGGTCTACAAGGTCGACAATCTGTCCTTCGCCATCGGCCAGCTGGCCATGACCAACTTGCGCACCGTGGTCGGCTCGATGGACCTGGACAGCGTCCTGTCCGAGCGCGAGACGATCAATACGCGGCTGCTCAAAGCCATCGACCTAGCCACCGAGCCCTGGGGCGTCAAGGCGACGCGGATCGAGATCAAGGACCTGACCCCGCCGCCCGACATCACCAACGCCATGACGCGTCAGATGAAGGCCGAGCGGGAGCGCC
>Ga0302311_10008028_pt1 | contig 10673 bp, 5 predicted proteins | sample III_Palsa_N1_3_FD_200449 | JGI IMG/M metagenome (GOLD analysis project Ga0302311, IMG submission 200449) | Peat permafrost microbial communities from Stordalen Mire near Abisko, Sweden - III_Palsa_N1_3 | ecosystem: Environmental > Terrestrial > Soil > Palsa > Peat permafrost | place: Sweden...
ACCGTGGTCTACCTCCACACGCAGCCTGAAGATCTCGCGCGCCGACTGAGCCGCGACACCCAGCGCCCGCTGCTGCAGGTGGCCGACCCGCGCCAGCGCCTGCGCGACCTCTACGCGGTGCGCGATCCGATCTACCGCGAGGTGGCTGACATCGTCGTCGACACGGCGCACAAGTCGGCGACGATGCTGGTCAACCTGATCTCGATGCAGCTCGACATGAGCGGCGGTTCGTCGCAGGACGCAAAATAGCGGTCAATGACCACGTCCGAACTCCTTTCCGCCGCGCCCGCTGTCGTGCACATCGCGCTCGGCGACCGCAGCTACCCGATCCTGATCGGTGGCGACCTGCTGGCCGACTCCGCGACCTGGGCCGCACAGGCCAACCGCAAGGCGATGGCGCTGATCGTCACCAACGAGACGGTGGCGCCGCTCTACGCGGGGTCGCTTGCCGCGGCCCTGTCGCCGCATTTCGCGCGCGTGCGCACGCTGGCGCTGCCGGACGGCGAGGTCTACAAGGACCTGACACACCTCAACCTGGTCTTCGACGAACTGCTGGGCCAGGAGGCGGATCGCCGGACGGTGCTGTTCGCGCTCGGCGGCGGCGTCGTCGGCGACATGACCGGATTTGCGGCAGCCTGCTACATGCGCGGCGTTCCGTTCGTCCAGGTGCCCACCACGCTACTGGCCCAGGTCGACTCGTCGGTCGGCGGCAAGACCGCGGTCAATCATCCGCTCGGCAAGAACATGATCGGCGCGTTCTACCAGCCGCAGCAGGTCGTGTGCGACCTCGCCGTGCTGGACACGCTCCCGGACCGCGAGATGTCCGCCGGCCTGGCCGAGGTGATCAAGTACGGCGCCAGCATCGACATCGAGTTCCTGGCCTGGCTCGAGCGCCACATCGACGACCTGCGCCGGCGCGACCGCGCCGCGCTCTCGCACGCTGTGCGCCGCTGTTGCGAGATCAAGGCCCACGTGGTCGGTGCCGACGAGAAGGAGGCCGGCCTGCGCGCCATCCTCAACTTCGGCCATACCTTCGGCCACGCCATCGAGGCGGGCATGGGCTACGGCGCCTGGCTGCACGGCGAAGGCGTCGGCTGCGGTATGGTGATGGCTGCGGAGCTCTCCGCGCGGCTGGGTCTGGTCAGCACGGCGTTCGCGCGACGCGTCGAGACGCTGATCGCACGCGCGGGCCTGCCCGTGCGCGGCCCGGCCCTCCTGAGTCCCGCGCGTTATCTCGAGCTGATGCGCGTCGACAAGAAGGCCGAAGGCGGCGACATCCGCTTCGTGCTGCTGGACGGCGAAAGCCACGCCACGGTGCGTGCCGCGCCGGAAAGCGTCGTCGTGGACGTCATCGCCGCCCTGACTGCGGCGGACTGAGCCATGCGTTCGACGTGATCGCCAGCCCGCTCGCCGAACGCCCGCCCTATGCCAGCGACCCCGCGCAGTCGCGCGGCCGTCGCCGTCCTGAGCCCGCCGCGCCCACGCGCACCGAATTCCAGCGCGACCGCGACCGCATCGTGCACAGCACCGCGTTCCGCCGCCTGGTCTACAAGACCCAGGTCTTCCTCAATCACGAAGGCGACCTGTTCCGCACGCGGCTCACACACTCGCTCGAAGTGGCGCAGCTCGGGCGCTCGGTGGCGCGCACGATGGGACTCGACGAGGATCTGGTCGAGGCGATCGCGCTGGCGCACGACCTCGGCCACACCCCGTTCGGCCATGCCGGCCAGGACGCGCTGGACGACTGCATGCGCGATCACGGCGGCTTCGAGCACAACCTGCAGAGCCTGCGCGTCGTCGACGAACTCGAGCTGCGCTACCCGGAATTCGATGGCCTGAACCTCACGCTCGAGACTCGCGAAGGTATTCTCAAGCGCGTCACGCTGGCCCAGGCGCACGCACTCGAGGCGATCGAGCCGGGCGGCGTCGGCCATCGCTTCGTCGCCGGCCTGCAGCCGGGGCTGGAGGCGCAACTCACGAACCTGGCCGACGAGATCGCCTACAACACGCACGACGTCGACGACGGCATCCGTTCGGGCCTGCTCGATCACGCGCAACTCGACGAGGTGCCGCTGTACGCACGCCTGCGCGACGAGGCGCTGGACGCGCATCCGCGCCTGCGCGCGCTGCCCGTGCGGCGCCTCGTGCACGAGACGCTGCGCCGCATGCTGTCGCAGATGATCTACGACCTGATCGCGACGAGCCAGGCGGCGATCGATGCAGCTGCGCCGGCCAGTCCGCAAGCCGTGCGTGCACTGCCGCTGCTGATGCGCTTCAGTCCACAGATGCGCCACGACAGCAGCGAGTTGAAACGCTTCCTGTTCGCCAACCTGTATCGCCATCCCGTGGTGACCGCGACGACCGATCGCGCGCGCGACGTCGTGCGCGCCCTGTTCGCGATCTACCTCGATCGCCCGGACGAGATGAGCGACGAGTTCCAGCAGGCCGGTGACCGGCCTCGCGCCGTGGCCGACTACATCGCCGGCATGACGGACCGTTTCGCACTGAAGGAACATCAACGCCTGACCGGCCAGGCCTTGTTCGGCAATTCCTGGGCGTCGCTGGGACGAACGCCCGGCTGACCGCGGGTTCTTCAGCCCCCGCGAACAATGGGGGCCAGCTAAACTGGGGCGATGGCCCGCCTCACCCGTCTCTCGTTGCCCGGAATGCCGCATCACCTGATGCAGATCGGCAACAACCGTCAGCCCATCTTCATCGACGACGAGGACAGGCAGGCCTGGTGCGCGCATCTGCGCGAGGCGAGCCTGGTGGCGCGTGTCGACATCCATGCCTATGTGCTGCTGGGCAACCACGTCCATTTGCTGGCGACGCCGCGCGACAGTGCGGACGGACTCAGCACGATGATGCAGTCGCTTGGACGGCGCTATGTCGCGGCCTTCAATCGCCGCCACGACCGCTCTGGCACGCTCTGGGAGGGGCGCTTCCGAGCCGCACTGGTCGACCCTGACGACTCGCTGCTGACCTGCATGCGCTACATCGACAGCCATCCGCAGCGCAGCGGCCTGATCGCCGATGCGGCCGACTACGCGTGGTCCAGTTGCGCCCACCACCTGGGCCGCCGTCGCGATCCGTTGATCGTCGACCACGCGCGCTACTGGGCGCTCGGCAACACGCCGTTCGAGCGCGAGGGTGCGTTCCGCAGCTTCCTCGACGAAGGCGTCAGCCAACGCGAGGCGCAGGCGATCTCGCAGGCCACGCGCCGCGGCTGGCCGATCGCCGGGATAGAAGGCCAGCGCCGACTCGCCAACCAGTTGGGACGCGACACCGTGCCGCGGCCGCGTGGCCGTCCCCGCCGGCCGGAAGCGCTTGCCAACTGATCTGCGGAAGCACGCGGTGCGACTCGCCGGGTGCAACGCCGGCTCCGAATACCCGAGAAATTCGCTGGAGAAGAGTCCGCGCATCGACGCGCGGGCAAGCGTTCGTCTGGATCAAAATCCAGGAATGGTGGCTGGCGACGGCGAAAATCACCGCCGTGGTGCAGTTGCCGGCCTCTCCACTGCCTCAATTGACTATGCCCCCATTAAATACGCACCATCTCAATGCAATCTTCATAACATGTACTGACCCCATTTAAATGGATTTGCCCCTCAGGAGAGGCTGGTTTAGTCTTCGGGTTTTCCAGCGCTGAAAAGGAATCGCCATGAGCATGGCCGACCAGGGGCAACCCACCTCGATGACCGACATCGCCGCCGCAGCCGCGGGCGGGCTGTACGACGCGTCGCGCGAGCACGATGCCTGTGGCGTCGGCTTCGTGGCGCACATCAAGGGCCAGCGCGCGCACTCGATCATTGCGCAGGGTCTGAAGATCCTCGAGAACCTCGACCACCGCGGTGCCGTCGGCGCCGACAAGCTGATGGGCGACGGCGCGGGCATCCTGATCCAGATCCCCGACGAATATTTCCGCGCCGAGATGGCTGCGGTGGGCATAGCCCTGCCGCCGCCCGGCGAATACGGCGTCGGCCAGGTCTTCCTGCCGAAGGAGCACGCATCGCGTCTCGCCTGCGAACAGGAGCTCGAGCGCGCGGTGAAGGCCGAAGGCCAGGTGCTGCTCGGCTGGCGCGACGTGCCCGTCGATCGCGAGATGCCGATGTCGCCCACGGTGCGCGCCAAGGAGCCGGTGCTGCGCCAGATCTTCATCGGCCGTGGCGCCGACGTGATCGTGCCTGACGCACTGGAGCGCAAGTTGTACGTGATCCGCAAGACGGCGTCGGCCGCGATCCAGGCGCTCAAGCTCACGCACAGCCGCGAGTACTACGTGCCCAGCATGAGCTGCCGCACCATCATCTACAAGGGCCTGCTGCTGGCCGACCAGGTGGGCAAGTACTACAAGGACCTGACCGACCCGCGCGCCGTGTCGGCGCTCGCGCTGGTGCACCAGCGCTTCTCCACCAACACGTTCCCGGAATGGCCGCTGGCCCACCCGTACCGGATGGTGGCGCACAACGGCGAGATCAACACCGTCAAGGGCAACTTCAACTGGATGCGCGCCCGCGAAGGCGTGATGAAGTCCCCGGTGCTCGGCGACGACCTGCGCAAGCTCTATCCGATCAGCTTCGAAGGCCAGTCGGACACGGCCACGTTCGACAACACGCTCGAGCTGCTGACGATGGCGGGCTACCCGCTCGCGCATGCCGCGATGATGATGATCCCCGAGGCCTGGGAGCAGCACAGCGTGATGGAAGTGCGTCGTCGCGCCTTCTACGAGTACCACGCCGCGATGATGGAGCCGTGGGACGGCCCGGCGGCGATGGTGTTCACCGACGGCAAGCAGATCGGCGCCACGCTGGACCGCAACGGCCTGCGCCCGGCGCGCTACATCGTCACCGACGACGACCTCGTCGTGATGGCCTCGGAGTCGGGCGTGCTCGACATCCCGCAGAACAGGATCATCAAGAAGTGGCGCCTGCAGCCGGGCAAGATGTTCCTGATCGACTTCGAGCAGGGCCGCATCGTCGACGACGAGGAGCTGAAGAACCAGTTCGCGTCGGCCAAGCCGTATCGCCAGTGGATCGACAACGTCCGCGTCAAGCTCGACGAGATTCCTGTCGTTGCCGACCCGGTGGCCGTGTCCGATCTCGCCACGCCCCTGCTCGATCGCCAGCAGGCCTTCGGCTACACGCAGGAAGACCTGAAGTTCCTGCTCAGCCCGATGGCACAGCTGGGCGAGGAAGGCACCGGATCGATGGGCAACGACTCGCCCCTGGCCGTTCTCAGCGACAAGAACAAGCCGCTCTACAACTACTTCAAGCAGCTGTTCGCCCAGGTCACGAACCCGCCGATCGACCCGATCCGCGAGGCGATCGTGATGTCGCTGAACTCGTTCATCGGCCCCAAGCCCAACCTGCTGGACATCAACGCGGTGAACCCGCAGATGCGCCTGGAGGTATCGCAGCCGGTGCTCGACTTCGACGACATGGCGCGCCTGCGCGCCATCGAGAAGCACACGTTCGGCAAGTTCAAGCCGCACGAGATCGACATCGTCTACCCGATCGAGTGGGGCCGCGAAGGCGTCGAGGCCAAGCTCGCGTCGCTGTGCGCGGAGGCCGTGGACGCGATCCGCGGCGGCCACAACATCCTGATCATCACCGACCGCAACGTGAGTCGCGAATCGGTGGCCATCCCCGCGCTGCTGGCCCTGTCGGCCATCCACCAGCATCTCGTTCGCGAAGGCCTGCGCACGACGGCCGGCCTGGTCGTCGAGACGGGCTCGGCACGCGAGGTGCACCAGTTCGCCGTGCTCGCGGGCTACGGCGCCGAAGCCGTGCACCCGTATCTCGCGCTCGAGACCCTGCGCGCGCTGCACTCGGAGCTGTCGGGCGAGCTGTCGGCCGACAAGGCCGCGTACAACTACATCAAGGCGGTGGGCAAGGGCCTGTCCAAGATCATGTCCAAGATGGGCGTCAGCACGTACATGTCGTACTGCGGCGCACAGCTGTTCGAGGCCATCGGCCTGGATGCGGGCGTCGTGGGCAAGTACTTCCGCGGCACCGCGTCGCAGGTGGGCGGCATGGGCGTGTTCGAGATCGCCGAGGAAGCGCTGCGCATGCACCGCGCCGCCTTCGGCGACGACCCGGTGCTGGCCGAGATGCTGGACGCCGGCGGCGAGTACGCCTGGCGTGCGCGCGGCGAGGAGCACATGTGGACGCCGGACGCGATCGCCAAGCTGCAGCACAGCACGCGTTCGAACAAGTTCGACACCTACAAGGAATACGCGCAGATCATCAACGACCAGAGCAAGCGCCACATGACGTTGCGCGGTCTGTTCGAGTTCAAGATCGATCCCAGCAAGGCGATTCCGCTCGAGGAAGTCGAGGCTGCGGCAGAGATCGTCAAGCGTTTCGCCACCGGCGCGATGTCGCTCGGCTCGATCTCCACCGAGGCGCACTCCACGCTGGCGATCGCCATGAACCGGATCGGCGGCAAGAGCAACACCGGCGAAGGCGGCGAGGATCCGGCGCGCTATCGCAACGAGCTGAAGGGCATCCCGATCAAGCAGGGCACCAAGGTGTCCGAAGTGCTTGGCGACGGCGTCATGGTGGCCGACTTCGAGCTGAACGCGGGCGACAGCCTGCGCAGCAAGATCAAGCAGGTCGCCTCGGGTCGCTTCGGCGTCACCACCGAGTACCTCGTCTCGGCCGACCAGATCCAGATCAAGATGGCCCAGGGCGCCAAGCCGGGCGAGGGCGGACAGCTGCCGGGCGGCAAGGTGTCCGACTACATCGGCAAGCTGCGCTACTCGGTACCGGGCGTTGGGCTGATCTCGCCGCCGCCGCACCACGACATCTACTCGATCGAGGATCTGGCGCAACTGATCCACGACCTGAAGAACGCCAACCCGCGCGCGGGCATCAGCGTCAAGCTGGTCTCGGAGGTGGGGGTGGGCACGATCGCCGCAGGCGTCACGAAGTGCAAGGCCGACCACCTGGTGATCGCCGGGCATGACGGCGGCACTGGTGCCTCGCCGTGGTCGTCGATCAAGCACGCCGGCACGCCGTGGGAGCTGGGCCTGGCCGAGACGCAGCAGACGCTCGTCCTCAACCAGTTGCGCGGCCGCGTGCGCGTGCAGGCCGACGGCCAGATGAAGACGGGCCGCGACGTGGTGATCGGCGCGCTGCTGGGCGCCGACGAGTTCGGCTTCGCGACCGCACCGCTGGTCGTCGAGGGCTGCATCATGATGCGCAAGTGCCACTTGAACACCTGCCCGGTGGGCGTGGCCACGCAGGATCCGGTGCTGCGCAAGAAGTTCGCCGGCCGCCCCGAACATGTCGTCAACTTCTTCTTCTTCATCGCCGAAGAGGCACGCCAGATCATGGCGCAGCTGGGCATCCGCAAGTTCGACGACCTGATCGGCCGCAGCGAGTTCCTCGATACCCGCAAGGGCATCGCACACTGGAAGGCCTGCGGCCTCGACTTCGCGCGCGTGTTCCACCAGCCGGCGATGCCGGCCAGCGTCTCGCGCCTGCACAACGACGTGCAGGACCACGGCCTCGACAAGGCCCTGGACCTCAAGCTGATCGAGCGCTCGCGCCCGGCCATCGAGCGCGGCGAGAAGGTGCAGTTCATGGAGGACGCACGCAACCTGAATCGGTCGGTCGGCGCGATGCTGTCCGGCGAGCTGATCCGCCAGCGCCCCGAGGGGCTGCCGGATCACACGTTGTTCATCCAGATGGAAGGTACCGGCGGCCAGAGCTTCGGCGCGTTCCTGGCGCAAGGCATCACGCTGTACCTGATCGGTGACTCGAACGACTACACCGGCAAGGGCATGTCGGGCGGCCGCGTGGTGGTGCGCCCCAGCATCGAGTTCCGCGGCGACGCCACGAAGAACATCATCACCGGCAACACCGCGCTGTACGGTGCCACGAGCGGCGAGGCCTACTTCCGCGGCGTGGCCGGCGAACGCTTCGCCGTGCGCCTGTCGGGCGCCTCGGCGGTCGTGGAAGGCACCGGCGACCATGGCTGCGAGTACATGACCGGCGGCACGGTGGTGGTGCTCGGCAAGACGGGCCGCAACTTCGCGGCCGGCATGTCGGGCGGCATCGCCTATGTCTACGACGAGGACGGCAAGTTCGCCGAGCGTTGCAATGCGGCGATGGTGAGCCTGGACAAGATCCTCTCGGTCGACGAGCAGACCAAGTCCGTCGAGCGCGCCATCTGGCACAAGGGCGAGGCCGACGAGACGCTGCTGCGCCAGATGATCGAGGCCCATCACAAGTGGACGGGCAGCCTGCGTGCGCGCGAGATCCTCGACCACTGGGCCGACTCGCGGGCGCGCTTCGTGAAGGTGTTCCCGAACGAGTACAAGCGCGCGCTCGGCGAGATCCACGCGAAGAGCGAGGCGGGGGCCACGATCGCCAAGGCCAAGACGGGCAAGGACGGCGCGAAGGCGCAGGTCATTCCCGCCAAGTAGGCGAAAAGCGCGTCAAGCCAGAAGAACGTGCACGCCGCCCGCAAAGCGGGCGGCGCACCGAACCAGCATCAGGAACAGATCATGGGAAAAGTCACCGGCTTCATGGAGTACGAGCGCGTCGAGGAGGGCTACGCGCCCGTGCCGCAGCGCCTGAAGCACTACAAGGAATTCGTCATCGGCCTGAAGACCGACGAGGCGAAGGTGCAGGCCGCGCGCTGCATGGACTGCGGCACGCCGTTCTGCAACAGCGGCTGCCCGGTCAACAACATCATTCCGGACTTCAACGACCTGGTCTATTCGAACCAGTGGAAGCACGCGGCCACGGTGCTGCACTCGACGAACAACTTCCCCGAATTCACCGGCCGCATCTGCCCCGCGCCGTGCGAGGCGGCATGCGTGCTCAACGTCAACGACCTGCCGGTGGGCATCAAGTCCATCGAGCACGCGATCGTCGATCGCGCGTGGGACGAAGGCTGGGTCGTGCCGCAGAAGGCCACGCTGCGTACCGGTCGCAAGGTGGCCGTCGTCGGGTCCGGCCCGGCCGGCCTGGCCGCCGCGCAGCAGCTCGCGCGCGCCGGCCATGACGTGACGGTGTTCGAGAAGAACGACCGCATCGGCGGCCTGCTGCGCTATGGCATCCCCGACTTCAAGATGGAGAAGTCGCACATCGACCGCCGCGTCGCGCAGATGGAGGCCGAAGGCGTCACGTTCCACACCGGCGTCGTTGTCGGCGACTGGCCCAAGGGCTCGAAGATCACCAACTTCGGCAAGGAGACGGTGAGCGCCGAAGCGCTGAAGTCCGAGTTCGACGCCGTGTTGCTGGCCGCCGGCTCCGAGGTCTCGCGCGACCTGCCGGTGCCGGGGCGCGACCTCGACGGCGTGCACTACGCGATGGAGTTCCTGCCGCAGCAAAACAAGGTCAACGCCGGCGACAAGATCAAGGGCCAGACGATGGCCACCAGCAAGAACGTGATCGTGATCGGCGGCGGCGACACCGGCAGCGACTGCGTGGGCACCAGCAACCGCCATGGTGCGAAGAGCGTCACCCAGTTCGAGCTGATGCCGATGCCGCCCGAGGAGGAGAACAAGCCGCTGGTGTGGCCTTACTGGCCCACCAAGCTGCGCAGCTCGTCGTCTCACGAGGAAGGCTGCTCGCGCGAGTTCGCCATCGCCACCAAGGAGTTCCTTGGCGAGAAGGGCAAGCTCACCGGCTTGAAGACCGTGCAGATCGAGTTCAAGGACGGCCGCCTCGCCGAGGTGGCCGGCACCGAGAAGGTGTGGCCTGCCGAGCTGGTGCTGCTGGCAATGGGCTTCACCAACCCGATGTCGCAACTGCTGCAGTCGTTCGGCGTCGATGCCGACGCGCGCGGCAATGCGAAGGCCGGGGTCGACGAGAAGACCGGCTACAAGACCAATACCGACAAGGTATGGGCCGCCGGCGACGTACGGCGCGGCCAGTCGCTGGTCGTGTGGGCGATCCGCGAAGGCCGCCAAGCCGCCCGGGCGATCGACCTGGCGCTGATGGGTGCGACCACGCTGCCGCGCTGAGCCGATCCGGCCTCGACGACGGGCGTCCAGACGCCCGTCGTCCTTTGCGTCGCCAAGCAAAGCCCCGTTGCTACAATACGACGAAAATCGTTGCCTAGGCAAGCTTCTAGGGGCTTCCAGTGGGGGTAAGCCACTCGCTTTGCCGAGTTCGCACACAATGGCGCACCGGGAATTCCCGTATCCTGTCGAGTTCTGAAAGGACTCAGACAGGTTGGTTCCCGTCTACTGCCCTCTTACTCTTGCAGCGCCGCCTCGTCGCGGCCTTACGCCGGCTTGAACTCCGAAACCTTCATCCAGATCGACCATGTCACGTTCGGCTACGACGCGAACCGTCCGATCCTGAACGACGTGTCGATGCAATTCGCACGGGGCAAGGTCACGGCCATCCTGGGCGGCTCCGGCTGCGGCAAGACGACGCTGCTGCGCCTGATCGGCGGCGTGTATCGCCCGCAGAAGGGCCGCGTGGTCTTCGATGGCGAGGAAGTGGACACGCGCAATCGCGAGAAGCTCTACAGCCTGCGCCGCCGCCTGGGCATGCTGTTCCAGTTCGGCGCGCTGTTCACGGACCTGAGCGTCTACGAGAACGTCGCGTTTCCGCTGCGCGAACACATGGACCTGAGCGAAACGATGATCCACGACATCGTGCTGATGAAGCTCAACGCGGTGGGCCTGCGCGGCGCCGCGCAGCTGCGCATCT
>Ga0302311_10008038_pt1 | contig 10667 bp, 8 predicted proteins | sample III_Palsa_N1_3_FD_200449 | JGI IMG/M metagenome (GOLD analysis project Ga0302311, IMG submission 200449) | Peat permafrost microbial communities from Stordalen Mire near Abisko, Sweden - III_Palsa_N1_3 | ecosystem: Environmental > Terrestrial > Soil > Palsa > Peat permafrost | place: Sweden...
GGTGCCGGGGACGCGGAGGAACTTTCCTTCCTCGTCCTTGCCGCCGGCCGACGTGCCGGTGGTCTCGCCGAGCATGAAGTAGGCAGCCGCCTGCGCGCCGTCAAGCCTCGCCACGGCGGGGACGATGTTCTCGTTCTTGTTCAGGATCAGCAGGAACTCCGCTGGCGGCACCTCATTGCCCGGCCATGGGTCGACGTAGGAGAACGGCCATGTGGTGCGGCCGTTCTTGGTATAGGAGGTATCGAAGAAGTCCACCTTGCCGTCGGCATCGACCGAGACGTTCTCCAGGTAGGCATCCGGCTTCGTGGTGGCGTTGTAGATCGCCGGCTCGAGGTCCGGGTCGAGCCCGAAGGTCTTCGCGAAGCAGCCGTTCTCTGTCGTGTAGACCTGGCCGCCCGGCATCAGCGCGATGAAGTCATCCTGGGCGGGCTTACTACCCAGCTGCGTGGTAAAGGTCGTGGTGGTCTTGCCGGTGCCGGAGAGGCCGACGATCAGGACCGCGGTGGGCTTCCCGTTCACCGGGATCACCTTGCAGCCGGCATGCAGCGAGAGGCCGCCGCGGTTGTAGACGATGTTGTTCCACATCCGCAGGCCGCCCTTCTTGGACTCACCGAAGTAGTCCGAGTTGAGCACGCGGGTGATGTTGGCGTTGAGGTCGACCGCGATGACCCTGTCGTCCGGGTAGCCGGGCGCCGGGAGGTTCGGCGTGTAGATGACGGTCGTGTCGGGCTGCCAGCCGGCCGCGTCGTAGTCATCGCCCACGGGGTAGTAAAGCTGCTTCTGCATGCCTGCCACGTTGGCGTTCGCCGCCTCCATGATCAGCCGTGCCCTGGTGCGGAACTCCGGATTCGACCCGATGTAGCCGTCCACCACGACCACGTCGGTACCGGCGATGTAGGCGTCCTGCTCCGCGGCGATGCGGTCGTACTCCTCGCGGGTGATGGTCTGCTTGGCGGCGTTAGTGGAATCATCGACGACGAATGTCGACCGCGTACTGCGGGAGTCCACCTTCGCCTTGACCACTACGTTGCCGAACTCCGTGACCTGGCTGTTCGGCATTTTCTCCGCCAGCACGCGGATCCGCTCAGTCGTCGGATTCCACTCAACCGACGCGGCACTCACCTCGTACACCACGACTCCTCCTCCGGACGCCTTTGTGCGATCGCTCCGCTCCGGGCCTAACCCGCCGCGACGCAGGGCGAATGCGCGCCCTGTACTCGCGGGATTTGGGGAGTGTACCCCGACAAGGAGGGATCAATTGTGCGCGGGACCTGCGGATTGGCTGGCACGGTTCGGTTGCGCTGGCCGCCATGTGGCCCAGGATGCGCCCGGGACGCGGCCTGGTGGGGCCCTGGTGGGCAGCCAGCCCGTGGCGAGCGCCCGCCACGGGCTGCCGCCACGGGCTGCCGCTGCCCGGCCCGTTGGCGCGGCCGTCACGTTGGCGTTTCTGGCTCGTTGGCGGTGCCGACCCGTTGACGTTGGCCGCCCGTTGGCGTTGGCGGCCCGTTGGCGTTGGCGGCGCGTGGAGCGGGCTCGGTGGCGTTGGCGGCGCGCGGAGCGGCCGGCTCGTGCCCGCGGACCGCTACGTGCTCAGCCGGCCCTCGGGCCGCGTCCCGCGGCGGCGGGTCGCCCCGGCGGCGGGTCGCCCCGGCGGGTGGCCAGCAACGTAATCCGATACCTGACCGCTCCGGTCTCCGGCGGTCCGATACCCGGCCTCCGGCGGTCCGATACCGGCCGCACGGATGGCCAGTTGCCCGGCCGCACGGATGATCCAGTTGCCCGGTCGCCCGGATGGTCCAGCGACCGCCGCCTGGCTCTGCTCCCACTGGACTACGGCCGTCACTTAGATCCCGCCTGACCCACCGGGTGCCTTTGCCTGACGCCAATTCGAGCCAATCCGGCCGGAAATGAATTAGTGGTGACGATCGAGCCGGTTTCCGCCGGACAAGTCGTAACCACTAAATCAGGCCGGGCCAATCCGAGGTAAAATCGCAGGTTCGTGCGGGTCAGAATCTACCCAGCACACGGCGCGAAGCGGGATGGAATCTACCCAGCACACGGCGCGGAGCCGGACGGAATCTACCCAGCACACGGCGCGGAGCCGGACGGACTGCCGGTCGCGATCAGGACGCGGTCGTACGTCTGCACGCCGCCGTCAGGACCTCGGCCCTCCGGTCCGCGCCTGCTCGACCGTGCGCAGCGCTTCCCTGAGGTCCGTCAGCCAGGCGCCCTCGTGCTCCCCCACTAGGCGGACGCACCACGCCAGCGCATCACTGCGGCTGCGCGCGACGCCGGCATCGACGAGAGTGTCCAGGACAAGTCGCTCCGGCTGGCGAAGCCGGGTCATTACCGGCACGGAAAAGGTGGTGAACATCACAGTGGTGCCACCACAAGTCGCGCCCCACGAAACCTTCCGGCCGAAGCTGTGCTCCGCCTCGCGGGCAACCTCCATACGCTGCTGCCGGGTCTCCTCGCGGAATCTGCGAGTGCGGCCATCCGCGGCGGCCGCGCGCTCGGCGTCCGGCGAGTCCGGCGAAGTCTCTGGATCGGCCAGGATCCCGGTCACCGTGATCTCTTCACGATCGATCCTGATCTCTGGCGCGCTGATAAACCAGTCGCTGGGGAGGCGGCCCGCAAACCACCCGCGAAGCTTGTCCGCGGGCGAAGCGCCCGCGCCTTCCTTTTCTGTACTCATGTAATTAAGATTACATCTTATTCGGCATAGCGCAAGCGCTGCCTGCACCACGGCCAGCGCGGAGTGAGTGCGGAGTGAGTGCGATGGCACACAGCGGCCCGCGCAGCGGACTCACCGCGCAGCGGACTCACCGCGCAGCGGACTCACCGCGCAGCGGACTCACCGCGCAGCGGCGTACCCGGCTCAGTCCAGACGGCGGCTCAATCAGCCCGGCGGCTCAGCCGGCCGGCGGCTCAGCCGGCCGGCGCGGCCGCCACCGCGGCGGCCACGCCCGGATAGACACGCACCGCGCCGGCGAAACCGGCGCCGACATCCAGCGGCACGACCTGAACATCGAGGCCGGGGCGCGGAGCCTGCAGCATCAGGTCGTTGCCCAGGTAGATAGCGACGTGCGAGATATACGTCGGCGCCGTGGGATCGGTGTGGTAAAAGAGCAGGTCACCTGGCTGCAGCTGAGCCACCGGCACCATCGGCCCGGTTCGCGCCTGGTCCACGGCCACCCGCGGCATCACGACGCCGGCCTGCGCAAAGGACCATTGCACCAGCCCGGAGCAGTCGAACGCGCGTGGGCCGGCCGCGCCCCAGACGTAGGGCAGGCCGATCCTGCTCTCTGCGGCCTTCAGGAACTCGACAGTCTCAGCCCTGGTAAGCCCCGGCCCGTCAGACGCTGCAGTTCCGGGTGCCCCGGCCGCTCCGGTGCTGACGGCAACGCCGGATCCCGTCGCCTGCGTCAACAGCGGCTCTATTGCGACATGCCGCGGCCGCGGAATCAGCTTCTTGATCTCGGAGACCAGCGTGTCCAGCCGCGCGTGCGGCGCGCTCACCACCATCGCGTTGCCGGCCGGCAGGCCAAGCGAATGCGCCACGGCCTCGGAGACGACCGCGTCCACGCCGGGAATCCCCACCGTGCCGAACCCGCCCACCCGCAGGCTCTCGGAACGCCGGCCGGCGACCTTCACAGAACCGCCGAGCGGCAGCTTGTCCAGGCGGCCCATCGTGTACGACACTGCCACGCCGCCGCCGGCCACGCTCTGCCACAGCCGGCTGGCTGCCGCGGTCGGCCGCGCGGCAAAACCGCGGAACGCTGACGGGTCGACGCCGAGCATCGCCACGAATTTGCCGTTGACCTGGATCCTCGCCGCGTCGACAGACTGGGCGGCGACTACGCCCGGCAGCTTCCGCACCAGCGCGGCCGCCCCCGCCGGCAGCGAGGTAGGCGCGACGACCAGCACGTCAGCCTGCAGCAGCCGGCGGAGCGGCGCGACAGCTGTCGCCCGGGACCCGGGCGACAGCTGGGCGACGGAAACTGCCACAGAAGAGGAACGGGGATAACCGGGCAACTGCAATACCGCATCGCTGGCGCCCAGTTCGGCGCGAACGTAGCTAGAGGTGAGCACCGCATGCACCGGCCTGGCCGAAGCCGCTGGCCAGCCTGCCGCTGTTGTTGCCGTCAGCGCCAGCCCTGCTGCCAGCACGGGTAGCAAGCGTCGCGTCATGTCGCGCACTTGCACTCCCCTCGCCCTGAGGCAGTCAGCTCGCCCTGAGGCAGTCGGCCGTCAGGGCTACTCGCTCCACCATGCACGAAAAGCCATGCACAGGTCCATACCACGGCATGCCCAGAACTCAGGCAGCCACTCCCGCGACATCGCAAAAGCAGCCCCGCGACCCGCAGAAGCAGCCCCGCGACCCCGCAGCGGCAGTCCCGCGACCTCGTAAAAGCGCAGGTCAACGTATATTAGGTTACCCGGTAGTAGGGCTGGTTACGCCGGGGGCATCAGGACCGAGCGCAGCTGCGCCGGCTCGGTGACCGGAGCCCGGCAGGCGAAATCCCGGCAGACATAGGCGGCTGGCCGGCCGTCGACCAGGCCGCGGCCGGCCAGCAGCGGAATCGGCCCCGAGCCGGGCTCGCCAGCGGTTCCCGCCGCGCCGCCGGTGGCTCCGTCCCCCGGGCCGCCCACGCTGCGCCCCCCCGGCCGGCCGGCGCCGTCCCCGGGCTCGCCAACCGCGATCACGGCTCCCGGCGGCGCGGCCAGCAGCGCGGTCCGGTGCAGTTCCGCCGTGCGCTTGTCGTCCGGCGGTCCGACGATCGCGATCTCGACCGGGCCGGAGAGCAGCGCCTCGGCCACGGACAGCCCGGAGCCCGCCGCCCGCGGGTACCGCGCCGCGATAGCCGGGAGCGCGCCGAGCGCGGCTGCGGCGGCCCGCCGGTGGCGCTCGGACCCGGTGAGGGCTGCATAGCTGAGTAGCGCGCCGGCCACGGCGAAGGTACCGGACGGGCTGGGGCCGTCCGCGGGATCGGCCGGGCGGTAGAACAGTTGCTCGCCGTCGTCCGCCGTGTCGTAGAAGCCACCGGAGGAGTCACCGAACCGGTCGAGTGCGGTCGCCAGCAGCTGCCCGGCAAGGTCGAGCCAGCGGGATTCCCCGGTGGCACCGGCCAGCGCGATGAAGCCGTCTGCCGCGCAGGCGTAGTCCTCCAGCACGCCAGCACTCGGGCCGGCCACGCCGTCTCTGGAGGTCCTGGCGAGCCGCCCGGCGGTGAGGTGTATCCCGGCCAGCAGGCCGGCTGCGCTGCGCGCCGCTTGGATGAACTCCGGCCTGCTGAGCAGCAGTCCCGCATCTGCGAGGGCGGCGATTGCCAGGCCGTTCCAGGCGGCCACGACCTTGTCGTCCCGGGCTGGCCTGACCCGCCCGGCCCGCGCCGCGAGCAGCACATCCTTGATCCGGGCGATCCGGTCGGCGTCCGCCGGATCGGTGCGCAACTGGAGCACCGAGCTGCCTTGCTCGAAAGTCCCTGGCGCCGCTACGCCGAACGCCTGCGCCGCGTACTGCCCGTCGGCAGGCCCGAGTACCGCCAGCAGCTGATCAGGGGTCCAGACGTAGAACTTGCCCTCTTCGCCTTCGCTGTCGGCGTCGAGCGCGGAGGCGAAGCCACCCTGGGCAGTGCCGAGTTCCCTGATCATCCACGCGCAGGTCTCGTCCGCCACCCGGCGTGCCAGGGCCGAGCCCGTCCGGCGCCACAGGTGCGCGTAGGCCCGGGCCAGCAGAGCGTTGTCATACAGCATCTTCTCGAAGTGCGGAACGACCCAGTCGGCGTCCACCGAGTACCTGGCGAAGCCGCCGCCCAGCTGGTCATATACGCCGCCTCGCGCCATCGCCTCTGCCGTGCCAACGGCCATCGACAGGGCCACCCCGCTGCCCTTGGCCGCTTCGCCACTCACCGCCGCATCCGGGCCTGAGCGCGCTGCCGTTCCTTCCGTGCGCTCGTCGTGGCGCAGCAGGAACTCGATCACCATCGACGGCGGGAATTTCGGCGCGCCGCCGAATCCGCCTCGCAGCGCGTCGTAGCTGGCCGCCAGCCCGGCAACAGCGTCTGCGCATGCCTGGTCAAGCTGCTGCGCATCGGGGCCGGCGCCGTCCGGCTGGCCCTCTCCCTGCCAGCTGCCAGGCGCGGACCCGGCACGTTCCGCCAGCGCGGCAACGATATGCCTGGCCTGGCCAGCGACATCGTCAGGGTTCTCGCGCCAGGCCTTGACCACGCCAAGGATCAGCCGCTGGAAATGTGCCCGCGGGAAATAGGTGCCGCAGTAGAAAGGCTCTCGATCGGGTGTCATGAAGACCGTCATGGGCCAGCCGCCCTGGCCGGTCATCGCCTGGGTCGCGGTCATGTACACCGCGTCCACATCCGGGCGCTCCTCGCGGTCTACCTTGATCGATACAAGGTTGTCGTTCATCAGAGCGGCTGTCTGGCCGTCCTCGAACGACTCATGCGCCATGACATGGCACCAGTGGCAGGCCGAGTAGCCGACCGAGAGCATCACGGGCACGCCGCGGCGCCGTGCCTCGGCAAATGCCTCATCGGACCAGGGCCACCAGTCGACCGGGTTGTCCGCGTGCTGGAGGAGGTAGGGACTGGTCGCCTGCCTGAGCCGGTCTGCCATGCCTCCATCTTCGCTGGTGAGCGGTAGCCGCGAAGACCCGGTCGCATGCTTCGGAGCATGCCGCTGGGGCTGCTAACGTGCCGGTGTGACCACATCTCGGCCCGCCAGGCCCCCGGTGGGCCGAGGAACGCGCGTGCGCGGCACCCGGCAGGCGGAGGCGCTGGCCGTCGCGCTGGAGAGAATGCCGGGCTTCTCCAGCGCCCAGCAGATCCACGCCGAGCTTAAGAACCAGGGCGAGCAGGTCGGCCTCACGACCGTCTACCGGCACTTGCAGGTGCTCAGCGAAGATGGCACCGTCGACACGATCCGCGATGCGAGCGGCGAGGCGCTGTACCGCCGGTGCCGAAGTGACGCTCACCACCATCACCTGACCTGCCGGAGGTGCGGCACCAGCGTCGAGGTGGAAGGACGCGCGGTGGAACGGTGGGCGGCGCAGGTGGCAGCCGAGGCCGGCTTCACCGACGTCGGGCACACCGTCGAGTTGTTCGGGCTCTGCCCCGCATGCGGGAAGCTCTGAGTCCAGGAGACCACGTGCTGCGCTCGGACGATGGCCAGCCCTCGGATATACCCCCGCGGACGATTGCCACCCCTCCCAACAATTAGCGGTTAGGATCCGGCCGGCGGAAACCGGGTGGAACCTAACCGCTGTGGATTCTCACTCAACGGACGGGCAGTGAGTGGCCTGTGGGTCAGGTGGGATCAGGCGGCGCGCGCCTGAGTGCCGCGCGTGGTGCGAGCGGGTTCCAAGTGACTGGCGGGTCTGGCGTCCGTGGCATCGGCTGGACCGGAGATCAGGCTGGGGCGGCGATCAGCAGGTGCAGGTTGCGCGGGCCATGCACGCCCTCTACCCGGACGAGTTCGATGTCGCTGGTGGCGGAAGGGCCGGAGATCAGCGTGTGCGGGCGGCCGGGGTCGAGCCGGGACAGGCCCTCGGCCAGATCGGGCGCAATCTGCTCGTGCCGGACGATCACCAGGTGGAAGTCCGGCACCAGGGTCAGCGCCCGGCGGCCCTGGCCGGGGCCATGGTCGAGGATGATTGTTCCCGTTTCGGCGATGGCGACCGCGCAGCCGGTGATGACGCCGGCCGCGGCGTCGAGTGCTTGCGCGGACAGCGGCGGGTCGTCCCCGGTGAGCACGGCATCCGGGCAGTCCGGCTCGACCCGGGCCAGCCAGTCCGGCGGCAGGCCCGCCGGCACGACGAACAAGCCGGCCGTGAGCGCCCGCGCGACCGCGGCGGGAAGGCCGCCCGCCGGGACGCGCTCAACCACCGCCCGGTAGTCGGCGGCGCGTTCGGCGAACAGTGCCACGACATCGTGATCGCGGGGATCATGATGTGCGCGCAGGTAGTCGCGGGACAGGGCGGCGTACTCCGCGTCGGTGCTGGCGCCCGGGTCGTCCCCCGGGTGCGGCCCCTGACCAGGATCGCGGCCGGTGGCGGCACGGATCCGCCGCAGGATCTGCTCCCGCGAAGTGAGTGTCCTCCGAGCCGGGCCGGGCGAGGCGCCCGGAGAGCTGGCGGTCACTGCGCACCGCCATGAGTCCTGGCCCACCAGGCGCGGAATGACTCCGGGGGCGGCGCGGGCGCGTCACGGGTCTTCGTCCAGCCGCTCAGCGGGGGCGGCAGCCGCCGGATTCGCCCTGACCTGCCGATCAGGACCCGGCTCGCCGACGCGGCGCGCTGCGCCAGACCGAGCCTGCGGCCAGAGCGCAGTATCCAGGAAGTCGCGCCCATCACTATCCGTTCGGGCTGGAAGGCGGTTGATCTTTTCGCATCAACGACCTCGGCCCGGAGGTGCACCAGCGCCTCCGGGATGTTGATCGCGACCGGGCACACCTCGTAGCACGCGCCGCACAGCGTGGAGGCGTAGGGCAGCGACGCGTCGATCGGCGAGGTGACCCCGCGCAGCTGAGGGGTGATGATCGCGCCGATCGGCCCGGGGTAGGGCGAGCCGTACGCATGCCCGCCGACCCGCTCATAGACCGGGCACACGTTAAGGCAGGCCGAGCAGCGGATGCAGCGCAGCGCCTGGCGGCCGATCGTGTCGGCGAGCGCGCTGGTCCGCTCGTTGTCGAGCAGCACGAGGTGAAACGCGCTGGGCCCGTCCCCCGGGTGCAGTCCGGTCCACATCGACGTGTAGGGGTTCATCCGCTCCGCGGTCGACGACCGGGGCAGCAGGGCCAGGAACACCTCCAGGTCGCGCCAGCTAGGCAGCACCTTCTCGATGCCGACGACCGAGATCAGCGTCTCCGGCAGCGTGAGGCACATCCGGCCGTTGCCCTCGGACTCCACCACCACCAGGCCGCCGGTCTCGGCGATGGCGAAGTTCGCGCCGGAGATGCCGACCCTGGCGGACAGGAACGCGCGGCGCAGGTGGGCACGGGCGGCGGCGGCGAGTTCGGCCGGGGCGTCGGTAAGGCCGCTCGGCACATCAGCCATCTCGGCCAGGAAGATGTCCCTGATCTCGGCCCGGTTGCGGTGGATGGCCGGCACCAGGATGTGGCTGGGCCGGTCGTGGCCGAGCTGCACGATGAGTTCAGCCAGGTCGGTCTCCAGCGCGGTGATGTGCTCCGCCGCCAGCGCCTCGTTCAGGCCGGTCTCCTGGGTGGTCATCGACTTCACCTTGACGACGCTGTCCGCCCCGGCCGCGCGGACGAGCGAGGTGACGATGCTGTTGGCCTCGGCGGCGTCCTGTGCCCAGTGCACGTGGCCGCCGGCGTCGGTTACCCGCTCTTCGAGCCTGGTCAGGTAGGTGTCCAGGTGAGCCAGCGTGTGATCCTTGATCGCCTTGCCCGCGGCCCTGAGCTGCTGCCAGTCGGCGAGCTCGGCGACCGCGGCAGCCCGCTTGGCCCGGATTGTGGAAGTGGCGTGGGCGAGGTTGCGGCGCAGCTGGGCATTGCCCAGCGCGGTGGCCGCGGCCTCCGGGAAGGGGGGCATGCCGAGGTAGGTGGGCATGCTTTCCGGATGCCCGTGCGTGGCATGACCTTTCGTGGCATGCCCGTTCGCGGCGTGGCCGTTCGCGGCGTGCTCGCTCATGGCGTGCTCGCCAGGATCTCGGCCAGGTGCCGCACGGTGATACCGGCACGCTGCCTGGTCAGTGCGCCGCCGATGTGCATCAGGCACGAGTTGTCCGCAGAGCACAGTACTTGCGCCCCGGTGCCGCGCACGGCAGCGACCTTGTCGGCGCACATCGCCGCCGAGGTACCGGCGTTCTTGAGGGCGAATGTCCCGCCGAATCCGCAGCACTCCTCCGCACCCGGCAGGTCGACGAGCTCGAGTCCGCGCACGGCGCGAAGCAGCCGCACCGGCGCATCGCCAACCCGGAGCATGCGCAGGGAGTGGCAGCTGGGGTGATAAGCAACCCGGCAGGGGAAGTACGCGCCGACATCGACGACGCCGAGCACGTCCACCAGCAGTCCGGACAGGTCGTAAACGCGCGGCGCGATCTCGCCGACGGTCCGGGCCAGGCCCGGGTCGCCCGACTCCGCCGCGACCACAGGATGGTACTCGCGCACCATCGCCGCGCAGGACGCCGAGGGCGTGACGATCGCGTCAAACCCGCTGAACGCCCTGGCGAAACCGCGCACCATCGGCACGGTTTCCGGGCGGTAGCCGGAGTTGAAGTGCATCTGGCCGCAGCACGCCTGCCCCGGCGGGAAGACCACCTCATGGCCTAGCCGTTCCAGCAGAGCCGTGATGGCCTTGCCTGTCTCCGGGAAGAGGGTGTCGGTCAGGCAGGTGATGAAGAGCGCGATCCGCATGTGCGCTCCCCTTACTGTGCGAGGCTGCTGGCAGCCGGCTGTGCGAGGCTGCTGGCGGCCTCGTTTTCGCCAGGTGCCCTTCATGGTAACGGCAGGCTTCCCCGAGCTCTATCAGCCGTATATAACTAGATCTGATCTCTGCTCCACGTCTCTGCTCGCATACCCGGACGTGCCGGGACTCCTGTTGCGGGATGGCGGACAGAGCGGGACCAAACATATGATGTCTGATCCGCGGTCTGGGTGCCGTGCTGGCACTGGACCGCGCGGGAGGAGCG
>Ga0302311_10008039_pt1 | contig 10666 bp, 7 predicted proteins | sample III_Palsa_N1_3_FD_200449 | JGI IMG/M metagenome (GOLD analysis project Ga0302311, IMG submission 200449) | Peat permafrost microbial communities from Stordalen Mire near Abisko, Sweden - III_Palsa_N1_3 | ecosystem: Environmental > Terrestrial > Soil > Palsa > Peat permafrost | place: Sweden...
ATCTAGCCACCGTCAGCGGCACCGGCCAGACTGGTCCCATCCGCCCCGACCGCACCGCGGCATCCCTCTACTCCGGCTCTCCGGGCCGCTTCCTGAATCCCGCCGCCTACGCACCACCGCTGCCCGGACAATGGGGCAACGCAGGTCGCGACTCCATCAGCGGTCCCGGCCAATTCACCTTTAACGCCTCACTGGCGCGCACCTTCCGCCTCACCCAGCGCTTCAACCTCGACATCCACGTCGACGCGAACAACGTGCTTAATCACGTCGTCTTCACCAACTGGAACGCCACCCTCACTCCCGTGCTCCCTAATTCTATGTTTCCCTCCAACCCACTCTTCGGGTTGCCGACATCGGCTAACACCATGCGTAGCCTCCAAACCACCGCACGGCTGAGGTTCTGACCATGCGATCCTTCCTAACACTCCTGCTTCTCGTCACCCTCAGCGCCGACGCGCAAACCATCGGCCAGAACAAGACCCCCGGCGCGAGCGATACCTACACACTCTCCGTTCGGTCGCAGCTCGTAATCGAAACCGTCGTTGCTAAAGACAAGCAGGGCAAACCCATCCAGGGTCTCACCGCCAAAGACTTCACCATTACAGAAGACGGCGTAGAGCAGAAGATCCGCTTCTGCGAGCATCAAACGCTCCCTGAAACCGCCGTCCCGCTTCCACGCACGCCATCGGACAAAGAAGACATCAAGCTCTACAAGCGCCTAACCCGCACCCAACTCGCTCCCGAAGACCCCGAGAAGCTCCGCTACAAAGACCATCGTCTACTCGCGCTCTACTTCGATATGACGGCCATGCGCCCTGATGATCAGCTGCGCGCCCTCAACGCCGCCGAAACCTTCATCCGAACCCAGATGACCGCCGCGGACTATGTCTCTATCCTCCGCTACCAGGGCGGCTCGGTGGACGTGCTGCAGGATTTCACCGCAGACCGCAACCGTCTTCTCAGCATCCTCGCCACCATGGTCGTCGGTGAAGGTCAGGGCGATGTCGAATCCCCCGGCGACGCCAGTGGTGCCGACACCGGCGCTGCCTTCGGCCAGGATGATAGCGAGTTCAACGTCTTCAATACCGATCGCCAGCTCTCCGCTCTGCAAACTGCTGCCAAGATGCTTGGCAATCTCAACGAGAAAAAGTCCCTCATCTATTTCGCCGACGGCCTCCGCCTCAACGGCGTCGACAACCAGGCCCAACTCCACGCCACCATCGACGACGCCATCCGTGCCGGCGTCTCCTTCTGGCCCATCGACGCCCGCGGCCTCGTCGCTGGAGCCCCTCTGGGTGACGCTACCCAGGGCTCTCCCGGCAACGCCGGCATGTACACCGGCGCAGCGGCTTTGGCCGTTACCTCTAACTTTCAGCAATCGCAGGACACCCTCTACGCTCTCGCAGGAGACACCGGCGGCAAGGCTCTATTCGACACCAACGATCTCGGCAAGGGAATCGTCCAGGCTCAGCAGGCCATCTCCGACTACTACATCCTCGAGTACTACACCACCAACCCCGCCCTCAACGGGCGCTTCCGCCGCATCAAGGTCGCCGTCAACGTCGCCGACGCCAAGCTCGACTATCGCCAGGGCTACTACGCCGGCAAAGAGTTCAGCAAGTTCACCATCGCCGATAAGGAGCGCCAGCTCGAAGACGCCCTTTCGCTCGAAGACCCCGTCACCGACCTCACTGTAGCCATGGAGATCAACTACTTCCAGCTCAACCGCGCCGAGTACTTCGTCCCTATCGTCGTCAAGATCCCCGGACGCGAGCTCGCACTTGCCAAACGTGGCGGTGCCGAACACACCCTCATCGACTTCATCTACGAGATAAAAGACATCTATGGCGGGGTTACCGTCAGCAACAACCGCGATCACGTCAGCATCAAGCTCTCCGATGCTACAGCGACCGAGCTTGCCCACCGCCCCATCGAATACGACTCCGGTTTCACCCTCCTGCCTGGCAAGTACACCATCAAGTTTCTCGCCCGAGATGATGAAACCGGCCGTATCGGCACCTTTCAGACCACCTTCACTATTCCCAATCTAAATAAAGAAGACAAGCGTGTTCCCATCAGCTCTGTCGTCTTGAGCAGTCAGCGCGTCGAGATGAAAGACGCCCTCTACGACGCCATGAAAGGCAAGGATCAGGCTAAGGCCATCGCCGCCAATCCCTTGGTGCAAGATGGCAAAAAGTTAGTCCCCAGCGTCACTCGCGTCTTCAGCGCCGCCCGCGACCTCTACGTCTACTTCCAGGCCTACGAGCCGGCCGCGACTACCCCAAATCCTGTCATCGCCTTCGTCACTTTCTATCAGGGTCAGAAAAAAATCTACGAAACCCAGCCCACTGCCATCACCCCGGCGGCGCTTAGCCATCTTGGCACCGTACCTATAAATTTCACCATAAGCCTACAGTCCTTACCGCCTGGCCAATACGACTGCCAGGTCACGGTTCTCGATCCCACAACCACCAAAGCCACCTTCTGGCGCTCGCAGATCGCCGTCGTCCCTTAACCCGCAAACCCGTGAGCCGAACAGACTCTTCGTGCATCCAACAGATCGTGCCGTGGTTTCCACGACATTCTGACACTTTAAAGTTTCATACAAGGGCCTGAGCCAAAGTGGGAGAATAGAACATGGTTACCGCTGAGGATCTGAAGCAAGTCCGCATCTTTGCCTGTCTTGAGGAGCCTGAGCGCCAGCGTCTGGCACAACGCGCCGCCGACATCCGTCTCGCCCCCGGCGATTGGCTCATCCGCGAAGGCGAAACTCCTTGGTTCTTCGTCATTCTCGAAGGCCGCCTATCCATGTCCAAGGATCTTCTTGGCCGTGCTCAGGAGTTGCGCGACTATGACTATAAGGCCGGCGACTTTTTCGGTGAGCTCCCCATCCTCCTCGGTACCAACTCCCTCGTCTCCCTGCGTGCCGAGACTCCCTGCCGTGCCGTGCGTTTCGATCGGCAACAGTTCCAGGAGCTCATCCGCGACTCCGCAAAGTGCAGTGCGACCATCATGCAGACCATGAATGAACGCCTCATGCGCGTCCAAAAGATTGCCACCTCCACACCGTCCTCCCGTGTGCTTATTGTCGGCTCGCAGTACGACATCGATTGTCGCGATATTCGCACCTTCCTTTCTATGAATCGCATCCCCTACGAGTGGCTGGACCGCGACAACGAGTTCGATCGCATCCCTACCTGCATGCCCGCGAACATCTCCGGCCCGGCTGTAGTCGTGGACCGTGCTTATTGGGTTCCGCAGCCCCCGACCGTCCGCAAAGTCGCCGAGGCTCTTGGTATCCGCACCACGCCTACCAAGGAAAACTACGATGTAGTCGTAATCGGCGGTGGCCCCGCCGGCCTCGCTGCAGCCGTCTATGGAGCCAGCGAAGGCCTCTGCGTCCTCCTCGTTGAGCGAAACGCCGCCGGCGGTCAGGCCGGAACCTCCTCCCGCATCGAAAACTACCTCGGCTTCCCCAACGGCATATCCGGCGATGAGCTCAGTGAGCGCGCCCTCCGTCAGGCCGGTCAGTTTGGCGCAGAGATGGTGCTTACCCGCGAGGTCAAGAACGTTGAAACGATTAATGGCGGATACTGCGTCGAGCTTGACGGCGGAGATCGCGTCAGCAGCAAGACTGTTATTCTCGCCACTGGAGTCGACTGGCGCCGTCTTGAGGCCGACAACATCGACCGCCTCATAGGGCGCGGCGTCCTCTACGGTGCCGCCCGGACGGAGTCACCCACGGTGATCGGCAAGGACGTCTTCATCGTTGGCGGCGGCAACTCCGCCGGCCAGGCAGCGATGTTCTTCTCCAACTACGCGCGGTCGGTCACCATCATCGTCCGTGGCTCTGGCCTTCACATGAGCATGTCGCAATATCTGATCGGCCAGATCGACAAGAAGGAAAACATCAAGGTCGAACCCTTCACCCACGTCGTCTCCGTAAATGGCGAAGACCACCTGGAGTCCATCTGCACTAGCACCAACGATGAGCCTCCGGTCACCCGCAAGGCCGACGCACTGTTTGTTCTGATCGGTGCGGATGCAAGCACCGACTGGTTGCCGAAAAACCTCCAGCGCGACGAGCGCGGCTATATCTGCACCGGCCGCGACGTCTCGGATCTCCCGCATTGGAACGGTCAACGCACGCCCTTTCTGCTCGAAACCAATCTTCCCGGTTTCTTCTGCGCGGGCGACGTGCGACACGACTCCATCAAGCGCGTCTCCAGCGGCGTAGGCGAAGGTAGTATGGCCATCGCCTTCGTCCACCAGTACCTCGCCCTGGAGGCACTCGGAACACGCTCTAACTGAGGAAGCCTGAGTTTTTGTCTCTCTTGCCTGTCTTCTCAACCCAAAACTCTTCTCTCGATCGCAGGCGTATCTTCCGTCTGCCGCTCACCTCTTGCGAGCTAACGGCATCAGAGAGGGACAGACCTCAATGAATTTTGGAGGAACGAATGTCAGGTAGACGATGGATAGCCAGCGCATTGGGATTGGCCCTGATCTCGGCTGCAGGCATGGCTCAGGATGTTGTGTCGATAAGCAATGGCCGCTCCAAGTTGATGATGTGCTCGGATATCCCTTGTGTCGAAGCGATAGTAGATGGCAAGAAGCTGCATCTGGCAATCGATACTGGTAACCCCAGATCGGTTGTGGACGTAGATTTGGTAAGAGACGAAGGGCTGGACACGACACCTTATGTGGGTCGCGATGGGAAGCCAGTCGCGAGCCTAAGCGAGAGCGCGTTACCGGTCATCAAGGTCGGAACCATCGAGATCAAGAATCTTCCAGTGATCGTAGCCCATCTGCAACACATGGTAGCCGGAAACCAGATGCCTGAAGTGAACGGCACACTGGGCTACGGAGCCTTCAAAGGCAAGGTCCTGCGAATGGATTTGCACAAAAACACCGTCGAGATAACAAGTGGCGGCGGATGCGAAGGCGGCACGATCTCGTTCAAGACCTTCGGCAAAACCGGTCCGCTAATCGTGACGACCACGGGCTTCAGCGTGAATGCCAAACCAGTGGTCGCGCAGGTGGACACAATGTTTACAGGCAGCATGGTTGTTTATCCGGACGCGGTGGAAGCGCTGGGGCTGACCTCAGCCACCAAGACCAAAGAGCGGGAGCACTTCCCGTTTACTGATGGTGGCGTGGATATGCTGAAGTCGACGGCGCCCCAGGCGTTTGTGGGCAAACCACTCGGAGACCACCCGGTCTACTTTGCGATGCCCGGCGTGCACACTCCAGACGGCTTGTTTGAGGCAACCGTTGGCATGAAGCTCCTTGCCGGACGTATAGTCACATTCGATTTCGCCGGAAGCTGCTTTGACCTCGGTGCCTGAAGACCGTCCTCGTGGACTACCCTAACCTCGCTCCTGTATACAGGAGTGGCACCCTGTCTGATAGGTTTATGGGTCTCGGAGGCATAGCTTTGAAGCGTATCGGATTTACAGCCATTCTACTGGCTGGATCATGTTGGGCGGCCAAGCCCACAGTTACAGTGGCAGCCGACGGTTCGGGGCAGTTCAAGACCGTACAATCCGCCGTAGACTCCGCCGGAACAACCGGTTTGATCGTGAAGATCGCCCCCGGCACCTACCGTGAAAAGCTCGTGATAGCCAAAGACGGCATCGAACTACGCGGCATGGGCGCCAAACCGCAGGACGTCGTTTTAACCTACGATGACTCCGCAAAATCCGCCGGTGGAACCGGCAAAAGCGGCAGCGTCAACGTCTCAGGCGACGACTTCACCGCCGAAAACCTAACCATCCAGAACGACTGGGAGAAGAAGAATGCCCGCCTGGGGGAAGGTTCCCAGGCTGTAGCGTTGCTCATTACTGGCGACCGCGAGCTCTTGGATCATGTCCGTCTTCTCGGCTATCAGGACACCCTCTACGCCGCCAGCAAGACCTGCCATCAGCCGGCAGATCAGACCGCAGCAGAAACTTCCGGTAAGGAATGCCACGCCTCCCGCCAGCTATTTGAGCACTGCTACATCGAAGGCCATGTGGACTACATCTTCGGCGACGCCAAGGCTGTCTTTGACGACTGCGAGCTCCACGGCATGACCCATACCATCGTCACCATCACCGCGCAGAGCAAGCTTTATCCGCTGGAGGACTCCGGCTATCTCTTCTTGCATTGCACCATCACGGCCGACGCCGCAGTAGACAAACTCTCCTTTGGCCGCCCCTGGCGCCCCTATGCAAAAGTCTACTTCGTTGATACGACAGTGAAGGGCGCCGTGCTCGACTCCCCCGGCTGGATGGAGTGGGCGGGCAAGCTGGCCACCAGCGACTATGCCGAGTACAACACCCGCGACTCAAGCGGCGCGTTGGTAAAAGTAGATCAAAGAATCCCGCCATCCAGACAGTTATCAAAGGCTGAAGCCGACAAGCTGACGGTAAAAAGTTGGCTGTCAGGCTGGAACTCAGGCAAATAGACCCAAGACTCAAAACCCACTCACTGCAAGGATCACAGGCAAACACTTGAAGCTCGCTATTACCGCCATCTCGTTGATCGCCCTCTCCGCTGCTGCACAGGACACCCGGACTGTCACTGAGCCGGTCATTCCGCCTGCCTGCGTCGTTCTGAAGGCGCAACTACAGCAAGCGGGCGGCATAAACGGTATAGCCTTCGCTGACGAGAGCAAGCCTGATACTGCGCGTCTGCAGAAGGCTCTCGACACCTGCGACAAGGGCAAATCCGTAGAACTCGCCGCTGACGCTGGCAATGCCGCGTTCCTTACGGGTCCTATCGAGATGCACCCCGGCGTTACTCTCGTGGTTGATAAGGGCGTAACCCTTTATGGATCACGTATTCCGAAGGATTACGAGCGTGAGCCCGGAAGCTGCGGCATCAACGACCCCAAGACTGGCTGCAATCCTTTGATAGCGGGGAAGGGCGCGACTGGCTCAGGCATCATGGGTGACGGCGTTATCGATGGTCGTGGCGGGGCGAAGATGATTCGCGATGGGAAGGAAGAGGGCAAGACCTGGTGGGATCTTGGAGATGAGGCTAAAACACAGGGCCATCAGCAGGTTCCGCGGCTCATCGTTATGAGCGACAGTAACGACTTTACCCTCTATAAGATAACCCTGAAGAACGCACCGTTTTTTCATGTCACCTATAGCGGGGGCGATGGGTTTACGGTTTGGGGTGTGAAGATTGATACGCCTTTGCGTGCGAAAAATACTGATGGCATCGATCCCGGGTCTTCAAAGAACATCACTATTACGCACACCTATATTCGTGATGGAGATGACGACATTGCGATCAAGGGTGGAAGTGGGCCTGTTACGAATATGTCTGTGATTCATAACCACTTCTACTATGGACATGGCATGTCTATTGGGTCGGAGACGCAGGCTGGGGTTAGGAAGGTGCGGGTTACTGATCTGTCGCTGGATGGGACGGATTCGGGGATTCGGATCAAGTCGCAGGAGGCTTATGGGGGGTTGGTGCAGGATGTTGTTTATGAGGATGTTTGTATTCGGAACTCGCGGAATCCCATTTTGCTCGATACGGCTTATTCCGCTAACCCTAAGCCTGGTAAGGGTTTAATACCGGTTTACCAGGATATTTTGCTGCGGAATGTGAGGATTTCGGGGGGCGGGAAGATTTCGCTGAATGGGTTTGATAAGACGCATCGGATTGGGGTGCAGTTCGATGGGGTTGTGCTGACTGATGGGCCTAGTGCTTATAAGTTCCTTGCGAATCATGCAGATATAACGTTCGGGCCGGGGCCGGTGAACTTCACGATGGCGGGGGAGGACTCGACCGGGCGGGGAACGCCGGGAAAAGGGGCTTTGGGAGGGTGTGCGGATAAGTTTGTACCGTTCCCGGCGGAGTGAGGAATTGCCCTTAAAACGCAGGTTTTACGGTGCTTTTCACGGTGAGGGACACGGTTTCGGCGAGTTTTTTTACGGTCGCGGAGACGTTTTTTACGGTGGAATTTAAGGGTACGGTGACAGGCTAGTTGGGGGACTGGGGGCCGAGGCCCAGTTTGATGATGGCGCGGGAGTCAGGGGTGATTTTTGTCTGCCAGCCGTTGTCGCCCTGGAGCTTCTGCATGGCGGCGATGCTGGCCGCGTCCCAGGTACCGGTGGGCTCGCCTGTGAGGTAGCCCTGCTTGATGAGTGCGGATTGGATTTCTGTGGCGCGATCGGCGGGCATGCCTTCGGGCTCGTGGTGGACCGGGGCAGCGGCGGGTTTGCCGTGGCGAATGCTGGCATGTGTTGTCGAATGGGCGTGATGCGTGGGTTGCGTGGCGAAGCAGGGGACAGTGGCTAGCAGGAGGGCGGCTGGGAGGGCTCGTTTCAAGCTGGTGACCTCAATCCGGAGTTTTGTCCGCCAGAGTGCTGGCGCGTGCCGACAAGGTCGAGGGTAACGTATGAATGGGGGATGAATCAAGGGGGATACGTTGCCTGTGTTGATGCTGGTTTTACGATTTATCTGTGGGAAGGGTGTGGAAAAGGGCGCCCCGACAGGAGCAGTTATGCACACATTTTTCCACCTTGCCTTACTCCATAATTCGTCCACCTACTGAAGCCCGTAGGGTACGCATAATCTCGAAATGGAGAGTACAGATGAGCAAAACCCTAGTGTCTAAGTTTGCATCAACCGTTGCATTAACCGTGCTTTTTTGTTTGGGGTCGCAGGCGAACGCCAAGCCCAAAACGGCAGATCGTGTCCTTCCGTCCAAGACGGCAGATCAGCCGCTTCCGTGTTGCGGGCCCTGGCTTAACCATCCTTGCCAGTTTTGCCAAATACAGACGTAAGTGGGTATGGTGTTTCGCACCGGAAGCCTTTGAAGGGGCTTCCGGTACGTTTTAAGGGTGGTGGGTTCTCTGGTTAGGGTAGCGTTCCGCCAAAGTAGGAGTTTCCGGCGGCCGGACGTTGCGGCTCGCGGACAACGAAGACGGCATCCTGACCGGATTTGAGGCTGGAAACGATGGCGTTGTAGCTCGATTGATCCGTGACGGGCTGCTTGTTGATTTCGACGATGACGGCACCCCTGCCGAGGCCAATTTCATTGGCGAAGGAACCGGGCCGAACGTCGGTGATGGTGACACCACCCTTGATGCCGAGCTTGTTGGCGACAGCGGGGGATGTTGGTTGGACCTTGATGCCCAGCGTGCCTTCACCGGCGTCGGACTCTTCGGGTGTGTTCGAGTCGTCGGCACCGCCGAGGACGTCGGCGAAGAGCTTTGCGCGATCGGCGATGCCGACGTCGGCGGTCAGGAGCTTGCTGCCACGGCGGTAGCCTAGCTTGACGGTCGAACCGGGGCGCTTGGCCGAGATAATGGCAACGAGTTGATCGCCGTCCTTTACCGGAGCACCGTCAACCGAGACGATTACATCACCCGACTGCAGACCGGCCTTGGAGGCGGGGCCGTTGGGGGTGACGACCGAGATGAGGACGCCGCCGTTGGAGAAGCCGTACATGCGGCTGACCGCGGAGGACTCAGCACCCTGGAACTGGATGCCGATGGAGCCGCGAGTGACCTTGTGCTCAGGGCTGATGAGCATGTTGTAGACGTTGATGAGTGTGTTGGAGGGCATGGCGAAGCCGATGCCTTCGGAGCCGGCGGACTGGGTGAAGATGGCGGTGTTCATGCCGATGACCTTACCGGACATATCGACGAGCGGGCCGCCGGAGTTGCCGGGGTTGATGGCGGCGTCGGTCTGGATGAAGCGCTGGAACTGGTTGCTGGCTACGTTGCCGGGGCCGGGAGCCTCGTCGATGGAGCGATCCTTGGCGGAGACGATGCCGGCAGAGACCGTGTTGCGCTGGCCGAAGGGGCTGCCGATGGCGAGGACCCAGTCGCCTACCTGTGCGCCGTCGGAGTTGCCGAGCTTGATGGTGGGCAGCGGCTCCTTGGTGTCGATTTTGATAACGGCGATATCAGTGTCGGGGTCGACGCCGATGACGGTGGCGGGACGGCCATGGTCGCCGGGGCCGCCGTCGGGGTCGTTGGAGAGCTTGACCCAGATGTGGTCGGCTTTATCGACGACGTGGTTGTTGGTGAGGATGTAGCCGCGAGGATCGACGATGAAGCCGGAGCCGAGCGCTTCGCGGGGACCGGCTTCGGGAGATTCCTGCCCGCCGCCACCACCGAAGAAGTGGTTGAAGAAGTCCTGCATGTTGCCTTGGTCGCCGCCGCTGTTGTCATCGTCGTCGCCGTTGGGGTTCTGGGGAGCGTTGCGGCGACCGTTGGGCATGCGGTTGCGCTTGGGCTGCTTGGGGAGCGACTCGGTGTTGATGTTGACTACGGCGGGGCCATCGAGTTTGACGATGGCGGAGAAGCCGTTGGAGAGCGTGACCGGGTCCGGAATGGAGAGGGGACGCGCGTCGCTGGAGTCGATCTTCTGGGACTGGCTGGCGCTGACGTTGGAGGTGAGGACGGAGCCGGCGAGGATGCCGAGGGTGAGTACGGCAAGCAAGGCGAAGGTGGTGGTGAGGCGGCTGCCGCGGAGCTTGTCGATCACGTTGCTCAGGCGGGCGCCGGTGTTTTTCGGTGATTCCATCAGTCTAGATTCCTCGTTTGGTCGGGTTAATTAGTAGCTGAGAGCGGAGTGGTCCCGCGCTGAACATTTTAGCCGTCGTGTTGATAGACGCGTTTTGGGAGTAAAGGTCGCAAGGAGTGTTTTGGGTTGGTCT
>Ga0302311_10008042_pt1 | contig 10664 bp, 10 predicted proteins | sample III_Palsa_N1_3_FD_200449 | JGI IMG/M metagenome (GOLD analysis project Ga0302311, IMG submission 200449) | Peat permafrost microbial communities from Stordalen Mire near Abisko, Sweden - III_Palsa_N1_3 | ecosystem: Environmental > Terrestrial > Soil > Palsa > Peat permafrost | place: Sweden...
GCGATCAAGGCTATCCGCGCTTCGCCTATGTCACTTTCCTCGATGCCGAGTGGCGGCCCCATGACGATCGCACAGACACCATCCCGGCTACGCAAAGCGGCATGGGCATCATCTCTTATCTCAAGTACGCCGCGTGGCATCCCGGGTCGACCGGGTTCTGTCTCGACGCCGCGCGCGGGCTCGGGAGCTATCTGGTGAGAGAGGCGAATTCGCCCGACGAGGGACGTTATCCCCTGTTCACGCGTTCTACCGGCAAACGCGATCGATTTCCGCTGCCGCCGGATTGCGGCTCGCAAGCCGATCGGCCCTTCGAGATCGAGCCCGACAAGGGCGGCATCGCAGGCTACGCGCTGTCTCTCTTATTCGATGCCACGGGCGAGCGCATTTACCTCGATCAAGCCTTGCAGAACGCGCAGGCGCTCAAGGCCAATCAGGCCGAAGGCAATGCGGGACAGTCACCGTGGCCATTTCGCGCCGACTATCGCACCGGCGAGGGGCGCGGGCCGGTGTCGGGCAACATGACCTACATTCTGCGCCTCTACGACGCGATGCTCGAGAAGGGCCACGCTGAGTTCGCGGCCGCGCGCGCCTCGCTCTGGGACTGGATCACGCGCTATCAGATCCCGAGCGCCGACGTCGACGGCGCCTTGTTCGCCCAGTTCTTCGAGGACCACGATACGCCCACCAACCGGACCGCGTGGGCGCCGTTGAATCTCGCCCGCTATCTGCTCGAAAGAAGAGAGCCGGGGGATCCTGATTGGCGTGACCATTGCGAAGCTCTCATCGACTTCGTGCGTCGCACCTTCACGCACCGCGAATTCGGCATCGTCGTGTGCCACGAGCAGGATGAGGATAAGCAGGCCTGGGGCGGAGTCGTCTCGACGTACGGCGCCGTGCTCGCGTCCTATGCGAAGGCCGTGGGCGCGCCGGAGCTCGCACGCGAGGCGCGGCAAGCGCTCAACTTCGCGCTCTATTGCGTCGATGACAAAGGCCGGCCGCGCGATCTGTTCTTGAATCCGGCGCCGGGCGGTTGGCAGGAGGACGCGCACACGGACGTGATTCACAATATCTTGGATGCGACCGAGGCCTTCCCGGATTGGGCGGAGTGAGAGTGGCGGCGTCGGTCGTCGTCCTCGCCCTGGCCGCGACGAGCTTCCCGGGAGCGCTGCCGAGCGCGATCGCTCCGACGGAGCCACCCATCCACACCGAGGATGTCGACCGCTTCTTTGCGGTTTACGATGCCGCAAGCGGTCATCCGACTGCCGAGCAACTCCAGCGGGATTACCTCGGTCCCGGCTCCGATGGCCTCCATCAGCTTGCCAAGGCTCGAAACGTATCGGGGACCTCCATCGCCGGTGCATTGGCCGAGCATCCGGAGATTTATTCGGGCGCACGTGATTGCGCGGCGGTCTTGCCGGCGGTGCGCCGGCGCCTGGGTGCCGCGCTCCACAATTTGAGCCGCCTGTACCCCGAAGCACGATTTCCACCCGTGACGATTGCGGTCGGTCGCGGCAAACCCGTGGGTATCGGAAGCCCCGAGACGGGAGTTCAGATCGGCCTCGAGGCCTTGTGCGCGACGAGCTGGATGAATCCCAATCTCGAGGACCGCTTCGTGTTCGTGATCGCACACGAATACGTTCACGTGCAGCAGGTGCATGCGCTCGTTGACGATGAGAATCCGACCGTACTCGAAGGCTCGCTCGTGGAGGGCGCGGCCGAGTTCATCGATGAGCTGATTTCCGGAAGCGTCTCGTACACGCAGCTCCGAGCTTCAACCGAGGGACATGAAAAGCAGATCGAGACCGCGTTCGCCGCCGATGAGGACAAGACAGAGCTTGGCGATTGGCTCTACAACGGCAGCCTGGAAAAGCCGGGCGATCTGGGCTACTGGGTCGGGTATCGGATCGTCAAGTCCTACTATCAGCACTCCCCTGACAAGCGCCGCGCTGTGCGGGACATCTTGCAAATGACGGATCCGAAGGCGTTTCTGACTCGGAGCGGCTGGTATCCCGGTATCCGCTTGAAATCGTAACGAGTTGCTTGCACCGCCGCAGGGCGTTGATCGCAGCGGCCCCATCAAAAAGCCGCCTGGGCCAACCAGACGGTATGTCCACCACAGGCCGCATCGTCGGCTACGTGTGCAATGACACGAAATCCATTTGATTCGAGCAAGTCGCGGTACTCGTGCGGCGCCAAGCTTGCGTGATAAAGCGGCTCTCCTCGATAGGAGCCCATGGATACGCCGTGCGAGGGTCCGCTCGTGAACATAAGTGCGGTACCAAGGGAGGCGTGCAGTTTGAAAATTGGGAACATCCGGCGCTGATCGTCATGGCAGAGATGGAAGAAGCTGTCCCACGCCAGTAGGCCGTGAAATGTTTTGTCGAGCGCCAGGGTGCGCATGTCGGCCACAAGCCAGCTCTGCTCGGGAAAGCGCTTGCGACAAGCGGAGATGAGGGTGGGCGAGGAATCCACGCCGAGCACGGTCGCGCCGCGCTCGATCAGGTAGCCGGCGATCGGCTCGCCGCAACCGCAGCCGATGTCCAGTATGGCCGGGTGTTGCGGCAGCAGCGCCGCGAAGCGATCCAGCCAGGGGCTCTCGTCCCATCCTACGCTGCGGCGGTCGGAGACGTAGTGGTGAGCGTTCCTCTCGTACAGATCGATAATTTTCTCGGAATCGGACTCCATCACCGATATCACGGCGGCGCAATCAACAGTTGCCCGAGCTTGCTCATGCTGTCGAAGGTATAGTGGGCTCCCGCGTCCCGCAGCCGGTGTCGTGGAGTCAGTGCGCAGTACCCGTAAACGGTCATGCCTGCAGCGACACCCGCCGCGACTCCTGTCGGCGTGTCCTCGACCACGGCACATTGCGAAGGCGAAGCGCCCGATTGGGCGGCAGCGTATAAAAAGACGTCGGGGAACGGCTTGCCCCTCGCTACATCGGTGACGCTGAAGATCTTGCCTTGAAATCGGGGGAGCAGTCCGGTGATGCCCAAGGTGGTCTGCATTTTCTCGTGGCTGCCGCTGGATGCCACGCAGTAGGGGATGCTCATCTCATCGAGGACGGACTCGATCCCAGGCACCACCTCGAGGTCCGATTTGAGCGCCGCCGTGGTTCGTAGCTGGTATTGATGCACGAATTCCTCTGGGACCGGACGGCCCAGAAGGCCGGCAATTTTCTCGAGACAAGCGGCCATCGAGCGGCCGACGAATTGTTCGAACATGTCCTCGAGCGTCACCGGAATGCCGAGCTCGTTCAGCATGCCGGCGAAAATGCGATTGGTTATGAGTTCGCTGTCCACCAATACGCCGTCGCAGTCGAAAATCACCAAGGCAAATCGGCGGATGTTCATGGGATGCCCATAGCTTAGCAGCCGGAATCTCGAGCTTCGGCACGCCAGCCCCGCTTTGGCACGTCGCTTGCTACCTCATGGACCATGAATGCCCCCATCCTTGCAATCCGCACGCCCGTAATCTCGGTACCCCAGCAGCCTGCGCCGCAGGCCAACCCGCAAAACGCCGTTGCAACCGCGGATTCCGCGGCGGGCTCCTCCAACGCGCGAGATTTCGCCGGCGCGCTTGACCACGCATCGGCCAAGCATAGCCGCAAGGACGATTCAGCCCAGCAAGGTACCGGCAAGCGGAGCGGCGATAACTTGCCGCCATCCGGCAGCGCCACGCCGCCTACGTCCGCCACGCCTGCCGCAACCCCGGCGGTCCCGGCGCAGCTCCTGGGGTCGAATAGCACCCCGGCCGGCTCTTCGAGCCTCGACGCTGGGGGCGATGATGACTCGGATTCGGCAGCCCCTGCCGTTGCCGGCGCAGCGGCGACGGGTGCCTCTGCGCCGAACGGTGCCACGCCGGGCGCTACCACGCCGGGCGCTACCACGCCGGGCGCTACGGCGGGCACCGCCACGCCGGGCGTCGCCGGGGCCGTGCTCCCGGGCAGCGAGCCAGCTTCTGCAACCGATTCACCACAGGGCTCGACGGGTGCTCAGAGCACAGCTTTCGGCGCCCCGACGGCAGATGCGGATTCCGAGACCGCGACGGATGGGACGGGTTCCGCTTCCGCGGCGTCGGCCGTTGCACAAACGAGCAACGCCTCGGCTGCGGCGGCCGCTCTCGCTGCGAAGTCTTCCGCGGCGGCCACTGCGACCAACGGTGCGCGCGCGATACCAAGCTCGGTGTCCGGCCCGAGTCTTCAGGGGCCGGCGGCGAGGTCCGGGGTAGGAGCCTCTGCGGGCGGTCGCGCTGGCACGCAATCCGCCGCCCCAGCGGCGCCACCCCCATCGGCGTCGTCGGCCGCGTCGGCCGACGACGGTGCAAACGCTGCGCAAGCGCCGGTCGCGAGCAGCGCGCTCACCAATCTCGCGCTCATTGAAGGCTCGGATGCAACCGGCGCCGCAGCATCGGCCTTGCAGGCGGCCAATGCCGCGGCGTCCACCACGGCGCCGGTGGCCGATGCAACGACGGCCGCAGCTTCCCCATTTACCTCGCTACAGATTCCCATGACGCCCATGACAGGCGCGGGCTCTGCCTCCTCGGCCACCGCGCTCGACACGGCCGCGCTCACCTCTGCGGCCGTCGCTTCGCTCGACGGCGGCGGAGATGCGCGCGGGCACAATGGCGCGGACGATTCCGGCTCAAACACGGGCTCGGGCTCTTTCGCCGGCGGCGATGGGGCGGCCGCGCTACAACAGCTGAGCACGAGCGCGACATCGAGCTCGAGCGATGCCGCCCCCATCCCGACGGTGAGCGTGCATGCGGGCGTGGACAGCCCCGATTTTCCGCAAGGGGTCGCCGACAAGGTCTCGCTTGCCGTCGATAACGGTTGGAGCAGCGCGAAGCTTTCGGTAAATCCGCCGCAGCTCGGACCGATCGAGTTGCAGATCGCCGTGCAAGGCGGGCACGCTCAGATCACGATGAGTACCCATAGCGCGGTGACGCGCGAGGCGCTCGAATCGAGTGCGCCGACGCTGCGCGACATGCTGAACTCGCAGGGCTTCACACAGGTAAGCGTCGATATCTCCCAGCGCTCGTTCCAAGAACGCTCCGAGCCGCAGCTACCGTACAGCAGAGCCTCGGGCGGTACGCGTGAAACGGCGTCCGTCTCCTCATCCGCCAAGGCGTTGGCCAGGGCACCGGTCGGAATGCTCGACACCTACGCCTGAGCAAGGGTGCAGAACCACTGCGCGGCGCGGTGGCCAAAGCGCTCGGGCACGTGCATCCTCGTGCAATGTCGGTCATCGTCATGGGGGTCTCGGGCTCCGGCAAGAGTACCGTCGGCTCGCTGCTGGCAGCCAAGCTCGATTTGCCGTTCGTCGAGGGGGACGATCTGCACTCGGAGGCCAGCAAGCGAAAGATGGCCGCCGGGATTCCATTGGACGATGCCGATCGCGCACCCTGGCTCGATGCGATCGCCGCCACTCTGTCCGGCGCTCCCAAGGTCGTCGCCTGCTCCGCATTGAAGCGCCGTTATCGTGACCGGTTAGCCGGAGCACCCGACGTCAAATTCGTCTACCTGGCCGGCTCGCCGAAGCTTCTTGCGAAGCGGCTGAGCGCGCGCGCTCATGAGTTCATGCCGCCCGAATTGCTCGAGTCGCAACTCGCGACACTCGAGCCTCCCGGGTCCGACGAGAACGCTTTGACCATCGACATCGCCTCGTCACTCGAGGCGATCGTCGATCGTGCCGCGCGGTGGCTGTCCGGCGCTTGACCGCGCGGCTACCAGCGCGGCAGCCACGAACGGTAAGAAGCCGCCGAGAATGCCGACGCCAAGATGGTATGGCAGCGACAGCGCTGTCGAGCGGATTCTCGCCGGGAACATCGACCAGGAATGCACCCATCGGGCCATACACCATCCCGACCAAGGCCACGAGCCGGCTTTCGCAGATTCGTTGACAGCGGAGGGCAGTGTCACGATGCCGGCCATTTGAGTCTCCGTCCGGGAGAACATTGGTTTGTCGGCGCGCTCGCGAGTATAGGACAATCTAGGCGCCGGCCGGACGCTCCGGCGCCGCGGCAGGTGCCTTGACCCTCGCCCGGGCCAGGTAATGGCGCAATGCCGGCGTCGTCATCACCGTGCTGAGGATTGCCATGATCACCAGCATGGTGAACAGCTTCTGCGAGATCACGCCCAGATCGAACCCCACGTTGATGACGATGAGCTCCATCAGCGCGCGCGTATTCATCATGAAGCCGATCATCGCGGACTCGGAATGATCGAACCCCGAGCGCCGCGCCGCCCAGTACGCGCCGCCCAACTTGGTCGCCGTCGCGAGGCCCACGATGGCCAGGCACCAGCCCCAGTCGGCCCCGCTATCGAGGCCGCCGATGGACGTGCGCAGACCCGTGTAGGTGAAGAAGATCGGCAGGAAGAACACGGTCACGAAGTCGCCCACGCGCGCTCGCCAGGCGGCGACGAGCTCGGGTTCGTCGAACAGGATCACGCCCATCATGAATCCGCCGAATATGGCGAAGATGCCGATTTCCGAGGTGATCATCGCGCCCGTGAAGATGACGCCGAGCATGGCACCCAAGAGATTCGCCGACATCTTCCCACCGTGCGGGTCGGAGCGGCGCACGGCAGACTTCAGGAGCGGGCGCACACCCTTGATGCTGACCAGCATGAACAGCGCGACCAGCGCGATCTTGAGGCCCCAGCGGCGCGCATCGAAGTCACTCACCGCAAGAGCGGTGACCATTGCCAGCAACAGCCAGCCGACGACGTCGTTGACGGCGGCGGCAGTCACGGCGATTACGCCCAGCTTCGAGCGCTCGAGACCGAGCTCCATCATCATGCGCCCGAGAATCGGTAGGGCCGTGATCGAAAATGCGGTGGCGACGCACAGAGCCGAGTCGATGCGCGTACCCTCCGAGGCGCCTGCCGGCGTCATCGCGAGCGTAAGCGCGAATCCGGCGGCGAACGGCAGCACCAGGCACGCCACCGACACGCGGATCACGGCCGCCCGATTCGCCGATTCACGCAAGTGCGCAAAGTCGAATTGCAGGCCGATCTGGAACATGAGGAGCACGAGGCCGAGGCTCGAGAGCACTTGCAGGGGTTCGGGAGGCGCCGCATGAAATACCAGGTCGAAGGCGCGGGGGCTCAACCATCCGAACAGCGACGGCCCAAGGAGAATCCCGATGATGATCTCGCCCACCGCGGCGGATTGACCGAAGCGCCGCGCGACGGCGCCGCCGAGTCGACCCGCGAGTACGATGACGGTCAGCTCGAGAAGCGTATGGAAGAGAAGCAGCTCGCTCTTGTGAGGGCTCGCGAGGGCTGCGCCCGCCGCCGCGCTCATGTCAGGCCATGCCGCCGTTCACGGAGATGACCTGACCGGTGATGTAGCCGGCCTCGGCGGAGGCGAGATAGCCCACCAGGCTCGCCACTTCCTGCTCGCTTCCCGCGCGCTGCATGGGGACGAGCGCCGCTATGGTGGCGGCGTCGAACAGCGCGGCGCTCATGCCGCCCGCGATGATCCCGGGCGCGACGGCATTCACCGTGATTCCCCGCTTCGCGACCTCGAGACTCAGCGCCTTGGTGGCGGCGTTGAGCGCGCCCTTGGCGGCGGCGTAATTCACCTGACCGCGATTTCCGATGAGCGAGGCGACGGAGGAGATATTCACGATCCGTCCCCAGCGTGTGCGGATCATCGGCAGCATGAGCGGGTGCGTGACGTTGTAGAAACCCTTGAGGGAGACATCGATTACGCGCTGCCACTGCAGCGCGCCCATGCCCGGAAACGCCGCATCGTCATGAATGGCGGCGTTGTTGACCAGGATTTGTATGGGCGCCTCTTCCAAGATGCGATCGAGGGCCGCACGGGTCGCTGCCGCGTCGGTCACATCGAAGGCGAGCGCGAGCGCCTCGCCGCCGGCCTCGCGGATCCCGCGCACGACCTCCTGCGCGGCTGATTCGTTGCGATTCGCATGCACATGGACGAAATGGCCCGCGGCACCGAGCCTTCGGCAAATGGCTGCGCCGAGCGCACCGCTCCCGCCCGTGACCAGCGCCCGCACCTTCGGATCGCTCATCGCGCCGCGCTCATGTCGGCCACCCACGTACGTGCGGTTCCGAGGCGTCCAACACCACCGTGGCACGCCCGCGCATCAAGGTCGCGCCCGCGGAGCTGAGCTCGAACTCGTACAACGCCGTGCCCTCATCGCCGGCCACGCGCGTGGCCTCACAGATGAGATCCATCTGCGCCTCATCGAGCCGCGCCGCGTACATGCGTACGCCGCGCACACCGGCCAGAAGCCCCGCGCGCGGACGAGTCCCCAAGTCACCGGCGCTCAGGGCACCGTGCACCGCCATGGTCTGCGCCGCGATCTCGATTCCGCACGCGATGCCGAGTCGACCGTGCGCCCGCAGCGGATGATCGGCGGCGCGGTGGCCGCCGCTCGCGCAGCGGATTCGATCGCTTTCCCAGTCGAGCACCTCGTCCAAGAGACACATGCGGCCGCTATGCGGAATGTGCGATTCGATCCAGTCGCGATTCAAGCGCATGGCTCGATGTCCACTGCGAGGCTTGATCCGTCCAGATACTCGAGCACGGTGCGGGCGCGCCGCCCGATCGCCAAGTGCCGCAGTAACGGCACGGAACGCGCGGCGGGGTTCGAGCGGCGCAAGGTCTCGAGCGGCTCCCCGAGCCGGTCGAAAGGCTCCATGCACAGAGTCGCCTCGAGCCGTGCGAGCGAGCGGGCGTTGCGCTGCGGCGTCAGCACGAAAGCCGCCCCGAAGGCATCCGGCACGGGCCGCTTCGCGTGCATGGGCGGGGGATAATCCGCGTCATAGGACACCAGCAAGATCCGCTCCTCATCGACCGCCACCTGTACGAGCGCCTCGAGCAAACCCGCGCAAAAGCTGCTGTCGAACGCGCATAGCACGGTCGAGGGCGGCATCGCGTTGGTCGCGATGCTCCAGTATCCCGCCGCGGCATTGTGCACGGAATTGGCAAAGCGAGTGGGCGAGATCTGCGGTGCCGGCTCCGCGAGCTGCTCGCAAAGCTCATGGCAATTCTGCCCGTCCCCCGTGGACGATGTGAATACGCTGCGTAGTTCCGCGGCCGCGACGCCCGCGTGATCGACGGCCTCTCCCGCGATCGCGAGGGCGAGCCTCACCACGCGTCCCGTGCGGCGGCGCTCGGTCGTTGACAAGAGCGCAGGCAAGGGCAATACCGTCGGCACCGGCTGATAAGGGCGCTCTCCCGAGAACACACCGCGGCTGCCCGGCCAACCGTCGAGTCCCGGTCCGAGCACCCCGATGCCCGCCACGTACGCCTCGATCTTCATCCGGCGCGGCCGAGGATCAGCGTGCAATTCGTACCGCCGAAGCCGAAGGAATTGGTGAGCACGCGCGCGAGCGCAGCGCTGCGATTGTGGCGGATGTAGCGGGCCGTGAGCGTCTCATCGACGTGCTCGGTGTTGACACCGCCCGGCATGAGCGAGGCTTTCAGGGCGAGCGCGCTGATCACCGCTTCCAGCGCTCCGGCCGCGCCGAGCGCGTGGCCGGTCGCTCCCTTGGTCGAGCTGCAAGGCGTGGACACGCCGAACACGCTCGTCACCGCGTGGCTTTCCGAGCGATCGTTGGTCGGCGTGCCGGTGCCGTGAAGGTTGATGTAGTCGATGGCGCCGGGCTCGAGGCGCGCATCGAGGAGCGCCGCCTCCATGGCACGCCGTGCCCCACGGCCCTCCGGGTGCGGCGCCGACATGTGATAAGCATCGTTCGACTCGCCGACACCGAGCAGCAGCACATCGTCGCTCGCCGTGCGGCTCGAGGGCCGCTCGAGCACGGCGAACGCCGCGGCTTCGCCGATGGAAATGCCGTCGCGCGCAACATCGAACGGCCGGCACGGGCCGGCCGCGCAGAGCTGCAAGGAGTGAAAGCCGTAGAGCGTGGTGAGGCACAGCGAATCGACACCTCCCACGAGTGCCGCGTCGATGAGCCCCGCCTCGATCATGCGGTACGCCGCGCCGAATACTTTGGCGCTCGACGCGCAGGCACAGGACACCACCACCGCCGGGCCTTCGAGGCGCATGCGCCGACGCACGTAGTCGGCGACCGAAAAGGTGTTATGCGTGCCGGCATAATCGAATGCCTCGGGCAGCGCACCGGTGAGCGGATCGCGCGCGCGGTAGGCGAGCTCGGTCTCGAGAATGCCCGCGGTGCTCGTACCCAAGAACAAGCCCACTCGTGCGCGGCCGTAGCGTCGCGCGGCTTCCTCCACGGCGTCGGCGAAACCGTCTTGCTGGAGGCCGATCTCGGCCAGCCGGTTGTTGCGGCAATCGTAGCGGCGCCACTGCGGCGGGAGACTCTGCGCATCGACGTCCGCGACTTCCCCCACGTGAGTATCGAGACGCACGGTCTCGAAGCGGCACGGCGCGAGTCCGCTGCGCTCGCCGACGAGCGACTCGAGGGTCTGCGCCGTGCCCCGGCCGATGCAGCTCGTGGCCGTGAAGTTGGACAGGACTAACGGTCTCATGGGAGCGAGGCGCGCAAGCTGACGGGCCTGAGTTCTCGCCGTCGCAAGGTCTCGAGCAACCGCGGCAGCACCTCCAAGATCACCGGTGTCCCCGCGGCGGGCGTCCCGGCGGCCGGCGATTCGCTGCGAGCGCGCGCCGCGTGGCCGTCGTGCAACAGCAAGATGTCGCCGTCCGCCAGC
>Ga0302311_10008043_pt1 | contig 10662 bp, 12 predicted proteins | sample III_Palsa_N1_3_FD_200449 | JGI IMG/M metagenome (GOLD analysis project Ga0302311, IMG submission 200449) | Peat permafrost microbial communities from Stordalen Mire near Abisko, Sweden - III_Palsa_N1_3 | ecosystem: Environmental > Terrestrial > Soil > Palsa > Peat permafrost | place: Sweden...
CCCCTTGCGAGGGAGCGCCGCCGCTTGCGCGTTGCTAGCCGGCCTTAGGCGACCGGGGCGCCCTCTTCGTCGAAGAAGCCGCGGGTCTTGCTCGGGTCGACCGGGATGCCGGGGCCCATCGTCGTGGTGAACGTGATCTTCCTCAGGTAGCGGCCCTTGGCGGCGGCCGGCTTGAGCCGGACCACCTCGTCGATCGCGGCCGCGTAGTTCTCGAGCAGCGCCTTCTTGTCGAAGGAGGCCTTGCCGATGATGAAGTGCAGGTTCCCGTGCCGGTCAACGCGGAACTCGATCTTGCCGCCCTTGATTTCGGTCACGGCCTTGGCCACGTCCGGCGTGACGGTGCCGGTCTTCGGGTTCGGCATGAGGCCGCGGGGGCCGAGCACGCGGCCGAGGCGGCCGACCTTGCCCATCAGGTCGGGGGTGGCGACGACGGCGTCGAAGTCGAGGAATCCGCCCTGGATCTGCTCGATCAGGTCGTCGGAGCCCACGTAGTCGGCCCCGGCCGCCCTGGCCGCCTCGGCCCGGTCGCCGGTGGCGAAGACCAGCACGCGGGCGGTCTTGCCGGTGCCGTTGGGCAGGTTGACCGTGCCGCGGACCATCTGGTCCTGCTTGCGGGGGTCGACGCCGAGCCGGAGGTTGACCTCAACGGTCGGGTCGAACTTGGTCACCACGGTCGACTTGGCGAGGTCGACGGCGTCGACCGGGCTGTAGAGCTCGTCGTGGTCGATCTTGGTGTCGGCGTTCTGATACGCCTTGCTGCGCTGCATGATGCACTCCCTGGAGTGGAGGTTGTGGTCTTCGGGGCCTGCGCTAGGCCCTGCCACTTAAAGATTGAAAAACTGGTTTTCCGAACGGTCCCGGCCGACTCTCAGCCGGAAACGTCTAGCCCTCGACCTTGATGCCCATCGAGCGGGCGGTGCCTGCGATGATCTTCTCGGCCGCCTCGATCGAGGTGGCGTTCAGGTCCGGCATCTTGGTCTCGGCGATCTGCCGGACCTGGGCCATGGTCAGCGAGCCGACCTTGGTCTTGTGCGGCTCGGCGCTGCCCTTGTCGACGCCCGCGGCCTTCTTGATCATCTCGGGCGCCGGCGGCGTCTTGGTGATGAACGTGAACGACCGGTCCTCGAAAATCGAGATCTCGACCGGGATGATGTTGCCCCGCTGGGCCTCGGTGGCAGCGTTGTACTGCTTCACGAAGTCCATGATGTTGACGCCGTGCGGGCCGAGGGCGGTGCCGACGGGCGGGGCCGGGGTGGCCGCGCCTGCAGGCAACTGCACCTTGACGATGGTCTTGAGCTTCTTTCTTGGCGGCATTACGCTGCGATCCTTCTGCTAGGGCTAGAGCTTCGATACCTGGTCGAACGAGAGCTCGACGGGCGTCTCGCGGCCGAAAATCGACACGAGAACCTTGAGCTTCTGGGTGACCGAGTTGACCTCGTTCACGGTCGCCGGGAGCGTCGCGAACGGGCCGTCCATAACGGTAACCGACTCGCCCGGCTCGTATTCCGGAGACGTCTTCTTGGCCGCGGCCGCCTGCGCGGCGGGCGATCCCTCGGCCGGCGGCGGGGCGAGCAGCGACGCGACCTCGCCGAGCGGCAGTGGCGACGGCTTACTCGACAGCCCGACGAAGCCGGTGACTCCCGGCGTGTTCCTGACGACGGCCCAGGACTCGTCGGTCAGCTCCATCCGGACCAGGATGTAACCCGGCAGCACCTTCTCGTTGACGACCTGCTTCTTGCCGCTCTTGATCTCGGTCACCAGGTGGGTGGGGACCTCGATCTGGAAGATGTAGTCCTCCATGTTGAGCGACATGATGCGGCTCTCGAGGTTGGTCTTCACGCGGTTCTCGTAGCCTGCGTACGAGTGGATGACGTACCAGTCGCCGGGCTGCATCCGCATCTCGCGCATGAACTCCGCGAGGGTGTCGTCCTCGCTCGGCGCCGCGGCGTCGGTCGACTCGCCGTCAGCCGCCTCGCCGTCGTTTTCTGCGTCATCGTCTTCGGCCTCAGCGTCTTCGGCCTGTTCGGCCTCAGCGTCTACTGCCTCGGCGTCTGCTGCCGCGGCATCGATTGACTCAACCGACTCAGCGTCAGTGTCCGCAGCGGCGTCATCCGCGTCGGCGGGCTCGCCAGCGAACCCGGAAGTCTCGTCGATCACGTCGGCTGCCTCCCCATCCACGGCGCCGGTCGCCACGTCAACATTGCTGTGCAGTTGGGACTCGGACACGGTCACTCTTTCTCTTGGTCTGCTGCTCGCTGGGCAAGCTCTCGCTAGGCAAGACTCCCCCGACGAGGAAGCCCCCGTGTTCATCGTGCCACGCTAGGTACACGCGACGCGACTTACGGGTCGTCCTGGGGTCAGGCGTCAGCCGAAGAACCAGAACATCAGCTTGGTGAACCCGTAGTCCAAGCTGGTGACGATGACGACCATGAAGATAATGAACGTCAGCGCGACCGCCGTGTAGGTCCCGAGCTCGTTGCGAGTCGGCCAAATCACCTTACGGAGCTCGGCCACTACCTGCCGGGTGAACAGCGCTGGCGTGGTCCGGTCCCGCTTAGCGGCAGCCCCTGACCCGCTCCGGTCTCGTGTCTGGGTCGCCATGTCCTCACCTAATACTGAGCTAAACGGATCACCACGCACGGGCGACGGGACCCGGGCGGGTCCAGCCAAACCGCACTTGCAGGGCAGGAGGGACTCGAACCCCCAACCGCCGGTTTTGGAGACCGGGACTCTACCAATTGAGCTACTGCCCTACGGTTGTAACCACCAGAGTGTATGCCGAACGCACCCCCTTAGTCGAACCAAACCAGCTAACAGCGAAACCAGTTGGTGATCGACGGGCAGGTGGTGCCACCATGGAGGCATGCCAACCACGAGAATATCGGCCCGGGTGTCCGCCATCTCCGAATCCGCGACCCTGGCCGTAGACGCAAAAGCCAAGGCGCTGAAGGCGGCCGGCCGGCCGGTCATCGGGTTCGGCGCCGGCGAGCCCGACTTCCCGACGCCCGGCTACATCGTCGAGGCAGCTCAGCGGGCTGCCGGCGACCCGAAGATGCACAAGTACACCCCGGCCGCGGGCCTGCCCGAGCTCAGGCAGGCGATCGCGGTCAAGACCGCCCGCGACTCCGGCTACCAGGTGACGGCCGACCAGGTGCTGGTCACCAACGGCGGCAAGCAGGCGGTGTACCAGACGTTCGCCGCCCTGCTCAACCCCGGCGACGAGGCGCTCCTGCCCGCGCCCTACTGGACCACCTACCCGGAGGCGATCGCGCTCGCGGGCGGGGTGCCGGTGGTCGTGCCGACCGACGAGTCGACCGGCTACCTGGCCTCGGTCGAGCAGCTCGAGGCGGCCTGCACCGCGCGGACCAAGCTGCTGGTGTTCGTCTCGCCGTCCAACCCGACCGGCGCGGTCTACCCGCCGGCCCAGGTGAAGGCGATCGGCGAGTGGGCCGCGGCCAAGGGCATCTGGGTGGTCACCGACGAGATCTACGAGCACCTGGTCTACGGCGACGCGAAGTTCTCCTCGATCCCGGTCCAGGCACCGGAGATCGCCGACCGCTGCGTGGTGCTCAACGGCGTGGCCAAGACCTACGCGATGACCGGCTGGCGGGTCGGCTGGATGATCGGGCCCAAGGACGTGATCAAGGCGGCCGGGAACTACCAGTCGCACGCGACCTCCAACGTGGCCAACGTTTCCCAGATGGCGGCGCTCGCCGCGGTCTCGGGCGACCTGTCGGCCGTCGCGGAGATGCGAGAGGCGTTTGACCGGCGGCGCAAGACGATCGTGCGGATGCTGAACGAGATCCCCGGCGTCGAGTGCCCGGAGCCGATGGGCGCGTTCTACGCCTACCCGAGCGTGAAGGGCGTGCTCGGCAAGGAGATCCGCGGCAAGCGGCCGCAGACGTCGGCCGAGCTCGCGGCCCTCATCCTCGAGGAGGCGGAGGTGGCGGTGGTCCCCGGCGAGGCGTTCGGGACCGACGGGTACTTCCGGCTGTCTTACGCGATGAGCGACGCGGACCTTGAAGAGGGTGTCAGCCGGATCGGGAAGCTGCTGTCGGAGGCTCACTAGCTGTACGTGGGGTCGTGGGTCGTGGGTCGCGGGGCGGAGGGGTGCTTCCGCGCGAATCGGCCGCCGGTTGAACCCGACCGGTGGCCGAACACCCGCGGGCGCACCCCCACCGCCCGCTTCTTGTCCACGGGGGCTAGGTCAAAGTCAAGGGCGGCAGTCAAAGTCCAGAGCCGGGGCGGGCGCGCCCCATCCGTCCCGGCTTTCTCGTCCAAAACAGGCGCAACAACTGCAACTGGCAGCAGGCGGGGGCGGGCATCGGGGATAATTGAGCATGCCGCATGATCTGGTGGCGCTTCCCAAGGCTCATCTTCATCTTCATCTGACCGGCGCTATGCGACACTCGACCATGGTCGAGCTTGCGCGAATGCATGGGATCGCGCTGCCGCCTGCACTGACCGAGGAGTGGCCGCCTCAGCTGTCTACGGCTGATGAGCGGGGCTGGTTCCGGTTCCAGCGGCTGTATGACGTGGCCCGGTCTGTTTTGCGGACGCCTGACGACCTGTACCGGCTGGTCCGGGAGATCGCGGAGGATGAGCGGGCGGAGGGGTCGGGGTGGCTTGAGCTGCAGGCCGATCCGTCTGGGTTCGCGGCCATGTACGGCGGGATCACCGCGTTCACCGAGCTGCTGATCGACGCGGCCGAGAAGGCGGCGCGGGCGGCCGACATCGGGATCGGGATCATCGTCGCCGCCAACCGGACTCGGCATCCGCTGGACGCGCGGATGATGGCCCGGCTGGCGGCGCAGTTCGCCGGGCAGGGCGTGGTCGGGTTCGGCCTCTCCAACGACGAGCGGCGCGGGCCTGCCGCCGACTTCGCGCCCGCCTTCAGGATCGCCGAGCGGGCCGGGCTGCTGCTGTCGCCGCACGCGGGCGAGCTGGTGGGGCCGCCCAGCGTGGCCGCGGCGGTTGACCTGCTGCACGCCAACCGTCTCGGGCACGGGGTCCGCTCGGCCGAGGACCCGTGGCTGCTCGAGCGGCTGGCCGCCGCCGGGATCACGTGCGAGGTGTGCCCGTCATCGAACGTCGCCCTCGGGGTGGCCCCCGATGCGGAGTCGGTTCCGATCCGGACGCTGTTCGAGGCCGGGGTTCCCATCGCGCTCGGCGCCGACGACCCGGTGCTGTTCGGCCGCCGCCTGGTCAAGCAGTACGAGATCGCCCGCGACGTGCACGCCTTCACTCCGGCCGAGCTGGCCGAGCTGGCCCGCCAGTCGCTGCACTCGGCCGCCGCCCCGCCCGACATCCGCGCCCGCCTGCTAGCAGGCATCGACGCCTGGCTGGCGGCCTAGCGGCGTCTGGCGCTTGGCGGGGCGCGGGCGGCGGCCTGTCGGCTACGCCAGCGACAGGTTGGCCGGCCTGTCGGCTACGCCATCGACCGGGCCTATCAGGGTCAACGGCGTAGCCGACAGGTGGCGTTTGCGGTCGGTGGCGTAAGCGACAGCTTCCGTACTCGGCCTGACCCCGGCCCAGCGGCCGGGCACCGGCACACCGTCACCACGCTCCACAGGCTGGGCGGATACAGGGGTCAACGTGGGCATTTCGGGTCGCGGGGTGCCTTTGGCAGCACACGCTCACGCGTGCGGTCGGAAACCGCGGTCCCCAACAGCACACAATCATGGCTCCCCCGGGCCGGCCCGACGGCTCCTTTGGCGCTGTGGCCCACGGCATCAATAGGTTCGCCCTTGTGGCCCGCGGCGCTAACGCCGGTCTAGCGCATGGGGCACAACGCTCGTGCGACTGGCTAGCTAGAGGGAGACGCCGATGAGGATTGGCTCCGGGGTCAGGGTGACGCCGTAGGCGGAGCGGACGCCGGAGACTATCTCGCGGGCCAGGGCGAGCAGGTCCGCCGTCGTCGCGTTGCCGGTGTTGACCAGGGCCAGGGTGTGCTTGGAGGAGACGCGGGCCGGGGCGGGGGCGCCGTAGCCCTTGGCGAAGCCGGCGTGCTCGATCAGCCAGGCGGCCGGGACCTTCACCAGGCCGGCCCCCGCTTCGTACTTGGGCACCGGGCCGGCCGCGCGGGCGGGCGCGGCCGCCTCCACCGCGGCGAAGTCGGCCGCGGTGATGATCGGGTTGGTGAAGAACGAGCCGGCGCTGCGGGTGTCCGGGTCGCCCGGGCTGAGCACCATCCCCTTGCGGGCGCGGATCTTGAGTACGGCCGAACGGACCTCGCCGACGCCCGCCCGCTCCCCCAGCGCCACGCCGAGCTCGCCCGCCAGCTCGGCGTACTTCACCGGCAGCGACAGCGTCTGCGCGGCCAGCCGGAACGTCACGTCGAGGACCACGTACCGCGCCCCGGTCGATTTGAACAGGCTCGTGCGGTAGGCGAAGGCGCACTCCCCGTTCCCGATGACCAGGACCCGATCCTCCTGGCGGTCGTACACCCGCACCCGGGTGATGACCTCGGCTACCTCGCGGCCGTAGGCGCCGACGTTCTGGATCGGGGTCGCGCCAGCCCGGCCGGGGATGCCGGACAGCGACTCGAGCCCGGCCAGGCCCTCGGCCACCGTGGCCGCGACCACATCGTCCCAGTCCTGGCCGGCCGCGACGGTGACGTCGACCGCGCCCTGGCCGTCGCCCTCGGGGGCGTCGGCGTAACCGATGCCGCGGGTGTTCACGTGGATGACCGTGCCGGGGAAGCCCGCGTCGGAGATGACCAGGTTGGAGCCGCCGCCGATGAGCAGCACCGGATCCGCCGCCGCGTCGGCCGCCTTGACCGCGTCGATCAGCTCCGGTTCCGTCCCGGCGGACACGAACGACCGCGCCCGGCCGCCGAGGCCGAGCGTGGTGTAGTCAGCCAGCGCCGGGGTCACGGGAGGCGGACGGTCGCGCGGGCGCGGGTCAGCACCTTCGCCCCGCCGGCCTTGACCACGATGTCGACGGTCACCTTGTTGTCCGCCAGCTTCTCCAGGACCTTGCCGCTGACCTCGAGGGTCGCGCCCTCATCGTCGTCGGGGACCGGGACCATGGCGGAGAAACGGACGCCGAAGTTAGTGACCGCCCCGGGGTCGCCGACCCATTCGGTGACGAACTTCCCGGCCTGCGCCATCGTGTACATGCCGTGCGCGATGACGTTCGGCAGGCCGACCGAGCGGGCGACCCGCTCGTTCCAGTGGATAACGTTGAAGTCGCCCGAGGCGCCGCAGTACTTGACCAGGTCGAGCCGGGTGATGCGGTACGTCCGCGGCTCGATCGCGGTGCCCGGCTCGACGCCGGCGTAGGTGACGGTCATCAGCTTGCACCGCGTTCGACGAGTGTGGACCTGGCCGTGCACACGTGCTCGCCGGCGATAGTGGTCAGGTCGGTCGACGTCACCATCATCGACAGGGCCCCGACGGCCTTGATCGACTCGATCGTGGTGGTCGCGACCACCTGGTCACCCGCATGCAGCGGGCGGGAGTGGGCGAAGCTCTGCTCGCCGTGCACCACCATCGAGTAGTCGAGCCCGAGGCCGGGGTCGTCATTCGCCAGCTTGGCCGAGGCCATGCTCAGCACCACCGCGAAGGTGGGCGGGGCGATCACATCCGGATACCCGGCCCGGCGCGCCCCCCCGGCGGCGCGGCCGAGCGCGCGCGGGGCGCCGCTGGCGGCGGGGAAGTCGGGGATCGTGACCCGGCTGACCTCGTAAGGCTCGCCCGGACCGTAGACCCGGCCGACGAAGTCGGCGTTCAGCGCCACGCTGCGGTGACCGCGGCTGGACTAGCGGGTCTCGCGGTGCGCGGTGTGGCAGCGGCAGTTCGGGCAGAACTTCTTCAGCTCAAGACGGTCCGGGTCGTTGCGCCGGTTCTTCTTGGTGATGTAGTTCCGGTGCTTGCACTCCTGGCAAGCCAGCGTGATCTTCGGCCGGACGTCGGTGGCAGCCACAGTGAGCGCCTTTCTAAAGGAAAGCTAGGTCGATCCAGGTTACCGGACATGGAGGGCGAAGCCCTCCAAACACGATGCTGGTAGCGGAGACCGGACTTGAACCGGTGACACAGCGATTATGAGCCGCTTGCTCTGCCTGGCTGAGCTACTCCGCCACGTGAGACGACACAAGAGTACCCGATCTTCCGGGCCGGCTGCATCGCAACCGGTTGTCCACAGCGCCGGGCGTGTTGCTCGCACCGGAATCCCCTGAGGAGACGGCGGTATCCACATCATCGCAACAAGTTGCGCACAGGTTATCCACAAGGATCAACCGACATCGATGCAGGTGCGACCGGCTCCCCAGCCGAGCGGCGCTTATCCACACATCCTCAACAACTTGGACACATGTTATCCACAGGCCGAGCGGCTCGGTTGACCAACTGAGCCCGGTTAGGAGACCATTTTTCGGTGCAAATGACCGAAGCGTTCGCCTCGGCCGTCACGGTGACGGTTCCCATCCTCGCCCTCGCGGCGGGCGCCGAGGCCCGCGCCGTCCGCGACCGGCTGCGCCGCCCGGACGATGAGTGGGAGAAAAAGTTCGAGGCCCATCAGGCCTCGCACGAGTTCGACCCCGCCAGGCCCCCGTCCGAGGTGCTCCAGTACTTCAAGAACGTTCCCGGCCTGTCGAGGGCCTACGTCGTCGAGCGCCTGCTGGCGGTGTCCAGCGCGATCGTGTGGCTCGTCGTCTTCGTGCTGCTTGGCATCACCGAACTGCTCGGCCTGGTCTGGCTCGGGGACGGCGGCGGCCCGGGCGACTCCGGCCTCGCCACGTTCTCCGTGGTCACGATCGCGCTGGCGCTCGCCGCGCTGATCATGGCGCCGGCCATCTACCTGTTCGTCCCGGTACTGCTCCCGCTCGACCTGGTCCCGCACGGGCTGAAGAAAGCGGTGGCGCCCAAGCTCGCGGGCAAGGAAGGGCGCGGCTTCGTCAAGGTCCTGCTGAGCGAGCTCGAAGGCGCCCTCGAACGCGCGGCGGAAAAGGTCGAGGGAACGAAGGACTCAGCTCCCGGCGCCCCCGGCGACGGCGAGCCTCCGGCCCCCGCGTAGGCCCATTCAAATGTCATAGGCTCGAGCTAAAATTCGAGTATGAGAACTAAAGAAGAACTTGATCGTTTGCGCGAGCGAGCAATGCCCTCCGCCGCGGGGGCAAGTCCAATCGAGAGATCAAGGCGATCCTCGGCCCAATGAGCAAGCCCCTCAGGGACTCAGTCCCCAAGAGATACGAGAGCGCAGCGGAGGGATCCCGCCAGTACTGGGCGAGGGAGCGCAAAGTTCGCGCAGCGCACCGTGCGAATGAGCGCAACGCCGCCGCAGCCGAAATCGGCGGGCTCAGCAACCGGGAGGTCGTCATCGCCGGCGCCATCGCCTATTGGTGCGAGGGTTCGAAGACCAAGCCATACGCCCGTGGCGACCGGGTGATCTTTACCAACAGCGATCCTCGGCTGATCTTGTTCTTCCTCCGCTTCCTCGATGCTGCAGGGATCTCGCGGAGCGACCTCAGATTCTGCCTGCAGATCCACGAAAGCGCCGACGTCGCCGCCGCGCAACGCTTCTGGATCGAAGTGACCGGCAGCAAAGACGAACAGCTTCTGCGGCCGACCCTCAAACGCCACAACCCCAAGACCACACGGAAGAACGTCGGCGACGACTACCACGGGTGCCTCAGGATCGAGGTTCGTCGCGGCACCAGGCTGTACGGCCGGATCGAAGGTTGGGCTACTGCCGTCATGGCGGCTCAGCTCTTAGCGCGAAGTCGGCATCACCGGTATCGTGGGAGTCGCCACAGTCCGGGCGGCCGATGTCGTCGTTACGGAATGTGACGGTGATCCGCCATAGGGTAATTGGCAGCCCAACAGTCCTTGGAACTGTTTTGTCCTGGTTCGAGTCCAGGTGGCGGAACAATCACATTGTTCGTTTCCCATCAGTCGCCTTCCGTGGTTTGCCAACCGCGTCAGGCGGTAGGTGAGCCACAGCACCACCTCCCGCACCCGGGCCGCCCTCTGCCAACGATGGTTTTACCTGGGCTTTTGGAAAAGTTCATCTGTGGGCCTTGCGCAACCTACGGTGCCGTAGGCTACGGTTACGTAAGCGTACAAGGTAGCGGCCCGCGGGCGCCTCACCCACAGGGAGATCCATGGCAACGGCAACCAACCTGAGTGTCCCCAAGTCCGATTTTGAAGATCAACCGGCCTCGCTGACTCAGCGGATCATCGTCGGCGTATTCGTGGGCGTCCCGACGCTGGCGCTCATCGCCGCGATCCCGTTCGCCTGGGGGTGGGGGCTTGGCTGGCACGACGTCGTGATCGCGGCCGTCTTCTACTGGATCACCGGGCTTGGCATCACCGTCGGCTACCACCGGTACTTCACGCACGGCTCGTTCAAGGCAAAGACTCCGCTGCGGGTCGCGCTGGCGGTCGCTGGCACCATGGCCATGCAGGGCCCGGTGCTCACCTGGGTCTCCGACCACCGGAGGCACCACAAGTACAGCGACAAGGAAGGCGACCCGCACTCGCCGTGGCGGTACGGGAATGACACGAAGGCCCTGGCCAAGGGACTTATGTTCGCGCACCTGCTCTGGCTGTTCGACCCGAACCAGACGTCGGAGGAGAAGTACTCCCCCGACCTGCTCGCCGACAAGAACATCCGCCGGGTGAGCAGCCTGTTCGCCCCGCTTGTCGGAGTCTCGCTGCTGCT
>Ga0302311_10008049_pt1 | contig 10659 bp, 6 predicted proteins | sample III_Palsa_N1_3_FD_200449 | JGI IMG/M metagenome (GOLD analysis project Ga0302311, IMG submission 200449) | Peat permafrost microbial communities from Stordalen Mire near Abisko, Sweden - III_Palsa_N1_3 | ecosystem: Environmental > Terrestrial > Soil > Palsa > Peat permafrost | place: Sweden...
TCGATATCGCGCGCACCCACCGCCTGCCCGACCAGCAAGGTGTTGGCCATGCTGATGCCGAACACCAAGCCGAGCAGGAAGAACAACACCAGGTTGGCGTTGGCGCTGGCTGTGAGTGCGGATTCGCCGAGGTAGTGCCCGATCCACACCATGTTGACCGATGCATTCAGCGACTGCAGTACGTTCGCACCAAGAATGGGTAGCGAAAACATGAGCAAGGTGCGGGCGATCGGGCCTTCCGTGAGCGAGGGCCTGGAGCTTGCTGTGGGTGACATGAGGATTCCGGGGAAGGAAGCTGACAATAGGCTACAGAGAGAAAGCAGGAGTGTGTGAGTCAGGATGATGCGGGTTTGATGTCAGCCGGCATCCTCCTTTTCGTCCCAGGCAACCGTCGCCAGATAGTGCAGATGCTGCCGCACATCCTTCGGCCACGCGTCGATTAGCTGGGCGAAGGCGTCGCGGTCGCCGCGCCAGAAAGCGCGCGAGGCTTCTTCATAGTCGGGGAGGTCACCTGCCATGGTTCGCATGAAATGGTCAGCCGCTTCGGCGGCGCGTCGTGCGCGCTCGCTCGTGGAACCATGGCGGCGTGCCTTCTCGACCAACTGGCGTAGCGTGACCGAGGCGCCACCGGATTGGCTGTTCAACCAATCCCAATGGCGTGGCAGCAAGGTCACTTCACGCGCCACCACGCCAAGCTTGGGTCGCCCCGGTCCACGTGGAGTCGGTTGCTCGGTGGTGGTCTGGTCGGCAGTGCTTGGTTCCAAGCGGGCCAGCATCTCATCGGTCGTGCCGCGAAAATCGACCTCCACCGTCCGGCCAAGGCGGTCATCGAAAATCAGCACTGGCCCCTGAGAGCCGGCGTCTAAGGCTTGTTTGGCCGCGCATGCCACGCTGGCGAGCGTGCCGGATGCGAGCAATCGATGCCCGTCGAAGGCGGTGCAATGGCGGGTGTCGAGGGGTTGCATAGATTTCGCCCGGGTAAATGTCGAGCACATTTTGCCCGTATAAAATGTCATGTCAATAGTGCCCGGGTAAAATAGATCCGCAGCATCCTGTCGTAGCCGAAGGCATGCGCCGCGATTGCCGGTAACCTGCGCGCTTCGTTGGTCGTGGCGCTATCCGCATGTCTTATCTCTCGAACCGAACTCGGCGGGCACGCTGCGCATGATCTACGTAGTGGCAAGTGTGATTTGCAGCGTGCTGGTTTCGGTGCTGCTGAAGCTGGCGCGACGCGCCGAGATCGATATCGGTCAAGCGGTCGCATGGAACTATGTAGTCGCCAGCGTGCTCACTGCGCTGGTGTTCGAGCCGTCGCTGGCGCCGCTGCATCAGCCAGGTGCGCCATGGTTCGCGCTGATCGGTTTGGGCGCGTTGTTGCCGACGATCTTCCTCGCCTTGGGTGCCTCGGTGCGACATGCCGGTATCGTGCGCAGCGATGCGGCACAGCGGCTGTCACTGCTGCTCTCGTTGCTCGCCGCTTTCGCGCTGTTTGGCGAGCCATTGAATGCGATGAAGGCACTCGGTTGCGCGTTGGGCTTGTTCGCACTGTGCGGCATGGTGTGGCGTGCCGATCGCGGTGAAGCGACACAGGGCGCGGCACGCTGGGGCTATCCGCTACTGGTATTCGCCGGCTTCGGCATCATCGACATCATGTTCAAGCGTGTGGCTGCGGCGGGTGTGCCACTAGGTACGTCGCTGCAGGTCATGTTCGCCTTGTCACTGGTTGTGGCTGTTGCCATTCAACTGTGGAGACGCGCCCGTGGGCAAACGCACTTCACGCTGAGCAGTCTGTTCGGTGGCGTAGTGCTTGGCCTGTTCAACTTCGGCAACATCGTGTTTTACCTGCGCGGACATCGGGCGTTGCCGCAGCACCCTGCACTGGTGTTCGCCAGTATGAATCTGGGTGTGGTGGTGCTCGGTGCGCTGGTTGGCGTGCTGGTGTTCCGTGAGCGGCTGAGTCGGGTGAATCTCGTCGGTTTGTTGCTGGCACTGCTGGCGATCGGTTTGCTTACCCGCAGTTGAAGCATGGCTATTGATGGCAGCGCCAGTGAGAACGTGCTGGAATACTGCCCCTGCTACACACCGAATGCACTTATGCGCGCCCTGATCGACCGCTATATCGATGCCTACAACCGCAAGGACGTCAAGGCCATGCTGCTGACGATGCATGGCGACGTGGTGTTCGAAAATTACACCGCTGGCAACCTTGGTTTGCGCACACCAGGTGTCGAAGAGCTACGCCATCTTGCCGAAAGCTCGCGGCATTTGTTCTCGGCACGTCGGCAGACCATCACGGCATACCACCAGGATGCCGATACCGCCTACGCGCAGATCTTTTTCGAAGGCACCTTCGCGGTGGACTTGCCGAACGGCGTGCGTGCGGGTCAGTCGATCGCGATGAACGGCCGCAGCGAATTCCGGGAACGCGATGGCTTGCTGATCTACATCGCTGACCACAGTGATTGAAGCGTTGATTCAACGCGTGGCGTGAATGTCGTGCAAGGCTGCTTCAGGAGGAGTGCGTCGTAGCAAGGCATTGCGCCAGCGTTGTTGTTGCGCAGTGTCGCTTTCGATCAACCATTGCACCTTGTTCGCCACCAGCGCGGCTACCGGTACACCGTCCTCGTAAAGTACGCGTGTACCGATCAGGGCAGGCAGCTTGTCGCCGCTCAGCACGGTGCCCACTAGATTCAGCGGGTCACAGCCGCTGAGGCAGACCCATTGACCATCGTTTTCACGCTGGCGCACGGCGCGCAAAGGCGCAATCGCTTCGGGCAGGGCGAACTGTTCTCCGACCAGGCCTTCGACGAAGCGTCCACCGCGGATCTCGCCGCGCGCTTCCAACCGGTGATACACGCGCAGCAGCTCACGCCAGCTCGGCAGCCACGGCGCTTCGCGCTCCAGCAGCTTCCAGAACACCACGCCGTAGCGGCGTAACAGTGTGCGGGCGATATGTTCGATCGCCTCCGGATCAGGCTTTCCGTTAGCCCCCTCGACTTGTGCGGATGGGCTGGCGCTACGCACAAGCGCCCACCGACCGGCATCTTCGATACTGGTCATCATGTGCCGGCGCATGCGGCGGTGTCGCCCCGCATCACGCTTGGCGGCCGGTAGCAATAAGGCACGCAGGCCGGCAAAGCTGTCGGCGCTGACGCGGCCGGCGGCGACCAGTTCACCCAGTGCATCTTCCAGCTCGGTGCGCAGTAGCCGGGTTGCGGATTGCAGTTCATCGAAGAACAACGCGCCCTGCTCTCGCAAGGTATCCGCTACAGCCTGTGCGCGAGATGACAGCAGTACATCCTGCACATTCGAAGCATTCGATATAGACGTCCATATCGCTATGCTGCGGCGTGGCAGCAGAACGATCGGCGTGGCGCGCACCGGGCCGTTACTGCCGCCACCCGTGCGTAGGCGGCTCCAACCGATGCGGCCGGCGCGGCATAGTTCGTCCAGCCAGGTGATCGAGTAGTCGGTGATACGCGCGGGCAGGATTTCGGCCTCCCACGCGCCAGCGGCGGCCTCATAGCCTTCCAGTTGAGTCAGCGTGGCGTGCAGGGCATCGGGTCCGCTTAGATGCGCTCCCGCTGCGACATGTTGCCAATCGAACAAGAAGCGCATCAGTTCGCGTCGGCTCACCGGTTCGATTTCGCGGCGCAGCCGACCGACGGTGTAACGATGGATGCGCGCGAGCAGATGCCGTTCGCACCATTCGGTGTTGGTAGCCTCCAGGGTGAAGCGGCCCTGCATGACGTAGCCTTCGGATTGCAGCTTGAGCAACGCAGCATCGATATCGCCCGTGTCTACGCCGAACGATTGCGCGAGTTGCGCGACGATGATCGGGCCGAGACCACCGAGGCGGTTGCGTACCAGCTCAAGTATGGCGTCGTCGCGGCTCCAGGACTGCGCAGCGAATTCAGCCGGCGCAACGATGCACGGTTGCATGACGGTGTCAGCGTGTATGGCTTGCCACAGTGGCAATTTTTCGGCGGAAGTCCAGATGGCTTGCGTGGGCCGGTTGTTTGCAGGGAAGGATAGACACGTGGCGCGTTGCGCCTTCGCTAGTGCCTGCAATCGTTCGTTCCAGCCAGCGTTTGCGGTTATTTCATCGGCGGTGACAAAGCCGAGGATGCCCAGCGCTTCATGCATTTCATCCACGCTGCGTACATCCGGCCACGCTTCGGCGCGCACCGCAGCAATTGCTTCCGGATCGAGCCGCCCTAGATCGTCGGCGCTTTCCGCATCGCCCCAGCGACGCATTTGCACGGCCTGTGTGCGGCGTTCTTCGAGTGGTGCGTCATCCAGGAACGCATATGGCGCGGCGGTAAGCACCTCACTGGCCAACGGGCTGGGTGCGCTTAGGTCGCGCGCGACCACACTGATCGAACCGTTCTCCAATCCGCGCAGGATCTGCAGCAGGCCATCGACATCCATTGCTTCGCGCAGGCAGTCGTGCAAAGTCTGATTGACCAATGGATGATTGGGAATCTCGCGTTCGCCGACGATGTTCTCCAGGCAGGCCACCTGATCCGGAAACACGGTGGCAAGCAGATCCTCGCTCTTCATCCGCTGCAGCTGTGGCGGCACTTTGCGGCCGCCTTGGAAGCGCGGCAACGCCAAGGCTGTGGTGGCATTCCAGCGCCAGCGTGCCGGGAAAAGCGGTGCGTCGAGCAATGCTTGAATCAAGACATGTTCAGCGGTGTTGCTATGCAGATAGCGTGCGACTTCCTCCAGCGGAAAGCTGTGGCTGGTGGACAGCGATAGCACGATCGCATCCTCGGTCGCCGCTGCCTGCAGTTCGAAGTTGAACTGGCGACAGAAGCGTTTGCGCAGCGCCAGACCCCACGCGCGATTGATGCGGCTGCCGTAGGGCGTGTGGATAACCAGCTGGGTGCCGCCGGATTCGTTGAAGAAGCGCTCGAACACCAGTGTGTGTTGGGTCGGCAAGGTGCCGAGTGCAGCTTTCGCGCGCGCAAGGTAATCGGCGATCTGCTGCGCGGCGGCTTCGTTGAGCCCCAGCGTCTGCATCAACCATTGCATCGCTGCCGACACGCCGCCTTCGTCGAGCCGTGCGGATATGTCATCGCGCAGTCGAGATACACCCAGCGATAGCTCATTGCTGCGCCCAGGTGCTTCACCCAGCCAGAACGGAATGCTCGGTGGTATGCCGTGCGCATCTTCTACGCGCAGGCGGTCGCGTTCCACGCGCAGGATGCGGTAACTCGTATTGCCCAGTTGGAAGATGTCGCCAGCGAGGCTCTCCACTGCGAAATCCTCGTGCACCGAGCCGATCACCGTGGCTTGCGGCTCCAGCACCACCAGGTAATCGGCCGTGTCGGGAATCGCGCCGCCGGAGGTAATCGCCGTGAGCCGTGCGCCGCGTCGCGCACGCAACTGGCGATGCACCGCATCGCGATGGATGTAGGCCGCACGTGCGCCGCGTCGCGTAGTGAAGCCATCGGCAAGCATTCGCACGATGGCGTCGAATTGCTCGCGTGGTAACGCGCGATAGGGGTGCGCGCGACGCACCAGTGCATACAGCGCGTCTTCGTTCCACTCCTGGCTGGCCACCTCAGCCACGATCTGCTGTGCCAGCACATCCAGCGGCTGGGGCGGCTGGATCAAGGTGTCCAGTTCGCCGCGGCGTACGCAATCGAGCAGCGCGGTGCATTCGATCAAGTCGTCGCGGGTGGTGGGAAACAATCGCGCCTTCGGCGTGCCGTTCACGGCATGGCCCGAGCGGCCGGCACGTTGCAGGAAGGCGGCGATCGAGCGCGGTGAGCCCAACTGGCAGACCAAGTCGACATCGCCGATATCGATGCCGAGTTCGAGCGATGCGGTTGCCACCAACACTTTCAAATCACCGCGCTTCAAACGCTGCTCGGCATCGAGCCGGTGCTCCTTGGCCAAGCTGCCGTGATGGGCGGCGACGACTTCTTTGCCCAGGCGCTCCGAAAGATGTCGCGCGACGCGTTCACCCATGCGTCGCGTGTTGACGAACACCAGCGTGGTGCGATGCGCTTGCACCCACTGAGCGAGGCGGTCGTAGACCAACGCCCAGGTGTCGTTCGACATCACCGCTTCCAACGGCACCGGCGGCACCTCGATGGCGAGGTCGCGCGGGCGGCTGTGGCCCACGTCGATGATGGTGCAATGCGCGCTCCCTCCCCTGCTTGCAGAGGCCAGAGCCGGCAGTGCTGCGTCCGTGCCCTCACCTACCAGAAACTGCGCGACTTCGTTGATCGGTTTCTGCGTGGCCGACAAGCCGATGCGCCGCAAGGGGCGCTGACAAAGCGACTCCAATCGCTCCAGCGACAGTGCGAGATGCGCGCCACGCTTGCTGCCGGCGATCGCGTGGATTTCGTCGACGATCACGGTGCGCGTGCTGCCCAGCATCGCGCGGCCGGAGTCGGAGCCGAGCAGGATGTATAGCGACTCGGGGGTTGTGACGAGGATGTGCGGTGGCGCCTTGCGCATCAGGTTGCGCTCGATCTGCGGCGTGTCGCCGGTGCGCACGGCGGTGCGGATCGCCACGTCGGGCAGGCCGAGTTTTTCCAGTTCCGCGCGGATACCTTCCAGCGGTGCTTCCAGATTGATCCGGATATCGTTCGACAGCGCCTTCAACGGCGAGACATAAACCACGCGCGTTTCATTCGGCAGTGCGCCGCCATGGGCAACGCCCTCGCATACCAGTGCATCGATCGCCGCGAGAAACGCCGTAAGCGTTTTGCCTGAGCCCGTTGGTGCGGCGACCAGCGTGTGTTGCCCGGCGCGGATTGCCGGCCATGCCGCGGCCTGTGCCGCCGTCGGCGCCGGAAAAGTGCTACGGAACCATTCCGCCACCGCTGGATGGAAATCACTCAGCGGATCGGTCGGTGACGCAGCGGAGTGGATGGTGGCAGGACGGCTCATGACCGGATGGCGGGGCGGCAGGATCGATGGCGAGAACCGCATTCTGCGCCGTTGCTGTCGCATGCGGTGCGATGCCAAGCGGCGCGATGCACGGGCAGGCGTTCCCTATCTGGATACGCCTGCCATCGAATACAAGCTGTTCAGCCCTGAGCAGTAGCGACTCGGTGAGTAGCGTTGCGCGACAAAGCCATATGGGCGACGCCTGCCCCCGCCGTGAGCAATCCGCCGGCACCCATGGCGGTCAGCCAGCCGCCGTGTTGCCAGGCGATGCCCGCCAGCGCCGAGCCGAGTGCACCACCACCGAAATACATGGTCATGAAAAAGGCGTTGATACGGCTACGTGCTGCCGGGTCGAGCGCAAAGATGCGCGTTTGGTTGGCGATCAGTGCCGCCTGGATACCGAGATCCAGGATTACCGTGCCCAGCGCAAGCAGCCACAGGCTATGACCACCCAGGGCAAACACCACGAATGACAGCAGCACCGCAGCGATCGCCCAGCTGAGCACACGGCGCGGCCCGCTGCGATCGGCACGTCGGCCAGCGATAGGCGCGATCAATGCGCCGGCGGCGCCGATCAGGCCAAAGGCACCCGCCGTGCGTCCATCCAGGCCGAACGAGGGGCCGGCAAGTAGCGGTGTCAGGCTCACCCAGAACACGCTGAACGCACCGAATAACAGGGCGCCGACCAGCGCGGCCTCGCGCAGTGTGGCGTGCCGGCGACCGACGCCGAAGACCGAGGCCAGCAGCTGCGGGTAGCTCACCTGGTGTTCGCCCTGCACGCGTGGCAACCGAAGTCGCAGCAGCCCGACCAGCGCCAGCACCAGCACGCCGCTCAGCGCGAATGCCGAGCGCCAACCCCAGACGGAACCCAGATAGCCGGAAAAAAAGCGACCGCACAGGATGCCTAGCAATAGGCCGCTCATCACCGTGCCGACGGTGCGTCCGCGTTGTTCCGGCGCAGCCAGATGCGCGGCGAGAGGGATGATTTGTTGGGTCACGGTGGCCAACAGGCCGACTGCAAAGGAGGCGGCGATCAAGCCGGCCAGGCTGTGTACGGCCGTGGTGGCGAACAGCGCCAGGGCCAGCAGCGGCCCCATGATCGAGATCACCCGGCGACGCTCAAAGCGATCGCCCAACGGGCCAAAAAGCAGTAGGCCCATCGCGTAGCCGATCTGTGTCGCGGTGGGTATGGCAGCTATCGCGGGCACCGAAGTGTGCAGATCGGCCGCGATGGCCCCCAATAACGGTTGGTTGAAATAGATGCTGGCCACGAACACGCCGCAGGCGGTGGCCAGCAGCAGCACGAGCGAACGAGACAGCGGTGGTTGCGAAGGCGCGGTCTGTGACGGCGCGATTTGCGAAGGCATAAGTAAGCCGGACTTGATGAGCGGGGATGCGGCAGCCTAATCTTTGCCTTTGATGCGGTGAATGGCCTTTCTATGCCCAATGCTTTTGCGTCAAACGCAAAGATCATCCCGCCCGGGTTCACCGAAAGCCTGGGGTTGTTCTTGGATGTTGCCGCGAGCGGCAGTTTCTCCGCGGTGGGCCGACGGCTTGGGCTGGCGCCGTCCTCGGTGGCGCGGCAGATCGCGCGGTTGGAAGCGCAGGTGGGCGCGAAGTTGCTGCAACGCTCGACGCGGGCGCTCACTCTGACCGAAGCCGGTGAGTTGCTGCGCACTGGGCGAGCTGAACGAGGCACGCGAGGCCGTCGCCGCGATGGAGGACGAGCCGCGCGGGCTGTTGCGGATCACAGCACCGATCAGCTTTGCCAACCGCCATCTGCTGCCCATGGTCAGTAGCTTTTTGGAGAGCTATCCGCAGGTGCGGGTCGAGCTGCAGGTGGATGACGCCTATGTCGACTTGGTGCGGCAGCGTTTCGATCTGGCCCTGCGTACCGGCGCGTTGGCCGACTCGCAGTTGATTAGCACCCACCTTGCACGGCAGGCGCGCGTGCTATGCGCCGCGCCAGCCTATGTACGGCGTCGCGGCGTGCCGCAGTCATTGGATGACTTGCTGACACATGATTGTCTGAGCACTCCGGGCGAGGCACCTGCGGATTGGTGGGTGTTCGGGCGCCGGGGTGCGCCGCGCCGTCTGCCAGTGGGTGGTCGCTTCACCTGCAATAGCAGCGAAGCATTGCTGCAGGCTGCCCTGCATGGCCTGGGTATCGCCCATCTTGCGAGCTGGCTGGTGGGTGATGCGATTCGTGCCGGTGACTTGCAGGTGCTGCATGTTCCCGGCGCTGAAAGCCCCGAGCACGCATCGATCCAGCTGGTGCGCACGGCGGTGGCCGCACCGCCGAAAGTGCGGGCCTTCGTCGAACATCTGCGCCACACGATCGGCGAGCCGCCGTACTGGGATCGTGGGCTGCCGCTCGACTAAGCGTCCGTCGGATTACATCGTGACTTCTTCTCGTCTCCGTCGATGCATAGCATGCGCGAATGCCCTTGGCGCCCGTTCCCCAAAGCGCAGGCGCCATGCCAGTATGCGCATTCGATTTCGATGCCTGATTTCACCCACTGCGATGCCGGATAGGCATCCATGCGAAAGGAAACGTATGTTGGCTTTGAACGTGCTTGTGCGAAGTGCGAGGGTGTTGTTTGGGAGGGCACCGCGGCGTGCGCTAGCAGGATGGTTGGTCATCGGTGTCGGCCTGGGCATGGCGAATATGGCACTTGCCGCCACGCTGGATCCAGCCGTGCTTCCCAAGATCCAGGCTGCCACGTTCGAAGTGGTGCAAGCCAAGCCGACGGACGATCCGTTGAGCTACGAGAAGCCGTTGCCGCTGGATTTGCTGCCGTATCAGGAGCGCACCGACAAATACCATTCGATCGGTACCGCTTTCGCCATCGGCCATAACCGTTATGTCACGGCGGGACATGTGCTGCTGGCGGGAGTGGGGAGCCTGTGGGGGCCGCCTGCGCTGCGTGATACCCAAGGTCACGTGTATGCGATCGACAAGATCGAGAAATTCTCGCTCCGCGAGGATTTCGTGGTGTTTACGTTGGCCGGTGAACCGACGCCAGCCGCGCTGGATATCGACACCACGCCGGCGATGAACCAGGTGGTCTACGCCGTCGGTAACGCGCTGGGTACCGGCGTGGTGATTCGCGATGGCCTGTATACCTCCGACACGCCGGAGCAGCAGGACGGCAGCTGGAAGTGGATGCGTTTCTCGGCGGCGGCCTCACCTGGCAACAGCGGCGGCCCGCTGCTGGACAAGGACGGCAAGGTCATTGGCGTGGTGCTGATGAAGTCGGCCAACGAGAACCTCAACTACGCGCTGCCGATCGGTAAAGTCTTGGATGCGCCGGATAATCTGGCCGTGCTCGACGAGCGCATACCCTATGGGCTCGACATATTCGATACCACTGTCAGCAACATCTTCAAGGCACAGTTCGCGCTACCGAAAACCTTTGCCGATTTCAGTGCGACCTACCTGAAGCTCGGCGATGCCTATGTGGATGACCAGCTCAAGGCGCTGCTCGCTAAGGATCCAGAGAATGTGTTTCCACGTGGCAGTGGTTCCAACCACTTGTTGTACAGCGCTGCTGGGATGGATGATTTCCCCCGGCTAGTCGTGCGCGACAGCAATGGCGACTGGGCTCTGTCGGCGCGAAAAGGGCCGCAGACGTCGTTGTCCGATAATGGCTTTATCGACATCGGTGCCGCCGGCCATACCGTGCTGCTTCATTTGCGCAAGCCAGATAACGTTTCGGCCAAACAGCTCTACACCGACCCGGCGCAGTT
>Ga0302311_10008054_pt1 | contig 10656 bp, 8 predicted proteins | sample III_Palsa_N1_3_FD_200449 | JGI IMG/M metagenome (GOLD analysis project Ga0302311, IMG submission 200449) | Peat permafrost microbial communities from Stordalen Mire near Abisko, Sweden - III_Palsa_N1_3 | ecosystem: Environmental > Terrestrial > Soil > Palsa > Peat permafrost | place: Sweden...
GGGCGCCATCAGCGCCGATTGCAGCCCGGCCGCGGCGACGTCGGCCATCGCCAGCATCGCCACCACCGTCTTGCCGGAGCCGACGTCGCCCTGCACCAGCCGGCTCATCCGCTCGCCGGACGCCAGGTCGGCGCGGATTTCCGAAAGGCTGCGCACCTGGGCGCCGGTCAGCTTGAACGGCAGATCGGCCTCGACCCGGTCGGCCAGCGGACTGGCGGCGATCGCCCGCGCCGGCTGTGCCCGGCGGCTCGCCTTGCGCTGGGCGAGCGCCAGCTGGTGGGCGAAGAGTTCGTCATAGGCGAGGCGGCGGCGGGCGGGCGATTGCAGCGCGATCTCGGCCTCTCCGTTCGGGTGGTGCAGGCTCTCCAGCGCCTCGCGCCAGGCCGGCCAGCGTTCGCGGACGAGCCAGGCCGGGTCCTGCCACTCCGGCAGCGCCGGCGCGCGGTCGAGCGCCTCGAGGGCGAAGCGGCCCACGGCGCGCGAGGGCAGGCCGGCGGTCGCCGGATAGATCGGCTCGATCTCCGGCACGTCGGCGGCGCGCTCGGCCGGCCAGAGATAGTCCGGATGGACGATCTGCAGTTCGTGGTCGAAGCCGCTGCGCTCGACCCGGCCGCTCACCACCCGTTTGGCGCCCTTCGGATGCGCCTGCTCCAGGTGCGCGCCGTGGCCGCGGAAGAACACCAGGTGGACGAAGCCGGTCTCATCGAAGGCGCGGATCTTCCACGGCTGACCCTGCCGGCCCGGCCGCTGGTGGCTGTCGATGGTGACCAGCAGCGTCTGTTCCTCGCCTTCGACCGCGCTGGCCGTCTTGGCGAGGCCGCGCCGCACCAGGCTCTGTGGCGCCACGAACAGCAGATCGCGCACCAGCGGCCCGGCGACCCGCTCCAGCAGCGGCGCGACGCGCGGCCCGACGCCTTTCAGCGCCGTGATCGGCGCGAACAGGGGGAAGAGAATCTCCGGCCGCATGGCCCCAGTCTAGCGGCTCGTTCGCGGGTTTGGCCGCTCGTGCAGGACGACCTCGGACTTCATGTAGGGCGAGCGGCCATAGATCCGGTAACCGGCCTTCGCCGCGACCCGCAGCGAGGCGGCGTTGTCCGGATCGATGATGCAGACCGTGCGCGGCCCCTCGAACTTGGCATCGCCCCAGGCGAGCGCGGCGGCGACCGCCTCGCTGGCGAACCCCTGGCCGTGCGACCAGGGCGCCAGCACCCATCCGGCCTCGGGCGCGTCGCCGAACGAGGGTGTGATCTCGCGCTTGAAATTCCCGAACCCGATCTCGCCGACGAACCGGCCCGACGCCGTCTCGCGCACCGTCCAGGCGCCGAATCCAAGCAGCGCCCAGCCGCCCACCTGGCGCTGGAAACGTCCCCACGCTTCGGTTCGGGTCGAGGGGACGCCGGTGATGTAGCGCACCACCTCGGGATCGGCCCACAGCGCCGCGCTGTCCTCGAAATCCGCCATCTCCGGCGGGCTCAGCGTCAGGCGCGGGGTGGTCAGAACATGGGTCGAAGGGGACATCCGCCGGAAGCTAGACCTTCGGCCTGACGCTCGCCAGGGGCGAGCGCGGTCTTGCCGGGACAGTGCTGGCGCCCTTAGGTCCGCCGCCAGTAGGTTCATGGGAGCTGTGGGTCGGATGTTCAGGGTATTTGCGAGTGTTTGCGCCGGCGCGGCGCTGGGTTTGACGGCGTTTTCCGCGTTCGCCCAGCCCGCCGCTCCGCCGCCGTCCGCCACCTGGCGCCCGCCCGTACCACCGCCCGTCGAGGGCGACTTCGTGATGAAGGACTTCCACTTCGCCGACGGCGAGAGCCTGCCGCAGCTGAAAATCCACTACACCACCTTCGGCGCGCCCCGCCGCGACATGGCCGGCCACGTCACCAACGCCGTGCTGATCCTGCACGGCACCGGCGGCTCGGGGCACAGCCTGATCCGGCCCGAATTCTCCGGCCAGCTGTTCGGCCCCGGCCAGTTGCTCGACGCGCGGCTCTACTATCTGATCCTCCCGGACGGGATCGGCCACGGCCAGTCGTCCAAGCCCAGCGACGGCCTGCGCGCCCATTTCCCGCACTATGGCTACGCCGACATGGTCGAGGCCGAGCACCGGCTAGTCACCGAGGGGCTGAGGCTCGATCACCTGCGCCTGGTGGTGGGCACCTCGATGGGCTGCATGCACGCCTTCATGTGGGGCGAGAACTGGCCGGGCCAGGTCGACGCGCTGATGCCGCTCGCCTGCCTGCCGGTGCAGATCGCCGGCCGCAACCGGGTCTGGCGCGACCTGGAGGTCCAGGCGATCAAGAGCGACCCGGCTTGGAAGAACGGCGACTATGAGACCGAGCCGCTACAGGCGCTCACCACCGCCGAGGCCCTGACCATCATCGCCGGCAGTGCGCCGCAGCAGATGCAGAAGGCCCTGCCGACGCGCGATGACGCCGACGCCTATGTGACGCGCATCCTGGCCACGCAACTCCCCAAGCTCGACGCCAACGACGACCTCTATCAGGTCGACTCGTCGCGCGATTACGACCCGTCGGCGCGGCTCGGCGAGATCACCGCCCAGGTGATGTGGATCAATTCCGCCGACGACTTCATCAACCCGCCCGAACTCGGCATCGCCGAGGAGAAGGTGAAAGAGATCAAGCACGCCCGCTTCGTGCTGCTGCCGATCGGCCCCAACACCCACGGCCACGGCACCCACACCTATGCGGTGGCGTGGAAGGACTACCTCGCCGAGCTCTTGAAGGAGTCGGCTCGGTGAGACCGCTCCCCGCCAGCTTCGCGCTGCTGACGCTGTGGGTGGTGTCGTGGTTCGTGGCGGCGCTGTGGAGCCGGCGCACGGTGGCGCGTCCGAGCTTCGCCCAGAACGCGCCGAACCTCGTGGTCACCGCGATCGGCGCGGGCCTCTTCGTCTTCGCGGCGGAATTCCGCTTCGGCGCCTTCACCGCCGGCGCCGCCCTGCCGCCGCTCTGGCGCCTGCCGCTCGTCGCCGGCTGGGGGCTGACCGCCCTCGTCGTTGCCGGGCTCGCCTTCGCCTGGTGGGCGCGGCTGACGCTCGGCGATCTCTGGTCGGGCAACGTCACCCGCAAGGAGAACCACGTGCTGATCCAGACCGGTCCCTACCGGCTGGTGCGCCATCCCATCTACACCGGCCTGATCCTGGCGCTCGGCGCGGTGGCGATCCAGATCGGCCTGCCCGTAGGCGTGCTCGGCGTCGCGCTGGTCTCCCTCGGTTTCTGGCTGAAGGCGCGGCTCGAGGAGCGCTTCCTCGTCGCCGCAGTGGGTGAGGCGGCCTATGCCGACTTCCGCCGCCACACCCCGATGCTGGTGCCGTTCTGGCCGACGCGCGGTTGAGGCCGGGCCTCACCGGGTCCTGAACTGCGCGATCGCCTTCACCCCCGGATCGCTGGCGAAGCTGGCCGGGGCGATGAAGCCGCGGCCGTCCCACTTGATCTCGATCCCCACCGCCGCGAAACACCCGGCCGCGTATTCCGAGCAGATGAACGCATTTTTCGACACGAGGAACTTCGGCGTCTTGCGCCCCATGCGGCCGAAGGCGATGCGCGCCGCGATCTTCAGGATCTCGAAGCCGTCGAACCGGTCGCCGAAGCGGTCCACGGCGAAGTCGGCCAGCCGGTTCATCGCCGCGCCGCCGGCCTTGCCGCTCTTATCCGCATAGTCTTCGTGCCGCGCGAGGATGATCTTGCCCGGATAGGGCTTCTGGCCGGTGCTGGTCTGGCTAATGAAACGGTCCAGCGTCACCGCGTGCACGCCGATCGTCTGCACCGCCTCGAACACCATGATCCGGCTGACCGAACGCCAGCGATAGGCGAGGGCGACGTGGCTCCAGGGGCTCTTGGTCGACCAGCCGATCAGGCGCGAGAAGGGGTCCGTCGCCGAACAAAGCAGGATGTCGCCGTCCCGCACCCGCCCTACGATGTCGCCGAGCGGCTCCGGTTTCAGGGTCTTCAGCACACTGTCGTCGATCGCCATCGGTCCCCGCCATGGTCAGGCTTGTCAGCGCCAAACGTAGCCTTGCGGCGGATGGTTCCCGTCGCGCCGCCACGTCGAGCCCCCTGGCCGAGCGGCAGCAATCGCCCTATATGCCGCCGTTCCGGCATGGATGAGACGAGGCTGAAGCGGCTGCGATTCCGCGCCTGGCGGCGCGGTTTTCTGGAAGCGGACCTGGTTTTGGGCCCGTTCGCGGACAGCCATGCCCGGGACCTGACCGACACCGAGGTCGACGCCTTCGAGCGGCTGCTCGATCGCACCGACCACGACGTCTACGGCTGGATCGTCGAGGGCGGCGATGCGCCGACCGACGACGAGACCCAGCTCATCGCCCGCATCCGCGCCTTCCACGCGCATCCCCCGCGCCCCTGACCGCCCGTTTGGAAACCTCGATTGTCCCTCGCTGAAGATATCAAGCGCGTCGCCCAGGCGCGCGATTCTCTGGAGCTGACCGGCGTTCCCGAGGGCTTCGACGCCCTGGTGATGGCCGACCTGGCCCGCGCCCGCGGCGGCCTCAATGTGTTCGTCGCCCGCGACGGCTCGCGCGCCACCGCCTTCGAGACCGCGATGGCCTTCTTCGCCCCGGAGATGGAGCTGCTGCGGCTGCCGGCGTGGGATTGCCTGCCCTACGACCGCATGGGTCCCTCGGCCGGCGTCTCGGCCGAGCGGATGGCGACGCTGACCCGGCTGGGGCGCGGCGAATGGGGCAAGAAGCCGGCGCTGCTGGTCACCCAGGCCGCCGCCCTGCTGCAGCGGCTGCCGCCGAAGGCCGCGGTGCTGGCCGCCGGCTATTCCGCCTCGGTCGGCGCGACGGTGGAGATGGCGGCGCTGGAGCGCTATTTCGCCATCAACGGCTATCACCGCGCCTCCACCGTCTCCGAGCGCGGCGAGTTCGCGGTGCGCGGCGGGGTGATCGACGTCTTCCCGCCCGGCGCGGACGAGCCGGTGCGCCTCGACCTGTTCGGCGACACGCTGGAGACCATCCGCGCCTTCGACCGAGAGACCCAGCGCTCCACCCGCCAGCTCAAGACCGTCGATCTCTTGCCGGTCAGCGAGGCCCTGCTCGACGCCGACGCCATCGCCAGATTCCGCAAGGGCTATGTGGCCGCGTTCGGCGCGGCCGGCGACGATCCGCTCTACGCGGCGGTCAGCGACGGCGTGCGCCGCGCCGGCCTCGAGCACTGGCTGCCGCTGCTCTATCCGCAAATGGCGAATCTCTTCGACTACCTGCCGGCCGACGCCCTGATCGGGATCGATCACCTGGCCACCGCCGCCCGCGACGAGCGCCTGGCGATGATCGCCGACGCCTATGACGCCAGAGCCGCCGCCGATCGCAAGGCCCACTACCGCCCGCTGCCGCCCTCGACCCTCTACCTCACCAACGCCGAGTGGGACGCGGCGCTGAGCGCCCATCCGGTGCGCCGGCTGGAACCGTTCCGCCAGGACGAGGCCGCCGGCGTCGTCGACCTGGGCGCCAAGCTCGGGCGAAACTTCGCCGCCGAGCGGGCGCAGGACAGCGTCAACCTGTTCGAGGCCGCCGCCGACCATGCGCGCCGGCTGATCGGCGCCGGCAAGCGGGTGCTGTTCGCCTCCTGGTCCGAAGGCGCCTCGGAGCGGCTGGCCGGCATGCTGGCCGATCACGGGCTGAAGGACGTCCAGTTCTCGGCCTATTGGCAGGCGGCCAAGGCGGCCGATCCGAAGAAGCTGCAGCGGGTGGTGCTGCCGCTCGAGGCCGGCTTCGAGACCGACAATCTCGCGGTCATCTCCGAGACCGACATTCTTGGCGACCGGCTGGCGCGTCCGCGCCGCCGCCGCCGCGCCGCCAACTTCCTCGCCGAGGCCACCGCGCTCGCGCCCGGCGACATCGTCGTCCACATCGACCACGGCATCGGCCGCTATGCCGGCCTGAAGACGCTGCAGGTGCAGGAGGCGCCGCACGACTGCCTGGAGATCCACTACGCCGCCGAGTCGAAGCTCTACCTGCCGGTGGAGAACATCGACCTCCTGACCCGCTACGGCTCCGACAGCGAGGACGTGCAGCTCGACAAGCTGGGCGGCGCGGCCTGGCAGGCCCGCAAGGCCAGGGCCAAGGAGCGGCTGCGCGAGATGGCCGAGGGCCTGATCGCCATCGCCGCCGCCCGCGCGCTCAAGCACACCGAGGAGGCCCACCCGCCGCACGGTGTCTTCGACGAGTTCTGCGCCCGCTTCCCCTACGAGGAGACCGACGACCAGCTGAACGCCATCACCGACGTGCTCTCGGACATGGAGGCCGGCAAGCCGATGGACCGGCTGATCTGCGGCGACGTCGGTTTCGGCAAGACCGAGGTGGCGCTCAGGGCCGCCTTCGTGATGGCGATGAGCGGCCGCCAGGTCGCCGTGGTCTGCCCGACGACGCTGCTGGCGCGCCAGCACTATGCGACGTTCGTGGCCCGCTTCCAGGGCTGGCCGGTGCGCATCGGCCGGCTCTCGCGCCTGGTCCCCGCCGCCGAGGCCACAGCGACCCGCGAGGGCCTCGGGAAGGGCGAGATCGAGATCGTCATCGGCACCCACGCGGTGCTGTCCAAGCAGGTCGCGTTCAAGGACCTCGGCATGGTGATCGTCGACGAGGAGCAGCACTTCGGGGTCAAGCACAAGGAGGCGCTGAAGGCCCTGCGCGCCGACGTCCACGTGTTGACGCTCACCGCGACGCCGATCCCGCGCACCCTGCAGATGGCGCTCTCCGGCATCCGCGAGATGTCGATCATCGCCACGCCGCCGGTCGACCGGCTGGCGGTGCGCACCTACATCACCCCCTTCGACCCGATCTCGATCCGCGAGGCGCTGCTGCGCGAGAAATATCGCGGCGGCCAAGTCTATTTCGTCACCCCGCGCATCTCCGACCTCGGCGAGCTGACCAAGTTCCTGCGCGAGGAGGTCCCCGAGATCAGCTTCGTGGTCGGCCACGGCCAGATGCCGCCGACCCAGCTCGAGGACGTGATGGCCGCCTTCTACGAGGGCCGCTACGACGTGCTGCTCTCCACCAGCATCGTCGAATCCGGCCTCGACATCCCCTCGGCCAACACCCTGATCGTGCACCGCGCCGACATGTTCGGCCTGGCCCAGCTCTATCAGCTGCGGGGCAGGGTGGGGCGCGCAAAGCGGCGGGCCTACGCCTACCTCACCACCCCGTTCGAGCGCCCGATCACCCCGGCCGCCGAGAAGCGGCTGGAGGTGCTGCAGTCGCTGGACAGCCTGGGCGCCGGCTTCCAGCTCGCCAGCCACGACCTCGATATCCGCGGCGGCGGCAACCTCTTGGGCGAGGAGCAATCCGGCCATATCCGCGAGGTGGGGGTCGAGCTTTATCAGCAGATGCTGGAGGACGCGGTCAACGAGTTGCGCGCCAAGGGCGGCGCCGAGCCGGTCAACCTCGACCGCGGCTGGTCGCCGCAGATCAACACCGGCGCGGCCGTGCTGATCCCCGAGGCCTATGTGCCGGACCTCAATGTGCGCCTCGCCCTCTACCGCCGCCTGTCCGACGCCGAGCGCGCCGAAGACCGCGAAGCCCTGGCGGCCGAACTGATCGATCGCTTCGGCCCGCTGCCGCCGGAGGCCGATCAGCTCTTGAAAGTGGTCGCGATCAAAGGCTTGTGCCGGGAAGCTAACGTCGCCAAGATCGACGTCGGGCCCAAGGGCGCTGTCGCCAGCTTCCGCGACGACCATTTCTCCAACCCCGCCGGCCTGGTCGCCTTCATCCAGAAGAACGCCAACCTCTGGCGCCTGCGCCCCGACCAGAAGGTGGTGATCAAGGGCGAATGGGAGACCCCGGTGCAACGCCTCGGCGCCGCCGAGCGGGTGCTGAAGGATCTGGCCCGGATCGCGAAGGCGGCGTGAGGCCGGCGCTCGTCAGCGCCATCGGCGGCAGCCATTCTTTGCCGCCGGATTTCGCGCATGAGATCAGCGCGGCGCCCCACGGCCTTATTGCCTATCTATGCGGTGACGCGCGTATCGCTCGGTCGAGATGATGTTGAAACGTCTGGTACCCGTTCTGTTGGTCTTTCTGGCGGTGGGAACGTCCGCCCACGCTCAGTATGGCGGTGGACACGGCGGACATGGCGGCCAGGGCCAGCAACCCTCGGGGAGTTCGTCCGGCCCACCCGCGGCGACGCCCACCCCGCCGGTGAAACCTCCCAAGGCGATGAACCAGATCGAGATCGTCGGCGTCGTCCAGGCCATCGACCCCGACGCGAGGCGGGTCACCATCGCCTACGACGCCAACGACGAGCTGAACTGGCCGCGTGGCAGCCGGCAGTTCGGCGTCTACAAGGCCGAGGTGCTGAAGACGGTGAGCGTCGGCGAGCGGGTCCGCTTCACGCTCGACAGCGAACAGATCTCGGAAATAAGAGCCTATTGATCGGAACGGGCTGGGCCACGCCCGGCGGCGTGAGGCCCGATCAAGGATGCCCGGCGGCGGCGTGCAGGAGCGGTGTCTGACCGGCGGGCGACGTGCTGGAGACCAGGGCCGTCTTTGCGGCGTCGGACGGCGCGAAAGCCGCCGCGGTCTGGGCGAATAGGGCGGCCTTCGGATCGATCAGCGTCCCGCCGTGACCGTCGCTGAGCACCGGATAGGCGCCGGCGATGGTTCCGGCGAGGGTGAATTTATAGGTCTTGCCGCCATCGCTCAGCGTCAGGGTCGAGCCGACCACCGTGGCGCTCGCGCCGGCCACGAAGGCGATGCTCCTCAGGTCGATGTCCTCGTTCGCGCCGCTGAAATTGGAGATGACGTTGGCGAAGGTTCCGCCCGCCGCCGGGGCGTCTCCGGCATCGATCTGCAGTACGGCCGATCCGCTGGCGGGCGAGACGAAGATCACGGCGCCGGTTCCGAGCTGGCCGGATTTCCCCAGCTCGATCGTGCCGCCGCTGATCACCGCGCTGCCGGTGAAGGCCGCGCCGCCGCCGCTGAGCAGCAGATCCCCGCCGCCAAGCTCGACGATCGCGCCGCTGCCCGCGATATCTCCGGCCAGCGTGCCCGCCCCCGCGACCCGCACCTGGCCATTGTCGGTCAACCTGCCGCCCGAGAGCAGGGTGAGGTCGCCCGCCGTCCCGCCGGCGTAGATCGCTTCCGCGCCGCCGCTGGACACCGTCCCGTGGTTATCGAGGCTGCCCGAATAGACATCTTCCGCCCCGCCGCTCGACACCGCGGTCTCGACGGCGGTCCCGCCCGAGAGGAGATCCTTGCCGCCGGCGCTCACCACAGTTCCCGTGGCCGTTCCGGAGGCGAGCACATATTCGATCCCGCCGCTCAGCACCTGCGTCCCGCTCGCAACGCCGGCCGACCTGATCGCCTCCTTGCCGCCGCTCGAAACGATGTCGCCAGAGGTGCGCCCGCCCGAGAGCACATCCGCCGCGCCGCTGCTGCTCACCACTGTCCCCGTGGCCGATCCATAGTCGAGCAGGTAGGCGCCGCCCGAGACGACCGTGGCCGTGGCGCTCGCGCCGGAGTCGATCTGAACGATGCCGGCGCTGAGGGCCGTGACGCCGCTGGCGGTCCCGCCCGAGAACACTTCAAGGTCGCTGGCCGCCCCAACCGTCACCCCGCTGACCGAGCCGGCGACGAAGCTCGCGCCGCTCAGGCCTCCCGCCCCCCGCAAGGTCGCGCCCTTGGACACGGTCAGATCGGTCGCCGATGTCCCTGGCCCCAGGCTTACCGTCGCGCCGCTCAGCAGCGTGGCGCCCAAGAGTACGAAAGAGCCGCCGCTCGAGACCGTCACCCCGCCCAGCGTCGTCGCGTTCGTCACCGCGCCCAACGTCACGGTCAGATCACCCGACAGGTCCGCGCCGAAATCAAGGCTGCCGCCGCTCTGGACCCCAGTGTCGACGACGCTTGCGCCGTTCTGCACGAACAGCGTACCGCCGCTCTGGATGGCGTCGCCGGAGATCGCGCCGTCGAAGCCGACGATCTCGAAGCCGCCGCCTTCGACCACCGTGCCCGCGGCGCGCGCGCCGGAGCCGATTTGAAGAATGGATGGAGATGTGACGGCAACGACCGTCAGGTTGCTGGCGGTCCCCCCCGACACGAGTTCGAGCTCGCCCCCGCTCGTGAGCGTAAGCCCACTGACCAGGCCAAAGACCACGTTGTCTTCTGCGAGGTCTCCCGATCCCTCGAGCACCCCGCCGTGCTCCACTGTCAGGAATCCCGCGTCCGCTCCTCCGGACAGCGTCGCCGAACCGCCGCTGAGGATGGTGACGAACGCGGCTGTCCCGCCGGACAGCACGATGAGCGGATCGCCGCTCGAGATGGTCTCGCCGCCGATGGTGACGCCGGAGGAGATGGTGATGGTCATCGGTCACTCCTTTGCCTATTGGGCCTGGCAAAGTTATTCCGGTTACACAGCCGACTCAATCGAGGCGCCGCGCGCCGCTGGCCCGACGCCCAAGCCTGATGGCGCCGTCATAAACGCCCGGCGGTCGCCGAAGCCGTGGCGTGCAGGAACGGTGTCTGGCCGGCGGGCGACGTGCTGGAGACCAGGGCCGTCTTGGCGGCATCCACCGGGGCGAAGGCCGCGGCGGTCTGGGCGAAGGCGATTGCCTTAGGATCGATCAGCGTCCCGCCGTGACCGTCGCTGAGCACCGGATAGGCGCCGGCGATGGTTCCGGCGAGGGTGAACTTGTAGGTCT
>Ga0302311_10008055_pt1 | contig 10655 bp, 7 predicted proteins | sample III_Palsa_N1_3_FD_200449 | JGI IMG/M metagenome (GOLD analysis project Ga0302311, IMG submission 200449) | Peat permafrost microbial communities from Stordalen Mire near Abisko, Sweden - III_Palsa_N1_3 | ecosystem: Environmental > Terrestrial > Soil > Palsa > Peat permafrost | place: Sweden...
TGTCGGGCAGCTCGGCGTCCCCGTACCCGAGCATGCGCTTCCAGGCGGGGGAGTAGAGGACCTTGCGGGCGGAAAGGTTCAGGTCGAAGAAACCGACGGGCCCGCCCTCGGCGAAGAGCTGCAGGGCGGCGGCCTGCTCGTCGGCGGGCGTGCCCCCGGCGGCGGGTGCCTCGAGCGCGCTCTCGAGGACGACCACGTAGCCGGCCATGGCCCCGAGGGCCTTTTCCGCCCGCACCGCCATCGGGCGCGGGCTGCCCTCCTTCGGCTGGACCGACAGGATCGCGCGCTTGTCGAGGAGCGCGCCGAGGACGATGTCCCACTGCGCCGCCAGCATCTCCGGCTCCTCGCTGACGATGTCCAGCGCGAAGAGGGAAGGGAAGAATTCGCCGACCAGCTCATCGGGGCCGGCCTGCCAGAGGGCCTTCGCCTCCTGGTTCGCGCCGATCACCTTGCCGGCGCCGTCGAGGAACAGGACCGCCGCTCGGGCCGCCCTCAGCCCGGTATTGGGGATGGTAAGGATCGGCGGCTTGGACGGGTCATTCACAGCGCGCCTTCAGTCAGCCATTTTCGCACCCGATTTGCGAGAAATTCGATGAAAACCGGCGCGTCGTTCGGGCAGGAAATCTTCTCAAATTGCTCACCACCAGCATCTAGGAAGGTCTGGCGACCGACCATCGATATTTCCTCCAAAGTCTCGAGGCAATCGGCCAGAAAACTGGGGCAGATGACGAGCAATCGCTTCACCCCGGACTGGGGCAGGCGCACCAACTCGAAGTCGGTGAAGGGCTGGAGCCACGGCTCGCCGGCCAGCCGGGACTGGAACGACATCGAGTACTTGCCGGCCGGCAGCCCGGCCCGGGCCGCGAAGGCCGCGGTCGTGCGCACGCATTGGGCGCGGTAGCAGGTGGCGTGGGCCGGCGAGCAGGTGGCGCAGCAGTCGGCGACCTTGGTGCAGTGAGCGTGGGACGAGTCGGCCTTCCGCAGGTGGCGCTCGGGGATCCCGTGGTAGCTGAAGAGGAGGTGGTCGAAGGGCTGCGCGAGCGCCGGGGCCGAGACGGCGTGGAGCATCTCGATGTAGTCGGGGTCGCCGGAGAAGGGCTGCACGCAGCTCACGCGGATCCCGGGCGCCTGGGCCGCGAACTCCTCGTAGATCCGCACCACCACCGTCTCCCACGAGGCCATGGCGTAGTGGGGGTACTGGGGGAAGACCAGCACCTCCTCGACGCCCGCGGCGGACAGGGCGGCGACCGCGGCGGGGATCGACGGGTGGCCGTAGCGCATGGCCGCGGCGACGGGGATTTCCCCCCCGAGCCGCGCGGCCAGCCCGGCGCGGACGTGCTCCGAGGTGACGAGCAGGGGGGATCCCTCCGGGGTCCAGATCTTGGCATAGGCGTGGGCGGTCCGCTTCGGCCGGCGGGGCAGGATGACCGTCTCCAGCAGCAGCCAGCGCAGGGGGGCGGGCAGGTCGAGCACGCGTCCGTCGCCGAGGAATTCCCGCAGGTAGCGCCGGACGTCGGGCACCGCGGTCGAATCCGGCGAACCGAGGTTGGCGAGGAGGACGGCGCGCTTCGGCATTGGCCGATTCCACCGCCCCGGCCAAGCCGGCGTCAAGCCGCGCCTCGACAGAATCGGATCAGCCGGATCAGGCTGTGGAAGTTCTCGGGCGCGATCCGGTCGGTGACGACGGTGCGCGGGAAGTTGTGCTCCACGTCGAGGTGGACGCCGTCCTGCGAGCCCGGGCGGACGAAGTCCTCGACGAAGTCCATGCCGCCGCGCGAGCGCATCCAGCGGTAGTAGGGGTCGGGGTCGTCGGACTCGATCAGGACGTCGTCGCGCAGGAAGACGTGGCAGTAGAGGGTGAGGTCGCGGAAAGACGAGAACCAGGTCGGGGGATTCACCAGCTGGTCTCGGATGATGAGGGTCATCAGGTTCCCCGGAAGGATGGCTCCGGTTTAGCAGGTTCCGTTCCCAACGGCAGATTTTTCTTTCCCGCGGTGGACAGCGCCGCCGCCGCCGCGTACGGTTGACGCTCCACATGAGCTCCTTCGGCAAACCCGTCCTCCTGGTCATCCGCGACGGCTGGGGCGACAACCCCCATCCCGAGCAGGAGAAGTTCAACGCGACCCACCTGGCGAAGAAGCCCTGCGACGACCGGCTGCATGCCGAGTCCCCGGTGGCGCTGGTCCGGGCGAGCGGCCTCGACGTCGGCCTGCCCGACGGGGTCATGGGCAACAGCGAGGTCGGCCACGAGAACATCGGCGCCGGCCGGGTCGTGAACCAAGAGCTCGTGCGGATCAACAAGCTCTTCACCGACCGCCTCCTGGCGTCCAACCCCGTCTGGAAGGGCGTTGTCGAGCGGGTGAAGGGCAGGGGCGGCCGGCTGCACCTGATGGGCATCGTCTCCGACGCCGGCGTCCATGGGATGCTGGAGCACCTCTACGGCCTCCTGGCCCAGGCCAAGGCCGACGGCGTCGCCCCGGACCGGGTCTTCATCCACGCGTTCACCGACGGGCGCGACACCCCGCCGCACAGCGGCCTCGGCTACGTGCAGCAGGTGGACGCCAAGTGCCGGGAGCTCGGCATCGGCCGGATTGCGACCGTCTGCGGGCGGTTCTGGGCCCTGGACCGGGACCACCGCTGGGACCGGGTCCGGCAGGCCTACGACCTGCTCACCGGCCGGCAGGTCGCGGCCACCGCCCCTGACGCGGCGGCCGCGGTCCAGGCCTACTATGACCACCCGCTGGGCCCCAGCCAGGGCGGCGACGAGTTCGTGACCCCGACGGCGGTGACCGGCCCGGACGGGAAGCCGCTGGCCGCGATCGGCGACGGCGACGCCGTCGTCTTCTACAACTACCGCGGCGACCGCCCGCGGGAGATCACCAAGGCCTTCACGGTCGACGGTTTCAAGGACTTCGACCGCGGTCCCAAGCTCGACCTCTTCTACGCCACCATGACCGAGTACGAGGCGGGCCTGCCCGTGCAGGTGATCCTGCCGAAGCCGGAGAAGCTGAAGAACATCCTCGGGCAGGTGGTGGCCGACGCGGGCCTCAAGCAGTTCCGGTGCGCCGAGACCGAGAAGAACCCGCACGTCACCTTTTTCTTCAACAACTACCGCGCGGACCCCTTCCCGGGCGAGGACCGCGGGTGCCCGGCCAGCCCGAAGGTCGCGACCTACGACCAGCAGCCGGAAATGTCGGCGACGGAGGTGACGAAGGTCGCCAAGGCGGCGATCCTCTCGGGGAAGTACGCCCTCGTGGTCGTCAACTACGCGAATCCGGACATGGTCGGCCACACCGGCTCCCTGCCCGCCGCGATCAAGGCGGTGGAGGCGACCGACGCCGGGGTCGGCGAACTCCTCGAGGCGCTGGCCTCGGTCGGCGGCCGGGCGCTGATCGGCGCCGACCACGGCAACTGCGAGCAGATGTGGGACCCGGTGCACAACGCGCCCCACACCTCGCATACCCTCAACCTGGTCGAGTTCTTCGTGGTCGGCGACGGCTACGCTGCCGGCCGAACGAAGATGCGCGCCGGCGGCCGCCTGGCCGACGTGGCGCCGACGGTCCTCGACCTCATGGGCCTGCCCCAGCCGACCGAGATGACGGGCCAATCCCTGGTGCTGCCCTGACGCCGGCCCCGCGCCTAAGAATCGGGTTGCCCCGGCCCTCCGCAGCCGGCTACCTCTCTCCTTCGCCCGCGACGAAGACCCCACCATGCCACGCTCCCACCACTGCGCCCAGCTGACCCCCGCGGACCTCCAGAAGTCCGTCGCCCTCTCCGGATGGGTCGACTCCGTCCGCGACCACGGCGGGATCATCTTCATCGACCTGCGCGACCGCAAGGGCGTGACCCAGGTCAAGTTCGACCCGCAGGGCAACCCGGAACTGAGCGCCCGGGCCGCGCACCTGAAGCCCGAGTCGGTGGTGAGCGTCGCCGGCACGGTCGTGGCCCGCCCCGCAGGCACCGTGAACGCCGCGCTGCCGACCGGCGCCATCGAGATCGACGCCGCGAGCCTCGAGGTCCTGAACGTGGCCGAGACCCCGCCGTTCCCGCTCGACGACGCCGGCGGCGACAAGGTGAACGAGGACCTGCGGCTCACCTACCGTTACCTCGACCTGCGCCGCCCGAAGATGCGGCGGAACCTGGCGATCCGCTACCGGGCGACCAAGTCGATTCGGGACTACTTCGACGCCCAGGACTTCATCGAGGTCGAGACCCCGGCGCTCTTCAAGAGCACGCCGGAGGGCGCGCGGGAGTACCTCGTGCCGTCGCGCATCCACGCCGGCCAGTTCTACGCCCTTTCCCAGTCGCCCCAGCAGTTCAAGCAGATCCTGATGGTGGCCGGGGTGGAGCGGTATTTCCAGATCGCCCGCTGCTTCCGGGACGAGGACCTGCGGGCCGACCGGCAGATGGAGTTCACCCAGGTGGACGTCGAGGCCTCCTTCGTCGACCGCGAGGACATCTACACCCTCTTCGAGGGCATGCTGAAGCAGGTTTGGAAGCAGGTGCTCGGCATCGACATCCCGACGCCGTTCCCGCGGATGCAGTACGTCGACGCCATGAACCGCTACGGGGTCGACAAGCCCGACGTGCGCTTCGGCTTCGAACTGCAGGACTTCTCCGAGACCTTCCGCAGCTCGGCCTTCAAGGTCTTCGCCGGCACCGTGGCCTCGGGCGGCGCGGTCAAGGCGATGAACGCCCAGGGCCTCGCCGACCTGACGCAGGGCGAGATCAAGGCGCTGGAGGAGATCGCGAAGAGCCTCGGCGCCAAGGGCCTCGCCTTCATCAAGGCCGAGGGCGGCGAGTGGAAGTCGCCGATCGTCAAGTTCCTCTCGGACACCGAGAAGGCGGCGCTCCAGTCCGCGCTCGCGGTCGCCGACGGCGACATGGTCTTCTTCGCCGCCGCCCCGTGGGAGAAGGCCTGCGCCATCCTCGGCCGGATCCGTCTCGAGGTCGCACTGCTGCTGCAGAAGCGCGGCAAGCTCGCGATCCGCGCCGACGACTGGAAATTCCTCTGGGTGATCAATTTTCCGCTCATGACCTACGACGAGGACCGCAAGGCCTACGTCGCCACCCACCATCCCTTCACCGCGCCGGTCCCCGAGGACGCGGCGCTCCTCGACGCCAACCCGCGGGCGGTCCGCGGCCAGCACTACGACGTCGTCCTGAACGGCATGGAGCTGGGCGGGGGCTCGATCCGGATCCACCAGCCCGCCCTGCAGAAGAAGATCTTCGAGGATGTCCTCAAGATCCCGGCGGACGTGGTCGAGAACCGCTTCGGCTACATGCTGAAGGCCTTCACCTACGGCGCGCCCCCCCACGGCGGCATCGCCTTCGGCCTCGACCGGATCGCGGCGCTCCTTTGCGGCACGACCAGCATCCGGGACGTGATCGCCTTCCCGAAGACCCAGAAGGGCCAGGACCTCATGGCGGGAAGCCCGACGCCGGTCACCCCGGCCCAGCTGAAGGAGCTCCACCTGGCGGTGGTGGCGCCCGAGCAGCCCTTGGCATAACCTCTGCTAGCAGAATAGGGCATGTCCTTCCTGCCGCCCGTCGTGACTCCCCTCGGGACCCTGGGTAGCCGGTGCTTGCGCGTTTCCGGGCCGGCCGCCACCCTCGGGGTGTCTGGCCGCTGACCCCCGGCCGCCCGGGCCACTCATTTACCCCCCGAAATGAAACTCATCATCGCCATCATCAAACCATTCAAGCTGGAAGAGGTTAAGGAGGCGCTGGCGGAGGCGGGCATCGAGGGCATGACCGTGACGGAGGTGAAGGGTTTTGGCCGCCAGAAGGGCCACACCGAGATCTACCGGGGCAGCGAGTACACGGTCGACTTCCTGCCCAAGGTTAAGATCGAGATCGCGGTTTCCGACGACATGGCCGGCAAGGCCGTCGACGCGATCGTGAAGTCGGCGAAGACCGGCAAGATCGGCGACGGAAAGGTGTTCCTGATCCCGCTGGAGGAAGTGATCCGGATCCGGACGGACGAGCGCGGCGAGGCCGCGGTCTAGCCGCGGCCCACCCCGGGGCGGGGGCGCCGGGAAACGGGCATTTTGCGGGCCGCCCCGTGGCGTTGTGCAGGGCGGCGGCAGCCCGGAGCGACCGAAAGCCCGATGGCCCGGCAGATTTCGGCCGGCCCGCGCCGCCTCAGGCCGCGGGCTTCGTCTTCTCGGGCAGCGAGCGGAGGCGGACCTCCTCCACCACGCGGGGCAGGAACTGGTCCACCGGAATGACGCCTTCGTCGCCCTTTGCGCGGCTTCGGACGCTGACGGAGCGGGCCTCGGCCTCCTTGGCGCCGAGGACCAGCGTGTACGGGACCTTGTCGATCTCGCCGCGCCGGATCTTCGCGCCCAGCTTGTCGTTGTGCTCGTCGATCGTGGCCCGGAGGCCGGCGGCCCGGAACTGGCCGAGGATCTCGCGCGCGTAGTCGAGGGTCTTCTCGCTGATCGGCACCAGGCGGATCTGCTCGGGGGCCAGCCAGACCGGGAAGTCGCCCGCGAAGTGCTCGATGAGGACGCCGCAGAAGCGCTCCATCGACCCGAAAGGGGCGCGGTGGATCATGACCGGCCGGTGCGGCTGGTTGTCGGCGCCGCTGTAGGAGAGGTCAAAGCGGATCGGCAGGTTGTAGTCCACCTGCACGGTGCCGAGCTGCCATTCGCGCCCGATCACGTCGCGGACCACGAAGTCGATCTTGGGGCCGTAGAAGGCCGCCTCGCCCGGTTCCTCGGTGAAGGGGACGCCGAGCGTGCGGGCGGCCTCGCGGCAGGCGGCCTCGGCCTTGTCCCAGTTCTCCTTGGCGCCGGTGTACTTGTTGGAGTCGGGGTCGCGCAGGCCGACCCGCACCCGGTAATCGCTCATCCCGAGGGTGGTGAGGACGATCTTCACGAGCGAGAGGCAGCCGAGGAGCTCGCCGGCCACCTGCTCCTCGGTGCAGAAGAGATGGGCGTCGTCCTGGGTGAAGCCGCGGACGCGGGTCATGCCGTTAAGCTCGCCCGACTGCTCCCAGCGGTAGACGGTCCCGAACTCGGCCAGCCGCACCGGCAGGTCCCGGTAGGAGTGGGGCTGCGAGGCGTAGATCTTGATGTGATGGGGGCAGTTCATCGGCTTCAGCATGAAGCCGTCGACCAGCTGGTCGTCCGGCAGCACCCGGTCGGGGCCGATGGTCGGCATCCCGGTGCGGGCGTTCACCTGCGCCGCCAGGCGGCCGGAGACCGCGTCGAGGCGGCTCACCATCTCGGCGCAGGAGCAGCCTTCGTGGAGGAGCTTGGCCAGCGACTCGTTCTCCACCACGGGCGTGAACTGCGAGTCCTTGTAGTAGGGGAAGTGGCCGGAGATCTTGTAGAGTTCCAGCTTGCCGATGTGCGGGGTGAAGACCTGCGAGTAGCCCTGCTTGCGCAGTTCGCCGCTGATGAAGTCCTGGAGTTCCTGGCGGATCACCGCGCCGTGGGGCGTCCAGAGGATCAGCCCCTGGCCCACGTCCTCGTCGATGACGAAGAGCTTGAGGTCGCGCCCGAGCTTGCGGTGGTCGCGGTGCTTGGCCTGCTCCAGCTGCTCCAGGTAGGCCGCCAGCTCGTCCCTGGTCGGGAAGGCGGTGCCGTAGATCCGCTGCAGCTGCTTGTTCTTCTCGTCGCCGCGGTGGTAGGCGCCGGCGATCGACAGCAGCTTGAAGGCCTTCAGCTTGGAGCTGTAGCGCACGTGGGTGCCCGCGCACAGGTCCATGAACTCGCCGTTCTGGTAGAAGGAAATCTTCTCGCCCTCGGGGATGTCGCCGAGGCGGCCGAGCTTGTAGCGCTCCTGGCCGCGGCTGCGGATGATCTGCTCGGCCTCCTCGCGCGAGACCTCCTTCCGCAGGAACGGCTGGTTCTCCTCGGCCACCTTCTTCATCTCGGCCTCGAGCCTCACCAGGTCGTCCGCGGTCAGCTTGTGGTCCAGGTCGACGTCGTAGTAGAACCCGGTGTCGGTCGGCGGCCCGATGTCCAGCTTCGCGTCCGGAAAGAGGCGAAGCAGGGCGGTCGCGAGCACGTGCGAGGCCGAGTGGCGGAGTTCTTCAAGGGGAGTCATCACGGGAGAGTCGAAGATAGGGCCGGCGGAGCCAATGCCAAGTCAGCCTTTCTTGGCGGGCTCGAGGCTGTAGCCATCCTTGCGGTCGAGCATCGTCCAGCCTGCCGCCGCCAGGTCCCTGCGGAGGGCGTCAGCGGCGGGAAAGTCCTTGGCCTGCTTGGCCGCCCAGCGCTGTTGGGCGAGACTCTCGATGTCGGCCGGCGCGGCCGCGGCGGCGGCCGGGGCCGCCAGCTGCAGGCCGAGGGCGAAGACCACCCGCGCGAAGGCGGCGTGGTCGCCGGCGGTGGCCGTGGCCGGATCGAGAGCGTTGACGATGGTGAAGAGAGCACCGAGTGCGCCCGGGGTGTTGAGGTCGTCCGCTAGGGCAGCAAACACCGGCTCGAACCGGTTCGACGGGGAAGCCGGGGGTAGGCTGGCCCTGCTCGCCAGCGCCGCCTCGAACTTCCGCAGCGCCTTCAGCGCGCTGTCGGCCGCGTGGAGCGAATCGAGCATGAAGTTGAGCTGCTTGCGCGGGTGCCCGGAGAGCAGCGCGTAGCGCACCGCCGCCGGCGAATGGCCCTTCGCGACCAGGTCCCCGAGGGTGTAGTAGTTACCCTTGCTCTTGCTCATGGTCGTCCCCTCGACCAGCAGGTGCTCGCTGTGGTACCAGTGGCGTGCAAAGGTCGTGCCGTTGCAGCACTGGCTCTGGGCGATCTCGTTCTCGTGGTGGGGGAAGAGGAGGTCGACGCCGCCGGTGTGCAAATCGATGGTCTCGCCGAGGTGCTTCTTGATCATGGCGCTGCACTCGATGTGCCAGCCCGGCCGGCCGGCGGAGGCCCCCGGCGGGCCCGGCCACTGGACGTCCGCGTCCTCCTCGGGCTTGTAGGCCTTCCACAGCGCGAAGTCGCCGACCTCGTCCTTGTGGTCGGCGTCGAAGACACTGTTCGTCACCTTGAGCTCGCGCTCGCGGATCCGCGAGAGGGCGCCGTAGGCCGGGTAGGAGCTGATCTTGAAGTAGACCGAGCCGTCGGCGGCGCGGTAGGCGTTGCCCTTCGCCATCAGCACGTCGATCATGCTCACCTGCTCGGGGATGTGGCCGGTGGCGGTGGGCTCGACGTGCGGCGGCAGGCAGTTGAGCGCGGCGCAGTCGGCGTGGAAGAGCTGGGTCCATTTCGCGGTGATTTCCCCGAGCGGGCGCTGCTCCGCCTTGGCCTGGCCGATCGTCCGGTCATCCACATCGGTCAGGTTGCGGACATGCTTCACCTTGCCCGGGAACTCGAGCTCGAGCAGCCGCCGCAGGACGTCGTTCACCACGAACGTCCGGAAGTTGCCGATGTGGGCGGGCGCGTAGACGGTCGGGCCGCAGTTGTAGAAGCGGAAGACCCCGTCCGGCTGCGCCGGGCGGAGTTCGCGGAGCTCGCGGCTGAGCGAGTCGTGGAGCTTGAGGACCATGAAGAAAGGAGGTGGGGAGGGGAGAGGCTGGCGGATTTGCCACCGGAGCCCAACGCCCAATTTGGGCGGTGGCGCCGCCCTAAAATCTTGTGGCGAGTGCTGCCGCAGCGTGCTTGAGTGGGGGAGCCAACCGACACATGCCCAACTCCTTCAAGCTCAATCTGCTTCAGCGCCCCCGCCGGCTGCGCCGGACGGCCGGCCTGCGGGCGCTGGTGGCGGAGGCCTGGCTCCGCCCGGAAGACCTGATCGCCCCCCTTTTCGTGGTCGACGGCAAGGGCCGGCCCGAGCCGGTGGCCTCGATGCCCGGGGTCTTCCGCCTCAGTATCGCGGACCTGGTCAGGGAATGCCGGCAGCTGCGGAAGCTGGGCGTCCTGGCGGTGGCGCTCTTTCCGCGCCTCGACCCCCGCCTGAAGGACGGGGAGGGCGGCGCCGCGCTCCGCGAGGATGCGCTCATCCTGCGGGCGGTGCAGGCGGTGAAGCGGGTGGTCCCCGACCTGACCGTCATGACCGACATCGCGCTCGACCCCTACACCACCCACGGGCACGACGGCGTCCTGACCGCGGACGGGAAGGACGTCGCGAATGACCGCACGGTCGCGATCCTCGCGCGCATGGCCGTGCTGCACGCGGCCGCGGGCGTCGACCTGGTCGCCCCCAGCGACATGATGGACGGGCGGGTCGGCGCCATCCGTGGCGCCCTCGACTCCGCCGGTCACGAGGGCACCGCGATCATGGCCTACACCGCGAAGTACGCCTCGGCCTACTACGGCCCCTTCCGCGACGCGGTCGGCACCCAGAAGTCCGCCGGACCGCTCGACAAGCGCACCTACCAGATGAATCCCGCCAACCGGCGCGAGGCCCTGCTCGAGCTCCAGCTCGATGTCGCCGAGGGGGCGGACATCGTGATGGTGAAGCCGGCGGGCCTCTACCTCGACGTGATCGCCGCGCTGCGCCGCCAGACGACCCGGCCGGTCGCGGCCTACCAGGTCTCCGGCGAGTACGCGCAGATCCACGCCGCCGCCGAGCGCGGCTGGCTCGACCTCGCCGCCTGCCGGCGCGAGTCGCTCCTCGCGATCAAGCGCGCCGGCGCCGACCTGATCCTGACGTATTTCGCCCGGGCGATGGCCGAGGAGATCCGGGCCGGCCGTCGCGAGAGGCGAAGCTGG
>Ga0302311_10008059_pt1 | contig 10653 bp, 8 predicted proteins | sample III_Palsa_N1_3_FD_200449 | JGI IMG/M metagenome (GOLD analysis project Ga0302311, IMG submission 200449) | Peat permafrost microbial communities from Stordalen Mire near Abisko, Sweden - III_Palsa_N1_3 | ecosystem: Environmental > Terrestrial > Soil > Palsa > Peat permafrost | place: Sweden...
CGAGCAGTACCAGCAGGACCAGTACCGGCCCGACCCGTACCAGCCCAGGCCCTACCAGCCGGAGCCGGAGCCGGAGCGTCCGGCGCCGAGGCCGGCCCCGCGCTCCGCGCCCCCGCGCGAGGAGCCGCGCGAGCCGGAGCCCGAGCCGCGCCCCAGGCGCGAGCCGCGTACCCCGCGCCGCAGACGGATGCGGATCCCGGGCGGCGGCTGCCTGCGCAGCCTGCTGGTCCTCGCCGTGATCATCGCGGTGATCTGGTACTTCACCCCGGTGCAGCACTGGATCCACAACGTCGAGGGCTGGTGGCACCAGGTCGTGCACTGGTGGGACAACATCACCGGGACCGCCGACAAGATCAAGAACGACATGCCCAAACTGCCCAGCTCGCCCTCGATCCCGACCGTCGGCAACTGACCCGGGCCGCCACCGGGATTGACGCTTTGTCGACTTCAAAGGGTCAGTAAGGCCACCTGGTTCACCCAAGCGGCTCTACTCCGCGTACTTTGGTCTCCGCGTACTTTGGCCGCGGACAGTCGGCCAGACCCCTCATCCGCGCACGGAGCAGTCTTGGCACGCAAGATCGGTAGCCGCTACACCGCGCACCAGGTGATCGGCCGTGGCTCGGCGGGCACCGTCTGGCTGGGCGAGGGCCCGGAGGGGCCGGTGGCCATCAAGCTGCTGCGCGAGGACCTGGCCTCCGACCAGGTCCTGGTCGGCCGCTTCGTCCAGGAGCGCACCGCGCTGACCAGCCTGGACCACCCACGGGTGGTCGGCGTCCACGACCTGGTGGTGGACGGGGACGACCTGGCCCTGGTGATGGAGCTGGTCCACGGCGCCGACCTGCGCTCGCGGCTGGACCGCGAGGGCCCGCTGGCGCCGCAGGCGGCCGTCTCCATCGCCGCCGACGTCGCCGAGGGCCTGGCCGCCGCACACGCCGCCGGAATCGTCCACCGGGACGTCAAACCGGAGAACATCCTGCTCGACCAGGCGTCCTCGCCCGGTCCCGGCGGTGCGCCGCGGGCCAAGCTCTCCGACTTCGGCATCGCCCGGCTGGTGGACGCCCCCCGGCGGACCCGGGCCACCCGGATCATCGGCACCCCCGACTACCTCGCCCCGGAGGTGATCGAGGGCCTGGAGCCGCGCGCGGCGGTCGACATCTATGCCCTGGCCACCGTCCTGTACGAGCTGCTGGCCGGGTTCACCCCGTTCGGCGGCGGCCACACCGGAGCGGTGCTGCGGCGGCATGTGACCGAGGCGGTCGCGCCGCTGCCGGGGCTGCCCGAGGACCTGTGGAAGGTCATCGCGCAGTGCCTGGCCAAGGCGCCCGCCTCCCGGCTGCGGGCCGCCGAGCTGGCCACCCGGCTGCGTGAGCAGCTGCCCTCCCTGGCCGGGCTGCCCAGCCTGGACGTGGCGCACCCGGCGGTGCCGCCCGCCGCCCTCGACTACCAGCCCGAGGACGACGACGAGTTCGAGCAGCGGGCGGTGCCGCGCAGGCGGGGCCCCGCCGTTCCGCTGGTGCCGGGCGCCCAGCCGGACTCCAGCCGGGACACGCACACCAGCCTGCGCCGCCCCAGCGCCGAGGAGCTGGCCTCGTTCGCGGCGGCCTCCCGCGCCGAGCACGACGGCGCCGGGGCGCGCGGCGGCCGGTCCGGCCGGGAGCGGACCGACGGCCCCGGTCGCAGCGCCCACCGGCACGCGGGTGCCGGCCGTGGCGGCACCGGCCGGGTCGTGCGCAGGCGGCGGCTGCTGGTCGCGGCGGTGCTGGCGGTCCTGGTCGGCGCCGGGGCCACGGGGGCCTACGAGGCGACGGCGGGCAACGGCGGCGGCCACCCGGGCAGCAGCACCAGCACCCCGCCGCAGCCGAGCCCGTCGGACTGATCGGGCTGATCCCGGCCGATCCCCGGCTGATCCCGGTCCTGGGACGTCCCGGCCGGGCCGCTGGGACGGCTCCGGGCCCGTGGGGCGTCCCAGGACCGGGGGCTGGGACGGGGCTGGGACGTGACCGGCCAGGGCCCCGGCGGAGCCTCCGGCGGGGCGGTCGCGGCTTCGGCGCGGAAAGGCGGCGGAGGTCGCCGGTCGGAACCATTAGGCTGGTGGCGTGGCAGCCATCGATCCTTCCGAAGAAATCAAGTCCCTCGAAACGACCATGTCGTCGATCGAGGCCGTGGTCGACCTCGACAAGATCCGGGCCGACATCGCGGTCTTCGAGGAGCAGGCCGCCGCCCCGAACCTGTGGGACGACGTCGATCTCGCCCAGCAGGTCACCAGCAAGCTCTCCTACCTCCAGGGCGAGCTGCGCAAGGTCTCCACCCTGCGCGGCCGGATCGAGGACCTCTCGGTCATGTTCGAGCTGGCCGAGGACGAGGCCGACGCGGACGCCCGGGCCGAGGCCGAGGCGGAGCTGGCCGACGTGCAGAAGGCCGTGGACGAGATGGAGGTCCGCACCCTGCTCTCGGGCGAGTACGACAGCCGCGAGGCGGTCGTCAACATCCGGGCCGAGGCCGGTGGCGTGGACGCCGCCGACTTCGCCGAGCGGCTGATGCGGATGTACCTGCGCTGGGCCGAGCGCCACGGCTACCCGACCGAGGTCTACGACACCTCGTACGCGGAGGAGGCCGGTATCAAGTCGGCGACCTTCGCGGTCAAGGCGCCCTACGCCTACGGCACGCTGTCGGTCGAGCAGGGCACCCACCGGCTGGTCCGGATCTCGCCGTTCGACAACCAGGGCCGCCGCCAGACGTCCTTCGCGGGCGTCGAGGTGCTGCCGGTGGTCGAGAAGAGCGACCACGTCGACATCGACGAGTCCGAGCTGCGGATCGACGTCTACCGCTCCTCCGGCCCCGGCGGACAGGGCGTCAACACCACCGACTCGGCGGTGCGGATCACCCACCTGCCGACCAACATCGTGGTCTCCTGCCAGAACGAGCGCTCGCAGATCCAGAACAAGGCCAGCGCCATGAACGTCCTCCAGGCGAAGCTGCTGGCGCGCCGCCGCGAGGAGGAGAAGGCGGAGATGGACGCCCTCAAGGACGGCGGCAGCTCCTGGGGCAACCAGATGCGGTCCTATGTGCTGCACCCGTACCAGCAGGTCAAGGACCTGCGTACGCAGTACGAGGTGGGCAACCCGCACGCGGTGCTCGACGGCGAGCTGGACGGCTTCATCGAGGCGGGCATCCGCTGGCGCAAGCAGAGTGAGAAGAACGACAACAACGCGTAAGCGCTGGTCGGCGCGCGAACCCTGGTCCGGGGCGGCCTGAATATTTCGGAACGGTCACGGCGATCTGCCCGCAAAAGCGGACAGATCGCCGTTTGACGTTGCGGGTCGCCGTTGACCATGCTGACCGCGCAGTGCCCGCGTCTGCGGGCACCCGTGCGGAGAGGGGCCGTTGTGCGAAGCGGACACCGGAGGAGAGCCGGGGGCATACGCTCCCGGGCGGCGCGTGTGGCCGGAGCGGCGCTGGTACTGGCCGGGGCCGGCCTGACCGTGACCGGGGTGGCCGAGGCGGTCTCCGTGCCCGGGGTCTCGCCCAACCAGACCGTCGTGGACGGACCGCAGAGCGCGGACAGCACCGCGACCGCCACCACCGGGACGCCCACCGGCGACCCCACCGACACCGGGAGCCCCAGCGACCCGGCCACCACCCCCAGCGACCCGGGCACCGGCACCGCCACCAGCGGCTCGGGTACACCGTCGGCGTCCACGCCGGCCGGCACCGCGTCGACGCCCAGCGGGGCCACCTCCTCGGCGCCCGCGCCCGGCGGCAGTGCCTCCGCGCCCGGGACGCCGTCGACCACGACCGCCCCGACGGCCCCCGGAGGGGCCCAGACAGCCGTCGCCGCCCAGCCGCAGCCCCGGCAGAGCCTGGCCGAGACCGGGACCGACCAGAGCGTGCCCTGGCTGCTGTCCGGCAGCGCGACCCTGATCGCGGGCGGCCTGCTGTTCCGCTTCGGCCCGCGCCGGACGCCGCGCCGCAGTCACTGACCGGAAATACGCCGGGAAAGCAGAAGACGCACGAAGACGGGCGGGCGGACCACTGGGTCCGCCCGCCCGCCTCCGTGCGTCAGGAGCTCATGCCTCAGCGGCTCAGGCGAAGGCGTGCCGGGCTATCAGCGCGCACGCGACCAGGGCGGTGAGCAGCGCGATCAGCGCCGCTGGGGAGATCGCACCGAACAGCTTCTGCTGTTCCTGCATCTGCCGCCGACTCGCACGGCAGGTGGGGCAGCGCCCCTCGCTCACCGGTCCCGCACAGTTGGCGCACACCAGACGGTCGAACGTCACAATGATCTCCTCCTCGACCTGCCCAACGAGACACCTTGCCGGGTGGGTTCCCTCCACTGTGCCACGTCGAACACGATTCGGTCGGGTTCCGGTTCCGTGAGCAGTCGCACTGCGTCACCGGGCCTGTGAATCGATGGCCTTAAGCCATTTCTTTAGTGTGAATTGTTGCTGTATGTCCGTTAGCTCCCGCATGATTCCCGGTCCGAAACTGCGATCCTGCGTCGGCTTCGCGTAAGGTCGGCGAACCGGGGGTGCTGTGCGGCGTGCTGCGGTACGGCTCCGCCGACTGCCCTGTCCCTGCCCGCGCAGAGGGATGTGAAGGTTCCGGTCTTCCGGTTTTCCGCTCACCGCCCTCCACCTAGACTGGCCGACCGTGATGCAGCCGTGATCCGATTCGACAACGTCTCCAAGACCTATCCCAAGCAGAACCGTCCGGCGCTGGACAACGTCTCGCTCGAAATCGAGAAGGGCGAGTTCGTCTTCCTGGTCGGCTCCTCAGGTTCCGGCAAGTCGACGTTCCTGCGGCTGATCCTGCGCGAGGAGCGGCCCAGCACGGGCGACGTGCACGTGCTCGGCAAGGACCTGGCCAAGCTGTCCAACTGGAAGGTCCCGCAGATGCGGCGCCAGCTGGGCACGGTGTTCCAGGACTTCCGGCTGCTGCCGAACAAGACCGTCGGCCAGAACGTCGCGTTCGCGCTGGAGGTCATCGGCAAGCCCCGTTCCGTCATCGGCAAGGTCGTCCCCGAGGTGCTGGAACTGGTCGGCCTGGCCGGCAAGCAGGACCGGATGCCCGGCGAGCTGTCCGGTGGTGAGCAGCAGCGCGTGGCCATCGCCCGTGCCTTCGTGAACCGCCCGATGCTGCTGATCGCGGACGAGCCGACCGGAAACCTCGACCCGCAGAACTCCGTCGGCATCATGAAGCTGCTGGACCGGATCAACCGGACCGGCACCACGGTGCTGATGGCCACCCACGACCAGGCGATCGTCGACCAGATGCGCAAGCGCGTCATCGAGCTCGACCAGGGCCACCTGGTCCGCGACCAGTCCCGTGGCGTGTACGGCTACCAGCACTGACCTGCGGCCTGCCGCCACTCGGCGTCCGCACCAGGCCGGCGCCCCGACCAGCTAGGAAGTCATGCGAGTACAGTTCGTCATGTCGGAGATCGGTGTAGGTCTCCGACGAAATCTGACGATGACCATCGCGGTCATCGTGAGCGTGGCGCTCTCGCTGGCGCTGGCCGGAGCGGCAATCCTGCTGAACACGCAGGTCGGCACCATGCGCGGTTACTGGAACAGCAGGGTCGAGGTCTCGGTCTTCTTCTGCAACAAGACCGACGCCGCCAATGTGAAGGTCTACCCCGGCTGCACCTCCGGCCCGGCGACCACCGCCCAGATCGCCGCCGTCCGGCAGCAGCTGCAGTCGAGCGGGCTGGTCGAGCAGATCTACACCGAGGACCAGGCCCAGGCGTACGCCAACTTCAAGCAGGAGTCGCCGAACAACCCGATCCTGGTGAACCTCACCCCGGATCAGCTGGAGTACTCGCTGCGGGTCAAGCTCAAGGACCCGCAGAAGTACGACTCGATCACCAGCATGGTGGCCGGCCAGCCCGGGGTCAGCCTGGTGCAGGACCAGAGCGAGGTGCTGAAGCCGCTGTTCAACCTGCTGAACGGGGCGCAGGTGGTGGCCTGGACGATCATGGCGATCATGCTCGGCGTGACCATGCTGCTGGTGGTCAACACGGTGCGGGTGTCGGCGTTCAGCCGCAAGCGCGAGACCGGGATCATGCGGCTGGTCGGCGCCTCCAACTTCTATGTGCAGATGCCGTTCATCGCCGAGGCGGCGTTCGCGGCGGTGGTCGGCGCGGTGCTGGCCTCGGGGATGCTGGCGATCGGCAAGTACCTGCTGGTGGACCAGTTCCTGAGCAAGCAGATCTCGCTGATCAACTTCATCGGCTGGGGCCCGGTGTTCAAGGTGATGCCGCTGATCCTGGTGATCGGTGTGGGCATGTCCTCGATCGCGGCCTTCCTGACCCTGCGCAAGTACCTGCGGGTCTGACCCCGTACCGCTCCTCGACGCCCCGGGTACCGCACGGTACCCGGGGCGCCGCATTAACCTCCGTGCCGACCGGACCGCCCAGGTGCGACAATGGCCCGCATCATGGCGAAGGTAAAAGAACCCGGACGCAAGCTCGTCGCGCAGAACAAGAAGGCGCGGCACGACTACAACATCCTGGACGAGATCGAGTGCGGCCTGGTGCTGACCGGCACCGAGGTCAAGTCGCTGCGCGCGGGCCGGGCCTCTCTGGTCGACGGTTTCGCGGAGATCACCAACGGCGAGGCCTGGCTGCACAACGTCCACATCATGGAGTACGCGCAGGGTACGTGGACCAACCACGCCGCCCGGCGCAAGCGCAAACTGCTGATGCACAAGGAGGAGATCCGCAAACTGGACTCCAAGCTGCGCGAGTCGGGCTTCACGCTCGTCCCGCTGTCGCTGTACTTCAAGGACGGCCGGGCCAAGCTGATGCTGGCGCTGGCCCAGGGCAAGAAGCTGCACGACAAGCGGCAGACCCTGCGTGAGCAGCAGGACCGCCGCGAGACCGATCGCGCCCTGGCGGCGGTGCGCCGTCGCGCGGGCGGCAAATGAACTGGACCCCCGCCTCCGCGGGGCCGTAGGATGAAGATGCGCCGCAGGACCCCCCAGGTCCAGGCGGGGCGGCGGGGTCAGCAAGACCCGCTTTGAAAAATGAATAGCACCCCATGGGGGTGATCGGTTTCGACTGGGGATGTCGATCCAGGGGAAGCGAGCCGAGGAAGCGGCAATGATCTCGTAAACCATATGTCGCAAAACTATAATCGCCAACTCTAAGAGCGATACCTTCGCTCTCGCCGCCTGAGCGAGAGTAATCGAAGGGGTCAGACCGGGCGCGTTCCCGTCCCGGATCCTGGCCTAATCTAGGGAACTCCACCGTCTCATCCGGTCATCGGGATGAGCCGGGAAATCAAACAGTGACTGGGCCTGTCGGCGGCTTGTCCGTGTGACTGCCGGGGCCGAGAAAAGCACAGCGGACTGCGCTCGGAGAAGCCCTGGTTCCACACCACAGGACGCGGGTTCGATTCCCGCCACCTCCACCACACCCCATGGATTCACCCCTTCGCCCGCGCCGGTTCTCCGGCGCGGGCGAAGGTGTTTCCGCCGTACCGTACCGGCATGGAGAAGATCACCGTCCGGGCCCTGAACCGCGCCCTGCTGGCCCGGCAGCTGCTGCTGGCCCGGGAGCGGCGCGGCGTCCTGGACACGGTCGAGCATCTGGTCGGGCTGCAGTCGCAGGTGCCGGGCGCGCCCTACACCGGGCTGTGGGCGCGGCTGGACGGCTTCGACCCGGAGGACGTCTCGCGGCTGATGACCGACCGCGCGCTGGTCCGGATGTCCACCCTGCGCGGGACGGTGCACCTGCACAGCGCCGCCGACGCGCTGGCACTGCGGCCGCTGTGCCAGCAGGTGAACGACCGGGGACCGTTCGGCCGGAGCGTGTACCGCAGGGCGCTGGCCGGGGTGGACCCGGCGGCGCTCGCCACCGCCGCCCGGCGGCTGCTCACGGAGCGGCCGCTGACCAACACCGAGCTCGGGGCGGCGCTGCTGGCGGACTTCCCCGGGTACGCCCCCTCCGACCTGGCCTGGGCGGTCCGCGACGGGCTGCCGCTGGTGCAGGTCCCGCCGCGCGGGCTGTGGGGCCGCGGCGGGCGGACCACCTCGACCACGGTCGAGCACTGGCTCGGCCGCCCGCTCGACCCGGAGCCCTCGCCGGACCGGCTGGTGCTGCGCTACCTCGCCGCCTTCGGCCCGGCCGGTGTCCGCGACGCCCAGGCCTGGTCCGGGCTGACCAGGCTGGCGGAGGTGTTCGAGCGGCTGCGCCCGCGGCTGCGCGGCTTCGCCGACGCGGCCACCGGCCGGGAGCTGTTCGACCTGCCGGACGCCCCGCGCCCGGACCAGGACACGCCCGCGCCGGTCCGGCTGCTGCCGGTGTACGACAACGTCATGCTCGGCCACGACGACCGCAGCCGGATCGCCGACCCGGACGCACTGCGGGCGCTCACCGCCGGCAACGGCTACCAGCCGGCCTTCCTGGTCGACGGGCGGATCCGGGGCAGCTGGGCGCTGCGCACCACCGGCGCCGGGGCGGTGCTCGCGCTGCGTCCCTTCGCCGCGCTCGCGGAGGCCGACCGGGCCGCGCTGGAGGCCACGGCCGGGGAACTGCTCGCCCTGCACGCACCCGCCGCCGGCCCGGCCTTGGTTGTGTTCGACCGCTGAGCCCGGCCCGGCCGCCGGGCTTCTTCCCGGCCGCTGACCTCGATGTTCCGCCCCGCGCCGACCCAGGGCTCTCACCTCGGGGGCGGTGGATGGCGTAGGGTTGCCCGTCCCCCATTTCGCGACGGGGAAGAACAACAGATGACGTACGACAGGGGGCACATGTCCGCGCCCAGCAGGACCAGCGGGACCAGCAACGACGCGCACGCAGACGGGCAGGCAGGGACAACGGAGAGCGACAGGCAGGCGAAGACGCAGGCGGAGACGCTTCGCGACCGCGAGATCGCGGTGGAGCAGCGGCACCTCGACCAGGTGTACCACCGGCTGGAGGAGAAGCTGGCCGAAGCCGAGTTCATCCTCGACGACGCCAGCCGCAAGGTCCAGGTCGGCACCCCCGGGGCGCTCGCCGAGCGCGACGCCCAGGTGTTCCAGGCCGGGGCGCACCTCCAGCGGCTCAACAGCGAGTTCGAGGACTTCCTCTTCGGCCGGATCGACCTCCAGCAGCCGGACAGCCCGGAAGAGGACGGCTTCCCCTCGCAGACACCGCTCGACCCGGCCGACCCGGCCGTCGACGAGTCGCTGCACATCGGCCGGATCGGGGTGCTCGACGCCGAGTACGGGCCGCTGGTGATCGACTGGCGGGCCCCCGCCGCCGCGCCCTTCTACCGGGCCACCCCGCTGCAGCCCGGACGGGTGCTGCGGCGCCGGGTGATCCGCTCGCGCGGACGCCGGGTCCTCGGCGTCGAGGACGACCTGCTGCGTCCCGAGCTGGAGCCGGTCCTGGACGGCGAGCCGCTGGCGGTCATCGGCGACGGCGCGCTGATGGCGACCCTGGGCCGGGCCCGCGGCCACACCATGCGCGACATCGTCTCCAGCATCCAGCAGGAGCAGGACATCGTGATCCGGGCCGCCGCCACCGGCGCGACCCTGGTCAGCGGCGGTCCCGGCACCGGCAAGACCGCCGTCGCGCTGCACCGCGCCGCCTTCCTGCTCTACCAGGACCGCCGCCGCTACGCGGGCGGGATCCTGGTGGTCAGCCCGACCCCGCTGCTGGTCTCGTACACCGAGGGGGTGCTGCCCGCCCTGGGGGAGGAGGGCCAGGTCGCCATCCGCGCGGTGGGCAGCCTGGTCGACGGCGTCGAGGCGGACGCCTACGACAGCCCGGAGACGGCCCGGGTCAAGGGCTCCTCGCGGATGGTCACGCTGACCCGCCGCGCCGCCCGGGCCGCGCTGGACACCGAGAACACCCCGACCGAGCTGCGGGTCACCGCGCTGGGGGAGGTGCTGCGGCTGGACGCGAACGCGCTGCGCACCCTGCGGCGGACGGTCCTGGGCACCGGCGGCACGCCCATCAACCTGCTGCGCCCGCGCGCCCGCAGGCTGCTGCTGGACGCCCTGTGGTCGCTGCTGCTGCGCACCCGGCCCCGGGTGACCGACCGGCTGGACCGCGAGCAGCAGCAGCGCGAGCGTGAGGCCTTCGACGAGCACGTCGCCGACGAGGACGCCTTCCTGGCGTTCGTCGACGCCTGGTGGCCCGCGCTGACCCCGCGCCGGGTGCTGGCGACGCTGCGCGACCAGCGCCGGATCGCCCGGCTGGTGCGCGGCGAGCTCAGCCAGCAGGAGGTCAGGCTGCTGGCGGGCTCCTGGCGGCAGCTGGACGACGAGGGGCGGGGCAGTGTCACCGCGCACGACGTGGCGCTGCTGGACGAGCTCACAGTGCTGCTGGGCGAGGCCGCCAGGGCGCGCAGCCGCGAGGTGAACCCGATGGACATGCTGACCGGCCTGGAGGAGGTCACCACCTTCGCCGAGCGCAGCCGTCGCGCCGACCCGCGCCGTGAGGCGACCGAGCGCCGCGACTACGCGCACATCATCGTGGACGAGGCGCAGGACCTCACCCCGATGCAGTGGCGCATGATCGGCCGCCGGGCCCGTCAGGCCACCTGGACCATCGTCGGGGACCCGGCGCAGAGCTCCTGGATCGATCCGGCCGAGGCCCAGGCCGCGATGGACGAGACCCTGGGCGGCAAGGCGCGCCGCAGCTACACGCTGACCACCAACTACCGGAAC
>Ga0302311_10008061_pt1 | contig 10651 bp, 12 predicted proteins | sample III_Palsa_N1_3_FD_200449 | JGI IMG/M metagenome (GOLD analysis project Ga0302311, IMG submission 200449) | Peat permafrost microbial communities from Stordalen Mire near Abisko, Sweden - III_Palsa_N1_3 | ecosystem: Environmental > Terrestrial > Soil > Palsa > Peat permafrost | place: Sweden...
TCTGCTGCAGAAAATAATTCATGACCCCCGCCGACTACGGTTCCCACCCCGAAAACCAGGGGAAAACCGTAGCCGATGGGGGAGGGGTGTCAAGCCAAGACAGCGTAGGCTGTCAACTCAACGTAAAGGCCAGCGTAGGCTGTCAACTCAACGTAAAGGCCAGGGTGCCCAGCCCTTCGAGGGTGCTGGTGATCTTGTCGCCGGCCTTCAGCCAGACCTGCTCTTCCTTGGGTTTGCCCAGGATCACGCCCTGCGGCGTGCCGGTGAAGATGATGTCGCCGGGCTCGAGCGGCCACATTTTCGAGATGTAGGAAATCTGCTGCTGGCAATTGAAGATGAAGTCGTTCGTGCTCCAGTCCTGGCGGGTCTCGCCATTGACGGTGGTGGTCAGCTTCAGGTCGTTGGGATTGGGCACCTTGTCGGCCGAGACGAAATAGGGGCCGATCGGGGCGAAATTATCCAGCGTCTTGCCGATCAGCCATTGTCCGCCGGTCTCCAGCTGCAGGTCGCGCGCCGAGAAATCGTTCGAGGTGCAATAGCCGGCGACATAGGACAGCGCTTCCTCTTCGGAAACGTCATAGGCGGTTTTGCCCATCACGATCAGCAGCTCGGTCTCGTAGTCGAATTTATAGGCGACGTCCTTGGGCGGCAGCTTGATGGTGGAATTGTGTCCGGCCAGGGAATTGTCGAATTTGCTGAACAGCACCGGCCATTTCGGGAAGGCCATCTTCACTTCCTCGGCGTGGCGGCGATAATTCAGCCCGACACAGATGATCTTGCCCGGATGCGAGAACAGCTTGCCATGGGTGATGGCGCTCTCCGCCAGCAGCGGGATCTTGGCCTTCTGGGCCGCGTCGACCAGGCTGGTCAGTTCGGGGCCGCGGCTTTCCTGCAAGAGCTGGTCGAGAGTGTCCGGCGCGGGGAGATTGAGCTTCTTGGCGGCGGCGCGCACGTCGAGGATTCCGCTCTCCAGCTTGACGCCGAGAGACTCGGTGCCGTCCGCGTTCCGGATCGACAGCAGGGTCAGATTGTGGGGCATGCCATGCGGTCCTGAAAATTTCCTGGTTTCGGGCGGGGCGGCGGCGGCCGGGATGGCGGCTGCCCCCAGCGTACCGGCGCCGGCGGATTGAAGCAGGGTGCGTCGGGTGATCATGAAGCGTTTCCCATTATTATCGGTTCGATAAAGACGCACATGGGAAGTGGGGATAGGCTTTCAATCCGAACATCGCCGTATTAGAGTCGTTCCATGCAACATTCACTCAATCTTCTCCTGGGCCTGGCCCTTGCCGCGGTTGTGATCGTGCTGCTGACCGGCGTCGCCGTCTTCGTCAAGGGTGGCGAGACCAACGAGCGCTGGTCGACCAGGCTGATGAGCTTGCGCGTCGCCACCCAGGCGGTGGCGCTGATCACCATCGGCTTGTTGCTTCTGCTGAAATCGCAAAACTAACTCGGGGAACCGGTGCGGCCGCGAGGCCGCATGGGGCGGGATTGTGCGCCCGTCTGCGCGTAATGATGGAAAAAGGGGGCGTGCATGAGGGGGAGGGTGTTGGCCGCGGCTGGTTTGGCCGGGGTCTTGCTGCAGGGAAACGCGCACGCCGATTTGCGCGCCCTGCCGACCATCGACGCGTCGCAGGCCTGTCGGGCTCCCTCCTATCCGCCCCAGGCGCGCCGCCTCGAAGAGCAGGGCACCGTGGTGCTGCGCTTCCTGATCGGCCCCGACGGGGCGGTCCAGAAGAGCGAGATCGCCTCCAGCAGCGGCTATCCCGATCTCGACAAGGCGGCCTTGGACGCCATGCAGCTCTGTCATTTCAGGCCGGGCCAGATCGACGGTCGCCCCGATTCCAATCCCGCCTGGGCGCAGATTCGCTATACCTGGAGATTGGACCCGTCCAACGGCCAGATCATTGTGCCTCCCGCCTCGCCGGCGGCCGCGGTTCCGGCGGCGGCGCCGTTCGTGCTCAAATGTTCGGCCCATCCGTCGGATGCCGATTACGCCGAACAGCTGGCCGCGGTCGAGCCGCAGGCAACGAAGGTCGGCGGTACCGCCCGTCTGTTCTTGCCGCCGGTCGGCGGCGCGCCCCAGACCGTCTGCGCCGAGCGCTTCTACCGCGCCTTGGCCGAGTCCTTGCGCCGGAGCCAGATATTCGACCGGCTCGACGTGGTCGAAACTGGCGTCGAGGAGGTCCGGCCGCGATCCGCGGGCGAGGATTACACGCTGTGGATCCAGGGCGGGGCGCTCGCCGTCGCCTATCGCGGCGGCGCCCGTTCGCCGGTCAACAATAATGGCCAGGGGCTGTCCGCCTGGGCGCGCTCCCTGCCGCAGCATCTCAAACAGGCGCAGACCTTCCAGGGCGTGAGCGGATATTCGATCAGCGCCAGCATGATCGCGGGGCAGCCCTATATCGCCTATCGCGGCGGTGAATATCTGACCACCGTCGATCTCGTCAGCCATGTCCGCCACGAGGTGGAGGAGGAGGGGCGAACCTTGCGGCAAGGCCCGCCGATGGGGAAGCGCCTGCATGTCCAACTGGCCTCGGAGGCGGCGGTGATCACCCGGTCGGAAGCCAACGCCGCCAAGGCGGCTACCTATTTGGCGGCGGCCTCCTCGCCGGCCAATCTGAATTTGATCTCCGTCAGCCAGCTCACCCTGACGATGGTCGGCTACACCACGGCTCAGGCTCAGGCCCAGGCCTTGCGCCAGACCGGGATCTACCAGACCATCGATATCGAGGAGGGCGACGCCGCCGATCCGGCGCTCGGCTCCTATGACGCGGTGATGTGGAACGATCCGGGCGCGCCGATGAAATGGCGCGTCAAGGATTCCCTCGGGGTGGTCCATGAGCTGTCGGCGACGCTGCCGACCTTGCAGGCCTGGCTGGAGGCGGTGCGTCCCGCCCTGGCCCTCGGCGCCGGCAAATAGGGGATGATCATGACGAAACCATTCCCCTTGCGCCGGATGCTGGCCGCCCTCGCGTTTCTGGTCGTCGCCGCTCCGGCCTGGGCCGGCGACTTCAGGGCGGATATCGAGACGGTCCTGCGCCATATGGGCGACGACCCCGATGCCGTCTTCGTCTTCGAGATGGACGGTTCCCCCTCGATCGCGGTCCAGGGCGAGACGGCGTCGATCCGCATCGACGGGCTCAAGGCGGTGCCGAAGGCCAATCGGACCGCCAGCGCGCTGACCATTGGCACCGTGACGGCGCATATAAAGCGGCGCGAGGATGGCGGGCTGGCGATGACCATCGATCTGCCGAGCCGCATGCCGTTCCACAACGCCGCCGACAAGACCGACAGCGAGATCGGCATCGAAGACGGCCATATGACCCTGGAATGGGGCAAGGATCTGGCCGAGACCGACGCGGTCGAGTTCTCCACCGCCAGGGCCACCGTCCACGATGCGGGCAAGGGGGACGTCACCCTGCGAGGGCTGATGTTCCGCCAGCGCCGCGGCGATGCGGGCGGGCGCGACGGATCCTTCGCGATGCGCCTCGAAGGGCTCGAGGATCCGGCCCAGAAGACGGCTCCCGTCTCGTTCGTCGGCTGGGGGCCGCTCGAACTGTCCGGCCGCTACGAGAACTTCCCCCACGACCTTTATCGCGACCAGGCCCGCTATATGATGCTGTGGGAGGCGGCCCGGCTGTCGCGCGGCGATACGAATGTCAATCTCGGTCTGGCCGCTCAGGGCGGCGCGCTGATGCAGGAGGCGCAGACCCGCTATCAAATCGAGCGGATCGAATTCAAGACGCCGATGCTCTCGGCGCGGGCCGAGGGCGACTTTCATTTCTCCCTCGAGGCGTCACGCGGGGTGTTCGGCACCATGACCGCCTGGGTTTCCGAAACCGGCAAGGCAGATCTGGGCAATCCCATGATGATGGCCGCCGGCCTGCTGGCGAGCCGTTTCGGCGAGCAGGGCAAGACCCCCGAGGGCGAGCCGGCGCGGGTTTTCCGCATGGCCCTGGCGGCGGATGGGTCGGCCACGCTGAATGGCGAGCCGGCGCCCGGCCTGGCCGCGGGGATCGGCAATGCCTTCAAGACCCTGTCGCTGACCATGAACGGCTTCGCCCCGCCACGTCAGCAGCCGGTTTCTCTCGTCGCCGGCGCCACGGGCTGCGGCGTGCCGGTCTATCCCGCCGCGTCGCTGACCGCCAAGGAGAGCGGCCGGACGATCCTGAACTTCTTCTATGACGAATCCGGCGCCTTGCAGTTGACCAGCATCAAGAGCAGCGGCTTTTCCCGCCTTGACGAGGCGGCGCGGCTGGCCTTCATTTCCTGCCGCTTCGCCAAAGGAACCGCCGAGGCGCACATTCCCGTCGATTGGAAGATCGACGACGGGCGCGGCACGGTCGCGGTGGGCGGCGGTCTGACCACCGTCATCAAGTGAGGCGGCGTCCACGCATACCGCACCGCACAAAAACGCAGTCTGAAAACGATACCAAGGGGTTTACGATAGCGCCCGAAAGCGTCACATAGAGGTTTTGGGCGAGAGAGATGAACCCTGACAGCGTCGATAAGCGGATATTCCATCCCGGTATCATTCACCTGGCGCTGGCGATGGGCGGTTTCGCCATCGGCATCACCGAATTCGCGACGATGAGCCTGCTGCCCTATTTCTCGAAGGATCTCGGCATCGACGCGCCGACGGCGGGACATGTCATCAGCGCCTATGCGCTGGGCGTGGTGGTGGGCGCGCCGCTGATCGCGGTGCTGACGGCGCGCATGGCGCGGCGCTCGCTGCTGATCCTGCTGATGGCGATGTTCGCGCTGGCCAACGGCCTGTCCGGCCTGGCGCCCGATTATCCCTCGATGCTGCTGTTCCGCTTCCTGTCCGGCCTGCCGCACGGCGCCTATTTCGGTATTTCCATGCTGTTGGCCGCCTCGCTGGTGCGGCCCGACCAGCGCACCCAAGCGGTGGGGCGCGTGCTTCTCGGCCTGACGGTGGCCACCACCATCGGCGTTCCGGCGGCCAATTGGCTGGGCCAGACGGTCGGTTGGCGCTGGTGCTTCGGCATCGTCGCCGTCTTGGCGCTGCTCACCGCCGTGCTGGTGGCGATCTTCGCGCCGCGCGACAAGGGCGATCCTTCCGCGAGTCCGCTGCGCGAGCTGGGCGCTCTGGCCCGCATCCATGTCTGGCTAACGCTGCTGATCGGCGCGGTCGGCTTCGGCGGGTTGTTCGCCGTCTACACCTATCTTGCCTCGACTCTGATTGAAGTCACCGGCGCGTCGCCCGACCGTTTGCCGCTGGCCTTCGCCGCTTTCGGTGTTGGAGCGACCCTCGGCAACATCGTCGTGCCGCTGTTCGCCGACCGCGCCGTGATGCGCACCGCCGGCCTGCTGCTGCTGTGGTCGGCGGTGATCCTCGCGCTCTATACTTTTTCCGTTCACAATTTCTGGCTGGTGGTGGCGGATGTCTTCTGCATCGGCCTGGGCGCCGCCCTGGCCACCGTGCTGCAGACCCGTCTGATGGACGTCGCCGGCGACGCGCAAGCCTTGGCCGCCGCGCTCAACCATTCCGCCTTCAACACCGCTAACGCTCTTGGCCCGCTGCTGGCCGGAATGGCCATTGCCGCGGGTTATGGCTGGCAGAGCTCCGGCCTGGTCGGATGCGCTCTGGCGCTGGGAGGGTTATTGATCTGGGGGATCGCGGTGCTGGTGGCGAAGATCAGGCCGGTCGTCGCTCAACCTTAACTTGCAAATTGTAAGGTTTTTGGCATCTTTTCCTCGCCGTGTGGTTGTCTCCAGCGTGTGAGGAAAGATGTCCCTGAACCGTTTTGCCCTTATGGCCGCTTGTTTCGCGTTGGCGTCCTGCGTTCAGCCCCAACAGGCCCAACAGCATGCCGCCAATGAACCGGCCCAGCAGGTCCGGGGCGCGTCCAGCGGCGTTCGCCAGCAGATCGCCGAGTTCTACTACGTCAATTCCGACTGCACATCGGGCGGCTACCCGCTGCTCAAGGTGGCGAAGCCTCCCCAGCATGGTCAGATCTCGGTCGAACAGGGAACGGCCTACGCCGATTACACCAAGGACAGCACTCACGCCGCGTGCAATGGCAAGAAGGTGCCGGCGACCTTGATCTTCTACACCTCGGAGCCGGGCTTCGTCGGATCGGACTCGGCCGCGTTCGACCGGATCGGCGTGCTCGGCGCCTATGGCTATCACGACTACACGATTAATGTGCGGTGAGGTTGCGACGGGCTGTTAAGGCTGTCGCGGCACCGTGTCCGCATATCCGGCATCCCTGCAGGAGAACACGGATTTCACGGATTTTAACGGATTTCACGGATGGGTTGAGGATGCGCTTCATCTGCAGACTCGGTGTTCCGAAATTGAGTAGAAGTCCGACCGGCAACTTGCTGGCTTTCAGATAGTTCAGCAGTTGAGCCTGGTGGGCGCGCGAAAGCGTCTCGATCGCTTTTAACTCCACGATAACCTGGTTCTCGACGACCAGGTCGGCGAGATAGGTGCCCATCAGCTTGTCGCGATAGAAGACCGAAAAGGGTTTCTCCGCCGCTACGCGGCAATTTAACGAAATGAGCTCCTCTGCGAGGGCATTCTTATAGATCACTTCAAGAAAGCCATTGCCGAGCGTGTTCGCGACGGTGAAAGCGGCTCCTAGGATCTTTTCGGTAAGGGCGTCCAACTCTGCGGGAAGGTCCGCCCTCATCCGTTTAATCCGCTCAAATCCGTTAAATCCGTGTTCTCGTGGAATGACGCGGGCCACTCCACGAGTTTCCGCGAAAGCCTAATCTTCGGTCGAAGTCTGAGATGCCTTCCGCACGCGCACCACGCCCTTGACCTCCTCCAGAGGAATCGGCTTGCCCTTGCGCAGATATTCCAGCTCGCCAGCCTTGGCCAGCGAGGTGATCTGCTGCTTGAAGGCCTGCAGATAGCGGCGCCAGGCGTCCGGCGGGTCGCCGGCCTTGGCGCGGGTGGCGTAGAAGTTCTGCGCCAGTTCCTGCGGTGCGTAGGTTTCGCCGCTCAGCAGGGCGGAGCGCAGAAACGCGCGGATGGGATCTTCTTCGTCGGCCATGATGGGGGTCTCTTTCCTCAGGCGAGCATCAGCAGCAGGAAGGCCCCGCCGCCGGCCAGCCAACAATAATAAGCAAAGGGGTTCAGCGCCTCGAAATCCTGCTTGCCGAAATAGCGCATCAGGAAGGCGATGGACAGATAGGCGGTGATGCCGGCCACCACGCCGGCGATGATGGATGTGACGCCGAAACTCGCCGCGGACGCGCCCGAATGGATCAGTTTCGGCACTTCCAGCACGGCGGCGCCGATGATCACCGGGGTGGCGATCAGGAAGGAGAAATGGGCGGTCGCCTTGTGGTTCATGCCGGCCAGCAGCCCGCCGACCATCGTCGTGCCGGAGCGCGAGATGCCGGGAAAGAAGGCCAGGCACTGCCAGAAGCCGATCGCCAAAGCTCCCTTCCAGGTCAGCTGCGACAGCTCCTTGAGGTCGTCGCGGGCGGAGACCTTGCGACGCACCTTTTCGCCGAAGAACAGCACGAAGCCGTTGACGAACAGGAAGGCCGAGGCCGCCGCGGCATTGCCGAACAGATCCTTCAGCTTGTGCTCGAACACCGCGCCCAGCACGACGGCGGGGATGGTCGCGACGATCACATTGATCAGGACGCCGCGATTGGCGTCGCGTTCGGGCGAAGGCTTGGCGATCAGCGAGCCCGCGACGGTGATCCAATCCTTGGCGAAATAGAGCAGCAGCGCCACCGCCGTGCCGACATGCAGGACCACCAGGAACGGCAGATATTCCGGCGACCTGGGGTCGAAAGGCAGATGCAGCAATTGCGGCAGGATCACCGCGTGGCCCAGGCTCGAGACCGGGAACAGTTCGGTGACGCCCTGAAGAATGGCGATCGCGATGGCGAGAAGCAGGCTCATCTTAGCGGTTTTCCTCCGTCCAGCTGCAGGTCAGACCCAGTTCGCCGGCGGTGTTGGCCACCGCGGCGAGGCAAGCATTGACCGAATTGCCCGGAATGTTGAGGGCGAAACGTGTGACATAGCGCCCGTCGTCGCTGCCCGGCAAGGTCTGGGCGTCCATTCGCACGATATTGACCCCGAAGCCGGCGAACAGTTCGGCCAGCGCCGCCACCAGACCAGGACGATCTCCGCCGCCCACCGACACCACATGGGTGATGTTGGCGCTGGGCGAGTGGCCGGCATCGAGCCCGAAGCCCTTGACCGAGATCTCGGCGCCGGCCAGCTCGGGCAGCTGCGCCAGATCCTGGTGCAGGGTCTCCTCGCTCATATGCGGCGGCACGCTGCAGATGGCGGTGAATTCCGCGCCCGAGCCCAGCACGGCGAAGCTGGCGTCGCCGAGATTGGCGCCCAGTTCGAACAATCGGTTGGCGATCGCGGCGATCAGGCCCGGACGGTCCGGGCAGAAGACGGAGACAAGCAGGGTGCGCATGATCAGGATTCCCGGTAATCGAGCAACAGAAGACCGATCAGCACGAAGCAGATCGGCCAGATCCAGCTGGCCATCTTCACCGGCCAAGTTCTATCTGACGCCTCCGCTCCGCTTCCGGCGGGGCTCAAGCGCCGCTCGGGCTTGGGTCCCCGCAACTCCAGCCAGCGGGCCCAGCCGGCGAGAATGCCGCAAGTGCCCATCGGCAGGTGGTTGAGTTCGATCAGATAGCTTTGCTTGACGTCGGTCAGGCTGTGAGTGTGCGCCAGAAGCAGGGTGCCGCCTAGAACACACAGTGCAGGGAATACCATCTTCGCCCAAGCTTTGGTCAGGCGACCGGTGCGCACCGCCCATTCGAAGACGCCGAAGGGGACCAGCAGCAGCATGACCAGCCGGTGCTGCATCACCTCGGGATCCAGGAAGCGTTCCCAGAACGGGATCGGCCCGAGCGGCCAGCTTTCCGGATCCGAGCGGACGAACAGCATCCCCGCCAGCAGCAGGAACATCAGCGGCCAGTTGCGTGCCCAGGGTGCGCGTCCGGTGCGCTCCAGCAGCGCCAGGAAGGCCAGGGTCAGCAGGAACAGGCCGGCCCAGTGATGATTGACCTCGGACCAGGCCTTGTCGGCGTCGGAGGATTCGAAGTTCGCGGCGACCAGCTGATCGGTCGGTATCGTCACTTCATCGTGCGAGGGCCCGACCAGGCGCGGCACGGTGGGTGTCATGCGCTCGACGATCTCGTGGAACGAGGCGAGCGACGAGGGATCGAGCGCCTGGTCCGCCGCCGGCGGCTGGGTGGCCAGCGAGGCGGCGATGAACATCACGGCGATGCCGATACCGATCTCGACTTCGGCGAAGCCGCGCAGACGCACCATCCCGGGATCCGGATTGCCGCCGTGCGTGGTCAGCAGATTCATCAGCCCCATCAACAGCAGCACGCCGAGCAGGAACAGCTTGGTCGCCATCATCGCGCCGTAAGCGGTGCCGATGAAGGCGGCCCACGAGCCGCTATAGCCGATCGCCATGATGGTGGCGCCGATCGCCAGCAGGATCACCGCCCCGATCGCCATATGCGAGAAGCGCGCGCCGATCAGAGCCTTGCTTGCCGGAGTGGCGGCGACGCCGATGCCGAGCAGCAGGAAAGGGATGCCGCCGATCCATACCGCCGCGCCGATCTGGTGCAGCGCGTCGGCGGTCATGTAGAAAGCGCGCTCTTCCAGGCGGGCCGCGGCGTGGCTGGACATCAGGGCCGCGGCCAGCACGGCGGCGACGCTGACCAGCAGCAGGATGAAGGCGACGGGGCCGCGGGCCACGCGCAGCCATAGCCAGGCAGAGAGGCCCCCGGCTACCGCCAGCGCGGTCCAGGCGATGAAGTCGGCGCCCAGCGCTTCCCTGAGATCGAGGCCCAGGGTCTGGTTTAGGTTCACCAGGTTGATGCCGACACTGAGCGCCGCCACCAGCGCCAGCAGCAGGCCGGCGCGGCCGGCCCACAGGCGGCTTTTGGCGAGGAGCTGCGGACCGGCGCCGGCCAGGGCCGGCGCCAGCGGACGGGCGAGGACGAGGAGAAAAGCCAAGCCGCCGATCAGCAGCGACTGGGCCGCCAACTGGCAGCCCCGCAGCAGCATGGTGATGAAGGCGGCGAGATCGGCGGGAAGGGTCATGGCGCCGGCAGCACCACCGGCTGGTCGCCGCGCGAGATGTGGCCGTCCACCGACAGAACTTCCCAGCGCAGGGTGTAGGAGCCGGGCGCCAGCGCGCCGAGATGGCATTTGAACGTGGCCAGATCCTCGCCGGCCTCGCAGTCGATCTTCTGGCCTTCTGAGCCATCGGGCTTGAGCAGATTGACGCGCGAGCGGGTGGCGTCGACCCGGCCATTATAGCGCAGGATCACGTCCTGGCCTTCGACCTTGGAGGAAACCAGCAGGGCATGAGCCTGGGCGACACCGGCGACGAGGGCGGCGCCGACGGCCAGACCGGCGAACAGACGGGAGAGTTTGGACATGGGGGGATCTTCCAAAAACTGAACAGCGGCCGGAGTTTAGCGGCGCGTCAGGCGCCGCGCCAGTGGCAAGAAGACAAGCATCAGCACCCAGCTGCGCATGGCCCAGTCGATGGAAACGCTGGCCACGCCGATCGACAGGAGAAAAACCGCGGGTGCCGCGCAAGCGACGCGGAACCAGCCCCACATCTCGGCCTTGCCGGCATGCGCCGCTAGCACATGCGGGTGGAGGGCGGCA
>Ga0302311_10008065_pt1 | contig 10641 bp, 7 predicted proteins | sample III_Palsa_N1_3_FD_200449 | JGI IMG/M metagenome (GOLD analysis project Ga0302311, IMG submission 200449) | Peat permafrost microbial communities from Stordalen Mire near Abisko, Sweden - III_Palsa_N1_3 | ecosystem: Environmental > Terrestrial > Soil > Palsa > Peat permafrost | place: Sweden...
CAGCGAGTACAGTCACCTATCTCAAAGTGATCAATCCGCGATAGCCATTCCTGTGGCACAAAGATGTAGTCAATATGGAACGTCTCGCCATTGCTCCATTGCTCATGTGTCTTTTGCGCTTTCTTCCAATACCTAAGAAATGTGTGGTGCTTTATCTCTTTTCCTTGAGATACGCGCAAGCGTGAATGAAAGACGCTCTCCAGTCCTAGTTGAGCCAATTTCTCCACGAGATTCTTATGATTTTCGCTCCTGGGCTTGTCCCACATTAAGTTGCTATTGAAATCCCCAGCCATGATGACTGGTCCATCTTGAAACCAATCCTCGTTGGCGTCAACAGCCTCCCTAATTAGCTTTATGTATGCAGGAATGCTTGATTTTGGAGGACATGACCAGACTGCTATTAACGTGAATTTTTCTGGGCCAGTCACATGGATCGGGATTACCCACTTCCACTTGTGGGTCTGGGAAGCTATTTGGCCAATCCTAAAAGGAGACTTGCAGAAGACCGCGATACCCTTTGAGCGCTCATCTCCGAACCATAAGGCTTCGTAGCCTACGGGTTTTACTGAGCTAACCGTCGATTTCAGACACTCTTGAATGATGGCGATGTCCGGATTCTCAGCGAATAGAAAGCTGGCTGTCTCGGCGAATCGACCTGCAGAATTCCATGTGATGAGTTTCATTTTGCTATTATATGTCCTTCCAGTTATCTCCGAGCCCAACCTCGGCGACGATAGGAACGCTGAATTCCGCGGCGGATTCCATTTCGGTTTTGACGAGCTGCTGCATCTCTTCGGCTTCTTCGGGGAGGACGTCGAAGAGCAGTTCGTCGTGGACCTGGAGGGTCATGAGGGAGCGGAGTTTGCGGCGTTGCATCTCGGCGTCGATGCGGAGCATGGCGATTTTGATGAGGTCGGCGGCGGTGCCCTGCAGTGGGGTGTTGATGGCGGTGCGCTCGGCGAAGCCGCGCTGGTTGGGGTTGCGGGATTGGATGTCGGGGATGGGGCGGATGCGGCCGAAGGCGGTCTTTACGAATTGATCGCGACGGACTTGATCGAGTGTGGCTTCGATGAAGGCGGCGACGCCCTTGTAGCGGTCGAAGTAGCGTTCGATGTAGGCCTTCGCGGTTTTTTGGTCGATGCCGAGCTGCTGCGCGAGGCCGAAGGGCGAGATGCCATAGACGATGCCGAAGTTGACGGCCTTGGCGCGGGCGCGGGTCTCTTTGTCCATCGTTTCGGGATCGACTTCGAAGACCTCGGCGGCGGTGAGGGTGTGGATGTCTTTGCCTGTTCGATAGGCGTCGAGTAATAGGGGATCTTGAGAAAAGTGCGCCATGAGGCGGAGTTCGATCTGCGAGTAATCCGCCGACATGAGCAAGTTGCCTTCTGCGGCGATGAAGGCAGCGCGGATTTCCCTTCCGACAGCCGTGCGGACAGGAATGTTTTGCAGGTTGGGGTTGATGCTGCTGAGGCGGCCGGTGGCCGTGCCTACTTGATTGAACGTGGTGTGGATGCGGCCGGCGGCGTCGGCGAGCTGGGGGAGGGCGTCGAGGTAGGTGCCCTTGAGCTTTTGGAGCTGGCGGTACTCGAGGACGATGGCTGGGACTTCGTGGTGCTGGGCGAGGTCTTCGAGGACGTCGACCGCAGTGGAGATGACCTTGCCCTTGCCCTGCTTGGTGGGCCGGGGGAGGTCCATCTTGTTGAAGAGGACATCGCCGAGTTGCTTGGGCGAGTTGATGTTGAAGCGATGGCCGGTAGACGCGTAGATGCGCTCGGCGAGGTCGTCGATCTGGACGGCGAGGCGGGAGGATTGGGCGCGGAGGAGCGCGGCGTCGATGCGGACGCCGGACTCTTCCATGCGCAGGAGGACGGGGACGAGCGGGAGGTCGAGGTGGAGGTAGACGTCTAAGAGCGAAGGAGTAGTGGGTAAGGAGTAGGGAGTAGAGGAGGTGCTTGGCGGCGTGGAGATTTGTGGCTCAGCAGGCGGAGATGCAGGTCTCTCCACTGCCTCGTCGCTTTGCGACGACTTCGGTCGAGATGACAGGTTTGTGGGGGCATCGGCGAAGAGCATCTCGGGGGTAACGGCGCCGCCTAGGCTGGGATCGTCGGCGAGGATGGTGTGGGTGGTGGGGGTTTCTGCTAGTTGGGTGGCCAGCGTGGTGGCGAGGCGGGCGATGGCGGCGGCAGCTTCGGGGAGGCGCTTGGGGTCGTTGGGATTGTCTTTGGTGGGCTGGTGCGTGAGAGCACGCGAGGTGGTGCGGGCGGCGATGTCGGGAAGGGTGTGCGAGGCGTGGGTGGGGTTGAGGAGGTAGCTCTGCAGCATAACATCGGTGAGGGGGCCGCGGAGAGTGACGCCATGCGGTTGCAGCGCGCGAAGGACGGCTTTGAGATCGTGGACGAGCTTGGGGAGGGTGGGGTCTTCGAGGGCTTCGCGGAGGCCGGGGGTTTCGAGCGAGATGGAGAGGGCGTGCGTGGGGGTGGTGGCAAGGCCGAGGAGGCAGGCTACTTGCGAGGGTTCAGGGTCCAGGGCCCAGGGTTCAGAAGACGAAAGGCTTTCTGGGCCCTGAACGCTGGACGCTGGACCCTCTGGGGTGCCGAAGAGGGACATGTTTTCGGCGGGGGGCGGTTCGGGTTCGGGGGTTTCGGAGTCGGGTTCGGCGATCTCTTCAGAGATGGCCTGCGTGGTGGCGGCTAGCGCGATGGCGAGATGGCCGGCAGTATGGGCTTCGCTGAGGAGTTGGATGAGGTCGGCTTCGGTGGCATTGGTGGTGTAGGTGATGGGAGTGGCGTCGAGGTCGGGGGCGAGGTCGCGGAGCATGGAGGTGAACTCGAGCTCGGTGAAGAGAGCGCGGCAGGCGGCGTTGTCTACCGGTTGCGTGCGCATGGCGGCGAGCGAGAACTCGATGGGGACGGAGGTGTGGATGGTGACGAGCTCTTTGCTGAGGAGGATGTTGTCGCGGTTGTTCTGGAGGGACTCGCGGTAGGTTTTCTTTTTGACTTCGTCGGCATGGTCGAGCGTGGCTTCGACGGAGCCGAAGGTCTGGATGAGCTCGACGGAGCCCTTGTCGCCAATGCCGGGAGCGCCGGGGATGTTGTCGACGGAGTCGCCACGCAGGGCCATGACGTCGATGACGCGGGAGGGTGGGACGCCGAGAACTTCTTCGACTTTTGCTGGGTTGAGGATGAGATTGTCTTTTGTTGGGTTGAGGATGCTGACGTGTTCGGTGACGAGCTGCATCATGTCCTTGTCGGGCGAGACGACGTAGACGTGGTGGCCGAGCGCGGCGAGCTGGTGGGCGAGGGTGCCGATGACGTCGTCGGCTTCGTAGCCTTCGTAGAAGAGGATGGGGATGCGGAAGGCTTCGAGGGCGCGGCGGATGTAGGGCTGCTGCTGGATGAGGTCGGGTGGGGTTTCGGCGCGGTTGGCCTTGTAGCCGGCGTACTCGGTGGCTTCGAACTGCTGGGTCTTGATGTTGAACTTCTGCACGTCTTTGAGCTGGCCGGCGAGTTCGTTGCGATGGACGGGGGCGCCGACGTCGTAGATGGCGGCGAGGTATTCGGGTTTGAAGTCGGCGCGGAGCTTGTTGATCATGTTGACGAAAACGTAGGTGGCCGCGGTGGGAACGCCGGTGCGCGTGGTCATGGGGCGGGAGCGCTGCATGGCGTGGTAGGCGCGGAAGATGAAGGCCATGGTGTCGAGGAGGTAGATGGGCGGCTTGGCGGATTGCGGCGTTGCGTCAGACATGATGATTCGAGGATACGGCGGTTGGGTGCGGCGTGACGAGTGGATAGGGTTCGAGAGATGATTGCTGCAAGCTTTTTAACGAGGTGATGCATGAAACGGTTGGCGAAGGTTTGGTGTGTCGGCATGATGATGCTGGGTGTTGCGGCGAGTGCGCAGAGTTCGGCGAAGTGCTCGGCGCGGCCTGGCGATGAGGCCGGCGTGGTGGAGACGCTGCGGGGGATGTTTGCGGCAGCCAAGACGGATGACCTGGAGAGGTTTCATACGCTGGCGACGAAGGATTTTTATGCATATGACGGCGGCATGCGGTTCGATGGCGATGCGCTGATGGGGTTGATGAAGACGCTGCATGGGCAAGGCAAGGTGTACGAGTGGAGCGTGACGGAGCCGGAAGTGCATGTGGATTGCGATACGGCATGGGTGACGTATGTGAACCACGGGTGGATTAAGGACACCGCGGGAACGAAGACGGATATGACGTGGCTGGAGTCGGCTGTGATGGTGAGGGACGGGGGCGCGTGGCGAGTGAGGTTTATACACAGCACGCGAGTGCCGGTGACGACGGTTAAGTGATCAACATGCAGTCGCCGTAGGAGAAGAAGCGGTAACGGGCAGCGACAGCGTGGGCGTAGGCGGCCAGCGTGTGCTCGCGGTCGGCAAAGGCGGAGACCAGCATGAGGAGCGTGGACTGCGGGAGGTGGAAGTTGGTGAGGAGGCCTTGGACGATTTTGAATTCGTGGCTTTGATCCGCATGGGGGCCGGGCGAGAGGAAGAGGCTGGTGGTGCCGGAGTGGGCGGCGATGTTGGTTTGGGTGCGGGCGATATGTTCGAGGGTGCGGGTGGTGGTGGTGCCTACGGCGAAGATGCGGCGTTTTTCGCGGATGGCTTTGTTGATGGCTTCGGCGGTGGCGGCGGAGAGGGTGTAGGGCTCGGCGTGGAGGCGGATGTCTTCGGTGCGTTCTACGCGGACGGGCTGGAAGGTGCCGAGGCCTACGTGGAGGGTGAGGTACGCGATTTCGATGCCGCGTGCGGTGAGGGCTTCGAGAACCTCGGGAGTGAAGTGCAGGCCGGCGGTGGGAGCGGCGGCGGATCCTTGTTCGCGTGCGAAGACGGTTTGGTAGCGGGCGCGATCTTCGGGGGTGTTGGGTTGGGATTTGGGGCGGTGGATGTAGGGCGGAAGCGGGAGATGTCCGATGCGGTTTAAAGCTGCGTAAAAGTTTTCGGTTGGGGCGAAGCGGAGGGTGCGCTCGCCGTGGTCTCCGGCGGAGAGGATTTGCGCGGTTAGGGCGGAGTCGGCGAAGTGGAGGGTTTCGCCGGGTTGAACTTTCTTGGCAGGCTTGACGAGCGCGGACCAGTCGTTGCGGGCTTCGGAGTTGGCGAGGCGCTGGGTGAGGAGGACTTCGATCTGGCCGGTGGGGGTGGGGCTTTTAGGCTGCGTGGCGAGGCCGGCGCGGGTGGCGTAGAGGCGCGCGGGGAGAACGCGGGTGTCGTTGAGGATGAGGAGGTCGCCGGGTCGGAGGAGTTGTGGGAGATCGATGAAGAGGCGGTCTGTAAAGGCTCCGGTGCGGCGGTCGAGGGTCATCATGCGGCTGGCGCCGCGGACAGCGGGTGGGTGCTGCGCGATGAGGTCTTCGGGAAGGTCGTAGTGGAAGTCGGAGACGAGCATAAAAGCAGTGAGTAGTGAATAAAGCTACGGTGTCGGTATATGAGACATGGCGACGGCTTGGTTGAGGGATCGTTGGAGGAGTTCGAGGTTGGGTGTGGTGTGCGGGGGCCAGGTGAAGGTGACGGTGGCGAAGGGTTTAGGGATGATGAAGCTGTCCCAGGTGCGTAGATGCCAGGCTCGGGAGGGTTGGGCGTGGAAGGCGCCTAGCCACTTCGCTTCTGTCAGTTCTGCAAGTTGAACAGGGCCGGGTTTGGCGATGCGGGCGGGGCCTTTGGGGCCGTCGGCGGTGAAGGCGCAGATGTGGCCCTCTTCGTAGGCGTGCTGCATGGCGCGGAGAGCGGCCGCTCCGCCGCGGGTGCTGGAGCCTCGGACGGCGATGAAGCCGAGAAGCTCGACGGTGCGGGAGATGAGTTCGCCGTCGAAGGACTGCGAGATGAGGATGGCGATGCCGAGGTTGCGGAAGCGGTGGGCGCTGGCCAGCAGGGCGCAGTGCCAGAAGGCGAAGATGGTAGGGCCGGGGACCTCGTGGCCGTTGGGGGTGGGCCGGCCTTCGGGGGTCAGTGCGTTGATGTCGCGGTAGCGGAGGGTTGCGCCGAGGACGCGGATGAGCGCCGCCGCGAGGGGTGGGACGATGGCGAGGAGGAGGCGCTGTTTCCGGGTGAAGGCCACGAAGATGAGTGTATGCGGTCGGCAAGGATTAGAAGCAGATTCCCTGCGGGAATGGAAGAAAGAAAAGCAACGGCGATAGCATGGCGTATGCGGTATGTGGAGTGCGGCGAGATTCGGACGTCGGTTCTGGGGTTTGGGTGCGGCTCGGTGATGGGGCGCGTGGGGCGTAGGGATTCCCTGCGCGCAATGCAGGCGGCGTGGGATGCAGGGGTAACCCTCTTCGATACGGCTCGGAGTTATGGGTATGGCGAGGCCGAGGGCTTGCTGGGGGAATTTTTGCAGGGCAAGCGGGAGCAGGCTACGGTGGTGACGAAGTTTGGGATTCTGCCGAAGCGGGTGAGCCGATGGAAGAGGCTGGCGAAGCCGCTGGTGCGGGGCGTGTTGCGGGTTGCGCCGGAGATGCGGGATCTGGTGCGGCAGGGGATCGTGGGGGAGATGTCGGCGGGGCACTTCGATGTGGGGACGCTGCGGAGTTCGCTGGAGGAGAGCTTGCGGCAACTGCGGACGGAGTATGTGGACGTGCTGCTGGTGCATGAGGCGCCGGAGAATGTGTATCGGCAGGATGATTTGATGGCGGAGCTGGCGAAGGTGGTGGCCGAGGGCAAAGCGCGGCGGGTGGGTGTTTCATCGACGCCGAAGGTTGCCGCGTATGCGTGGGCGTTGAATGTGCCGGTGATTCAGGCGTTGCAGTTCCCGGCGAATTTTTTAGGGCCGAGCCGATGGGAGGAGGAGCATGTGCAGGGGAGGTTCATGATGGTGAACCATGTGTTTGGTGGAGTGGAACAGACTGAGCGGGTGATAAAGATGCTCCGGAAGATGCGAGAGGATTCTCTGGTGGATGCAGGCTTGCGGGAGAAGTTGGAGGGGGACCTGCGGGAGCGGCTGGCGGAGATCGCGTTTGGAACGGTGTTGGAGGCGACGAAAGCTCACTGTGTCGTGACGTCAATGCTGAAGCCGGGGAATGTAAGAGCGAATGTTACAGCGATTGAAGCCGGCAAGAGGTTTAGCGGTGAGGAGGTTGGGCTTCTGCGGCGCAGGCTGGCGGGGTAAAGAAGTCAGGCGTCGAGTTGCGAGTCTCGAGTTACCAGCTACGAGTTAAGGCGCGAAGCCAGGCGGAGAGTGAGGGCCATCATGGTGAGGGTGGGGAGTTGGGGGCTGCCGTCGGGGAAGACGGAGGGGCCGGCGACGTAGAGGTTTGCGAGGCCGTGGACTTGCAGGTTTTCGTCGACGACGCTGGTTTGGGGATCGTGGCCCATGCAGGCGCCGCCCATGGCGTGGCGGGCGTCTTCGAGAGGCAAGGGAGCGTTGGGGAGGAAGAACTCGGGGAGCCATGCGGCTTGTTGCAGGCCGATGCTGTCGAAGCGCTGACGCAGGTGGGTCGCGAAGCTGCGCAGGGTTTGGAGTTCGTTGGGAGATATGCGCCAATCGACGAGGGGTAGCGGGAGGCCGAAGGGATCGAGGTTGTCACTGAGCGTGATGCGGGAGGTTGAGGGGGCGTCCTGCGCGGCGTTGAGGCGGAGCGTGAGGGCTGTGCTCTTCGCGACGAAGCGGCGGTGGTGGAGTTTGGCTTCGAGCGCAAGATGAAGCGCTTCGACGAGCGCGGTGGGGAGTTTCGCGGCGTGGTTTGCGAGCGTAGAGACGGAGTTGCCGCGTTGGCGAGAGGTGAGGATGTCGCGCACGATGCCGAGGCCGGAGCCCTCGGGTTCCTCCAGCGTGATGTGCGCTAGCACAGGGTTGAGGTTGAGCTGTTTGCGGAGCTGGGTTGAGGCTTCGAACTTGATGCTGTGCTGCGTGTTGCCGAAGACCCAGGGGCGAAGTTGATCGAGCAGCATGGAGCGGGCGGGGCCGGTGATGGTTGCTGCTGGGAGAGTGAGGTGGTCGTGGAAGTTGCGGCCGACTTGATCGTGCGCGTTGCCGACGCCTTCGGGAGCGACGCTGCGCGAGGCGAGCAGGAGGCGTGCGGTTTCTACGGCACCGGCGGCGAGGATGATGGCTTCGGCTTCAAAGCGGAAGGTTGCACCGGCGAGTGTGCGGACGAGGACAGCTACGATTCGGTCGCGCGTGGGAGCGAGGAGCAGCTCGGTGGCCTGCGCGTGGAGGTAGACCTTTGCGCGCGAGTGGTGAAGGAGATCGCGGCCGATGGTGTGCGCCATGTTGCGGTGCGAGAAGGGCGTCCACTTGGAGAGGCGCGCATCGAGGAGCGGAAGTTGCTGGAGGAGCGCGGGAGTGGCGGCGGATGCAGCTGCGAAGAAAGGAGCAGCGGCGTAGGGAAGATCGTCGACTGCGAGTATCTTTTCGGCTTCAGGATAGAAGGGAGCGAGATTGGAGGGGGCGATGGGCCATGAGTTTGGGGGATCGGCTGGGAATGGGAGAAGTTGGCCGCCCCAGCGGAGGGAGGCTCCCCCGAAGGCGCGGAAACGGCCTTCGTGCGTGCCGATGTGGGGCTCGCCGGCGAGGGGAGCGGTGAGGAGATGCTGCTGGTCGAGGGCGAGGCCGCCGGCTTCGAGCAGGGCGACGTCGATTCCCTGCTGCGTAAGGCGGTGCGCGAGAGTGAGGCCGGCGATGCCTCCGCCGATGACGCAGACCCGCGAGCGGAAGGGCTCGGCGCGGGCTGCGTGTTGGTCGAGGTCTATCTCCATGAGGAGGTGACGGGCGTTAGCTGTACTTGAGCCAGCGGAGGATCTCGGGAAGGTTGGGCTTCTTGCCGTACATGAGAATGCCGACGCGGTAGATGCGGCTGGAGACCGAAAGCACGATGTAAATGGTGATGAGGATCAGTGCGATGGAGAGAGCGATCTCCCACCACGCCGGCATGGAGAGGGAGATGCGGAAGTTCATCAGCAGTGGCGCGCAGAAGGGTATCTGCGAGACGACGCGGGAGAGCGTGGAGTTGGAGTTCGAGACGATGGGGCCGATCATCAACATGCAGAAGAAGAGCGGCATCATGAGGAACATGTTGAGCTGCTGGAGCTCCTGCTCGGAGTTGGTCATGGCGCCGAGGGCGGCGGCGGCGCTGGAATAAAGCGTGTAGCCGAGCGCGAAGTAGATGATGAAGAAGACCGCCTGGGTGGGGCTGATGGAGACGCCGCTCATGGCGCCGGCCTGGGCGGCGAGCGCGGCGGCGGCGATCATCCAGATGCCAACCTGAGTAAGGCCGACCGCGCCTACGCCGAGAATCTTCCCCGCAAGCAGCTCCTGCGGCTTGATGGTGGCGAGCAGGACTTCAAAGACGCGCGAGGTCTTCTCTTCGATGATGGAGCGTGCGACGTTCATGCCGTACATCAGAACGACCATGTACATGAGGAAGAAGAGAATGTAGGCGACGATGAACGAGGCAGTGGAGTCGCCCTTCTTGCCGCCCTTGCCGATGATGTTGACGGTGACTGGGTGCATGAAGGAGTCGATGTCGGAGGCCGAGGCGCCGTGCTGGGCGAGGTACTCGCGGGAGAGGACTTCGTGGAGGCCGTCTGTGACGGCGCTGGCTGTAGCGATGTCCGCCGAAGAGCGGGGTTTGAAGTCGAAGGTGGCTTGCTGGGGTAAGGGCGAGTCCTGATGGATGATGAGGTAGCCGTCGAGCTGCTTGTTGTCCATCTGGCTATCGAGGGTGGCGAGGCTGGTTGAGGACGGAAGGATATCGACCTGCATGGTGGTGTCTTTGCCGCTTTCGAGCTCGTGTTTGAGATCGGCGGCAGGTTGCGGCTGCGAGGCGACGACAGCGATGTGCGAGGCGGTCTTGCTGTGCTTGGCGAGCGCTGTGGCGGCGAAGATGCCGCCGCCCATAAGCGTGGGGATGAGGACCGTCGCGATGATGAAGCCCTTGGTACGGATGCGCTCGGTATACTCGCGCTTGGCGATAAGCCAGATGTTATGCATCGACTCTGCCTCCTGCTTCTGCGTCCCCAAAACTGGCGCGGACGTTTTCGATGAATATCTCTTCGAGTGTGGGTTCCATCACCTCGAAGCGGTTGATAACGGTGCCGTTGGCGATGGCTGCTGCGAGAATAGGCTGGGCGGCTGCTTCGTCTTTGAGGATGATCTCGGCGATACCGGAGTAGTTCTTGGCTTCGGCGATGCCTGGATGCTGGAGGAAGGAGTCGTCGCCGGAGAAGACGACCTGGAGGCGGTTGCGCGGGTACTGCGATTTGATCTTGCGCATCGAGCCGGAGAGCAGGAGATGCCCACGAGAGATGAGAGCGATCTCGTCGCAGAGCTTTTCTACCTGGTCCATGCGGTGGGTGGAGAAGAGGATGGCCTTGCCTTCTTTGCGGAGGTCGACGAGGGTGTCCATGAGCAGCGTGGCGTTGACGGGGTCGAGGCCGCTGAAGGGCTCGTCCATGATGATGAGGTCGGGCTCATGGAGCAGCGCGGCGATGAACTGGATCTTCTGCTGCATACCCTTCGAGAGTTCCTCGGTCTTTTTGTCGATGGCCTCCGAGATCTCCATACGCTCGCACCAGGCGAGGGCGCGCTTGCGGGCGGTGGCTTCCGAGAGATTGTGGAGCTGGCCGAGGAAGATGAGCTGGTCGAGAACTTTCATCTTTTTGTAGAGGCCGCGCTCTTCAGGC
>Ga0302311_10008066_pt1 | contig 10639 bp, 3 predicted proteins | sample III_Palsa_N1_3_FD_200449 | JGI IMG/M metagenome (GOLD analysis project Ga0302311, IMG submission 200449) | Peat permafrost microbial communities from Stordalen Mire near Abisko, Sweden - III_Palsa_N1_3 | ecosystem: Environmental > Terrestrial > Soil > Palsa > Peat permafrost | place: Sweden...
TGGCCATACGGGCAGGCGCACGATGCGCGGCGGGGACAGGCCGGCGGCTTGGGCCACGGCGCGGGCAAAATTTGCGTAGGACAGCGGTTCCGGGCCGGCCACCACCAGGGCGTGCGGGCCATCCCAGGGGCGTGCCAGGGCAGCGAGGATACACCGCGTCAGATCGTCCTGATGGATCGGCTGCACCAAGGCGGCACCACCTTGCGGCAGGGGCACCACTGGCAGGCGGCGGAGCAGAGCGGCCAGACGGCGGACATTATCCTCGCCTTGGGCGCCGTAGATCATAGTGGGGTGCAGCATCACGCCCGCGCGCAAGCTGGCCAGGAAGGCGGCTTCGCCGGCGAGCACACCGTTGCCATGGGCATCCGGCCATTGCGTGAATTTCCGCGTGCTGCCGAGGAACACGAAGCGGGCTTGTGCGGGTGCCGCGGCCAGGATGGCGGGGACGTGGCGTGCGTGGGCGCAGCTGACCACCATGCTGGCATCCGCCAGCGCACGCCGCAGAGCGGCGGGATCGGTTAAGTCCGCCAGAGCGGGGGTGCCCGGCAAGCCGGCCGCGGCCCACCGCGCGGCGCTGCGCACTACGGGGACCACGCTACCGCCGGCGCTCAGGATTGCGCGGCAGAGTGCCGCGCCGGAGCGGCCTGAGGCGCCGGCGACATGAATGGTTGCGGGGAGGACTGCCGGGGGTGACGGAGACAGCATGGCGGCCTCCTCATTAATTGCGGGCGAACATGGCCCTTGGGTTAAGCCGAGGCTGCATAGTTCGTAACGACGGAACTCCCTCGCGTGCCACGCTCTATTTAGCGAACCGGTGAGTATCTGAATGCCCGAAGCCAGCCAAGCCGCCCCCTTGCGCATCCAGTACATCAACACCTTGAACGGCACATTGGACGCGGCGCTGGCGAAAGCCGGCAGGCTGGGGTTTTCGCACGTGCTGCTGGCGCCGCCCTGGGTGCCATCGCCACGAGGGGATCGCTTCGCACCCGCCAGCCTCAGCGCGCTGGATCCGGCGCTGAGTGTGACGACACTGGCGGCGCTGACCGAAGCCGCTTCGCGCCACGGGTTGAAGCTGCTGCTGGATGTGCAGCTGAACCGTCTGGCGCCTGGCGCAGGCGGCACGTTGGGCGCCGGGCTGTTTTACGGCACCGATTCCCGCGTGGTGCTGGACCCGCGTCATACGCGGGACGTGAATGCGGATACCGCAGTACCCGCGGAGGCTCAGCAGGCCGCAGCACTGGGGGCCTTCTGGGCCGGCTACCTCGCCAACTGGTGCGGCGACGGCGTGGCGGGCTTCCGGCTGCTCGGGCTGAGCGCCATTCCCGCCCATTGGCTCGGCGATTTCCTGAGCGCACTGCGGCAGGGCGCGCCCGCGGCTCCGCTGTTCGCGTGGACGCCGGGTCTATCGGCCGAGGCCATGCAGGCGTTGCGCGGCCAGGGTCTGGCTGGCGTGTTCCCAAGCCTGCCGTGGTGGGATTTCCATGCTCCCTGGTTCTGGCGGGAGCTGGAGGTTCTGCGCGGCGTGGCACCGGTGATCGGTGCGCCCGAGGCGCCCGGCGGACCATTGGTATATGATAGCGCGTCAGGGCCCACCGATGCACCCGCCTGGTACAGGCGTGCGGCACGTATGGCCGCCAGCCTGGGTTCGGGCTGGCTGGCGCTGGAAGGTGGTTCTTCGGTGGCCGGCAGCGATATGGCGCCGTTCATCCTGGAGCTGAACCAGACGGTGGAACAGATCGGCCCGCTAAACGGCGCCGTGCAATTCCCGGCCGGCACCGGCGGCCGCGTGCTGGCCCTGTTGCGCACCGATACCCCCGACCGCCGATTTGCCACGCAGGCCACCATCACGGTGGTGAACACCGACGCGGCTATGCGCCAAAGCATCGATACGTCACTTCTGCTGACCGCGCTGGGTGGGCGCGGCGCGGGATTGCGGCGCATAACCGTGTCCGGTGGCGACGAGGCGCTCGCCCCAGGTTTGCTGTCCCTGGCGCCCGCGGAAGCACAGATTTTCATGGCGGTACTGCCCCCATCGACCGTGCCGCCGACGCGCGTGAGCGAGGCGGCGGCGTTGGAAGCGGCCGCGGGGCCACGGCTCGCCATCGAAGCGATCGCGCCTGCGGTGGATGGCGGATTGTTTCCCGTGAAACGCATCGCCGGCGAAACCGTGGCCGTCAGCGCGGACGTGGTGTTCGACGGGCATGAGAAGATCGCCGTCGCCCTGCGCCATCGCGCGCGCGGCTCCGTAGAGGCGGGCAGTGCGGAGGGCGGCAATTGGGCGGAACTGCGCATGCGGCCGCTGGGCAATGACCGGTGGCAGGCCGAATTCCCGCTGACCTGCCTGGGGCGCCACGAATTCGTCGTTACCGCCTGGCGCGATGCGTTTGAGACCTATCGCGATGAAATCGCCAAGAAGCACGCGGCAGGTGTGGATATCACGCTGGAGCTGACGGAGGGCGTGGTATTGGTGCGCGCCACGGCGGAGCAATCCGGTGGCGAATTGCGCGCGCAACTGGCGGTGCTGGCGGACAGGCTGAGCCAGGCAACGGATGAAACACGGCGCGAAACACTGCTTTCAACGTCGGTAGCAGCCCTGATGGCGCAGGCCGATCCGCGTCCGTTCGCAGTGGCGTCGGCGGCGATGCCAGTGGATGCGGAACGGCTGGAGGCGCGTTTCGCCAGTTGGTACGAGGTGTTTCCGCGCTCGCTCAGTGACGACGAAAACCGGCACGGCACGTTCGATGACGTGATCCGCCATATGCCGCGCATTCGCGACATGGGTTTCGACGTCCTGTATTTCCCGCCGGTGCACCCCATCGGCCGCACCAACCGCAAGGGCCGGAACAATTCGCTGACACCCGCGCCCAGCGATCCCGGCAGCCCCTATGCCATCGGCGGCGAGGCGGGCGGCCATGACGCGCTGCACCCGCAGCTTGGCACGCTGGATGATTTTCGCCGCATGCGCGAAGCAGCCGCAACGCACGGACTGGAATTGGCGATCGACTTCGCCATTCAATGCGCCCCGGATCATCCCTGGTTACGCGAACATGCAGGCTGGTTCGACTGGCGGCCGGACGGCACGATCAAATACGCCGAGAATCCGCCGAAGAAATACGAGGACATCGTTAACGTCGATTTCTACGCCCCCGATGCGATACCGGGGCTGTGGATCGAACTGTGCCGCGTGGTGCTGTTCTGGGCCGGGCAGGGTGTACGGCTGTTCCGGGTGGATAACCCGCATACAAAGCCGTTTCCGTTTTGGGAGTGGATGATCCGCGAAGTGCGCCAGCGCTACCCGGACGCGATCTTTCTGGCCGAAGCCTTCACGCGGCCGAAAATTATGTACCGGCTGGCGAAGATCGGGTTTTCACAATCCTACACCTACTTCACCTGGCGCAACACCAAGCGTGAATTGCAGGCCTATTCCACGGAGCTGGCAGACGAAGCGCCACGGGAATTCTTCCGGCCGCATTTCTTCGTCAACACGCCGGATATCAATCCGCTGTTCCTGCAAACCTCCGGCCGGCCGGGGTTTCTGATCCGGGCTGCTTTGGCGGCGACGCTCTCTGGCCTGTGGGGCGTCTATAACGGCTTCGAGCTGTGCGAGGCGGCCGCCCTGCCGGGGCGCGAGGAGTACCGCGACAGCGAGAAATACCAGCTGCGCGCGTGGGACTGGCAGCGGCCGGGCAACATCGTGGCGGAAATCACGGCGCTGAACCGCATCCGGCGCGAAAACCCCGCGCTGCAAACCCATCTGGGCGTAGAGTTTCACAACGCCTTCAACGACTCGATCCTGTATTTCGAGAAGGCCACCGCCGACCGCGCGAACGTGGTGCTGGTGGCCATCAGCCTGGACCCGTCCCAGCCGCAGGAAGCCGATATCGAGATTCCGCTGTGGAATTGGGGCCTGAGGGACGACGGGTCGGTGAACGTGGAGGATCTGGTGGGCGGTGGCAGATGGGTTTGGCACGGCAAGCTACAGCGCGTGCGGCTGACGCCGGACAAACCTTATGCAATCTGGCGTGTAGTACCAACCGGCATGGGAGCTGGCCTATAGGACGCAAGAAAGCGCTTCTTTTTGGAAAAAGAAGCAAAAACTTTTGTCCATGGGGGTACGCACTGATTTCAACGTGTACCTTAATGAGCAAAAGTTTTTTGGTTCTTTTTTTCAAAAAAGAACTGCTTCCTTCTCTGACTTTTTCGCAATGGAACCTTGAATGAACGCGCAGCCGATCACACCGCAGTCCGACGATCCCAGCTGGTACAAGGATGCGGTGATCTATCAGCTTCATCTGAAATCCTTTTTCGATGCCGATAACGACGGCATCGGCGACTTCAATGGCCTGATCGAAAAGCTGGACTACATTGCCGAACTGGGCGTAACGGCGATCTGGATGCTGCCGTTCTACCCCTCGCCACGGCGCGACGACGGGTACGACATCGCCGATTATCGTGGCGTGCATCCCGACTACGGCACACTGGCCGATGTGCGGACGCTGATCGAACAGGCCCATGCGCGCGGCCTACGCGTGATAAGCGAACTGGTCATTAACCACACCAGCGATCAGCACCCGTGGTTCCAGCGGGCCCGCGCCGCACCTGCCGGGTCGCCGGAGCGCGATTTCTACGTATGGGCCGATGACGATAAAAAATATGCCGGCACGCGCGTTATTTTCCTCGATACCGAAAAATCCAACTGGACATGGGACGAGGTGGCCGGCGCCTACTACTGGCACCGCTTCTACTCGCATCAACCCGACCTGAATTTCGACAATCCGGCGGTGATGGAGGAGGTACTCTCCATCATGCGCTTCTGGTTGGATATCGGCGTGGACGGGCTACGGCTTGATGCGGTGCCGTATCTGGTGGAACGCGAAGGCACCAATAACGAAAACCTGCCGGAAACGCATGTGCTGCTGAAGCAAATCCGGGCCGCGATGGATCAGCATTCCCCGGGGCGGATGCTGCTGGCCGAGGCCAATCAATGGCCGGAAGACGCCCAGCAATATTTCGGCGATGGCGATGAATGCCACATGTGCTTCCATTTTCCGCTGATGCCGCGGATGTACATGGCCATCGCCCGCGAAGACCGTTTCCCGATTACCGATATCATGCGCCAGACACCGGAAATCCCATCGAGCTGCCAATGGGCAATTTTCCTGCGCAACCATGACGAACTGACGCTCGAAATGGTGACCAGCGCCGAACGCGATTATTTATGGGAAACCTACGCCAGCGACCGGCGGGCGCGCATCAATCTTGGCATTCGCCGCCGCCTGGCGCCGTTGTTACAACGCGACCGCCGGCGCATCGAACTGATGAACGGGCTGCTGCTGTCCATGCCCGGCACGCCGGTTATTTATTACGGTGACGAGATCATGATGGGTGACAACATCCATCTCGGCGACCGCGATGGCGTGCGCACGCCGATGCAGTGGTCGATCGACCGCAATGGCGGATTTTCCCGCGCTGACCCCGCGGCCCTGGTGCTGCCGCCGATCATGGACGCGATTTACGGCTACCAGGCGGTGAATGTGGAAGCCCAAGCCACGAACCCGCACAGCATGCTGAATTGGACCCGCACCATGCTGGCGGTGCGGCGCCAATACCGCGCCTTCGGCCGCGGCACGCAGCGCTTTCTGTATCCCAATAATCGCAAGGTGCTGGCGTATCTGCGTGAGTTTGCCGAAGACGGATCGGAACAGACCATTCTGTGCGTCAGCAACCTGGCCCGCACGGCACAAGCGGTGGAACTGGATCTTTCGGCATTCGTCGGCCGCACGCCCGTGGACATTGTCGGCGGGTCGATATTTCCGCGCGTCGGCCAGCTTACTTATCTTCTGACATTGCCGCCCTACGGGTTCTATTGGTTCGTGCTGGCAACCGACGCGGTTTTGCCTGCGTGGCATCGGGGTGCGCCGGAACCATTGCCGGAATACGCGACAATCGTTGTGCGTCACGTCCTTGAGGAAGTACTGCTGCCGGTCGGCCGCGCCATCCTGGAGCGCGAGGCGCTGCCGGCCTATTTGCAGAAGCGCCGCTGGTTTGGATCGAAGGGCGAACCACTGCTCAGCACGCACGTCACCTATGGCGTCAAATTCGGACAAGGCCCAGGGGCCACGCTTTTCACTGAGGTGGAGGTATTGCTCGGCGATCGGCGCGAATCCTATACCTTGCCGCTCGGCATTTGCTTTGAAGATGGCAGCAGCGGCCTGCTGGCGCAGCAACTGGCACTGGCGCGGGTGCGGCGCGGGCCCGATGTGGCGTTCCTGACCGACGCCTTCGCGCTGGATGGGCTGACGCGGGAATTGATCGCCGGCATGCGCGCCGAGCGCGTGGTACCGTTCGAAGGCGGGCGGCTGGAGTTCCGCAAAACCTTCCGCCTGGATGAAGTGGAATTGCCGGCCGACCCGGAAATTCACCGGCTGTCTGCCGAGCAATCCAACAGCACATTGATCGTCAACGACGCCATCGTGCTGAAAATCGTCCGCAAAGTACTGGCCGGCGTGCATCCCGAGGCCGAAATGACCGGCTTCCTGACCGCCCGCGGTTTTGAGAACATCGCACCGCTGCTGGGCGAAATGGTCCGGTTCGATGATGCCGGCGTACCGCATACCGTGGCGGTGGCGCAGGGCTTCGTGCGCAACCAGGGCGATGCCTGGAGCTGGACCCTGGATTATCTCGAACGCGTGGCCGGTGAACTGACGGAAGAAGACGACGATGCGGCCGTCAAGGATGCGCTGGGCAGCTACATGTTTTTTGCCAATGCGGTGGGGCGCCGGCTTGCGGAAATGCACGCAGTGCTGACCGAGGATACGCCGGAGCCGGGCTTCACACCCGAGCCCGCAACAGCCGAAGTGGTCTGCGGGTGGGCGGAACAAGCTGGCCTGCAAGTGGATTTGACGGTGCGGGCGCTGGATCGTGTAAACGACTGGCCGGACAGCATGGTGCAAGAGCATGCCGAAGATCTGCGCCGCCGGGCGCCGGATCTCAAACTCGCCATGCGGCGCCTCGCGGACGCCGCGGCAGGGGGCGCCTGGCAGACGCGTGTGCACGGGGATTTCCATCTGGGCCAGGTGCTGGTGACGCACGGCGATGCGACGTTGATCGATTTCGAAGGCGAACCAGCCAAAACCATGGAGCAGCGCCGCGCCAAATCGAGCCCGCTGCGCGATGTGGCCGGCTTGCTGCGCAGCTTCGATTACGCCGCCGCCACGGCCAGCGACGGGCGGGTGGCGGAGTCGGAAGCCGCCGGCACACGGCGCGCCATGCTCGCGGAGAACTTCCGCACCAACGCCAGCCGCACGTTCCTGGACGCGTATCGCGCCGTACTGCACGACGCGCCGCGCCCCTGGGTGTCGCCACAGGCCGAACGTGGATTGCTGGACCTGTTCCTTCTGGAAAAGGCCGCTTACGAAGTGCGGTATGAGGCAGCCAACCGGCCGGCCTGGATTGGCATTCCTCTTGGCGGATTGGTGCGGCTTATGGACCGTCTTCTGCCCGTGGAAGTGGCATGAGATCCGGAACGGTCCTGCGGCGTTGCAGCACAGGCGCGAACTGTCCGCGCGCCTGGCTGCGAAAGAGTATTTCATGACCGATATCATACCCGATCCCGGCGCGATCGACGCCATTGTGCACGCCCGCAACGGTGATCCCTTCGCGGTGCTCGGTCCGCATGAAACCAGCGCCGGCCGTGCCGTGCGCGCCTTCATTCCCAATGCCGATTCAATCGAAGTGCTGGAGCGCGCCACCCATCTTCCCCTCGGCACGCTGCAGCGCGTGCATCCGGCGGGTTTCTGGACCGGCAAAGTCGGCAGCGACGCGCCCTATCTTTTGCGCGTGTCAACCGCGGGGCTGAGCCACGAGACGGAGGATCCCTACAGTTTCCCGCCAATTCTCGGTGATATCGATATCTATTTGCTGGGCGAGGGGAGGCACCGGGATTTCGCGACTGCGATGGGTGCGCATGTCACCACCATAGACGGCGTGCGCGGCGTGCGCTTCGCAGTGTGGGCGCCGAATGCACGCCGCGTATCCGTTGTCGGCAGCTTCAACCAGTGGGATGGGCGCCGCCTGCCCATGCGGCTGCGGTTCGGCGCCGGCATCTGGGAAATCTTCGTGCCGCGGCTGGGCGCAGGCGCCGTCTACAAATACGAAATCCTGTCGCGCGACGGCGAAACATTGCCGCTGAAGGCCGACCCGGTCGCATGGGCCACGGAAATGCCGCCGGCCACCGCCTCGGTGGTTGCAAGTCCCGATGTGCCTGTCTGGCACGATCAGGAATGGATGGCCACGCGGCGCGAACGGCAGGGCGCCCAGGGACCGCTATCGATTTACGAAATGCACGCGATGTCCTGGATGCCGGCCGCGGAAAAGGGCGGCTTCGGCTGGAAGGAACTGGCGGACCGGCTGGTGCCCTATATCCAGCAAATGGGCTTCACCCATATCGAGCTGATGCCCATCATGGAACACCCGTTTGGCGGTTCCTGGGGCTATCAGCCGCTGGCACAATTCGCCCCCACGGCGCGGCTGGGGCCGCCGCAGCATTTCGCGGCGTTCGTGGACCGGTGCCACGAAGCGGGGATCGGTGTGATCCTGGATTGGGTGCCGGCGCATTTCCCCACCGACGCGCACGGGCTGGCGCGCTTCGACGGCACACCGCTTTACGAGCACGCCGACCCGCGCGAGGGATTCCAATACGATTGGAACACCTACATCTTCAACCATGGCCGCAACGAGGTGCGGGCGTTCCTGATCGGCAGCGCGCTGTTTTGGCTGGAACATTACCATGTGGATGGGCTGCGCGTGGATGCGGTGGCCAGCGTCCTGTACCGCGATTACAGCCGCAAAGAAGGCGAGTGGATTCCCAACCGCTACGGCGGCCGCGAAAATCTTGAAGCAATCCATTTCTTCCAGGAGCTTTCGCGCGCCCTCATAGACCGGGTGCCGGGCGCGCTGCTGATCGCCGAAGAATCCACGGCCTTTCCGGGAGTCTCCCGCCCCGCCGATCAGGGCGGGCTGGGTTTCGACTTCAAATGGAATATGGGCTGGATGCACGACACGCTGCATTACATGGAGGAGCAGCCGATCTACCGCCGCTACCACCATGGGCTGATGACGTTCGGGCTGGTGTACGCGTTCTCGGAACATTTCGTGCTGCCGCTGTCGCATGACGAAGTGGTGTACGGAAAAGGCTCGCTGATCGGTAAAATGCCCGGCGACGAATGGCAGCGTTTCGCCAATTTACGCGCCTATCTCGGGTTCATGTGGACCCATCCGGGCAAGAAGCTGATTTTCATGGGCGGCGAACTGGCCCAGGAACGGGAATGGAACCATGACCGGGGGCTGGACTGGTTCCTGCTGGACCAGCCCGCCCATCAAGGCATTCAGACGCTGCTGCGGGATCTGAACGCTGTCTACCGGGCCAATCCGGCACTTTATGCCAAGGATAGCGATCCTTCCGGCTTCCGCTGGGTTGTACTGGACGACAGCGACCAGAGCGTGTTCGCCTATCTGCGATTAGGCAATGAAACCGACCCGCCGGTGCTGGCCGTGTGCAACTTCACGCCCGTGCCGCGTTCAGACTACCGCCTGGGCGTGCCGCACAGCGGAACCTGGCAGGAATTGGTGAACACGGACTCAGCACTCTATGGCGGGTCGAATGTCGGGAATGGTGGCGCGCTGCGGGCGCAGGACATTTCCAGCCACGGCCTGCCCGCATCGCTGCTGCTGACATTGCCGCCTTTGGCGACGTTGATTTTGCGCGCCGCCTAAGCATCGGCGCGCTGTTGGAGCGCGCATGATAGCCGAAGTAGTGCCCATAGACGGCAATCGCGAGCGGCCAGGGCCCACCCGGCTGGCCGATGGGTGCACCCGGTTCGCACTTTGGGCGCCCTCGATAGACAGCGTGTCGCTGGAATTTCAGGGCGCGCCGCAACAGCTCATGCGAGCCGCCGGGAACGGTTGGTTTGCGCTGGAAACAGCGGCGGCCGCGGGTGCCCGCTACCGGTTCAGGCTCGCCGATGGCACGTCGGTGCCCGACCCCGCCTCGCGCGCCCAGAGTGGCTGCGTGCATGATTGGAGCGTGGTGGTGGATCCCGCGGCCTTCGCGTGGCGGCATACCGCGTGGCGCAACCGGCCCTGGCACGAAGCCGTGATTTACGAAGTGCATGCCGGTGCGGCCGGCGGGTTCAACGGGCTGCGGCAGCGGCTGGCGGGCCTGGCCGAGCTGGGCTTCACCGCCATCGAATTGATGCCGGTGGCCGATTTTCCGGGTGCCCGCAACTGGGGCTACGACGGCGTGCTGCCCTACGCGCCCGACGCCGCCTATGGCACGCCGGACGAATTGCGCGCGCTGGTGGACGCGGCACACGGGCTGGACCTGATGGTGCTGCTGGATGTGGTGTATAATCATTTCGGCCCCGATGGCGCCTATCTGCACGGCTTCGCCCGCCCCTTTTTCGACCCCGACGTGCACACGGCCTGGGGTGCGGCCATCGATTTCACGCGGCCGGAGGTGCGAGATTTCTTCATCGGCAACGCGCTGATGTGGCTGAACGAGTACCGCTTTGATGGCCTGCGATTCGACGCCGTGCACGCCATCAGCCCGCCCGAATTCCTGCCCGAAATGGCGGCCGCT
>Ga0302311_10008067_pt1 | contig 10638 bp, 10 predicted proteins | sample III_Palsa_N1_3_FD_200449 | JGI IMG/M metagenome (GOLD analysis project Ga0302311, IMG submission 200449) | Peat permafrost microbial communities from Stordalen Mire near Abisko, Sweden - III_Palsa_N1_3 | ecosystem: Environmental > Terrestrial > Soil > Palsa > Peat permafrost | place: Sweden...
TGGACTATCTGAACTTCGCCAAGAGCTACATCGCTCACTGCGAGGAACGGCACGGGATCGGCGCAGTGGAGCGGGTGCTCGACGCCGCCCATGCGCTGATGGACCAAGGCGTCAACCGCTATGGCCGCCGCGCGCGGCCAAGCCTGGTCGAGGAGCAGGCCAGGGCGGAGGCGCGCCAGACTCACGCCAGCGACAGCTACAACGACCTGTGGCGCACCTTGCCGCCGACCGGCCGCGACGGCGCGAAGGCCCCAGGCCAAGCCGCGGCGCGGCGCGGGGCGCCGCAGTTGCCCGAGGAGAACCTGCTCTATTTCCTGGAGAAGTTCTCACCGCAGCTGCGCGACTGGGAGCGCGAGCTGCTGCGCATCGTGCGCAACATCGCCCAGTACTTCTTCCCGCAGCGGCAGACCAAGGTGATGAACGAGGGCTGCGCCACCTGGGTGCACTACAAGATCATGAACCGGCTCTACGACCTGGGGAAGATCAGCGACGGGGCGTTGCTGGAGTTCCTGACCAGCCACACCGCGGTGGTGTTCCAGCCCGACTTCGACGATCCGCGCTTCTCGGGGTTCAATCCCTATGCGCTGGGCTTCGAGATGATGTGCGACATCGAGCGGATCGCCACCGATCCGACCGAAGAGGACCGCCAGTATCTGCCGGAGATCGCCGGCTGCGGCGATGCGCTCGGCGCGCTCCGAAACGCCTGGGCCAACTATCGCGACGACAGCTTCATCGCCCAGTATCTGAGCCCGCACCTGATGCGGAAGATGAAGCTGTTCAAGCTTGAGGACCGCGCCGCGGAGAACCACTACAAGATCGCCGCGATCCACGACGAGCGCGGCTACACCGAGGTGCGCCGGGCGCTGGCCAGCCAGTACGACCCCGGTCCGCGCGATCCGAACATCCAGGTGACCGGCGCCGACCTGGCCGGCGATAGGCGGCTGCAGCTGACCCACCGCATGCACAACGACGTCCCGCTGGCGGAGAACGACGCCAAAGCGGTGCTAGGCTACATCGCCGACCTGTGGGGCTTCGAGGTCGAGCTGCGCGGCGTCGGCGCCGACGACGAGGTCCGCTACAGCTACGAACTCGGCTCCAGCCATCCGGCCGCCGCGCTGGTCGCCTAGTCTCAGCCCGCCAGCGCCTTGGCGAGGAACGGCAGGCTCTCGTCCATGCGGTAGTCGACCGCGCTGTGGTTGTCGGGGAACTCCTCGTAGCGGTGCGCGATCCCTAGCTCGCCCAGCCGCTGCGTGAAGCGCCGGGCGCCGTAGAGCAGGTTGAACTGATCGTTCACGCCACAGTCGATGTAGAGCGCCTTCAGACCGCGCAGCGCGTCGGCCTGTCGCTCCAGCTTCACCACCGGATCGTGCGCCAGCCAGTTGGCCCAGCGCTCGGGGATGATCTCGCAGGTGTCGGCGGTCACCGGCAGGCGCAGGCCGAGGAACTGGGTCGGATCGGCGTCGTAGTGGGCGGCCATGGCCAGGATGTTGACCACCTTCATCGCCCCGTCTGACGGCTTGGGCGCGGCTTCGAGCTTGGTCCACCAAGCCTCGATCGTGCCATCACCGCGCGCCAGCGCCCGCAACACGTCCGGCATGTCGGGCAGATAGCAGAGTTCAAAGGCCATATCGCCGGAGTGACAGGCGGCGGCGGCCCAGACGTCGGCGTGGTCGAGCGCGTGGACGATGGCGCCATAGCCGCCCGAGCTCTTGCCGAACACGCCGCGCCGCCCGGCGCCGCCGCAGCCGAACCGGCCCTCGACCGCGGTCAGCATCTCGCCGGTCAGGAAGTCCGCCCACGCGCCGGTGGAGGCGGAGTTGACGTACTGGTTGCCGCCCATGCGGGTGAAGCAGTCCGGAAACGCGACCACCACCGGCGGCATCGCCCCTTCGCCGATCAGCCGGTCGAGCCGCTCCGGCACGTTCTCGCGGAACGCCTGCCAGTTGGTGTGCGCCGGTCCGCCGGCGGTGAACCCGACCAGGTCGACCAGCAGCGGCAGCCGTGCGCCGGTCTGTCCGGCTGGGACGTAGACGTCGACCCGTCGATGCGTCGGATCGCCGAGCATGTTCGAGCGAAGAACCTGGCTGTCCACGGTCAGCTGGTGGACGGCGCCGGACGGGTGCTTGGACTTCCTCATGCGCGGGGCTCCTATCCCTGACCTGGCAAGAGACCGGCGAGGACGCTCGCAATAGGCGTGGGTAAGGCGGCTTGTCGCGCCGTTTCCTGGAACAGCCCCAGGTCCTTCGCCGGGATGTCGCTTTGGCTCGCGGCCACGGTCCCCGCGGCGATCATCCGGCCATAGGTTTGGTAGATCGGGGCGGGGAACAGGGTCCGTGTCAGCATGTCGACGGCCGCGCCGGCGTCGAAGCCGCCCTTGTCGACCAGCGCCAGCCCTTCCGACAGTGATCGCGCCGCCGAGATGATCAGGAAGTTGCCGACCAGTTTCACCGTGGTCGCCGCGCCGATCTGCTCGCCGAAATCGAACACGTCCTGCGCGCCCATCGCTTCAAGCAGCGGCTTCACGCGGTCCTTGGCGGCTTGCGGACCGGCGACGGCGATCCAGAGTTTCCTGGCTGCAGCCGCCTCCGGCCGGCCGAAGATCGGCGCCTCGACGAAGTGGACGCCGCGCGCCGCATGCATCGCCGCCAGCTTCTTCGAACCGTCCGGCGAGATGGTGCTCATCGAGACGTGCACGCCGCCAGGCCCGAGCCGCTCGAGGAAGCCGTCGCTGCCGGCGATGCTCTCCACGGAAGCGTCGTCCCACAGCAGGGTGACGACGATCCCGCCCGGGCTCACCGTGTCAGCCGGCCGGCTCGCGCGCTCGGCGCCGAGGGACACCAGCGCGTCCGCCTTGCTAGCCGTGCGATTGTAGACGGAGAGCGGATAGCCGGCGCCCAGCAGGTTGGCGGCAATCGGCGCGCCGAGGTCGCCGAGGCCGATGAATCCGATCGTCTCAGCCATGTTGGTCTCCCGCCGCGTCGAGCCAGCGCTCGAACCGTACGATGTGCCCTACAGATCTGCCCCAAGTCAGGGCCGGCAAAGAAGCAAGCTAGCTGAAGTCAGGCGTGAAGCGGATGTTGCCGGCTTCTAGGCCCTTCAGCACGATGTCGACGCCGCCGGACTTCATCATCCATTCCAGGCGGTGGTCGCGGTATTCGCGCTTGAACAGTCCGGCGGCCACCGCTTCAGCGACGCCGGAGCCCTCGGTGCTGAAGCCGCGGGCTTCGCCGACCGTCTCGGCGACCGAGGGACGCGCCAGCACCCGGCCCAGCCAAGCCGCCACGGCGCTGCCCTCCGGCGCGCGGAAGCCCATCGCGGCCGACGAGGCGACGTAGGGAACCACGGCCAGGTCGCCCCAGCCGAAGTTCTCGCCGTTGAACCAGGCGCGCCGGCCCAGTTGGCGCTCCAGCCAGGCGAGGAAGCCGGCGGTCTGGCGCCCTGCGGTCGCCTTCAGCGCCTCGGCGGCGTCGCCCTCGGCGCGGCGGAACCAGTTGATCTCGCCCATCGCCCAGTTGACCGCCTCGTAGTGGGTGTCCATCACCTCTTCGATCATCCGCACCCGGGCGCGCTCGGCGGGCGTGGCCGGAAGCATGGCCGGGGTCGGGAAGCGATCCTCGAGGTATTCCAGGATGATGGTGGAATCGAAGACCCGCGCCTCGCCGTCGATCAGCACCGGCACTTCGGCCCTGGGATTGGCTTCGGCGAACTCGCCCGCCGCGCCGCCGGCGCCCAAGCCGCCGGGCAGGGCGAGCTGGAATGGGGCGCCCTTCTCGCGCAGCGCGATCCTCACCTTCTGGGCGTAGGGCGAAAGCGGGTGGTCATAGAGGGTGATCATGGCTGGTCCTCCGGCCGCGTTTCCCGACCGCTTAGGACTCTCGATTGTGGAAAGCGAGCCTGACCGCGCGTCAGGCCTTCCACGATCGGCAGCGTTGCTCTATCTGAGCAGTGTCAACATTGGGCGAGGGACCGTCATGGCGGATATGGGTACGGTGCTGGTTACCGGCGGCTCGGGCTACATCGGCGGCTGGTGCGTGATCGGCCTGCTGCAGCAGGGCTACGCGGTGCGCACGACAGTGCGGAGCCTTACCCGCGAGGGCCAGGTGCGCTCCAGCCTCAGCAAGGCGGTCGAGATCGGCGACCGGCTCAGCTTCCACGCCGCCGACCTGATGTCCGACGCCGGCTGGGACGAGGCGGCTGCGGGCTGCGACTACGTCCTCCACGTCGCCTCGCCGCTGGGCGTGGCCGAGCCGAAGGATCCGAACGAGCTGATCATTCCGGCCCGCGACGGCGCGCGCCGGGTGATCGGCGCGGCGATCAAGGCCGGCGTCAAGCGGGTGGTGCAGACCTCCTCGGTGGCGGCGACCAGTAGGCCGACCGGCAGCCCCGACAGCATCAGCGACGAGACCCAGTGGACCGACCTGACGCTGCCGCGGGTGAGCGCCTACGCCCAATCCAAGACCTTGGCGGAAAAGGCGGCATGGGAACTGATCGGGGCGGCCGGCGGAGCGACCACGCTGGCGACTGTCAACCCGGCCCTGGTGCTGGGACCGGTGCTCGGCCACGACTTTTCGGAGTCGGTGCAGGTGGTCGAGCGGTTGGTGTCTGGCCGCGTGCCAGGGCTGCCGCGGCTCGGCTTCAACATCGTCGACGTGCGCGACGTCGCTGACCTGCACATCCGGGCCATGACCGCGCCGGAAGCCGCCGGCCAGCGCTTCATCGCCGCCGGCGCCTACGCCTGGATGGCCGATATCGCCACGACGCTGCGCGAGAAGCTGGGAACCGGCGCGGCCAAGGTGCCGACCCGCAAGGTGCCCGACTTCGTCATCCGCCTGGCGGCCCTGTTCGACAAGGACCTCGGCGCGGTCACGCCGGGGCTCGGGCTCAAGCACGACTTTAGCTCCGCCAAGGCGCAGCGGGTGCTCGGCTGGAAGCCGCGGCCGATCGAGGAGACCGTGCTCGACTGCGCCCGCAGCCTGATCGCCGAGGGCGCGGTCTAGCCTACTTCACCGCGGGTAGTTGGCCGCGGATCTCGCCGCCGGGGTTCGCGGCGGTGTGGATGTTGAAGTACCAATTGCCGGCCTTGAGGTCGGCGATCTGGCCGTCGTCCAGCGTCGCGGCCCCTTTCATCGGATCGGCGAGACTCGACGGCGGCACCGGCACCACTGGCGGCGCGTTGACCCCCGGCCCGGCAGGGCCATGGAAGTGAGCCATGGTCGCCGGCCCGGTCAGGTGGGCATAGGTCACCTTGTAGCTGAACAGCTTGGTCTTGGTGTCGAGGCTGGCAGTCACCTTGCCGGTCCCTGGCACCGCATGCGGCGGAACCTCGTCCGCGCCCTTGAGCGTGGTGGTGAAGTGCAGTGTCGCGGCGCTGACCGCGCCCGCCGTGAACAGGACCGCCGCAGCCGTCCAGCCAATCAATTGTGCACGCATATGGGCTTCCTCCCTGATCCCAATCCGAAGAGACGCCCCGCCACTGGAGTACGCGCAAGCCGAAAGCATTCCAATAGTTAACGCAGCGGCTCGCCATCAGCGCGGTATAGCGGAGCCATGCGCCTGCTCATCGCCCTTGCCGCCACCCTCGCATTCCACTCGCTAGCCTGCGCCGCCACGCCGTTCACAGCAGGGGAGCGCCATCTGGCCACCACCACCGCTAGCGCCGCGGTGCGCAATCACGGCGACGGCAAGCTACGGATCACGCTGTGGTATCCGGCGACCGCGCCGGAGCAGGAGGTGGACATCGGGCCTCCAGGCAGCCCGATCTTCATCAGCGGTCACACCGCCGCCGGTGCGCCGTTCGCCGATGACGTCCGCCATCCGCTGATCCTGGTCTCGCACGGCTTCGGCGGCACGGCGCGGCAGATGACCTGGCTGGCGACGGCGCTGGCCCGCGCGGGCTACGTCGTGGTCGGGGTCGATCACCCGGGCACCAACGGCCTCGACGGCGTCACCGCCGAGGGCGCCACCGCGCCGTGGGAGCGGGCTGGAGACCTGAAGGCGGCGCTGGATTTCGTGCTCGCCGACCCGAAGTTGGCCTCGCACATCGATGAGCGCCGGATCGGCGTCGCCGGCTTCTCGCTGGGCGGCTTCACCTCATTGCTGGAAGTCGGCGCGCGCGCCGATTTCGAGCATTTGCGGGCGTTCTGCAGCGGCCCCGACCGCGACGCGATCTGCAATCCGCAGCTGGAATATCCGCACCCCATACAGGCCGACCAGACGGCGGCGGAGCCGGCCATGGCGGCGCTGATCGCCCGGCGGCACGACGACTTCCGCGACCCGCGCATCAAGGCCGCCTTCCTGATCGCGCCGGCGGTGATCCAGGGGCTGGCTTTCGATAGTCTGCGGCGCATCGAGGCCCCGGTGGCGATCGCCCTTGGTGACGCCGACCCGATCGCCCCGCCGAAGACCAACGGCGAACTCGCCGCCAAGCTCGTGCGTGGCGCGACGATCGACATCCTGCCAAACGTCGGCCACTACGACTTCCTGTCCCGATGCGGCGCCGCTGGCCTTACCAACGCAAAGGCCTACTGCGCCGACCAGCCCGGCGTATCCCGGGCGGCGACGCACGATCGGGTCGAACGCGACGCGATCGGTTTCTTCAACAAGACCTTACGGTCAGAAACTCACCCTTAGTCCCGCGCATCCCGACTTTCGCCGGAATGAGCGGGGGTGAAGGACAACCTACGGCGCTTCGTTCGACCAGATGATCGTGCCCGACGCGCCGAACATGCCGCCGACGCCGTGGCTGACTGAGATTTTCGCGCCCGGCACCTGCGCCGGGGCGATGCCGCGCAGCTGCCGCAGGCTCTCTTGCATGGCGTACATGCCATACATGCCGGAGTGCATGTAGGAGAGCCCGCCGCCGTTGGTGTTCAGCGGCAGCTTGCCGCCGATCGCGGTGTTGCGTTCGCGGATGAACCCGGCCGCTTCGCCCGGCTTGCAGAACCCGAGGTCTTCCAGGCCATAGAGCGGCAGGTGGGCGAAGGCGTCGTAGATCATCAGGTGGTCGACGTCGGCGGGGCGGATGCCGGCTTCGTCGAACGCCTTCTTGCCCGAGACGCGGAAGGCCTTGGAGGAGTTGAAGTCCTCCATCTGGCTGACCATCGGCGTCTCGACGCTCTCGCCCGTGCCCAGCACATAGACGGGCTTTCTAGGGAAGTCCTTGGCCCGCTCGGCGCTGGTCAGGATGATCGCGCCGCCGCCGTCGGTGACCAGGCAGCACATCAGCAGCGTGAACGGATAGGCGATCATCCGCGCGTTCATCACGTCGTCGACCGTGATCGGGTCCTTCATGCTGGCGCGCGGGTTCTTGGCCGCCCATTCGCGCTGAATCACGGCGACATTGGCTAGATCTTCAATGCTGTAGCCGCGAGTCTTTAGGTAGCGAAGCACCGGAATGGTGAACATCGAGGGTGGGCCGACGGGGCCGTACGGGGCCTCGAACTGGCCGGGCAGGCTGGAACCGCCGCCGCCGCCCCGGAAGCCGCCGCCAGCGCCGACGCGCGAGCGTCCGCTCTCGCCATGAGTGATGAGCACCGTCTTGCAGAGGCCCTCGTTGATCGCCGCCGCCGCGTGGCGGACATGCAGCATGAACGAGCAGCCACCGACGCTGGTGCCGTCGGCCCAGGTGGGGGTGATGCCGAGATAGTAGGCCAGCTCGGTCGGGCTGAGGCCCGCGGTGGCGACGCCGTCGATATCCGACGGCTTGAGGCCGCAGTCGGCCAGGGCGTTCAGCGCGGCGTCCGCGTGCAGTTGGATCACCGACATGTCTGTGATCTTGCCAAGCTCGGTGGTTTCCGCGGCCCCGACGGCCGCGACGGTTTTCTGCTTCATGGCGCTTCAGGCTCCCGCCGGCTTGAAGAAGGGCAGGGTGATCTGGCCGAAGTCCTGGAACTTCACCTCGACCGGCATGTCGAGCTGCAGCGCCTCGGGCGTCTGCGGGCAATCGACGATGTTGGTCATCATCTGCGGCCCTTCGTCGAGCATCACCACGGCGATCGAGTGCGGTTCGGTCCCGATGTCAGGGCGGGGCCGGTGGTTGATCACATAGCTCCACAGCTTGCCCGTGCCGGCGGCCTTGTAGACCTCGACCTTGCGCGAGCCGCACTTGGGGCAAAATGGGCGGGGCGGGAAATAGCTTTTGGTACAGTCGGTGCAGCGCTGCAGCAGCAGCTCACCGGCCTTGCAGCCGTCCCAGAAATGCTGGGTCTCCGGCGTAGGCTGCGGAAGAACACGATCCATCGCTTTGAAAGTTCCCTCATGAAAGTCGCCAATGCGCGACCTTCATGGGCAAGCCGCGCGAGCTTGTCGAGGCGCTACGTTGGGGCAGGGTCAGGTCAATCCGGACCGCTTGCGCGCCGCTGCGGCAGCCGTGCTAGTTTTTCCGGATGTACGATCTTCTGAAGGGTCTGACCGTCGTCGAAGCGGCGGCGTTCATCGCCGGGCCGACCTGCGGGCTCTATCTGGCCCAGTTCGGCGCGCGGGTGATCCGCATCGACCAGCTCGGCGGCGGGCCGGACTTCCGCCGCTGGCCGCTCGCGCCCAACGGCGAGAGCTTCTACTGGGAGGGGCTCAACAAGGCCAAGCAGTCGGTGATGATCGACCTGGCCAAGACTGAGGGCCGCGAGCTGGCCCAGCGCCTCGCCGCCGCGCCGGGCGAAGATCGTGGCCTCTTCGTCACCAACTTCCCGGTCAAGGGCTTTCTCTCCTACGAACGGCTGAAGGCGATCCGCGACGACGTGATCTGCGTGCGGGTGATGGGCTGGTCCGACGGCCGCCCGGCGCTGGACTACACCATCAACGCCGCGGTCGGCGTGCCGTGGATGACCGGCTTCGCGGACGATCCGCGGCCGGTCAACCACACCTTCCCGGCGTGGGACTTCATCACCGGCGCCTATGCCGCCCTGTCGCTGGTCTCGGCCGAGCGGGCCCGGCGCGAAGGGCGCGGCGGCTGTGAGGTGCGCATCCCGCTTTCCGACATCGCCGCCACCACGCTCGCCAATTTCGGAATGCTGGCCGAGGTGATGCAGACCGGCGCCGACCGGCCGCGCCAGGGCAACGACGTCTACGCCGCGTTCGGGCGGGATTTCGCCATCAAGGACGGCCGCCGGCTGATGGTGGTGGCGATCACGCCCAGGCAATGGCGCGTGCTAGTGAAAACCGTTGACCTGGAGGCGCCGGTCGCCGCGCTGGAGACCGAGCTCAGCGTCTCGTTCGCCGGCCATGAGGCGGTGCGCTACCAGCATCGCGTCCGGCTCTATCCGCTGTTCGAGGCCGCGTTCGCGCGGAAGACCGAGGCGGAACTGGCGCCGGCGTTCGAGGCCGAGGGGGTGTGCTGGTCGGCCTACCGCACGCTGTCGGAGGCCGCCAAGGACGACAGCCTGTTTGCCGCCAATCCGGTGTTCGGCCGCGCCGCCCAGCCGAGCGGGTTGGACTATCCCGTCCCTGGCCCGGCGGCGACGCTAGCCGGGCAGGCGAGGGGAGCTCCGACTCCGGCCCCGAAACTGGGAACCCACACCGATGAGGTACTGGCCGACCTGCTCGGGATGTCGAGCGGTGAAATCGCCCGCCTGCACGACGCTGGGCTGGTGCGGGGAGCCGACGGAAAGTGACCGATCTCGCCGACTGGATCGGCCGCTCCCGCGTCGATAGCACCATCCTCGATCCCGAGCTCGCGCGTCGGTACGCCGCCGCGATGGGTGTCGACCTTGATGTTGGAGCGACGTTTCCCGCGCTCGGCCACTGGGCCTATTTCAACGACGCGGTTGAACCCGCGGAACTGGGACCGGATGGCCACCCCAAGCGCGGCCGCTTCCTGCCGCCGGTGCAGCTGCCGCGGCGGATGTTCGCTTCGGCGGCGTTTGCATTCCAGGCCCCGCTGGCGTTGGGCGAGCCGGCGCAGCTCGACCAGACCATCGCCGACGTGCGCCAGCGCTCCGGCCGCACGGGTTCGCTGGTGCTGGTCGATGTCGAGCGGCGGCTCAGCCAAGACGGCGCGCTGAAGCTCACCGAGACCCAGACCATCGTCTACCGCGAGGCCGGCGAGGCCACACCGCCCGTGCCCGACACCGGGGCGGGCGGCGAGGGGGAGCTATGGCTGCCCGGGACGGTCGACCTGTTCCGCTACTCCGCCGCCACCTACAACGGCCACCGCATCCATTACGACCAGACCTACGTCCGCAACGAGGAAGGCTACCCGGACCTCGTGGTGCATGGCCCGTTCACCGCGGCCAGGCTCTGCGACCTCGCGGCCCGCGCGGCCGGCGCGCCGCTAAAGGCGTTCGGCTTCCGCGCGCTGGCGCCGCTGTTCGTGAACCAACCGGTGCGGCTGCGCCACGGCGACGAGCCAAACAGCGTGGTCGCGGTCCGCTGCGACGGCCAGACGGCGGTGACGGCGACCTTCGAGGCTTGACGGCGGGCCCGAGGCGCGGCCACTGCCGCCCATGTCGGGCCGTTGGTCAGTCCTGGGCGTCGAGAACGCCGGTTTCGCCTACAACAAGGGCTATGTGTTTCGACACATCTCCTTCCTCTTGGACGAGGCCAAGACCGCGCTGGTCGGCGAGAACGGCGCCGGCAAGTCGACGCTGCTGAAGTGCCTCTCAGGCGAACTGGAGCTGGACGAGGGCCACATCGTCCGCTCGC
>Ga0302311_10008069_pt1 | contig 10638 bp, 7 predicted proteins | sample III_Palsa_N1_3_FD_200449 | JGI IMG/M metagenome (GOLD analysis project Ga0302311, IMG submission 200449) | Peat permafrost microbial communities from Stordalen Mire near Abisko, Sweden - III_Palsa_N1_3 | ecosystem: Environmental > Terrestrial > Soil > Palsa > Peat permafrost | place: Sweden...
GGTGGAGGCCGCGGTGGCGGCGGCCGTGGCGGTGGCGGCGGTGGCGTGATGAGCGCCATGGGCTCGATGCCGGCCACCCCCGACCTGCTCGCCAAGGTCGCCGCGCTGCCTCCGGCCGACGGCACGCCGGACATCGACCTGGACGAGGCCCGGCGTCCCGACCCGCAGTTCAATCTGCGTCGCATGCTCGCTCCCTTCCGGATACCCCTGGCGATCGACCTGGCGCTGCTCGCCGCCGACGCCCTCGCCTCCCTGGCTCTGCCGATCCTGATCCGCCACGGCATCGACAGCGGCGTGACCAAGAAGGCCGGCGCCGCGGTCATGGCCGCCGCGCTGATCGCGCTGATCATCGTGCTCGCCGACTGGGTGATCGAATGGGCTGAGACCCAGATCAGCGGACGAACCGGCGAACGGGTGCTGTATTCGCTGCGGGTGAAGATCTTCGCTCACCTCCAGCGGCTCGGCCTGGACTACTACGAGCGCGAGCTCGGCGGCCGGATCATGACCCGGATGACCACCGACGTCGACGCCCTCAGCTCCTTCCTGCAGACCGGCGTGGTCACCGCCGTGGTCAGCCTGTTGACCTTCTTCGGCATCTTCGTGGTGCTGCTGGTGCTGGACGTGCAACTGGCCCTGTACGTCTTCGCGGTGCTGCCAGTGGTGATCGTGGCCACTCTGGTGTTCCGGAAGAAGTCGTCCGCCAGCTACACGCTTGCCCGCGAGAAGGTCAGCACGGTCAACGCCGACCTGCAGGAGAACGTCGCCGGGATGCGGATCGTGCAGGCGTTCCTGCGCGAGGACCGCAACCGCAGCCGGTTCTCGGCGCTCAGCAGCGACTACCGGCACACCCGGATCCGGGCGCAGCTCTACATATCGCTCTACTTCCCCTTCGTGCAGTTCCTGTCGAGCGTCGCCGCCGCGCTGGTGCTCATCGTCGGCGCGCACCGGGTCACCGCGGGCACGCTGACCGCGGGCGCCCTGGTCGCCTACCTCCTCTACATCGATCTGTTCTTCTCACCCGTGCAGCAGCTCTCGCAGGTCTTCGACGGCTACCAGCAGGCCGTGGTCGGCCTGAGCCGGATCCGCGACCTGCTGCGCACGCCCACCTCGACCCCGCAGGCGGCCGAACCGAGGCCGGTCGGACGGCTGCGCGGGGACATCCACTTCGATGACGTGCACTTCGCCTACAACGCGCCGGCCGACACCACGGCCACCGCTGTCACTGCCACTGACCCGACCGTATCGGGGGGCACTGACAAACCGCGCAAGCCCGAGGTGATCACCGGCGTCAACCTGCGGATCCCGGCCGGTCAGACCGTGGCCCTGGTCGGCGAGACCGGTGCCGGCAAGTCCACGCTGGTGAAGCTGCTGGCCCGGTTCTACGACGTCACCGGCGGCGCCGTCCGGGTGGACGGGATGGACCTGCGCGAGCTGGATCTGGCCGAATACCGGCACCGCCTCGGCGTGGTGCCGCAGGAGGCATACCTCTTCCCCGGCACGGTCAGGGACGCCATCGCCTACGGCCGCGAGGACGCCTCCGACGCCGAGGTCGAGGCCGCCGCCCGGGCGGTCGGGGCGCACGACATGGTCGCCGGACTCACCGGCGGCTACCTGCACCAGGTCAGCGAACGCGGCCGGAACCTCTCGGCGGGCCAGCGCCAGCTGATCGCGCTGGCCCGGGCGGAGATGGTGGACCCGGACATCCTGCTGCTGGACGAGGCCACTGCCGCGCTCGACCTGGCCACCGAGGCAGCCGTCAACCGCGCCGCCGAACGCCTGGCCCAGCGCGGCGGCAACCGGCGGACGACCGTGGTGATCGCCCACCGGCTCACCACCGCCGCCCGCGCCGACCGGGTGGTGGTGCTGGACCACGGCCGCATCGTCGAGGACGGCTCGCACACCGACCTGCTGGAGGCGGACGGCACCTATGCCCGGCTGTGGCGGGCCTTCGCGGGCGACGAGAAGTCAGCGGCGGCGCACTAGGATCCACGGACCCGATGCGCGATGCCGGCCCACCAGGCGCACGGAAGGCGCGACTCCGGGGTGCGGTGCGCAGCGACCACGGTTCGTCGTTGCCGTGGCTGACCTGACCTACCGCGCACCGTAGGCCGCCCACCGCCCGAGGGTGAACCCGCCACCCTCGGGCCGGACTTCCACCGCGCCCGCCCCGCCGAAGTGGGCCGGGACGACCAACTCCTTTTCGGCGGCGGCTCGTTCGAGGATCCGACGGCGGCTGGCCACTGCTTGTTCCGGATCCAGGCAGAAGCAGCTGTTGCAGGAGGGCGCGAGGATCTGCACCGGGCTGTGCAGAAGATCGCCGACGAAGACCGCCCGGTCGCTCCCGGACGCGAGCCGCAGTACCGACGAGCCGGGCGTGTGGCCCGGCGCGGACTCCAGCGTGAGGTGTTCGTCGATGCGGTGGGCGCCGTCCCACAGGACGCTCTGCCCCGCCCGGTGGACGGGCGCGATGCTGTCCTCGTAGATCAGCCGGTCGTCCTCCCGCCGGCCGTTCCCGTACGCATGGTCCGGGCCGAAGTGGAAGTCGTCCGCGGCCGGGATGAGGTACTGGGCGTTGGGGAACGTCGGCTCCCACCCTCCGTCCACACCGACGGTGTTCCACCCGACGTGATCACCGTGGACGTGGGTGTTGACGACGACGTCGACGTCCTCCGGCCGGACTCCGACCCGCGCCAGCCCACCCAGGAAGTCGCCCTGCCAGTGGTGGAATTGCGCCGAGCCGGGCCGCTCGCGCCCGTTCCCGACCCCGGTGTCGACCAGGACGGTCCGTCCGCCGCTGCGCAGCACCCAGGTCTGCAACGCCACCACCGCGTTGTCGCCGTCCGGTTCCCAGTGATCCGGCGCCAGCCAGTCCTCGTTCGCCCTCCACACCTCGGCGTCGGACTCCGGGACAAGGCCGCGCGCGGGCGCGAACGCCCCCTGCCACTCGACGACTCGGGTGACCTCGACATCGCCGAGCACGATGCTCTGCCTGCTCTCGCTCTTCATGTCCCCGACTCTAGGAAGATCGGATGAGTCTCTCAATGCGTGTCCAGCTCATCCGGATACGCCTGCGTCTCATGGTTGACGCTGTGGATATCCTGACCGGATGGATGTGGTGAGCGACGCAGTCTCGGCGATACGCGTCGGGCGTCCCTCCTCGAACCGGGTTCGGGTGAGCGGGAGTTGGTGCTCAAGGCTCGCCCCGTACGCCGGTGCGGGCTTCCATGTGGTGCTGGAGGGCAGCTGCTGGCTGCTGCCGGACGGCGGCTCCCCGGTCTCGCTCGGCGCGGGTGACGTGGTGCTGCTGCCGCACGGCACGGGACATGTGATCGCCGACGCCCCCGCCGATGCGGCGACCGTGGAGCGGGCGGTGCCGTTCGAGCGGTGGCTCGCGGGGGAGGCGCCGCGCCGTCCCCGGGCCGGCTCCGGCGAGGTGCGGATGCTGTGCGGCAAGTACCGGCTGGACCGCAGCCGCATGCATCCGCTGATGGCGGAACTGCCGAAGGTGGTCCACCTGCCGAACCGCGTGGGCGCCCACGCCGAACTGCGCGCCGCCGTCGACCTGCTGGGCCACGAACTGGGCACACAAGGGCCCGGCGCCTGCCTCGCGGTGCCCAGCCTGCTCGACCTCCTGCTCGTCTACATGATCCGCGCCTGGACGACGCAGGACACCGGCGGAACCTGGCCGACCGTACTGGGCGACCCGGTGGCGGCCGCCGCGCTGCGGGCCCTGCACTCGGACCCGGCCGCCCCGTGGACCAACGACATTCTGGCCGCCGAGGCGGGCGTCTCCCGGGCCACTCTGGCCCGCCGCTTCACCACCCTGGTCGGTCGCCCGCCGATGGCGTACCTCAGCTGACGTTCGCCGCCACCCTGCTCCGCGACACCCCGGACCCGCTGGCCACCATCGCTCGCCGCGTCGGCTACGGCAGCCCGTACGCCCTCTCGCATGCCTTCAGCCGGGAGTTCGGTACTACCCCGGGGCAGTACCGGGCATCGACAGCGGGGGGATCGGCCTCCAGGTGAGAGCCCGGCCGCCGACCGGGCTGAGGACCGCGTCCAAGGCTGAGGACCGCGTCACCGGTCGGGGGGACCGCGCTACAGCGGCGGTTCGCCGTCGCCGTCCGGGAGTTGGAGTACCTCCTGGCGGCGGCGGCCGGTCCGCTGGCGGCGTTGCGCGTCGCTCCGGGGGGCGGCCGAGCGCGGTGGGATCACCTTCTCCTGCGCGTCGGTGCGGGCTGTCACCGCCCGCCACCACAGTTCGAACGGCACCCCGTCGGTCTCCCGCTCCACCGCTGCCCGCGCCTCGGCGGCCCAGTGCACCCGGCGTACCCGCCACTGCGCGCGCAGCCCCAGCAGTGCCCGGTCCAACTCCATCGCGGTCAGCTGCCGTTCCGAGCAGACGGCGCCCTGCGGCAGCGCGGTCGGCACGTCCCAGCGGAAGACATGGACCTCGCAGGCGGCCGGGCCCTGCTCGACCAGCGCCAGGCCCCACAACGGGTGCAGTTCCGCACCGTCGAAGCGCTCCAGCACCAGCAGCCAGCGCTGCGCCCCTGACTGGGTCTCGACCCGGCGCTGGATCTCGCAGTGGATCGGCCAGTAGCCGTCCGAGGCGGCGCGGGCCAGCACCGGATAGCGTTCGGCGGCCTCCTGGTAGGTGGCCTCGGCGGCGACCGTCGCGCGGCGCCGGGGGCCGGGCCGGGTGCGCGCCGCGGCCCGGCGGGCGCGTCGGTCGGCGGCCTGGAGTCCGGCGGCGGCTTCCTCCAGCAGCAGCAGGTAGCGGGCGGCGGCGGCGCGCCAGGCGACCCACTCGGCGCGGTCCACCGGGATCCGGACGCCGCCGGCCGAGTCGTCCTCCTCGGCCAGCGCGTACAGCTGGGGCTCGGTGACCGTTATCGCCCGGCCGGAGCTGAGGTAGCCGGGCTTGTCCAGCAGGGTCACCCGTACCCACATGTCCCCGATCACCGCGCCACCCCCCTGCCTGCTTGCCTGTGGATGTCCTCTGCGACCTACCCAGTGCGACCCTCCGCTACGCGGCGGGCCATTCGGCGGCCCGGAGCCGGGGCTGCCCGGCCGCCCAGCCCGCGCCGCAGGCCAGCATCCCGGCCAGGGCGAACAGCGCCCCGGTGCCGCCCAGGTACTGGAGCAGCAGGCCGACCGAGCCGGTCCCCAACGGGATGCCCACGGCGATGATGGTCATGGCCGAGGTGATGGTACGACCGCGCTGGGACTCCGGGACCTGACGGAAGATCAGCACATCCAGCAGGACGCTGAGGGTGGGGATGCCCAGTGCGCTGCCGAAGAGGATGCCGGCCACCAGCCAGGGTCCGTGCACCAGTCCGAGGGTGATCTCCAGCGGTATCTCGGAGGCGACGATGCCCAGCAGCAGCCCTCCCGGACGGAACCGCCGGTGCAGCGGCTTGACCAGCGCGGCGCCGACCAGACCGCCCACGGCCGCGCCGCTCAGGGCCAGCCCGATGCTCCAGGACGGCGCGGACTCGCGGTGCAGCAGGTAGATCGAGCACAGCGTCAGCGGCGCGCCCGCGGCGTTGAGGAAGGCGACCAGGACGACGGTGGCGCGCAGCGCCGGGTTGGCCCAAAGCACTTTGATTCCGGCGAAGATCCCGCTGTCGCTGTCGCTGTCGCTGTCGCTGTCGCTGTCGCTGTCGCTGTCGCCGTCCGCGGGAGCGCTGGTCGTGGCGGGCGGGCTCGGCGGGCTGACCGGGCGGACCACGAGCGCGCAGGCGGTCGAGACCAGGAAGGACAGCGTACTGAAGAGGAACGGCAGCGCCTGGCCCAGCCCGTACAGCATCCCGCCGAGCGAGGGGCCGACGAGCTCGGCGATGCCGCCGCGGACCTCGTCCTGCGTGAGCGCGGCCGTGAGCTGCTCGGGAGCGACCACCGAGCGCATCAGCAGCATCCGGGCCGCGCCGCCGAAGGGCTGGGCCGCGCCCAGCACGACGGCTGCGGCCAACAGCAGGATGAGCGGCAGCCGGTGGACCGCGAAGAGCAGGGCGACCGTGCCGGTGGTCGCGGCCCGCAGGCTCTCGGCGGCGACCATCACCCGGCGGCGGTCGTAGCGGTCGACGATCTGCCCGGCGGGCAGGCCGCAGCCGACGATGGCGGACGCCTGGAGGAAGCCGAAGAGTCCGGCGAGGGCCGGAGAGCCGGTCATGGTGAGGATCACCAGCGGGTAGGCCACGTCGGCTGCCGTCATCCCGGTGAGCGAGGTGGTCGAGCCGGCCCACAGGGTCTGGTAGCGCCAGTTGCGGCGCAGCGGTACGGCTGCGGCCGTCGGCTGCCGGACGACCGCGGTCGGCGCCCTGCCCGTCGGCGTCCGGTTGTGCGGCGTCCGGCTGTCCGGCGTCTCGTTGCCGGGCGCTGTTTCGGCGGACATGGTTGAGCTCACGACAGGCCTCCCCGTAGTGCGAATGCTCACTCTCTCGTAAGCATTCACGAATAAGTGAATGATGTCGCAGGCGTGAGCATCTGGCAAGATGGGATCCATGGACGATGTACGGACGCAGCCCGCTGACGCCGCTCCCGGCGTGCGCTGGATCGAGGACGTTGCCGCCTTCAAGGCCATGGCCGACCCGATCAGGCTGGCCATCCTGCGGCAGATGATGGCGCCCGGCTCCGGCGACGGGCTGCGGCACTGGTCCGTGAAGGAGCTGGCGGCCGTGCTGGAGGAGCCGCAGACCAAGCTCTACCGGCATGTCAAGCAGCTGGAGGAGAGCGGGCTGATCAAGGTGGCCGAGACCAGGCTGGTCTCCGGCATCGTCGAGCAGCGCTACATCGCGGCGCAGAGCAGCCTGGAGATCCCGCGGGACTTCCTTGAGCGCTCGGCCACCCACGACGAGAAGGCCGATCTCTTCGCCGCCGGGATCGACGCCTACCGGCGGGACCTGCTCGCGGCGGTACGCTCCGGCCGGGTCAGCCTGAACACCGAAGCGCTGCCCGGAGCCTCCTACTCCAGGCCGCTGCTGATGTTCGGCGACATCCGGCTGTCACCGGCCCGGGCCGGCGAGTTCCGCGACCGGTTGTCGGCGGTACTGGACGAGTTCGTCGGCTCCGGCGAGCGGATTCCGTCCTACAACGGCCCCGACGGAGTCGAGTTGGGCGTCCTGATCGGCTGCTACCTTCAGGACCGCGAGGACCCCGGCACGTCGCCGCAGCAGGACCCGCCGCTCCCCGAGACCTGAGCCAACGCCGCATTCGGGCGTTTTGCTCGGCTGTTGTCTGAGATGAACGGTCTGGCTGATGAGATGCTAGGACGCATCGGTGGACAGCAGCACGGGGGACAGGGATGACACCAGGCGGCGAACGGGCATACCTGGCGCAGCAGTACACGGAGGTCGCTCGGGATGCCGAGCTGCGTCTGGACGAACTGCTGGCGCTCGCTGCCGAACCATCCCCGGCGGTTGACTTCGATGCTCTGCAACGCGCTTACGAGTCACGTCCGTTGCCGCCCGAGGCGGTTGCCGAGCCGCCGCGCTGGTCCGACTACGCCCCCGATCCGGGCGTGGCCGCCTCCGACGCGCCCGGCAAGCCGCTGCTCAGCGGCGCGTACCAGCAGCAACTGGCCTCCGCCAGGCTCCAGCACCAGCGCGCCCTGCGCGAATACCGGGACCACGAGAAGGAGTTGCGCGTCCTGGCGGAGCAGGCGCGGCTCGCCCACGAGCACGCCGAGCAGGAGCGGGCCCGCAGCGTCCGGGAGTACAACGACCGGCTGCGCGGCTACCGTGCGGCGTACGAGCACGGCGAGCCGGCCGCCGTGGAGTCGGTGCTGGAGCGTGCCCTGGCCGCCGCGGGCCGGTTGCCCGGGCTTGAGGTGCCGGCGCGGGTGTCGTATCGCGCGCTCACCCGGACGGCGGTGGTGGACCTGGTGCTGCCGAGCCCGGCGGTGGTGCCCGCGGCGCTGGACTTCCGGGTGGTGACGGACGGCGGGGTCGAGCCGGTTCCGCGGGCCAGGGAGGACGCCCAGGCGCGCTATCTGCAACTGCTGGCGCGGCTGGTGCTGCGCGCCCTGGACGCGCTGCTGGCCGCCGACACCGAGTCGCAACTCGACGGGGTCGTGGTCAACGGCCGCGCGGTGACCGCCGAGGCCGGCGAGACCTGCGTGGTCAGTGTGGACGCCCGGCGCGCCGACCTCTATGCGCGCACCCTCCTGCCGGCCGCGCACGGGGAGGCGGTGGAGCGGCTGCGGGACCTGCCCTGCGTGGTCACCGACGATCCCTTCGCCCCCTCCCCGGTCACCCCGTTCGCGGTGGCCTGCGCCGCCGCGCCCGCGCCGGAGGAGCTGTCGCCCGGGGAGTTCGCGGCGCTGATCGCCGAGTTGTTCGAGCAGTTGGGGCTGGACGAATGGGAGTTGCGGCTGCGCGGCCGGGACGGTCTGCTGGCGCTGGGGCGGGGCGACGGACGGCAGTTCGCCGATGTGCCGTATGTCGTCTGCGCGGCCCGGCGGCCGCTGGTGGTGGGCGCCGAGGTGGTGCGCAACGTCGCCGAGGTGGTCGCGGAGGAGGCCGCCGAACGCGGGATCTGGGCGACCACCGGCAGCTTCCATCCGGACGCGGTGATCGCCGCCGCCTCGCTGCCGGAGCTGCGGCTGATCGACGGCGGTGAGCTGCGGGCCCTGGTCCGGGCCCATCTCGGCGCAGAGCTCGGCGGCTGACCCGGCCTGCCCCGTCCGGCCCGTCCCCGTCCCCGCGGCTGATGCCGTCTGCCCCCGTCCGGCCCGTCCCCGTCCCGGCGGTTGACGCCGTCTGCCCCCGCCCGTCCTGGCGGCTGACCCGGCCTGTCCCCGTCCGGCCCATCCCGGCGGGCGGGCGGCCCCGGGCCGGGACAGGATGGCGCGCAGGGTGCGAGTCCGGCCCGGGTGAGGGCGGTGGCGACTGGGCAGGGCGCCGCCGCCCTGCCGCCTCTTCCCGCCTGGCCGCAGGCCGGGCCGTTCGGGGGCCGGTGCGGTGCGGACCGGGCGGGGACGCGAACGAGAGCGAGCGGGCGCTGGTGCCGGTACTGGTGGCCCTCGGGGCCTTTGTGATGACCCTCATCGGCGGCCTGGTCGCCGGCAGGGTCGGCGACAAGCGCCATCTGGTGCTCGGCCTGGCCGCCGGGCTGATGCTCGGCGTGGTCGGCTTCGACCTGCTGCCGGAGGCGCTGGACTCGGCCTCCGGCAAGCTGTTCGGGGTGGACCACGCGCTGCTGATGTTCGTCCTGGGCTTCCTGGTGCTGCACGTGGTGGAGCGCTCGGTGGCCATCCACCGCGCGCACGAGTCCGAGTACGCCGTGCACCACCACGGCCACCAGCACCTCGACCCGGCCGTACCGGCCCCCGGCGGGGCGCCCGCGCCGACCGGCAGCCATGTCCACGGGCGCAGCGAGAACCTGGGCCTGGCGGCGGCCTCCGCGCTCTGCCTGCACAGCGTCATGGACGGCTTCGCCATCGGCGCGGCCTTCCAGGTGGCCGACAGCTTCGGCGCGGTCGTCGCCATCGCGGTCATCGCCCATGACTTCGCCGACGGTTTCAACACCTACACCATCACCCGGCTCTACGGGAGCGACCGCAGGCGGGCGGTCATCCTGCTGCTGTGCGACGCGGTCGCCCCGGTCCTCGGCGCCGGGATCACCCTGCTGTTCACCATCCCGGAGCAGGTCGTCGGCCTGTATCTGGGCTTCTTCGCGGGCTTCCTGATGTACCTGGCCACCTCGGACATCCTGCCCGAGGCGCACAGCCCGCACCCCTCGCGGTCGACCCTGCTGTGCACCGTGCTGGGCACCGGCTTCATGTGGCTGGTGATCGGTCTGGCCAGCTGAGACCGACTACCGTACGGTCCCGGCCCGCAGGTCCCGGCCCGAACAACTCAGCCCCGGGCGACGGCCGACCGGTAGACGCTCTCGATCCCCCGGCCGAAGTACGGGCTGTAGGAGACGTCATCGGTGGCGCCGCCCGACTGGTAGCCGCCGATCACCCCGAGCACCCGGCCGGGGCCCGAGCCGCTGGCGTCCACGCCGGTCAGCAGCGGGCTGCCGCTGGTACCCATGGGCAGCCCGGGGCAGTCGAACTCCAGCTGGCGGCTGCCGCGCCGGGTCAGCCGGCTCCGGCAGTGCACCGGTCGGCCGCTGTGCCAGGGGTAGCCGACGGCGACAGCGGTGCGCCGATCGGGCCGGGCGTCGAAGGCGAGGCCCTCGGCGCCGACCGCATCCTGCACCCGGCCCTGCCCGTCGATCGGGTCGGTGATCAGAAAGGCGACGTCGTAGTCCGGGTCGCCGTGGCGCGACCAGCGGGTGTCGACGACGACCTTGCGTACCGCCCAACGGCCGTGGGGGGCGCGGCCGGACACATAGCCGGGGACGAACAGCAGGTCGCTGCGGGCCCGGCCGCTTCCGGGCGCCACCACGCAGTGGGCGGCGGTCAGCAGCAGGTTCCGGTGCGGGCTGGCGACCACGGCCGCGGTGCAGAAGTCGCCGGTCAGCGGGCCGTCGCCGGTGGCGAACAGCGCGCCGACCCTGGGCGTGCCGCCGAACGCGGTGGACCCGGGGAGGCGGACCGTGGCCGGTCGGTACTCGTCCCGGCGCGGCTCGGCCCCGGCCGGCGCCGGGGTGACCGCCGCGCCCGCGCCGAGCAGGCAGGCGACCACA
>Ga0302311_10008070_pt1 | contig 10636 bp, 11 predicted proteins | sample III_Palsa_N1_3_FD_200449 | JGI IMG/M metagenome (GOLD analysis project Ga0302311, IMG submission 200449) | Peat permafrost microbial communities from Stordalen Mire near Abisko, Sweden - III_Palsa_N1_3 | ecosystem: Environmental > Terrestrial > Soil > Palsa > Peat permafrost | place: Sweden...
GTCAGTACATGGGCGGCGCCCACGATCGCGCGCAGGTCGTCCAGCAACTTGTCCATCTCAGTGCGCGGTGCCGGCGTCGGCGCGCGGATCGTCGGGCGGCGGCAGGCGCCTGGCGACCGAGTGGCGCCAGCGCACCTGCGCGGCGCACGCCACGAACAGAACGATGGACAGCGCCACCTCGGCGCCGGCGCACCAGTCCGCAGGGGAACGGTCGGTGATGCGCACGAGTCCTTCCGCGACGTACAGCCAGATCGCGAGGCTCAACCAACGATACGTGTACATGCGATGCTTGAGCAGCCCGGGCAGCGCGACGACCAGCGGCAGCGCCTTCAGCACCAGCGTGCCGTGGCCGACGCGCGCCCACACCAGCTCCCAGGCGATGCTCAACGCGATCAGCGCGACGGCCGACGCGACCGCGACGGCGCGGATCGCGAGCGTGACGCGATCGGGCGCTGCGGGGCCATCGGTGGATGGGCTGTCGACCATGTTTGGCATGATAGTCGCCATGACGGTTTCCAAGACCTTGACGACCCCGATGGGCGCGCTGCTCGCCGGCCCCATGCAGACGCTGCGCAACTGGCCGTGGTTCGAGACGCTGCGCACGCTGCGCGCGCGCTTCCGCGACGACCGCCTGGGCCTGACCGCCAGCAGCCTCACGTTCACGACGCTCATCTCGCTGGTGCCGCTGCTGACGGTGATGCTGGCCGTGTTCACCGCGTTCCCGATGTTCGGCACCTTCCAGGCCGGCCTCGAGAAGTACTTCCTGCAGACGCTGGTGCCGCCGGCCATCGCCAAGCCGGTGCTGGGCACGCTGACGATGTTCGCGACCAAGGCCAGCCGCCTCGGCGCCTTCGGCCTGATCGCGCTCGGCTTCACCGCGATGGCCCTGATGCTCACGATCGACCGCACGCTCAACGCGATCTGGCGCGTGAGGAAGCCGCGGCCGATCGCGCAGCGCGTGCTGATCTACTGGGCGGCCGTCACGCTGGGGCCGTTGATCCTCGGCGCCAGCCTCACGCTGATGTCGTATGCGATCTCGGCGTCGAGCGGCATGGTGCAGCAGATGTCGCGCGGGGTCAGCTTCTCGCTGTCGCTGCTCGAGTTCGCGTCGCTCGCGAGCGCGATGAGCGCGCTGTACCACTACGTGCCGCACGCGCCGGTGGCCTGGCGCCATGCGGTGGCGGGCGGCCTGTTCGTCGCGACCGGCTTCGAGGTGGCGCGGCGTTCGCTGGGCTGGTACCTGACGCACATGACCTCGTACTCGAGCATCTACGGCGCATTCGCGACGGTGCCGATCTTCCTGTTGTGGATCTACCTCGGCTGGGTCATCGTGCTGCTGGGCGCGGTGATCGCCGCCTACGCGCCCAGCCTGAAGCTGAACCTGGTGCAGCACGGCCGCCTGCCGGGGCAGCGCTTCGCGCTGGCGCTCGAGATCGTGCGCGGCCTGCAGCGCAGCCGCGAGGCCGGCGAGCACGGCATGAGCGGCGTCGACCTGGCCGACAGCCTGCGTTTCGATCCGTTGCAGATCGAGTCGGTGCTGGAGGCGCTGATGGCGCTCGACTGGGTCGGCCGACTCGACGAGGAAGGCCAGCCGCGCTACGTGCTGCTGTGCGATCCCGAGCACACCTCGCTGGTGCCGCTGATCGACGTGCTGCTGCTCGCGCCGATCGCCGCGCTGGCGCCCGCGCGTGGGAAACTCGGCATCGCGGCGATCCAGCTGGCGGAGGTGCTGCCGCCCTGAGCCGCAGCTGCAACGCATGGAGCCTGCCATTCCGTCGACCTCGACATCGTCGCCGCCCGCGAGCGCCGGCCGCCCCCGGGTCGGGAGAGTCGTCGCCATCATCGTGCTGGCGGCCATCGCGGCGACGGCGATCGCCGTGGGTCGCGCGCGCTGGCACGTGCGGCTGGTGGACGTGCGCTTCGTCGACCACCGCGAGAAGATCGCCGGCGGCGGCGCGGCGCTGAACATCACCGGCTACACGGTGGTGCGCGTCGAGAGCCACCGCGACCTGTTCCTGCTGTCGCGCGACGAGAATTCCTATCCCGAGGTGCAGGCGACTTCCTGCGAGTCCGGCCAGTCGCTGGGCGCCTGGCGCGATCCGCTGCCGGTGGAACGCGACGAGGCCGCGCGCCGCTTCGTCTACGCGGTGCTGATCCCGCTGCGTTACCACGACGTCGAACTCGGGCAGAGCGGCGACGTCTGCCTGCGCTTCGTGGCGGTCGGGGCGAACATGGCGCCGTGGGCCCGGTCGAGCACCGTGCCGGTGACCCTGCCGCCGGAGGTCCGCGAGCAGATCGCGGCCTACGCGAGCCGCAAGGGCGTGGTGGACGTGACGCTGGACACCGTGTGCGCGCCGCGTCTGTGCCAGCCTGAATAGGCGCCGGTCGACCGGCCTCAGCCGGCGTGCACCACCACCATCAGCGCGTGCACGGGCGCGTTGCCGGGGTTCGAGATCGAATGCGGCACGTCGACGACGTAGCGTGCCGTCTCGTTGGCCTGCAGCGTCGAGACGTCCGTGCCGGAGCGCACTTCCAGGGCGCCGCCGCCCAGCACGGTGAGATGCTCGCGCGAGCCCGGCTCGTGCGCCTCGGACTCCAGCCGGCCGCCCGGCTGCACCGTGAGCTCATACCACTCGAACTGGCCGGCCAGCTCGATCGGGCCGAGGATGCGCAGCTCGCACTTGCCGTCGGGGCTGCGCAGCGAGGGCGTCGCGTGGCCGGCGACCGTGGTGATCGCGGGCAGGGCGGGGCGTTCGCCGCCCAGCAACTGGCCCAGCGGCACGCCCAGCGCGTTGGCCAGGCGCCAGACGACCGCCACGGTCGGATTGGCCTGGTTGCGCTCGATCTGCGACAGCATCGACTTTGACACGCCCGCCAGCCGCGAGAGCTCGTCCAGCGACAGCGCCCGCAATTGCCGCAGTTCGGCGAGGGTGTTGCCCACGCGCGGTGGCTCGACGGACAGGTTGCGGGTCATGATTGTTTTCTCGAAGTTCGGGTGCCGGGCGGCTTGACGAACGGGCCGTTGTTTCCGATACTGCACACATGTTCGATATATCGAACAACGCAAATCGCATTGAACAAGATTGTGCCTGAAGGACAAGACCCATGACCAGCGTCGCCGCATTCAATCAACACGTGCAGTCCGAACTGGACGGCATCCGTGCCGCCGGCCTCTTCAAGGGCGAGCGCATCATCGCCACGCCGCAGGGCGCGCTGGTCAAGCTGGCCGACGGCCGCGAGCTGATCAACCTGTGCGCCAACAACTACCTGGGCCTGTCGTCGCATCCGGCGGTGATCGAGGCCGCGCACGAGGCGCTGCGCACGCACGGCTACGGCATGAGCTCGGTGCGCTTCATCTGCGGCACGCAGGACATCCACAAGGAACTGGAGCAGCGCCTGGCGCGCTTCCTGGGCACCGAGGACACCATCCTCTACGCCGCGGCCTTCGACGCCAACGGCGGCCTGTTCGAGCCGCTGCTGGGCGAGGACGACGCGATCATCAGCGATGCGCTGAACCACGCGTCCATCATCGACGGCATCCGCCTGTGCAAGGCCAAGCGCCTGCGCTACGCCCACAACGACATGGCCGACCTCGAGGCGCAGCTGAAGGCCGCCGACGCTGCCGGCGCACGCTTCAAGCTCGTGTTCACCGACGGCGCGTTCTCGATGGACGGCACGATCGCGCAGTTGGACAAGATCCGCGCGCTGTGCGACCAGTACGGCGCGCTGCTGGGCGTCGACGAGTGCCACGCCACCGGCTTCCTGGGCGCGCGCGGCCGCGGCACGCACGAGCATCGCGGCGTGTTCGGCAAGATCGACATCATCACCGGCACGCTGGGCAAGGCGCTGGGCGGCGCCTCGGGCGGCTTCACCACCGGCAAGAAGGAAGTGATCGAGCTGCTGCGCCAGCGCTCGCGTCCGTACCTGTTCTCCAACACCGTGATGCCGGCCATCGTCGGCGCGTCGCTGAAGGTGCTCGACCTGCTCGAGGCCAGCACCGAGCTGCGCGACAAGCTGGCCGACAACACCGTGTGGTTCCGCAAGGCGATCACCGCGGCCGGGTTCGAGATCAAGCCGGGCGAGCATCCGATCGTGCCCATCATGATCGGCGACGCCGTCAAGGCGCAGCAGCTGTCGCAGCGCATCCTGGAGCTCGGGCTGTACGCGGTCGGCTTCTTCTTTCCGGTCGTGCCGAAGGGCCAGGCGCGCATCCGCGTGCAGATGAGCGCGGTGCACGACCGGCATCACCTGGAGAAGGCCGTCGAGGCCTTCACGCAGGCCGGCAAGGAACTGGGCCTGATCGGAGCCGCGCAATGAGCAACGGTGCACGCATCCTCATCATCGGCGCCAACGGCCAGATCGGCTCGGAACTCGCCGGCGCGCTGAGCAAGCGCCCGGGCGTGGCGCAGGTCGTCACCAGCGACGTCGCGCCGACCGGCCGCAACCCGGGGCTGCCCCACGAGCAGCTGGACGTGACCGACGCAGCCGGCCTGACCGCGGTCGTCGAGCGCCACCAGATCACGCAGATCTACCTGCTCGCGGCCGCGCTGTCGGCCAACGGCGAGAAGCATCCGCAGTGGGCGTGGAACCTGAACATGGTGGGCCTGCTCAACGTGCTGGAACTCGCGCGCACGCACAAGCTCGACAAGGTGTTCTGGCCCAGCTCGATCGCGGCCTTCGGCCCGACGACGCCGGCCGACGGCACGCCGCAGGACACCGTGATGGATCCGACCACGATCTACGGCATCAGCAAGCTGGCCGGCGAGCGCTGGTGCGCCTGGTACCACAAGAACCATGGCGTGGACGTGCGCAGCCTGCGCTACCCGGGCCTGATCAGCTGGAAGACGCCTCCGGGCGGCGGCACCACCGACTACGCCGTGGAGATCTTCCACTCGGCGCTGCGCGACGGCCGCTACACCTGCTTCCTGAAGGAAGACCAGGCGCTGCCGATGATGCTGATGGACGACGCGCTGCGCGCCACCATCGAGCTGATGGAAGCGCCGTCCGACGCGATCCGCCAGCGCGGCAGCTACAACCTGTCGGCCATCAGCTTCACGCCGCGCCAGATCGCGGACGCCATCGCCAGGCGCATCCCCGGCTTCGCGATGGACTGCGTGCCCGACTTCCGCCAGGCCATCGCCGCCAACTGGCCGCGCTCGATCGACGACAGCGAGGCCGCGAAGGACTGGGGCTGGAAGGCGAAGTTCGGCCTCGACGAGATGGTCGACGAGATGCTGACGCAGCTGGCGCCCGTCGTGAAGGCCAAGGCGACGGCCTGATCCGCGCGGGCCGGCCCGCGGCCGGCTGGCGATAATCGCGCGCATGTCCGACTCCGCACGCTTCGACCACCTGCGCGCCAGCGCGCTCGACCTGCTCGACGCCGGCAACAGCACGGCGTCCGTGGCCCAGGTGCTGGGCGTGCCAGTCAGCGTCGTCGCGCGCTGGCGCAGCGAGCCGTTGCCCGCGGCGGGCGACGCGGTCGCCGCGCAACGATCCCGCACCGGAGCGGTCCATTTCAGGACGACGCTGACCCTGACGACGCCGCTCGTGTTCAGCCTCTGGCACTACGTGCTCGGCGTGCTGGCGTGCGGCGATCTCGTCGCGCAACTGGTCACCGCCTCGCGCCATCCCGTGCTGACGCTCGTCAACCTGGCGTTGCTGGTCGTGTGCGTGGGCGTGATCGTCGTGGGGCTCGGCGTGTCGCGCACGCTGTTGATCCTGGGCCCCGAGGCGGCGATCGCGCCCGGCCTGCTGATGCGCCGCAGCATCGCCTGGTCCGACCTGTCCGACTACTGGCTGGTCAGCGTCGTGCGCGGTCGACGCAACGAGGAGATCGAGGGCCGGCTGCTCACGCTGCATTCGCGCCGCCCGGGCGTGCGACCGATCGAGGTCTTCATCGACGACCGGCTGCCCGTCGATCCCGCGGTGATCGAGCGCCTGGACGAGGTCAAGGCCGCCAACCGGGGCGTCGGGCCGTTGACGCCGCTGGGGGCGATTCCGAAGGCGTGACCGGGACGCCGGACGCGTGCCGGGTCAGATCGCGACCCTGCCGGTGCAGATGTCGAAGTACATGCGCCAGTCGCCCATGAAGCTGTAGAGCGGGCGCTTGAACGAGGCCGGGCGGTTCTTCTCGAAGCCGTAGTGCCCGATCCAGGCGAAGCCGTAGCCGCACACCATCGCGGCCACGAAGAACAGCGGCTCGCGAGTCCAGATGAGCGACCACAGGCAGACCAGCGCCAGCGACGAGCCGATGAAATGCAGCCGCCGGCAGGTCGCGTTGTTGTGCTCGTTCAGGTAGAACGGGTAGAACTCGGCGAAGCTGTGCAGCGACTTCGGGTCGCCGTCGAATACTGCATTGGCCATCGTCGTCCCCTCGTCGTCATGGCATGTGAAATGTCGACTCGCCCTCGCTGCGCTCGGCGCCCCCGAGGGACTGGCCGGCCTTGCTTCGGGCGGCCGTGCGCGGCGGCCGGCTCATGCCGGAATGGCAGCGCGCATCGCATTCAACACCGCATCGGGCGCTTCCTGCATCAGTGCATGCCCTGAAACGATGCGATGGACCGTGGCATCGAGCATGCCCGCGAGCTCTTTCGTCGCCTTGGGCGGCGTCATCACGTCGCGCGTGCCGATGATCAGATGTGCAGGGCAGCTCACGCGACCCGCGGCCTCGGCACCGTTGGCATAGGCGTCGCAGACGCGGAAGTCGTGCTCGAACAGGTTGCCCTCGGCGCCGTCTTGTGTGCGGTGCATCAAAGCGCTCGCGCCGCCGCGCAGCCACGCGCCCGGGCCCGGGTACGACGGCTTGCTGGCGATGCCCGAATGCGAGAACGCGTTGACCATCGCGATCGCGCGTGCGGGGTCGTCGCGCGCTGTGGCGAGCAGCGCGTCGCTGACCTTCATCGGATACGCCGTGCCCACCATCACGAGGCCGGCCGCGCGCTCGGGCGCGCGCGACGCGGCCTCCAGCGCGATCAGCGAGCCCATGCTGTGGCCGACGAGATGCGCGCTCGTCACGTGCGCAGCATCGAGCAGCGCGAGCACCCAGTCGGCGAGCGCCTCGACGCTCGCCAGCGGCGGCCCGTCGGAGCGACCGTGGCCCGGCTGGTCGACGGCCAGCACGCGGTGGCCGTGGTGCGCGTACCAGCGCGCCAGCAGCGTCCAGACCGAGTGGTCGTTGAGCGCGCCGTGGATGAACACGACGCACGGGCCGTCGCCGGCGAACGGCTTGCCGCCGGTGTACGCGTAGGCCGCGCGGCCTTGCACGTCGAGCCTCATGCCGCGGCCCTTTCGGCGGCCTTCAGCGCCGATTTCAGGTCGGCGATCAGGTCGTCCGCATCCTCGAGGCCGATCGACAGCCGAATCGTGCCCGGCCCGATGCCCGCGGCCTCCAGCGCGGCGTCGTCCATGCGGAAGTGCGTGGTCGACGCCGGATGGATCACCAGCGAGCGGCAGTCGCCGACGTTGGCCAGGTGCGAGAACAGCTGCAGGGCCTCGATGAACGCGACGCCTTGCGCGCGCGAGCCGCGCAGGTCGAAGCTGAAGACCGAGCCGCAGCCGCGCGGCAGCAGCGTCTTCGCGAGCGCGTGGTCGGGATGCGATTCGAGCTCGGGATAGCCCACGCCCGCCACCATCGGATGCGCGGCCAGGAACGCGACCACCTTGCGCGCGTTGGCGACGTGGCGCTCCATGCGCAGCGGCAGCGTCTCCAGGCCTTGCAGGATCAGCCACGCCGTGTGCGGGCTCATGCAGGCGCCGAAGTCGCGCAGGCCCTCGCGGCGCGCGCGCAGCAGGAACGCGCCGACGGTGCTCTCCTCGGTGAACACCATGTCGTGGAAGCCGGCGTAGGGCGCGCTCAGCTCGGGAAAGCGGCCGCTGCGCTCCCAGTCGAAGCGGCCCGAATCGGCGAGCACGCCGCCCACGACGGTGCCGTGGCCCGAGAGGAACTTCGTCGCCGAATGGAACACCAGGTCGGCGCCGAGCTTGAACGGCTGCTGCAGCCACGGCGTCGTGAACGTGGCGTCGACCAGCAGCGGCACGCCGGCGTCGTGCGCGATCTGCGCGACGCGCGGGATGTCGAGCACGTCGAGTCCCGGATTGCCCAGCGACTCGCCGAACAGCAGCTTCGTGTTCGGCCGGACCGCGGCGCGCCAGCCGGCGATGTCGCGCGGCTTGACGAAGGTGGTCGCTATGCCGAAGCGCGACAGCGTGTACGCGAGCAGGTTGTGCGAGCCGCCGTACAGCGCGGCGCTGGCGACGATGTGCGAGCCCGCGCCGGCGATCGTCGCGACCGCCAGGTGCAGGGCCGCCTGCCCGCTGGCCGTGGCGATCGCGCCGACGCCGCCCTCGAGCGCGGCCACGCGCTCCTCGAACACGGCGGTGGTCGGGTTGGAGATGCGGCTGTAGACGTGGCCCGCGCGCTCCATGTTGAACAGCGACGCCGCGTGCTCGCTGGACTCGAAGACGAACGACGTGGTCAGGTGGATGGGCGTCGCGCGCGCGCCGGTGGCGGGGTCGGGCGCGGCGCCGGCGTGCAGGGCGAGGGTGTCGAAACCAGGGTCGGACGGACCGGGCATGTTGGCTTTCTGCAGGGCTGTCGGGCGCGCGCCGCGAGCGGTCGATTCAGGGTCGAACCATGGCGCCAATGTCGCGATTGTGTGCTATGTTGAACACCTCATTTCACTGGATTCCCGAGGAGGCGTTGCCATGAAAGTCAGCGACATCCTGCGTGTCAAGGGCAATACCTTGTTCACCGTCTCAGCCGACCAGCCGCTGCACGAAGCCGTCGTCACGATGGCCGAGCACGACATCGGCTCGCTCGTGGTCATGGAACACGGCGATCTCACCGGCATGCTCACCTTCCGCGAGGTCATCCGCGCCGTCGTCCGCCAGGGCGGCACGCTGGGCTCGGTCACCATCCGCTCGGTGATGGACGACGCGCCGCTCACCTGCACGCCCGAGACCGAGATCGACGAGGTGCGCCGCATGATGCTCGGCCGCCACGCGCGCTACATGCCGGTGCTCAACGGCCAGACGCTGATGGGCGTGATCTCGTTCTACGACGTCGCGCGCACGGTCGTCGAGGCGCAGGACTTCGAGAACCGCATGCTCAAGGCCTACATCCGCGACTGGCCGTCCGAAGAAGACACCAAGGTCGGACAATCATTGTGAGCCCCACGGTCGCTGTCCCCCGGAGGGGAGGCTTCGCGCGCGCTCCCTGCCCCCGAGGGGCCGGCCGCGAGCGGCCCGGCAGAGCCGGATCCGCCGCTCCCTTGGACTTCGGTTCCAGCGTTTGAGCGGCAGCGCCGGCTAGAAAATTCCGGCGAGCCGATGTGCCTGCTTTCAGGCGGCGATCATCGGCACGACGTTGGTCGCCGCCGCGGCTTCTCGGCCGGCGATCCACATCTCCAGCGCGGCCGCGTCCATCGGGCGGCAGAAGCGGTAGCCCTGCATCATGTCGCAGCCTTCGCGGCGCAGGAACTGGTGCTGGGCGTCGGTCTCGACGCCTTCGGCGATGGTCTTCAGGTTCAGCGCGCGCGCCATCTGGATGATGGCCTGCACGATGGCGCGGTCGTCCGGATCGGTGTCGATGTCGCGCACGAAGGACTGGTCGATCTTGAGCGTGTGCAGCGGGAAGCGCTTGAGGTAGCTCAGCGAGGAGTAGCCGGTGCCGAAGTCGTCCAGCGACAGCCGCACGCCCAGCGCGTGCAGCGCATCCATCATCGCGATCGCGGCGGACGGGTTGGCGGTGACGCTCTCGGTGAGCTCGAGCTCGAGGTATTGCGCCGGCAGGCCGGCGTCGTTGAGCGCGCGCGTGACCACGTTGGGCAGGCCCACGTGGCGGAACTGCACGGCCGACAGGTTGACGGCCACCACCATCGGCGGCACGCCGGCGTCCATCCAGGCCTTCAGCTGCGCGACGGCCGTGCGCAGCACCCATTCGCCGATCGCCACGATCTGGCCGCTCGTCTCGGCCAGCGGGATGAACTCGGCGGGCGACACCATGCCGAACTCTGGATGGCGCCAGCGCAGCAGCGCCTCGACGCCCACCAGCTGCTCGCCGTTGCCGTCCAGCTGCGGCTGGTAGTGCAGCAGCAGCTCGTTGCGCTCCAGCGCGCGGCGCAGCGCCGACTCCAGCTGCAGCTGCCGCGCGGAGCGCTGCTGCATGCCGGCCGCGAAGAAGCGCCACGTCGCCTTGCCTTCGTGCTTGGCGCGGTACATCGCCGTGTCGGCGTTGCGCGAGAGGATCTCGTAGTCGTCGCCGTCGGACGGGTAGGTGGCGATGCCGATCGACATCGTCATGCTCAGCTCGTGGCCCTGCACCATGCACGGCTCGGCCAGGCGCTCCAGCAGCTTCGAGGCGACCAGCTCGGCGCCCCCGGCGTCGGTGCCGGGCAGCAGCACGGCGAACTCGTCGCCGCCCAGGCGGGCGACGGTGTCGACCTCGCGCAGGCTGCCCTGAAGGCGGCGCGCGACCTCGCTCAGCAACGCGTCGCCGACGCTGTGGCCGAGGGTGTCGTTGATGTTCTTGAACTGGTCCAGATCCATGAACATCAGCGCGAACGGCCGATGGTCGCGGCGCGACACGCTGGTCAGCTGGCCGACGCGGTCGGCGAGCAGGCTGCGGTTGGGCAGGTCG
>Ga0302311_10008076_pt1 | contig 10629 bp, 9 predicted proteins | sample III_Palsa_N1_3_FD_200449 | JGI IMG/M metagenome (GOLD analysis project Ga0302311, IMG submission 200449) | Peat permafrost microbial communities from Stordalen Mire near Abisko, Sweden - III_Palsa_N1_3 | ecosystem: Environmental > Terrestrial > Soil > Palsa > Peat permafrost | place: Sweden...
CCCTCCCACTCCGCCAGCGGCACCGTGTCCTTCAGGAACCCGCGCAGATTGAGGAACTCGGACAGGTACTCACGGTGATCCTCGCAAGCCAGCCAGGTCTTCCGCCGCTCGGGGGTGTGCAGTTTGGGGTTGTTCCAGGCCAGCACCCATATGGCGAGCTGACGGCAACCCTTGGCGGAACAGTGCGGGATCTCGGTGCTCATGGGTGAAGTATCGCTGCTGATCGCGACCGCGCAGCACGGCGGGTACCGCCCGGGCCCGCTCGCCGGGCCGGCGGGCCGGAAAAGGCGACCTGGAAATGCCGACCCGGAAATGGCGACACCGGGCAGCCACGGGGGGAGCTGCCCGGCGTCGGTCCGTCGCCCCGACGGGGGATTCAGGGCGCGTAGGCAGTATTGCATGTGGTCGGGGGTTTGGAACCGGGGAATCAGGGGAAACTTGTTCAGGTTCCCTTAAGGCTCGGACAAGGCCCGCTTCAGGCTCCTCAGCTGGGCTGGGACGGTGCTGAAGGGGCTGCCTGGGCGGGGATTCCGGTGCCTGGCTCCAGCATCGGCGGGGGCTGGTAGCCGACGAAGGTGTCAGGCATGTCGGGTGCCGACTCGCGGCCCGCGTTGGCGTAGACCACCGCCAGGTAGGGGATCAGGGTCCCGCCGACCAGGCAGACGATCGCGACGATCCGGGACTCCTTCCACAGCACGATCGCCAGGATCACGCACAGGCTGCGGACCGCCATCGAGACCATGTAGCGGCGCTGACGGCGGCGCACGTCCTCGGTCAGGCTCGACCGGGCGCCGGTGATCCGAACCACGCCGCCGACGTTCTTGCTGCTCTTGCCCAGGAACTTCCCCATGAGCCTCACCGTACGCCGACCGTGCGGTGGCTACGAGAGCGGGGCACCTGGTTTCGCGGGCGGTTTCTCCCCGTTGTGCACCAGGTGCCCCGGCACCGTTCCTGTGTCCCCGCTGTGGGTCCGCGACTGCGATCGACGGCTGCGATCGGCGGGTGTGGTCAGGAGGCCTGGCTGACCGAGCTCATGTTGAAGTCGGCGACCCGGACCGCCGGCATCGCCGCGCGGGTGAAGTAGTCGCTCCACTCGCGGGGGAGGCAGCGCTCGGTTCGCCCGGCCTCGGTGATCCGGCCCAGCAGGTCCACCGGGGACTCGTTGAAGCGGAAGTTGTTGACCGCCCCCTTCACCTCGCCGTCCTCGACCAGGTACACGCCGTCCCGGGTGAGTCCGGTGAGCAGCAGCGTGGCCGGGTCGACCTCGCGGATGTACCACAGGCAGGTCAGCAGCAGTCCGCGCTCGGTCCGGGCGACCAGGTCCTCGATCGAGTCGCCGCCGCCGTCCGGGCCGTGCGCCTCCAGGATGAGGTTGTCGATCGGCGGGCGCACCGCCAGGCCGGTCAGGCCGGCCGCGTGGCGGGTGGTCAACAGGTTGGCCAGCTCGCCGTCGCGCACCCAGTCCGTGGGGGCCAGCGGCAGGCCGTTGTCGAAGACCGAGGACTCGCCGCCGGAGGCGTGCGCCAGCGCGAACGGTGCGGCCTCCAGCCCCGGGTACGCCGGGTCGCTGTGCAGCCGCAGCGGCAGCGGAGAGAGTCGCTCCCCCAACTTCGTGCCTCCCTCCCGTCGCCCGCCACCACCCGTGTCCGAGTCGCTTTGCGACGCACCTCCGGCCCGGGAGAAGACGGTGCGGCCCTCGGCCGCGTTGCGACCGCCGGAGGCCCAGCTCATGCAGATCATCAGGTCGGCCAGGGCGGTCGGCGGCAGCAGCGTCTCGTAGCGTCCGGCCGGCAGCTCGATCCGGCGCTCGGCCCAGCCGAGCCGCTGCGCCAACTGCTCCTCCAGCGCGCCCGGGTCGACGTCGCGGAAGTCCCGGGTGGCCGCGCCGGCCCAGGCGGAGGCGGTGCGGTCGGCGGTTTTGGCGTTCAGCTCCAGCGTGCCGGTCGGCTGGTCGTGGCGCAGCCGCAGCCCGGTGGAACTGCCCAGGTAGGTGGAGGTGACGCTGTGGTTGGCGAAGCCGTAGAGCAGGCGTCCGCTCTTCCCGGACCGGGCGAAGGACTCGCCGAGTGCCGGCGCGAAGTCGGCGAAGACGGCGATGTCGGTCTCCGCCGGGTCGGCGGTGAAGTCCGCCGAGGGCCCGCCGGACGGCTGGACCAGCGGCTGCGCGTCCTCGGCCGGACCGGCCGTCCGGGCCGCCGCCTCGGCCGCCCGGACCAGCGACTCCAGCTCGCCGCTGGTCACCGCCTCGCGGGAGACCACCCCGGCGGCGGTGCCCTCGCGCCCGTCGACGGTGGCGATCACGGTGAGCGTACGGCCCCGGGTGACGCCGTTGGTGGTGAGCGCGTTGCCCGCCCAGCGCAGGTTGGCGGTGGACTTCTCGTCGGCGATGACGACGAGACCGTCGCTGCGGGACAGCGCCAGCGCCCGCTCGACGATCTCGTGCGGGGCTGCTGCCCGAAGGATCTGATCAGACATCAGTGACCGGCCTCCTGCTGGGTGTTGAGCACGTTGACGGAGCGGAAAAGGGCCGAGGGGCAGCCGTGTGAGACCGCCGCGACCTGGCCCGGTTGCGCCTTGCCGCAGTTGAAGGCCCCGCCCAGTCGGTAGGTCTGCGGGCCGCCGACCGCCTCCATCGAACCCCAGAAGTCGGTGGTGGTGGCCTGGTAGGCGACGTCCTTGAGCTGCCCGGCCAGGCGGCCGTTCTTGATGGCGAAGAAGCGCTGCCCGGTGAACTGGAAGTTGTACCGCTGCATGTCGATCGACCAGGAGCGGTCACCGAGGATGTAGATGCCGTCCTCGACGCCCGCGATCAGCCCGGCGGTGTCCGGGCCGTCCGCGGCCGGTTGGAGCGAGACGTTGGCCATCCGCTGCACCGGGACGTGGTCGGACGAGTCGGCGAAGGCGCAGCCGTTGGACCGGCCCAGGCCCTTGAGCCTGGCCATCCGCCGGTCCAGCTGGTAGCCGACCAGGGTGCCGTCCTTGACCAGGTCCCAGGACTGGGTGCGCACGCCCTCGTCGTCGTAGCCGATGGTGGACAGGCCGTGCTCGACCGTGCGGTCGCCGGTGACGTGCATCGCGTCGGAGCCGTAGCGCAGGCTGCCGAGCTTGTCGAAGGTGGCGAAGGAGGTCCCGGCGTAGGCGGCCTCGTAGCCGAGCGCGCGGTCCAGCTCGGTGGCGTGGCCGATGGACTCGTGGATGGTCAGCCACAGGTTGGTCGGGTCGATCACCAGGTCGTAGCGCCCGGCCCGGACACTGGGGGCCTTCATCTTCTCGGCCAGCAGCACCGGCAGCTCGGCCAGTTCGGCGTCCCAGTCCCAGCCGGTCCCGGTCAGGTACTCCCAGCCGCGCCCGGCCGGGGGAGCCAGGGTGCGCATGGAGTCGAACGCGCCGGTCCGCTCGTCCACCGAGACGGCATCCAGCTCCGGGTTCAGCCGGATCCGCTGCTGGGTGGTGACCGTGCCCGCGGTGTCGGCGTAGAACTTGTTCTCCTGGACCGTCAGCAGCGAGGCGGTGACATGGGAGACCCCCTGCGCGGCCAGCAGCCGCGAACTCCACTCGGCCAGCAGCGCGGTCTTCTCGGTGTCGGCCACCTCGAACGGGTTGACCTGGTACGAGGAGACCCAGGAGACGTCGCCGTAGACTGGCTCGTCCGCCAGCTCCACCGGGTCCTCGGTGCCGGAGACGGCGCTGATCCCAGCACTGATCCTGGCCACCGCGACGGCCTGTTCGGTGACCCTGGCGGCGGCCTCCGGCGTCAGGTCGACCCCGGCGGCGAAGCCCCAGGCCCCGTCCAGCACGACCCGCACGGCGTAGCCGAGTTGCAGGGTGTCCGAACTGCCGGAGGGACGCGCGTCGCGCAGGTGCCAGGAGGCGCTGCGGACCCGCTCCAGCCGGAAGTCGGCGTGGCTCGCGCCGAGCGCGCGGGCCCGGGACAGGGCGGCGTCGGCGAGGCCGCGTAGCGGCAGAGCCAGGAAAGTGGGATCGATGGACGCGGGTGTGTCCGGCATCGAGCTCCTCCGGAGGGACGGGTGCGGTGGCCGCGGGCGCGGTCGCCGACTCGCATCCTGCCCTGTGCCGGGGCCGCCGCGCAGCACGTTGTGCCCGCGGCCGCAGAGGGGTCCGGAAAGCGATTCGCTTTCGGTGGCGGGGCCGGGGTACGGTGTGGACACAACGACGCGGGGTGGAGCAGCTCGGTAGCTCGCTGGGCTCATAACCCAGAGGTCGCAGGTTCAAATCCTGTCCCCGCTACTCAATAAGTCGAAGGGCCCGACGCAGATCACGCGTCGGGCCCTTCGCGTTTGTCATGTTCAACAGTCACGTTCAATAAATCCGCGCGGATGGGATTCGCACACTGTGGAAAGCCCACAGTTCAGCGCCGGTGTCGCTGTGGGCGGCGGATTAGCCCCCGCCGCGCTTATCCGGATAGCGTCGCCATGCGTGTTCGGGCAGGCGTGCGCAGGTGGCGGCCATCATGGCGGTCCCCGTGCCGCACCGATCCCGGCAGGAACTCACCCAGCAGAGGAAGAGGTGGACCGTTGAGCCGTTCGGTTCTCGTCACCGGAGGCAATCGGGGCATCGGCCTCGCCATCGCACAGGCCTTCGTGGAGGCCGGTGACAAGGTCGCCGTCACCTACCGCTCGGGCGAGCCGCCGGAGGGGCTGTTCGGGGTCCGGTGCGACATCACCGACGCCGACCAGGTGGACCGGGCCTTCGGGGAGGTCGAGGCGCAGCACGGCCCGGTGGAGGTGCTGGTCGCGAACGCCGGGGTCACCCGGGACACGCTGCTGCTGCGGATGACCGAGGAGGACTTCACCTCGGTCGTGGACACCAACCTCACTGGCTCCTTCCGGGTGGTCAAGCGCGCCGTCAAGGCGATGATGCGGGCCCGCAAGGGACGCGTCGTGCTGATCTCCTCGGTGGTCGGCCTGACCGGCTCGCCCGGCCAGGCGAACTACGCCGCCTCCAAGGCCGGACTGGTCGGTTTCGCCCGTTCGCTGGCCCGTGAGCTCGGACCGCGCAACATCACCGTCAACGTGGTCGCCCCCGGCTTCGTCGACACCGACATGACCGCTGTGCTCAGCGACGAGCGCCGCGCCGAGATCGTCGCGGGAGTGCCCCTGGGCCGCTATGCGGCGCCCGCCGAGATCGCGTCCACCGTGTGCTTCCTCTCCTCCGACGAGGCCGCGTACATCACCGGAGCCGTCATTCCCGTTGACGGCGGATTGGGCATGGGTCACTGAACCATGAGCGGAATTCTTGAGGGCAAGCGCATTCTGGTGACCGGAGTGCTGATGGAGTCCTCCATCGCCTTCCAGGTCGCGAAGCTGGCGCAGGAGCAGGGCGCGGAGATCGTGCTGACCGCTTTTCCGCGCCCGACGCTGACCGAGCGCATCGCCAAGAAGCTGCCCAAGCCCACCAAGGTGCTGGAGTTGGACGTCACCAGCCAGGAGCAGCTGGACGGCCTGGCCGAGCAGGTGCGCGAGCACCTCGGCGGCCTGGACGGGGTGGTCCACTCCATCGGCTTCGCACCCCAGGACGCCCTGGGTGGCAACTTCCTGAACACCCCGTGGGAGTCGGTGGCCACCGCGATGCAGGTCTCGGCGTACTCGCTGAAGTCGCTCACGATGGCCTGCCTGCCGCTGATGGAGGAGGGCGGCTCGGTGGTCGGCCTGACCTTCGACGCCACCATCGCCTGGCCGCAGTACGACTGGATGGGCCCGGCCAAGGCCGCGCTGGAGGCCACCTCCCGCTACCTGGCCCGCGACCTGGGCAAGCAGAACGTGCGCTGCAACCTGGTCTCGGCCGGTCCGCTCAAGTCGATGGCGGCCAAGTCCATCCCCGGCTTCGAGACCCTGGCCGACACCTGGAACGGACGCTCGCCGCTGAGCTGGGACGTCACCGACATGGAGCCGGCCGGGCGGGGTGTGGTGGCGCTGCTGTCCGACTGGTTCCCGAAGACCACCGGCGAGATCGTCCACGTGGACGGCGGCCTGCACGCGATCGGCGCCTGAAGCCCTTCAGGTATGACTGAAGCATGGTGAGGCCCGTACCGTCCCCCCGAGGGACGGTACGGGCCTCACCGCCTTTCAGGACTGCCCCGTGATCGTCCCCAGGTAGTCGCGGACCTGGTCAGCGGCCTTGTCATCGACGTCATCGACGTCATCGACGTCGCCGGTGTCGCCGGTGTCGCCGGTGTCGGTGGCCAGGCCCAGGTAGCCGTCCGGGCGGACCAGCAGCAGCGCGTCGCCCGCCTGGTAGGCGCGGGCGGCGTGGCCGTCGGTGTCGGCGAAGCCGGACGCCCCGGCCGGCACCGGCTGTCCCGGGTCGAGCACCGCCACCGCCCGCAGCCGGGGCCCGGCCAGCTCCGCCGCCAGCCGCGCGGCCCGGGGGCCGAAGCCGAGCAGTACCGGCTGCACCCCGGTGAACAGCTCGAACAGCCGGACCGGCGTGCCGTCCGGGGCGGTGCCTGGCGCGTCCGGCGCGCGGTCGCCCGCGCGGACCGGGCCGGGAGCCGCGCGCAACTCCCGGCTGAGCGCGCTGTCCCGGTAGCCGAGGTTCAGCTGGTGCAGCTCCGGGTCGTCCCGGCGGTGCGCGTCCTCCTCCCCGGCGAAGCCCTTGTCGTGCAGCGCGGTGCTGATGCCGAGCACCCGGGCGGCCACCGGCAGCCGCTCGTCCTGGTAGCTGTCCAGCAGCGCGGCCGGCGCCCCGGAGGCCACCGCCGCCAGCTTCCAGCCCAGGTTCCAGGCGTCCTGGACGCTGGTGTTCAGGCCCTGGCCACCGGCCGGGGAGTGGACGTGGGCCGCGTCGCCGACCAGGAACACCCTGCCCTCCCGGAACCGCTCCGCCATCCGGATGTTGGCCCGGAACAGCGAGCTCCAGATCACCTCGGTCAGCCGCACCCGGCCCGGACCGGCCGCGTGGTCCAGCATCTGCTGGAGGTACGGCAGGGTGATCTCGGGGACCTCGGCGTCCGTGGCCAGCGGCTGGAAGAGCTGGAAGGTGTCAGTCCCGGCCAGCGGGCACAGCGCCAGCGGGAAGGCCGACGGACCGGACTCGCTGTTCGGCCAGGTGTGCCAGTACTCGCGGTCGACGCCCTCGGCCCGGACGTCGGCCAGCACCATCCGCTGCTCCTCCCGGGTCTCCCCGGCGAAGCCGGTGCCGAGCGCCCGGCGGACGGTGCTGCGCCCGCCGTCGGCGCCGACCAGGTAGTCGGCGCGGAGCCGCTCCTCGGTGCCGTCCGGGTGCCGGAGCACGGCGGTGACCGCCCCGGCGTCCTGGCTGAAGGAGACCAGCGCGGTGCCAAAGCCGACCGTTCCGCCGAGTTCGGCCAGCCGCTCACGGAGGATCTCGCCGGTCCGCCACTGCGGCAGCATCCAGGCGTTGGGGTACGGCACGTCGGGGGTGGGCTCGCGCGGCTCGTCCATCCGACCCTCCCAGACCACCTGGCCGCCCTGGTAGGCGCGGATGGCGGGGTAGGGGCCGCCGTGGGCGCGGACCCGCTCGCCCACGCCCAACTGCTCGAACAGCTCCTGGGTGCGCGGTTGCAGGCCCTTGCCGCGAGCACCGGCGAAGGGCAGGGCGTCCCGCTCGACCAGGCGGTACCGGACGCCGCGCCGGGCCAGCTCGACGGCCAGCACCAGCCCGGCCGGACCGGCTCCGACGATCAGTACGCCGGTGCTGCCGACGGTGCCGCTGTGGTCAGTGCTCATGGCTGCCCTTCTTGTTGAATCAGGATTCAGTGAATATATATTCAAGCTAGCTGCTGCTACCGTCCAGGGCAAGAGGGGCCGTGTGAGCTGGGAAAGGGTGGCGGGATGACCGGCGCAGGCGAAGTCGGAGTGCGCAAGGCGCGGGCCGCCGAGACCGAGGCCGCACTCAAGGAGGCCGCCAAGCGGGTCTTCGCCCGGACCGGCTACCTCAAGGCGAAGATCACCGACATCACCGCCGAGGCCGGGCGCGCGGCGGGTTCGTTCTACAGCCACTTCGCGAGCAAGGAGGAGCTGCTGGAGGCGCTGCTGCTGGACATGCTCGCGGAGGGCGACGAGCGGGTCGAGGAGGCCGGCCACAGCCCGGACTTCTCCGATCCGGCGGCGGTGCGCTGGCATGTGGCGGTGTACCTGCGGTTCGCCAGTGAGAACCGGGCGGTGGTGACCGCGCTGCACCAGGCGGCGATGGTGGACGAGCGCTTCGCCGAGCGGCTGCGGCTGCTGCTGGAGCCGAACGTGCTGGACATCGCCGAGCACCTGCGGCACGTCCGCGAGGCGGGTGGACAACTGCCCGGCGAGCCGGTGGTGGTGGCCTCGGCGATGATCGCGCTGATGTCCGAGTTCGTCCGGACCTGGCTGCTGGGCGATGGCGGGGAGCGGCTGCTGGGGCGGCAGTTGGGCGAGGAGGAAGTGGTGGACACCCTCACCGGGCTCATCGTCAACGGCATCAGCGGCTGACGGCCCTCAGCCGACCGGCCTCACGGCGCGTGGTTCGGCGGTAGTGCTTCAGCGGCAGGTGGTGAGGGCGACGACCGCCTCCAGCGAGGCCTTTTCGCCGTCACCGGCCCGGATCGCCTCCAGGATGCCGCCGTGGTTCACATACCGCTGCTCGACCAGCACCGGGCCCACCGACTGCCGCAGCTCCGTCCGCAGCACCTCGCCCAGGTCCGCGTACAGCGCGGCCAGTACCTCGTTGTGGGCCGCCGCCATCACCGCCTGGTGGAAAGCGGCGTCGTTCTGGACGAAGTCCTCGACGCTGCCGGAGCGCCAGGCGTCCTCACGGCGGGTCAGCGCGGTGTCGAGCAGCTTGAGGTCGGGCTCGGTGCGCCGGGTCGCGGCCAGCCGGGCCGCCGCGGCCTCCAGCGCCACCCGCAGCTCGATCACCTGGTCGGCGTCCGCGTCGGCGAAGCGCCGGTGCATCACCCCGGCCAACTCGCTGGTCGCCAGCACGTAGGTGCCCGAGCCCTGGCGGATGTCCAGCAGGCCGTTGTGGGCCAGCGCCCGGACGGCCTCGCGGACGGTGTTGCGGGCGACGCCGAGCTGCTCGACCAGTTCCACCTCGGTGGGGATGCGCGAGCCCACCGGCCATTCACCGGAGGTGATCTGCGCGCGCAGCTGCGCGATCACCTGGTCGGCCAGGGGCTCGCGCCTGGGCGAGGTCAGCGTCATGGCACTCCTGCTGCTGCGTGGTCGGATGGTGCGGGTCCCATCATCCTGCCTTGCTTCCTTCCACAAAGTGTCATCCTAAGTCATCCCATCATTCTATGATGGCCCCATGTCTGCCACAGAGATCGGATCTGATGCCCATACACCCGCCACCTCCGCTGAGCCGGAGCTGCGACCGGAGCCGCGTTCGGTTGCCGACGATGCCGCTCCCGCCCGACTGCCCCGGATCCTGCTGCTGATCGCCATCACCGCCGCCGCCTTCAACCTGCGTCCGGCGGTGGCCTCGTTCGGGCCGCTGCTCGACCAGGTCCGCGGCAGCCTGCGGATGAGCCCCGCCCTGGCCGGGGTGCTCACCGCGCTGCCCTCGCTCTGCTTCGCCCTGCTCGGCCTGAGCGCCCCGGCGCTGGCCCGCCGGATCGGCCCCTCGGCCACCGTCTGCGCCGGAATGGGCGCCCTCGCCCTCGGCCTGGCGGCCCGCGCGCTGGCCCCCGACACCGCCGTGTTCCTGGTGCTCAGCGCGCTCGCCCTGGCCGGCATAGCGGTCTCCAACGTGCTGATGCCGGTTCTGGTGAAGCGTTACTTCCCGGACCGGGTAGGGCCGGTGACCGGCCTGTACTCAATGTCGCTGGCGCTCGGCACCTCCGTCGCCGCCGCCCTGGCGGTGCCGCTGACCAGCGCACTCGGTGGCGGCTGGCGGGTCGGCCTGGGCATCTGGTCGCTGGCGGCGGTGGTCGCGCTGCTGCTCTGGCTGGCCCGGCTGGCGGCCGCCCGTGGCGGCTCGTCCGAGCGGACCGCGGCCACCCCCTCGGCGGGCGTCCCCTCGGCGGGCGTCCCCTCGGTGGCCGTCCCTCCGGTGCTCGGAGCCGCGACCGCGCCGGTCCCGCTGCGGGTCGGCCGTAGCCGTACCGCCTGGGCGCTCACCCTCTTCTTCGGCCTCCAGGCGACCGCCGCGTACGCGATCATGGGCTGGCTGCCGCAGATCTTCCAGGACGCCGGGATCTCCGCCACCGAATCCGGGGTGCTGCTCGCGGTCACCATGGCGGTCAGCGCGCCGCTGTCGTTCCTGATCCCCACCTACGCGGTCCGCAGGCCGAACCAGTCCCCGATCGTCCTCGCACTGGCCGGCTGCGGCCTGATCGCCTACGCCGGTCTGGCCTTCGCCCCGGCCGCCGCGCCCTGGGTCTGGGCCGCGCTGGCCGGGCTGTCCGGCTGCGCCTTCCCGCTGGCGCTGACCATGATCGGCCTGCGCTCCCGCTCGGCCGAGGGAGTGGCCCGGCTGTCGGCCTTCTGCCAGGGCTTCGGCTACCTGGTCTCGGTCCCCGGACCGGTCCTGATCGGCGTGCTCTACCAGCGCGAGCACGGCTGGTACGCCCCGCTGGCGCTGCTCACCGTGCTGCTGCTGGCACAGGCGGTGGCGGGCTGCCGGGCGGCGCGCCCGGGCCAGATCGAGGACGAGGTGTGACCCTCCTGTGAGCCC
>Ga0302311_10008080_pt1 | contig 10626 bp, 5 predicted proteins | sample III_Palsa_N1_3_FD_200449 | JGI IMG/M metagenome (GOLD analysis project Ga0302311, IMG submission 200449) | Peat permafrost microbial communities from Stordalen Mire near Abisko, Sweden - III_Palsa_N1_3 | ecosystem: Environmental > Terrestrial > Soil > Palsa > Peat permafrost | place: Sweden...
TGCGGATATTGGTGTCGGTGCCGGAGGGATATGCGCCGGTGATTCATCCGGGATTGAAGGCGCCGATTGAGGTGCAGGAGTACCAGGGCGCGCCGCTGGTTGCGGAGGTCACGCGAACGGCGAATTCGATTGATGCCAATACGCGGACGATGCTGACGGAGCTGCAGATTGATAATTCTGCGGGCAAGCTGATCTCAGGCATGTACGTGGTAGTGACGTTTCCGCCGGCATTGGGAGTGCAGGCGCCGCTGGTAATTACCGGCGATGCGATTGCGATTCGCGGGAATACGTCGATGGTCGCGACGGTGGTGGATGGAAAGATTAAGTGGGTGCCGGTGACGATTGGGCGCGACTTTGGCAGTGAGACGGAGATCGTGAATGGGTTGAAGGCTGGCGATGTCATCGTGACGAATGTGACGGATGAGGTGGTCGAGGGCGCAGAGGTGGAGATGCACATGGCGAAGGGTTCGGAGGAGCAGGCGGCTCCGCCGAAGCAGAGTGTGCCGCTGGGCGGAAGCACGCAATATGGCAACGCGAATATCACGAACCAGAATCTGCAAGGGCAACAGGGACAGCAGAATCAGAGTGGCAAGGGTAAGCAGCAGGGGCCGAGTAAGCAGAAGAGTAGCGAGAGTAAGCAATGAGGCGGGCGAGGCAGAGCGGGATCGAGTGGGTCGGGGCTGCGGTGCTGCTGGCGGCTGCGGGTGGAGTGTGGGGGCAGTCGCCTTCGCCGCCCTTGCCGCCGCAGAATACGCCGGCGCTGGGTCCGGAGCCGACGCAGCGGTCGGTGCCTCCGGGGCCGCAGACGGGGACGGGTGCGGCTAAGGGCATGAGCGCGCCGGAAATCTCGCCGCTGGATGGACATGTTGCGCCGCCGAATGCGCCGCAACCTGAGTTGTCGCGTGCGGAGGATTCGAAGGTGGAGCCGCAGCGAGAGGGTGTGACCGGATTGCGGCCGGATGTGCTGGGGTTCCTGGGGCCGTATCGGCGACCAACTGTGCCACCGTTGTTTGAAGGCAATGCTACTCGGCTGGATGGGTTGATTCGCGAGGGGAAGCTTTACCTGACGTTGCAGAATGCGATCGCGCTGGCGCTGGAAAATAATCTAGATGTGGAGACGGAGCGATACAACATCACGCTGGCGGGAACAGATGCGGTACGGGCGGCGGGGGGCGGGAGTACGCGGGGCGTGGACTTCACGGTGCAGCTGCCTCAGAACGGCGTGGGTGGGCCGGGGTCGCCGCTGTTGAATGCGGCTACGGTGAACAGCAATCCAACAACGCCTACGGTGACGGACCTGACGGGGTTGAATGCGACTACGCAGACGCAGCAGTCGCTGTCGCAGCTGGGCGCAGGGTTTACGTATTCGCTGGGGCCGACGGTGCCGCTGTTTGATCCGCAGCTGATTGGCGATGTGGGATATCTGCGGCGGTCGGACACGGTGACGCTGGGTGGTACGACGACGACGGGGACGGATAGTGGGACGACGACGACTCCGGGGGCTTTGGATTTTGTGGCGGCGAATGTGGCGTATCTGCAGGGGTTTTCTACGGGACTGCAGTTGGTGGCGATTGGGAATAACGCGTCGTCGGTGGAGTATGGGTCGGCTTCGCAGCGGAATCCGTTTTCGACGCCGAGCACGTCGGTGACGCTGACACAGCCGTTGTTGCGGGGGTTTGGGCGGGGAGTGAATCTGCGCTATTTGCGGATCGCGCGTGTGGATCAGAAGATTTCGCGGCTGCTGTTTGAGGAGCAGGTGCTGCAGACGATTTATGGGACGTCGCGGCTGTATTTTGATTTGGTGTCGCTGGGCGAGGATGTGCTGGTGAAGGCGGAGTCGTTGCGCGCGGCGACCAAGCAGCGCGAGGATGACGAGGCGCAGGAGGAGTTGGGGACGCTGGCGCCGATCCAGTTGACGCAGGCGAAAGCGGCGGAGAGCTCGAGCCGATTTGCGCTGATCCAGGCGCAGGGGCTGTACAAGGAAGAAGAGATTATTCTGCGCAATCAGTTGCTGCGGACGGCGAGCCCGGTGTTCACCGCGCAGTTCGACGAGATTGTGCCGACTGACCGGATCGTGGTGCCGGAGAAGCTGGAGGATTTGAATGTGCCGGAGCTGGTGGGGCAGGGATTGTCGCAGCGGCCAGACCTGGCGCAGGCGCAGTTGCAGGTGCAGACAGGGAAGATCAGCGTGGAGGCGAGCCGGAACAATGCACGGCCGCAGTTGAACTTGTATGCGAATGCGGAGACGCGGGGATCGAGTGAGCAACCGTATGAGCAGCTCGGATCGCCGGGGACGGGGTTGCCGACGACGCCGCAGGAGTTGGGGGTGGGCGGGCTAAGGGTGTCGACGATTTATCAAGGCGGGGTGCAGTTGACGCTGCCGTTGCGCAACCGGGTGGCGGAGGCGGATGCTGCTCGTGATACGGTGCAGCTGCGGCAGGTGCAGGCGCGGACGGAGAAGGTGGCGCAGCAGATTCGCGAGGAGGTGGAAGCGGCGGTGGTGGCGCTGCAAACGGCGCAGGCTGCGTATGAGGCGGCGGCGCAGAGCAGGGACTACCAGGCGCAGCTGCTGGATGCGGAGAGAGATAAGTTGTCGGTGGGGCAGTCGACGGATTTGGCGGTGCTGCAGAACGAGGCTTATTTGGCGCAGGCGAAGTCGACTGAGATTGCAGCGCGATCGAACTGGATGAAGGCGCGGATTAGTTTGGATTATGCGTTGGGGGATTTGTTGGAGAAGAATCACGTGGAGCTGGATGACGCGATTCGGGGTACGTTGCCCCCGGGGGGTACGGTGACGCCAGGAGGTACAGCCGGAGTGGGTGGTACGGCGACTGCGGGGAGTACGCAGCCGTAAGATCTGGCGGCAGAGAAGCGGATTCCTCCGCTGCGCTGCAGAATGACAGCCAGAAAGGCAAGGGCCAAGACAAAAGCAAAGGCCAGAGCAAAGACTTGGACGGATGACTTGTGCCGGGGTTAGGCGCCGGTGTCTTGATGGAACTTCACGCAGTCATCGACGTGATGGCTGGCGATATCTTTCATTGAGTCAGTCGGGTGGGTTTGGGCGGCGCCCTGGCGGTAGATGCCGAGCCAGGTGAGGCAGCCGTGGATGTCGGTGAGGTGGCCGTCGTTCTGATTGGGATCGAGGGGGAGGAGCTGCTGGAGGTCGTGGACGGCGGGCTCGTAGGTGGCGGGTGGATCGTTGCGGAGGGCGGCGGCGTGGTCGAAGGCGGCCCAGGCGGGAGTGTCGACGCGCGGCTTGTGGATGATGGGCGCGGTGGTGTTGGAGATCGCGTTGCGCTGGTCGCGGCGGTGGCGAATCATGTTGAAGGCGAAGAGGACGAGGACGATGGCGAGGAGGATGTAGTGGCGGGGGCGTAGGTTCATGATTTTAGTGGGTAGTGATTAGTGGGTGCGGTCTACGAGGTATTGGGCTAGAGATTTTAAGGGGGTGGCGGCGTCGCCGAAGGGGGCGAGGGCGGCGAAGGCGTCGGCGATGAGGGAGGTGGCGTTTTTTTTGGATTGTTCTATGCCGTAGACAGCGGGCCAGGTGGCTTTGTCGGAGGCAGTGTCTTTGCCGGCGGTCTTGCCTAGTTCGGCGGAGGTTTGGGTCATGTCGAGAATGTCGTCGACGATCTGAAAGGCGAGGCCGGCGCTTTCGCCGAAGGTGCGAAGGCGGGCGAGGATGTCGGTGTGGTGAGGGGTATTCGCATCCCACCCATCCGCAGAATCGCGTACGGATGGGGCACCCGGATTTGTGGCGAGGCCAAGGAGGCCGCCGCAGACGATGCTGGTGGTGATGAGAGCGCCGGTTTTGGCGCGGTGGATTTGCTCGACGAGTTCGGGGGTGGGCTTGTGGTGTTCAGACTCGATATCAACGACCTGGCCGCCGATCATGCCGGGAGGGATGGCTGACGGGGCTCCTACGCCGGTGCCAATGGCGAGGGCGAAGTCGTGGAGGATGGCGACGATGGTGGCGGGAGGTGCGGGGAGATTGGAGATGACCTGGAAGGTGAGGTTCTGGAGGGCGTCGCCGGCGAGGATGGCGATGGCTTCTCCGAAGGCGACGTGGCAGGTGGGCTTGCCGCGGCGGAGGTCGTCGTTGTCGAGGGCGGGGAGGTCGTCGTGGATGAGGGAATAGGTGTGCGCCATCTCGATCGCGGCGCCGAGGTCAGCGGCGCCTGCGGGGATTTGGCCGGTGCCGGCTACCATACGCGCGGCCTCCATGCAGAGGATGGGGCGGAGGCGCTTGCCGCCGGCGAAGGTGGAGTGGCGCATGGCGCGGTGGATGGAGTGAGGTTCGGTGGTGGCCGAGGGGAGGAGGCGCTCGAGCGCTGCGTCGGTGAGGGTGACGCCGGAGGTGAGGATGTCTTGCACTGCTGAGTTCATGGTCACTGTTGATTCTACGTCGTCCTGCGCGTAGTCCTGCGCGGACGGCGAGGGTTTTGGTTAGGGGGTGGGCGACAATCGGCGGCGGTAGGTGAAGGCGAGAGCGAGGAGAGAAAGGGCGGTGAGGAGGGCGCCGAGGGTTTGGTCGAGGGTGCGGCGCCAGATGATGGCGATGGTGGTGTTGCCGGCGGGGAGAGCGAGGGCAACTAGGCCGTCGTTGCGGGGGATAGGGATGAAGAAGGAATTGAATAAGAGGCAGTGCTCGCAGGCCGTTGTGAATTGCCAGTTGGGGTAATCGCGGAGGTTGAGGACGAGGATGGAGGATTGGGAGAGGTTGACGGTCAGGTGATGGGGGGCTGGGGTGGAGAGGGTTTGGGTGTCGGGGATGGGGGTGTCGTCGGTGTCGAGCGAGGGGTTGAGCTCGACGGCCGTGGGGGTGGTGTTGGGGGCAGGGTCGTTGGGGCGGGCGGCTAGCCAGTAGGCGGGGTTGTTGGAACGGTGGGGGTCGTTGTCGGCGAGGGTGGGGGTGTACTCGTCGGTGGGGGGAAAGCCGTGGTGGGTGGAGAAGAGTTGGGCGAGATAGGTGGGATCGTCGGTGGGGTCGGGGGGCTGGTGGTAGAGGCGGTAGGCGGGGACGGCGAGGGCTAGCGGGAGGAGCAGGGTTAGGGCGTCCTGCGCGGACGGCGAGAGTTTTATGGTGCCGGGGAGGCAGTCGAGGAGAAGGGCGACGGAGAGGGCGAGGATGGGGGTTAGGAGGGTTAGGAGGCGCCAGGGGAATTGGAGGTAGGCGAGGTTGGGGAGGTGGTGCCAGATCGGCGAGGAGAGAGGGGTGAGGAGGATTGCAATGACGATGGTGAGGAAGGCGAGGATCGTGCTTAGAAAGGTGCGGGATGTTGGGGCGGGGTGGAGAGCTTCGGGGTCCTTCGGCTGTGGGCTATGCCCTTCGTTCAGGATGACAGGGTTTTTGCGGGCGAAGAAGAGAGCGACCACTGAGAGCGTGGTGAGCAGCAGGAGGGAGAGGGCGAGGAGGCTGATGGTGTGGTTGACGGCGTTGTGGGCGGCGTCGGAAGTTCGGGTGAAGAGGAAGTTGTCCTGGTAGCGCATGTTGGGGAGAAGGGCCATGGCTGTCTGGATGTACTTGCGTTCGTAGGCGGCGGGGAGGAGGTAGAGGGCGGGGAGGGCTAGGCCAAGGAGGGCGCCGGCTAGGTAGGTGAAAGCAAGGCGAAGGGGCATGCCCGCGGGGCTAAAGCGCTTAGTCTTTTCGCGGGGAATGAGCCCCGCGGCTGAAGCCTCGGGGTCCCGAATCGCTGCCGGGGGCGGGGCTTCGGCGGGTCGGGTGGTGGTGTTGGCGAAGATTGCGATGAGGACGCGGAGGGTTGCGAGGAGAGCTAGGGTGTAGCTGCCGATGACGGCGGCAGGGGCGTTGGTTAGCCAGAGGAGGGCTAGGGGGATGGTGATGTTGCGGATGGTGCGCAGGGCGGAGGGAAGGTCTGACGGGAGGGGACGGAGGAGGGCAAGGAGGAGGAGGGGGATCCAGGCGGCCGCGAGGAGTTCGGCTAGGGCAGAGCGCTCGAAGGCCGTGAAGAGCATGTAGGGGTTGGCGAGGTAGAGGGTGGAGGCGATGAGGGCGGCGTTGGGGCTGACGAACTCGCTGGCTAGTTTGTGGAAGGTGAAGCCGGAGAGGAGGAGAGCGATCGCGATGAAGATCGTCGGGCAGAGGTTGATGGGGAAGATGAGGGTGAGGACGGCGCCTAGCATCCAGGAGATGGGTGGGTAGAAGAGGAAGCGGGGTTCGCCGGCGTTCCAGGCGGCGGTGATGTCCCAGAGCGGGTAGAGGGTGCCGTGGCGGAGTTGGTTTGCGGCGTCAAGCCAGCTTTGGACGTGGAAGGCGAGGTCCTGGCCGGCGGAGGGGCCGTGGAGGAGGAGGGGGTGGAGGATCAGGAGAACGGCGAAGGAGATGAGGAGGTATGCGCGCTTCGGTGCGGGGGATGGCGCGGCGGCGGGCATTACCTATTGTGACACTGCGAGGGTTGTCAGATCTTAGTTGTTAGCTCTCAGTTGGAGGTTCTGGTTTCACTGAGAACTGACAACTAAGATCTTAGTGCGGCGTCAGTGTTAGCGAGTGTTGCACCGCCGGGTGGGTTAGAGGGAGGGTGTAGGTGGTGCCCTGGAGCCAGGGTTGGAACTGGTCTAAGAAGTTGGGGCTGGAGGGGTTGCCGGATTCGCCGGTGGGGAGGTTGGCGTGGGTGTTGTCGGGGTCGGCGAGGTCGGCGGTGAAGCGCTCGCTGGGGCCGAAGTGGAGGCCTGCGGCTTTGATGGTGGTGGAGTCACCGCCGTTGGGTTGGCGGCCGGTGCCGGTGGCTACTCCTAGCATGGTGCTGATGGGGCTATGACTTCCGAAGATGGCGTGGGCAATGTCGATGGGATGTTCGGAGCCGTAAGTGAGGGTGGAGAGATCGCGCGGTGCGTCGGTGAAGCGGAGGCCGCGTTCGACCGAGATAGCGAGGAGATCGTTCCAGTTGGCGTAGCCTTGCGGGAGCCAGCGCGCAGGGGTGTTCTGAAGAAGAAGTTCGAGGGCGGTGCGGTCTTCATCCCAGGTGTAGAGGTTGAGGATGCGGGCGAATTGCAGGTCGTTGAGCTTGAGGTGGTAGTGGGCGTTGGTGTAGTTGCGGACCTGGGGAGCGAGCAGCATCGGCCAGATCTCGTGGTAGGCGGCGGCGGTAATTGCGGCGGCGGCGGAGTTGGCAGAGACGTCGCCATTCCAGCCGCGGAGGATGTTAGCGGCTTGCAGCAGGCGCGCATCTTTGTGGGTGAAAGAACTGTGGTCGAGGGCGTAGGCGAGGCGCTGGGCTACGAGTAAGTCGAACTCGGAGTGGACGTCCATCTGGATGCGCAGCATGTCGGCGGGAGTGAGGGGATGGTTGGCGGTGACGCTGGCGTCGAGGAGGTGGTTGATGCGCTCGACGCGGTAGGGGTCGGCCCAGTCGTTGGAGATGAAGTAGGGGTAGTCGTCGGGGGTGATGCGGGCGTTGGCGGTGGCGAGGATGCCGGAGGTTGGGTCCAGGACTGAGGGGAGGACGTCGTAGGGGATGTAGCCGGACCAGGCTTGGGATTGGTCGAGGGCGTCGACGGGGATCGGGGAGAGGGGGGAGCCGACGGTGTAGGCGGTGGTGGGAACTGCGGGGAGGTCTTTGGTTGAAGGTGCGGAGAGTGTGGGTGGTACAGGGTTCTTCGGGGTCCTTCGGCTGCGCTGCGCTGCGCTCAGGATGACAGCTTTGTGGCGGGTGCTGGCGAGGGCAAATACAGGGGTCTCTCCACTACGCGCTGCGCGCTCCGGTCGAGATGACGGAAAGTTTTGCTGAGCTGTGCGCTCCGGTCGAGATGACGGACTCTGTTTCTTGGTGGAGAACGGAGATGGTTGCGCCGGGGAATAGGAGGCGAGGACTGCGTGGGGGTGGGGGATGGAGGCGGAGGGGTTGTCGCCGGACTCGTCCTGCTCGTCTTGTAGGGGCGTGGTGTTGGGGAGGATGAAGGGTTGCGTGGTGCGGGGGCGCTGGGTGGCGGGTCCGCGGATGGGGATGCGGCCGAGGAGGTGGTAGCCGATGTGGTGGGCGTCGGCGTAGACGAGGTTTTGCGAGACGCTGGCAAAGCTGGCGAAGGCGGCGACTAGGGAGGCTGCGTCGGTGGCGGAGTTGATGGCTAGGAAGGGTGAGGAGAGTGTGAAGGGATCGTAGACGGTCCAGGCCAGGGCGAGGGGGCGATGCTCCGTGGGGTAGAGCGGGGAGATGACGGGGGTTTCGATGGAGGTGGCGCCGATGGAGTGGGTGGTGGTGAGGACGTCGAGGGTGACGTCGCGGCCGGCGCGAACGCGGATGAGTTCGGTGTGGTGAGTGACGGGGGACCAGGTGTGGTCGGGGCGCTCGTACTCGGTGGTGTTGCCGTTTTTACGGAAGTGCTCGATGAGGATGTCCTGGACGTCGGCGCCGGAGTTGGTGAAGGCCCAGGCGATGTTGGCGTTGCGGCCTACGATGACGAAGGGGACGCCGGGGAGGGTGAAGCCTTCGACGCGGAGTGGGGAGGGGCCGTCCGCGTGGAGGGCGGCTTCGTACCAGATGTCGGGGGCGGTGAGGCCGAGGTGCATGTCGCTGGAGAGGAGAGGGGCGCCGGTGGCGGAGTGGTATGCTGCGACGACCCAGTTGTTGGAGCCGGCGCGGCAGCCGCTGCATTGGTGGGCGCGGAGGTCGGTGTAGATGCGGAGGAGGTCGCTTGGATCGGCGGATGGCGAAATGGGATTCGTTGCTCCCACCTTAGCGACAATGGAGCCGTCGCGAAGATGGGGCACCCGGTTTTGGGGCGGGGCGAGGTGCGATTGGGTGTTGTCGAGGGGGATTTGCTCGATGGGGGCGGAGGGGGCGGTTAGGTCGGGGGGCTGTTGGGTGGGAGGGTGATCGCGCCAGGAGCCTACGGGGTAGAGATCGGGGACGAGGTTGGGCGGGAGGCTGGCGGAGAAGGCTTCGCGGTTGAGCTTGGTGGGGAAGTCGGTGGAGAGATCCTGGGCCATGATGATGGCGATGAGGAGAGAGTCGCGGGGCTGCCAGGGTTCGGGGGAGTAGTGGAGGATGTGGAACTCGACTGGCAGGGCGTTGGGGGAGCTGATGCCGTTGTGGGACTGTCCGTTGTGAGAGGCGATGTAGGCGTTGACGCCGTTTGCGTAGGCCTGAAGTTGGTGGAGCTGGTCGGGGGGGAGGACGGCGGCGGCGCGGTCGGCGGCGGCTCGGAGTTGGAGGATGCGCTGCTCGCGGTCGTGCTGGATGAGGGAGGGGCCGAGGATTTCGGCGAGGGTGCCGGCACCGTGGCGGCGTAGGGCGTCCATCTGGAAGAGGCGGTCGGCGGCTGTGATGTAGCCCTGGGTGAAGAGCAGGTCGTCGAGGTTGGTTGCGTGGATGGACGGGACATTCTGCGCGTCGCGGGTGATGGTAACAGGGGCAGAGAGGCCGGAGACGGAGGCGGTGCCGTCGAGGAGGCCCTGGTTGGCGAGGAGGTTGGCCCGCATATCGCGGCGGAGGGAGGTGGCGATGATGGCGAGGGCGATGAACAGCAGGACGAGCAGGATGCTGAAGGTGAAGGCTACGCGGGCGAGCCAGCGTCTCAGGCGAAGGGCGCGGAGTGAGCGGGCTTCCTCGGCGTCCTCCTCGTGGTCCTGCGCGGACGGCGGGCGCTGGGACTCGGGGTTCGTTGGGGTGAAGCGGTGGCGGAGAGGTGCGGAGTCGTCTGGGTTACCGGGGTCGGTGGGATACATGGTCTAGAGCGATTCTAGGTCAGTGCTGCTCTCACGGCGGGCCTCAAGCTGGGTGATGGTCATGAAAGTGTTCGGGTACCGGATGGAGGTCGGGGGCGAGGGGAGGTTGGGTGCCGGGTTTGGTGGTGAAACGGATGATGAGGATGCAGAGCAGCATGACGGGGATGACGTAGACGCTGCCTTCGGGGCCGTCGATGCCACCAGAGAAGACGGGATTGCCAGTGGGGTGGGTGTGGAAGAGGCGGCCGGCGGAGATCTGGCCGCTGTCGGGAACGCCGTAAAGGAAAGACTGGGCCCAGTCCCACGCCATGTGGAAGCCGATGGCCCACCACAGCGAGCCGGTGCGCCAGAGGGCGTAGCTAAAGACGATGGCGGCAAGGAAGGTCATGACGATGCCGATGGGATTTTCGCGCGCGTTGTGGAGGTGGCCGGCGCTGAAGAAGAGCGACATGAAGAAGGCGGCGATGGTGAAGGCGATGGCGCGAGCGTAGGTGAGGGAGATTTTTTCGGCGAGACCGTAGACGCCGCGGGTCAGGGTGTATTGGAGGAAGCCGCGGCTGAGGTATTCCTCAAAGAGGCCAACGGCGAGGAAGGCGGCGAGCCACTTGATGCCGGAGAGGAAGGCAGGTGTGCCGTAGAGGGCGCGGGTGTCGAAGACGAGGAGGTGGGTGGCGTGGAGGAGGGCGACGAGGAGGCTGAGGGTGGCGAGTCCCCAGAAGGCGCCGGGTAGGAAGTCGAACAGGCGGGCGCGGCCGATGCCGTAGACGGAGAGGCGGCGGCGCTCGATGCGGGAGACGATGAGGCCGGCGAGGGCGAGGCCGCCGAACTGGAGGATGTCGGCCATGAAGACGTCGAGGGCGCGGACGTCGGGGATGGCGTGAGGGGTGGTGACCTTGGGCGCGTGCGCGGTCATGTCGTGGAGTATGGCGGGAAGCTTGCCG
>Ga0302311_10008082_pt1 | contig 10626 bp, 8 predicted proteins | sample III_Palsa_N1_3_FD_200449 | JGI IMG/M metagenome (GOLD analysis project Ga0302311, IMG submission 200449) | Peat permafrost microbial communities from Stordalen Mire near Abisko, Sweden - III_Palsa_N1_3 | ecosystem: Environmental > Terrestrial > Soil > Palsa > Peat permafrost | place: Sweden...
GATCAGCCCGACCCTCTCGGACGCCCAGTGCACGCTGGTCGCCGTCGGCGCCGTCTCGGTCGATCCCCAGCCCGTGGTGAACGGCAGGCGATAGCCCGTGTGCTTCACGGCGAGCGTTTCCATGCGCTGGTAGAGATCGTCCGGCAGGGTGGCGCCGCCATAGCCCAGGCCGCGCAGGTTGGCGAAGAATTTCCCGGCCAGCGCTTCGTCCTTCTCCAGCGCCGTTGCCAGCATCGCGTAGCCCGCGGGCACGTTGGAGAAGACGGTCGGCGAGACCTCGCGCAGGTTGCGCAGCGTCTCGTCGAACAGGCCGGGCAGCGGCTTGCCGTCGTCGATCCAGGTCGTGCCGCCCTCGGAGAGGTTGGTCTGGAACGTGGCGTTGCCGCCCATCGTGTGGTTCCACGGCAGCCAGTCGAGCATCACCGGTGCCGGCTCGCCCGGCTTGCGGATGCGGCCCATCTGCATCATGGCGATGTTGGCGCACATCATTTCCTGGGTGTTGATCACCGCCTTCGGAAGCCCGGTGCTGCCCGAGGTGAACAGGAACTTGCCGACGGTCCCGGGTTCGATCTTGTCGATCGACTGCTGCACGGCCTTCGTCGGCTTGGTCGCCACCAGCTCGCTCCACGGCAGCGACTGGCGCTTGGGCGGCGCCTTGTCGACATGGACGATCAGCACGCCGTCCAGATCGAGCGCATCAAGCGCATCGGCGTAGATCTCGCCGTTCTGCACGAACACGAGGCCGGGCCTGATCAGGTCGAAGACGTACTTGAGCTTGGCGTGGTCGCGGCTCATCACCGAGTAGGCCGGCGACACCGGTGCGAGCGGCGCACGGGCCTGCATGGCGGCCATCGACAGCAGCGCGAACTCGATCGAGTTGGACGACAGGATCATCACCGGACGATCGGGACCGAAGCCGCGATCGAGCAGCGCCTGGGTCACTGCGTCGACCTGCTGCCGGGCCTCGGCATAGGTGAGCTTCAGCCACGCGCGGCCGGGCCCGCGGCGCTGCGCCAGCCAGACCCGGTCCGGCGCTTCCGTCGCCCATCTGGCGAGGAAAGCCGGCACGTGCTTTTCGTAGGGCTTCAGAGGATGGTTCGACTGCAGCACGAGCGTGCCGTCGGCGCGCCGCTCGACGGCGACGTCGCGGCTGAGATAATCGACTGGTTTGAAGGGAGCCTGCATGGCCTGAGATGTAGGCGAGCCGCTGGCCGCTCGGCAAGGGAGAGACTATCGTGAGCGGAATGATGCGGCGGCTTCTCCTTTTTGCAGTGCTCGGCGCGGCTGCTCTGTCGTTTGGGGCTGCAGCGCAGCAACGCTCCGGCATCGACCTGTCCCTGATCAATCCCGCCGTGCGGCCGCAGCAGGATTTCTGGCGCTTCGCCACGGGCAAGTGGCTGGCGAGCGCCGAGATCCCGCCGGATCGTTCCGCCTGGGACACCTTCTCGGCACTGCGCGAGACGACGCAGGGGCAGTTGCGCGCCGTCATCGAAGGCATCGACACCAACGCAACAGGCGAGCGGCGCAAGCTCTCCGACTTCTACGCCTCCTTCATGGACGAGGGGAGAGTCGAGGCCGCGGGCCTGGGCGGCCTCAAGCCCGAGCTCGACCGCATCCGCGCCGTCTCCGACAAGGCCGCCCTGCCGCCGCTGTTCGCGCGCCTGTCGCAATTCTGGGTGCGCACGCCCTACTACCTCGACGTCGGCCCCGACGAGCATGACGCCACAGTCTACATCACCCATCTGGCCCAAAGCGGACTCGGCCTGCCCGACCGCGACTACTATCTGAAGGACGATGCGCACTTCCAGGCGATCCGCACCGCCTATCGCGCGCATATCGTGAAGCTGCTGGCGCTCGCAGGCGAGCCGGTGAGCGAGGCCGACGCCTCGGCGATGATCGCGCTCGAAACCTCGATCGCGCGCCTGCAATGGACGCGGGTCGAGAACCGCGATCCGCTCAAGACCTATAACAAACGCAGCAAGGCCGAGCTGCCGTCGTATCTCGGCGCCGAAGGACTCGGCGTGGATGTGCAGAACCTCGTCGTGCTGCAGCCGAGCTACATCGAAGGGTTGGCGGCGCTGCTGAATGACGTGCCGGTCGCCACCTGGCGCACGTACCTCACTTATCAATTGCTGACGGCCTTCTCGCCCTTCCTGCCGGCGGCGTTCGTGGCCGAGGACTTCGCCTTCGACCAGAAGACCCTGCGCGGCGTGCCGGAGATCCCGGCGCGCTGGAAGCGCGGCGTCACCGCGACCGATCGCGCCCTCACCTTCGCGCTGGGACGGCTCTACGTCGAAAGATATTTCCCGCCGTCGGCCAAGGCGCATGCCGAGGCGCTGATCGCCGAGATGCTGGGCACCTACAAACAGAGCATCGAGACGCTCGACTGGATGGGGCCGCAGACACGGCGCGAGGCGCTGGCCAAGCTCGCCACGATCCGCGCCAAGGTGGGCTACCCGGAGCAGGGCCGCACCTATGACGGGCTGGTCGTGCAGCGCGACGACCTGGTGGGCAACGTGATGCGCGCGCGGCGCTTCGGGGTCCAATACTGGTTCGCCAAGATCGGCCAGAAGGTCGACCGCGCGGAATGGTTCGGCGGCCCGCAGGTCGTGAACGCCTTCTACAATCCCAACCTGAACGAGATCGTGTTTCCCGCCGGCATCCTGCAGCCGCCGTTCTTCGATGCCGGCGCCGACGATGCGGCGAACTACGGCGGCATCGGCGTGGTGATCGGCCACGAGATCAGCCATGCCTTCGACGACGAGGGCAGCCGCTACGACGGCGTCGGCAACCTGCGCAACTGGTGGACGGCCGAGGACCGCGCGGCCTTCGAGAAGAAGACCCACGGCATGGTGGCGCAGTACGACGCCTTCACTCCGCTGCCCGGCTATCACGTGAACGGCCAGCTGACCTTGGGCGAAAACGTGGCCGACAACTCGGGCCTCGCGGTGGCGGTGAAATCCTATCGCGCCTCGCTGGGCGGCAAACCGGCGCCCGTGCTCGACGGCTACAGCGGCGAGCAGCGCCTGTTCATCGCCTTCGCCCAGATCTGGAAGGACAAGGTGCGCGACGCCGCCCGCATCGAGCGCCTCAAGACCGACCCGCATGCGCCCGGCCAGTTCCGCGCCAACGGCGCGGTGCGCAACCAGACCGCCTTCCAGGAAGCCTTTGACGTGAAGCCGGGCGACGGCATGTATCTGCCGCCGCAGGAAAGGATATCGCTATGGTGACCCTGCGCCGCCGCTCGTTTCTCGCGGGCGCGGCCTGCCTTGCCGCGCCTTCCCTCGCGTCGGCGGAGACCTGGCCCGCGCGGCCGGTGAAGGTGATCGTGCCGTTCGCGCCGGGCGGCCAGACCGACGTGATCGCCCGCTTCATCTCGCAGAAACTATCGGAGCGGTTCGGCCAGCAGTTCGTCGTCGAGAACAAGTCCGGCGCGGGCGGCAACATCGGCATGGGGCTCGCAGCGCAAGTGCCGCCGGATGGCTACACCCTGCTCTTCACCGACGGCACGACCTTCGTCGTCAATCCGAACCTCTACGAGAAGGCGCCCTACGACCCGTTCAAGGACTTCCAGCCTGTGTCGCTGTCCGTCACCACGACCCAGGTGCTGGTGGTCCACCCGTCGCTGCCGGCGACGACGGTCGCCGAGCTGGTCGCGCTGGTGAAATCCAAACCCGACACCTACAGCATCGCCTCGCCCGGCATCGGCACGCCCGGACATCTGACGGGCGAGTTGTTCAAGGCGGCGGCCGGGCTCGATCTCATCCACGTGCCCTTCGGCGGCGGCGGCCTCGCCATCAACTCGGCGGCGGCTGGCCATACGCCGATCGCCTTCGGCTCGCCGGCCGCGACGATGTCCCAGATCACGGGCGGCAAGCTGCGCGCGCTGGCGGTGGCCAGCAAGAAGCGGATCGCCGTCCTGCCCGACGTGCCCTCGATGGCGGAGGCCGGCTACCCGAGCGTCGAGAGCGATGCCTGGGTGGGATGCGTGGCGCCGATGTCGGTGCCCAAGGACATCGTCACGCTGCTCCATACCGAGATGGGCAAGGTGGTCCTGCTGCCCGACGTGAAGGAGCGCGTGGCGGCGCTGGGCTTCGAGCCCTTCGATCCATCGCTCGACGCCTCCGGCGCGCGCATCCGCGAGGAGAGCGACAAGTGGGCCAAGCTCATCCGCACCTTGGGCCTCAAGGCGGGGTGAGCTCTTTGCTGGGGGCGCGCCACTCCAGTGGCGCGTCATGATCGCGCCACTGGAGTGGCGCGCCCCCAGCCTCTACACCTTGAACTTCGCGATCACCTTTTCGTCGAACTTCAGGCCGAGGCCGGGCTTGGTCGGCAGCACGAGCAGGCCGTTCTCGATCGCGGGCGTCTCCTCGTAGAGCACCAGCATCCAGGGCATGTATTCGACGGTGAGGCCGTTCGGGCAGGCCGCCACCACATGGCACAGCACTTCGGGCATCACGTGGCTGACGATCGGCAGGTTGAAGGCCTCGGCCAGGGCCGCGACCTTCATCCATTGGCTGACGCCACCCACGCGGGCGATGTCGACCATGACGATGTCGACCGAGCGCGCCTCGACCATGTGACGGAACGGCACGATGCCCCAGAGATACTCGCCGCCGGCAACCGGCGTCTTGAGCGCGGCCGTCACGCGCGCGAGGCCGGCAAAGTCGTCGGCCGCCGTCACGTCCTCGAGCCAGAACAGGCCGACGCCGTCCTGTTCGACCCGGCTGCCGATGTCGATCGCCTGCTCGGGCCGCCAGCGCTGGTTGATGTCGCACATCAGCTTGATGTCCGGTCCGATCGCGTCGCGCACGACCCTCACGCGGCGGACCTCCTCGGCCGGCGTCGGATTTCCGGGCAGGCCCATCTGGGTCTTCATCTCGCGAAAACCCTTCTGCACCAGGATGCGCGCCGCCTGCTCGGCCTGCTTGTCAGTCAATCCGCGGCGCAGCGAGCCCGAGGCGTAGGTCGGCACCTTGTCGCGATGGCCGCCCAGCAGCTTCCACAGCGGCTGGTCGAGCGCCTTGCCCTTGATGTCCCACAGCGCGATGTCGATCGCCGAGTGCGCCAGGGTGAAGATGCCGCCCGGCCCGCAGGCATCGCCGGTGCCCAGCCGGAGCTTGGCCACGATCTTCTCGATCCGCATCGGATCCTCGCCGACCGTCAGCGCGGCAAGGTCCTCGACCGCGGCATGCAGGCTCCGCGTCATGGCCCCGCCATAGAGCGTGACCGCGATGCCCTCGATGCCGCTGTCGGTGCGCAGGCGCAGGAGGACGATCGGCCGCTTGCGGTCGGCGTCCTCCGGCATGTTGGCCAGCGGATCGTCCTCGGGCACCGCGAGCGTCATCACCTGGTAACTGGCTATTTTCATCACTTTCCTCACCTTTGCTTATTGGGTAGACCGCGATCCGAAACCGCCTGAATGGCCGTTCACATTGCCTCTATTTTCGGCCAGAGTCCGCCGCAGCACAAAGGGAGAGCTAGATGGATTTCGAATACTCGGATCGCAGCAAGGCGCTGCTCGAGACACTCAACAAGTTCATGGACGAGGTGATCTATCCGGCCGAGCCCGTCTACGAAGAACAGATGGAGAAGGCCAAGGACCGCTGGCAGCTCCCGCCGGTGATCGAGCAGTGCAAGGCCGAGGCGAAGAAGCGCGGCCTGTGGAACATGTTCCTGCCGGCCGACCGCGAAAGCGGCGACACGCACGGCACGATGGGCCTCTCCAACCTCGAATACGCACCGATCTGCGAAGTGCTGGGCCGCTCCTCGATCGCATCGGAATCGGTCAACTGCTCCGCGCCCGACACCGGCAACATGGAAGTGTTCGCCCGCTACGGCACCGCCGAGCACAAGGAGAAGTGGCTGAAGCCGCTGCTCAACGGCGAGATCCGCTCCTGCTTCGCCATGACCGAGCCGGCCGTCGCCTCCTCCGATGCGCGCAACGTCGAGTGCCGCATCGAAGCCGACGGCAACGACTACGTCATCAACGGCCGCAAGTGGTGGTCGTCGGGCATGGGCGATCCGCGCTGCGCCGTCATCATCCTGATGGGCAAGAGCGATCCCAACGCGCCGGCCTACCGCCAGCAGTCGATGATCGTGGTGCCGCGCGACGCCAAGGGCATCAAGATCGTGAAGATGCTGCACGTGTTCGGCTATGACGACGCCCCGCACGGCCACGCCGAAGTGATCTACGACAACGTGCGCGTGCCGAAGTCGGCGATCCTGCTGGGCGAAGGCCGCGGCTTCGAGATCGCCCAGGGCCGCCTGGGACCGGGTCGCATCCATCACTGCATGCGCGCGATCGGCGTCGCCGAGCGCGCGCTCGAGATGGCGATCAAGCGCGCCAAGAGCCGCACGGCGTTCGGCCAGAAGATCTCCGAGATGGGCGTCACCAAGGCGCACGTTGCCGACATGCGCATGGAGATCGACATGGCCCGCCTGCTGGTGCTGAAGGCGGCGTGGGCGATGGACAAGTACGGCAACAAGGAAGCCCGCCAGCAGATCGCGATGATCAAGGTGGCGGTGCCGAACATCACCTCGAAGGTCGTGGACCGCTGCCTGCAGCTCCACGGCGCGGGCGGCGTCAGCCAGGTGTTCAAGCTCGCCAGCATGTACGCCCACCAGCGCACGCTCCGTCTCGCCGACGGTCCCGACGAGGTCCATCGCGACCAGGTCGGCCGTCTCGAGATCGCCAAGCACAACTAGGGTCACTGTAACCTTATTGTCTTGAAACTCTGCGATCCCTCGTGAGACCTTCAATGCGAGGCTCACGAGGGACCGCATGGACAGCATCAATCCGGCCGAGATCGCCTACGTTCCCAGCACCGGCGTGCGCAGGATGCACGAGACGCCCCTCGTCGTGGCCAGCGAGAGCAACATCGAGGGCTACGGGCGGATCGTGCACAGCGATCCCAAGTCCTTCCCGATCGAGATCGTGACGTGGCCGGCGCAGGGCCGCCGGCCGATCGACAAGAACTCGGGCGACCAGGGCGGCGTCACCGAAGGCATCTTCCAGGCCTGGTGGAGCGGCGACACGCTTTACGCAAAGAACGGTGCGGTCGGAGACAGCTATCTCTTCGCCTGGAGCAAGTGGGCGGAGGAAGCGGCGACGGACGGACCGACGAGCCCGCGCCAGCATGCGCTGATCTGGCGGGCCAACTACCATCCCGACGGCGGCCAGCTCTTCTGGCCGACCAAGGGTCAGCGCTTTGCCGTGCCGCTCGCGATGCCGGGGGACGACGTGAAGCCCGAGGACTTCACCACCTTCATCTGCGACGGCACCTGCGGCCTCTATGTCCATCCCGGCGTCTGGCACGGGCCGGTCATCCCGCTCGACGACCAGGTCGAGTTGCTCGACCGCCAGGGCCGCGTGCATGCGCGGGTATCGGTCGACTTTCCAAAGGAATTCGGCTGCTATCTCGCCTCGCCGTTGCGCACGCCGGGAGCCTGAGCGCTCCCGCGGCGTTTCACCGGCGACGGAGGACAGCCGTGCCGGAAGCCAAAACCGAGATCAACGACCTCAAGGCGCAGCAGCAGAAGCTGCATCACGTCACCGAGCATCTCGCCAACGAACGCACGATGCTGGCCTGGATCCGCACCGCCATCGCGGTGATGACGCTCGGCGTCGGCATCAATCGCTTCAGCCTGTTCATGGTCGAGTTCAGCCACGTCGTGCCGGGCGGCCGCACCGCCAACGCGCACGCCGAGCAGCTCGGCGTCGGCATGGTGGGGCTGGGCCTGCTGGTGATGCTGGGCGGCACCTGGCACTACATCCACGTTGCCCGGTCGATCGACGACGACACCTTCCGCCCGGCGCGCATCGGCATCGTGCTGACCACGCTGGCCGTGCTCGTCATGGGCGGCGCGAGCCTCGGCTGGCTGCTGTGGTAGCTCGACGCCGGCCGCTCGAGAGCGCCCAGATTTCCTCCCCCGTCTCGGGGGAGTAGGCGTTTTGGCTGCGTAGCAGCCAAAAGCGCCCTGTCGGCGTCTTACGCCGACGGAGGGGGAGCGGGAGCGACCCGGCCGCTCTCTCCGATTTCAGATCATGATCTGGAGCTTGCAAACGATTCGACTGGGCTCGCCCCCTCCGCCCCCGACTACGGGGGCACCTCCCCCGAGACGGGGGAGGGGAGGTAATCGCAATATATCCTTGCGTTTAATTGCGTTAATCGCTATATTGGTTTCCGGACCATACACCCGGAGGCCACCATGGCACGTGCCCGCACGATCAAACCGCACTTCATGCGCTCGCGCAGCATGCGCGCGGTGAGCGGCATGGCGCGGCTTACTTTCATTCAGCTCTGGCTGATCGCCGACGATGCGGGCCGCATCGACGCCCGTCCGCTGCCGCTCGCGCGCCGGCTTTATCCGGGAGATGCCGAGGCGGCCGGCCTGCTGCCGGGCTGGCTGGACGAGCTGGAGGGCCAGCATTGCATCGAGCGCTACAGCGTCGACGGCGACGATTATCTGCGCATCGTGAACTGGCGGCGGCACCAGAAGATCTATCATCCCACGCCGAGCCGTCTGCCGGCGCGTCCGGTCGGCGCCCGGCAGGAGTCGGGAGAGCTTCACGAGTCGCTCGGGAGCGATGGCGAAAAGCCCTGCACCGCCAAAGCGTTGGGCCCCGATTGCGAAAATTCCCGAGCGCTGCGCGAGACTCGTGAGTCGCTCGGAGAAAAGCCGCAGAACCCTTGTGGGCCGGCCTTATCACCCGCTTTCCCGAGCGACTCGCGAGGCGAAGGATTTTTTCGACGCGCTGCCGCTGCAGCCCAACGCGTCTTGATGCGAGGATGAGCCGCGCGGTGGCCCAGCATCGCCTACTCCACCTTGACGCCGGTGTATTCGATCATCTGCTTCCAATAGGCAAGATCGTCCTTCTGTCGCTTGGCGAACTCGGCCGGAGTCGAGCCGATCGGATCGAAGCCCAGCGTCTTCCACCTCTCGAGCGAAGCGGGGTTCTTCAGCGCCGTGTTGATGTCGGTCGACAGCTTGTCGACGATCGCCTTGGGCGTTTTGGCGGGCGCGAACATGCCGTACCAGCCGTCGACCACGAAGTCGGCGAAGCCCGCCTCGATCATGGTCGGCAGCTCGGGCGCCGAGGGCGAGCGCACGGCACAGGTCTGCGCCAGCGCCTTGACCTGGCCGGCGCGCGCCTGCGGCAGGGCCGAGGGCAGGTTGTCGAACATGAAGGCGATGCGGCCGGCCATCAGGTCGGGTTGCGCCTGCGCACTGCCGCGATAGGGCACGAGCGTCGCCTTGAGGCCGGCACGCTTGACCAGCAACTCTGCCGCGATGTGCTGGCTCGAGCCGGTGGCCGCTGCATAGGAGACGCCGTCCTGCTTCCTGACCCACTCGACCAGTTCCTTCGGCGTGTTGGCCGGGATGCTGTTGGGAATCACCAGGGCCATGCAGGCGGTCCCGAGCAGGGTCAGCGGCTCGAAGTCCCGGATCGGGTCGTACGGCAGGTCGGGGTAGAATATCTTGTTGGAGCCGTTGGTGCTCTGCGTGCCGAGCTGGATCGTGTAGCCGTCGGGCGCCGCCTTGGCCGCGATGTCCGTGCCGATGGCGCCGGCAGCACCTCCCTTGTTGTCGATGACGATGCCCGCTTTCCACACATCGCCGAGCCTGGCCGCCAGGATACGCGACAGCGTGTCGGTCGGGCCGCCCGCCGGAAACGGCACGATCCAGCGGATCGGCCGGCTGGGATAGTCTTGCGCGCCCGCGGGCGCGCACAGCGCGGCGAGCATCAGCAGGGCCCAACATGACAGGCGAAATGGCACGCGTAACGACACTTGGGCGCTCCTTGCTTGCGATGCTGGACGAGCTTGATGGCCGCTCCTTCCTGAGGCAAGACCTGTGACAGGAGGAAACACATGACCGATCGCCTGAAAGGCAAAGTGGCACTCATCACCGGCGGCGCGTCGGGTCTCGGCGCCAACGCCGCCGAGCTGATGGTCAAGGAAGGCGCCAAGGTCGTGGTGGCCGACGTCGCGGTCGATCGCGGCAAGGCGGTTGCCGACAAGCTCGGTTCCTCCGGCCACTTCGTGAAGCTCGACGTCACCAGCGAGGACAACTGGAAGGCCGCGATCGCCGAGACCGTGACCAAGTTCGGCGCGCTGCACGTGCTGCTGAACTCCGCCGGCATCGGCCTCAGCAAGACCGTCGAGGACATCACGCTCGAGGAATGGCGCAAGGTCCACGCGATCGATCTCGACGGCGTCTTCCTGGGCTGCAAGCACGGCGTGGGCGAGATCAAGAAGCACACCAAGGAACTGGGCGGCTCGGTGATCAACATCTCGTCGATCTCGGGCATCATCGCCGGCGCCAACATGGCGGCCTACAACTCGGCCAAGGCCGGCGTGCGGCTGCTCAGCAAGTCGGTGGCGCTGCATTGCGCCAAGTCGGGCTACAACATCCGCTGCAACTCGGTGCACCCGACCTTCATCGACACCCCGATCCTCGACAAGTACCGCGACCGCTTCGGCCAGGACCTGATGCAGCAGAAGCTCGGCAAGCAGGTCCCGATCGGCCGCCTCGGCCGGCCCGAGGAAGTGGGTTGGGCTCTGGTCTTCCTGGCGTCGGACGAATCGAGCTTCATGACCGGCTCGGAAGTGATCATCGACG
>Ga0302311_10008087_pt1 | contig 10623 bp, 14 predicted proteins | sample III_Palsa_N1_3_FD_200449 | JGI IMG/M metagenome (GOLD analysis project Ga0302311, IMG submission 200449) | Peat permafrost microbial communities from Stordalen Mire near Abisko, Sweden - III_Palsa_N1_3 | ecosystem: Environmental > Terrestrial > Soil > Palsa > Peat permafrost | place: Sweden...
TGGGCTTCAAGGACCTGAAATAAGGCTTGAGGCGAGCGGCGGTTTCGCGGCTCATTGACCGCCGCTCGATGGATAGCATGACGCCGACGATCGCCGACTGCACGACCTGGGACGCCGAGGATCCGCTCGCCTTCACCCGGTCGCGCTTCCGCCTGCCCGAAGGGTTGATCTACCTCGACGGCAATTCCCTCGGCGCCCTGCCGATCTCGACGCCGGCGCGGCTGGCCGCGGTGGTCGAGCGCGAGTGGGGCCATGGCCTGATCAACAGCTGGAACGACGCCGAATGGATGGCGCTGCCGGCACGGGTGGGCGCGCGGATCGCCGGCCTGATCGGGGCCGACGCCGACGAGGTCGTCGCCGCCGACGGCACCTCGGTGAACCTCTACAAGCTTGCCGCCGCGGCCGTGGGCCTCCGGCCGGAGCGCCGCGTGGTGGTGTCCGAACCCGGCAACTTCCCGACCGACCTCTATGTGCTGCAGGGCCTGTGCGCGGCGATGGACCTGGACCTGCGGGTGCTGCCGCCCGAAGCCATCCCGGCGGCCCTCACCGAGGAGGTCGCCCTCCTGGTGCTGACCCACGTCCACTACAAGTCCGGCCGCATCCACGACATGGCGGCCCTCACCGCCGCGGCGCAGGCCGTGGGCGCGCTGACCCTGTGGGACCTCTGCCATTCGGCCGGGGCCATGCCGGTGGACCTCAACGGCTGCAACGCCGATTTCGCCATCGGCTGCGGCTACAAATACCTCAACGGCGGCCCCGGCGCGCCCGGCTATATGATGGCCGCCCGCCGCCACCATGCAGCGATGAGCCAGCCGCTCACCGGCTGGATCGGCCACGCCGCGCCCTTCGCCTTCGGCGACGACTACGTCCCGGCCGACGGCGTCTCGCGCCTGCTCACCGGCACGCCGGCGGTGCTCGGCCTGACCGCACTGGAAGAAGGGCTGAAGACCTTCGAGGGTGTGTCGATGGCGGCGGTGCGCGAAAAGACGATCCGCCTCGGCGAGCTGTTCGAAACCCTGGCGCGAGAGGCGATGGGCGCGGCCTTCGACCTCGCGTCGCCGGCCGACGCCCGCGCCCGCGGCAGCCAGATCTCACTGCGCCATCCGCACGGCTACGCCATCGTCCAGGCCCTGATCGAGGCAGGCGTGGTCGGCGATTTCCGTGCGCCCGACGTGGCCCGCTTCGGCTTCACCCCGCTCTACCTGTCCTACGCCGACGTGTTCGAGGCCGGTCGGCGGCTGAAGGCGGTGATGAATGAGGAGCATTGGCGGGCGCCGCGCTTCTCCGAGCGGAGGGCGGTCACGTGAGCGATGACGAGGTCCTCGGCGGCGCCCACCTCCGCCCTGATATCTCCTATGGCGACTACCTGGGCCTGGATCGGCTGCTGGCGGCGCAGACCCCGCGTTCACCGCACCACGACGAGCTGCTGTTCATCGTCATCCACCAGGCGTCGGAGCTGTGGATCAAGCTCTGCCTGCATGAGCTGATCGCCGCGCGCGGCCATATCGCCACCGGCGAGCTCGGCCTGGCGCTGAAGATGATCTCGCGCGTCAGCCGCATCCAGACCCAGCTGATCCAGTCCTGGGACGTCCTGGCCACCATGACGCCGGCCGACTACGCCGCCTTCCGCCCCCACCTCGGGCAGAGCTCGGGTTTCCAGTCCTACCAGTACCGGGCGATGGAGTTCGTCATGGGCGCCAAGAGCGCCGGCGCGCTGCAGGTGCACGAGCCCGATCCTTCGGCCCACGCGCTCCTGGCGCGCCTGCTGACCGAGCCCAGCCTCTACGACGAAGCGATCCGGCTCCTGGCGCGCGAGGGGTTCGACCTGCCGCCGGCGACGCTGCAGCGCGACGTGACCAGGCCCTATGCGGCCGATCCGGCGGTGCAGGCGGCCTGGCTCGAGGTCTATCGCGACACCACGCGCTGGTGGGCCCTCTACGACCTGGCCGAAAAGCTGGTCGATCTCGAGTTCCGCTTCCAGCAGTGGCGCTTCGCCCACTTCAAGACCGTCGAGCGGATCATCGGCATGAAGCCCGGCACCGGCGGCACCTCGGGCGCGCCCTACCTCAAGCGCGTGCTGGACACGCAGTTCTTCCCAGAGCTGCTGGCGGTGCGGACGACGCTCTGAGGTGCAAGGTGTGCGACCGCCTCGCCCTCGCCAAAGGTCAGCCCAGCGCGGCCATCAGCTCGGGCACGACCACCTTGTAGTCGCCGACGATGCCGTAGTCCGCGACCTGGAAGATCGGGGCGTCGGCGTCCTTGTTGATGGCGACGATGACCTTGGAGTCCTTCATGCCGGCCAGGTGCTGGATGGCGCCCGAGATGCCGATGGCGATGTAGAGGTCGGGGGCGACCACCTTGCCGGTCTGGCCGACCTGGTAGTCGTTGGGAGCGTAACCCGCGTCCACCGCCGCGCGGCTGGCGCCGACCGCGGCGCCCAGCTTGTCGGCCAGGGGCTCGATCACCCGGTGGAATTCTTCGGCCGAGCCCATGGCCCGCCCGCCCGAGACCACGATCTTGGCCCCGGCCAGTTCCGGCCGGTTGGACTTGACCACTTCCTCGCTGACGAAGCTCGCCTCGCGGCCGGCGGGCGCCGCCGCGGCCACGGTCTCCACCGGCGCCGAGCCGCCGTCGGCCACCGGCTTGAAGGCGGTCGGGCGGACGGTCAGCACCTTCTTGGCGTCGGACGACTGCAGGGTCTCCAGCGCGTTGCCGGCGTAGATCGGGCGGACGAAGGTGTCGGGCGACACCACTTCGATCACATCGGTGATCTGGTTGACGTCGAGCTTGGCGGCGATGCGCGGGGCGTAGTTCTTACCCGCCGAGGTCGCCGGGATCAGGATGGCGTCATAGCCGCCCGCCAGCGAGACCACCGTATCGGTGACCGCCTCGGCCAGCTGGTGGCCCAGGGCGTCGCTCTCGGCGAGCAGCACCTTGCGCACGCCGGCGAGCTTGGCGGCGGCGTCGGCGGCGGGCTTGGCGCCCTGGCCGGCGACCAGGATGTCGATGTCCCCGCCGAACTTCTGGGCGGCGGCGACGGTCTTGGCGGTGGCTTCGCCGAGGGCGGCGTTGGTATGGTCGGCGACGACGAGGACGGCCATCAGAGCACTCCCGCTTCGTTCTTCAGCTTGGCGACCAGTTCGGCCGCGTTCTCAACCTTGACGCCGGCGGAGCGTTTCGGCGGTTCGGTGATCTTCAGCACCTTGAGCCTGGAGGCTACGTCGACGCCGTAGTCGGCCGGCGTCTTCAGGGCGATTTCCTTCTTCTTCGCCTTCATGATGTTGGGCAGGGAGGCGTAGCGCGGTTCGTTCAGGCGCAGGTCGGCGGTGATCACCGCCGGCAGCGAGACCTCCAGGGTCTGCAGCCCGCCGTCGATTTCGCGGGTCACGCTGGCCTTGCCGCCCGAAACCTCGATCTTGGAGGCGAAGGTCGCCTGCGGCCAGTCGAGCAGGGCCGCCAGCATCTGGCCGACCGCGTTGTTGTCGCCGTCGATGGCCTGCTTGCCCATGACGACCAGGTCGGGGTTCTCCTCGGCGATCACCGCCTTCAGGAGCTTGGCCACCGCGAGCGGCTCCACGTCCACGTCGGTCTGGATCAGGATGCCGCGGTCCGCGCCCATGGCCAGGGCCGTGCGTATGGTCTCCTGCGCCTGCACCGGGCCGATCGAGACGGCGATCACCTCGGTGGCGACGCCCTTCTCCTTCATGCGCACCGCTTCTTCGGTGGCGATCTCGTCGAAGGGGTTCATCGACATCTTGACGTTGGCGAGATCGACGCCGGTCTGGTCGGGCTTCACCCGCACCTTGACGTTGGAGTCGATCACCCGCTTGACCGGGACCAGGACCTTCATGCGCGTTCGTTCGTCCTTGAGCTGAGGGCGACCGGCCGCTCACGGCCGGCGAAGGTTGCGGCATGCATGCCGCGTCGGGGGGCTTTCAAAGCCAAGGGGGAGCCCCCGTCAAGAGGCGAGGGCCGATCCCGGCTCGCCCGGAGTGCTTGCCGAGGCGGCGGCGGGCCTGCATAGAGCCGCCATGGGTACTATCCTCAACCGCGTGATGTGGGGCTTCCTCGGCGCCTTCTTCGTCGCCGTCATCGCGATCGGCGTCTACCAGGTGGTCTGGGCCTGGCCAGCCGAACGCTGCCTCAAGGCGCACAAATGGTGGGATTCGGGCCAGCGCGTCTGCGCTACGCCCGTCGACCTGCGCCTGTTCACCCGCCGCCCCAATGTCGCGCCCCCGGCCATCGGCCCGGGCGCGAAGCCGTCGTAGGCTGGGTCTCCCTGAGGCCTTATTCGCCGCTTGGCGCCGACGCGCATCGGCCTCGAGCACGCGCTGACGGCTATGGCGCGCTACCTGAACAACCGCGCCGCATCGATCTATGGCGGCTCGAACGAAATCCAGCGGGACGTCATCGCCAAGCCGGTGCTCGGCCTCTGACGCACGGACGACCCGGCCGAACGCGTGAACCGTTCTCCGCCCCGAAATCCAGGCTAAGATCGGCGTAAAGCCAAACGAGGAAGCCCATGCCGGATACCGCGGAGTTTGCGTCCGCCGTCGATCTCGACCAGATGCCGACGGTCGGCGATATCGCCCGCTATCACGCGAGGGAGCGCGGCCAGGACGTCGCCTTCGCGTTCGAGGGGCGCGAGACCACCTTCGCGGACTTCGACGCCAAGACCAACCGGGTCGCCAACGCCCTGCTGGCCGAAGGGCTGAAGACCGGCGACCACATCGCCTATCTCGGCAAGAACAGCGACCACTACTTCGAACTGTTCGTCGGCGCGGCCAAGATGGGCGCCGTCACCACCCCGATCGGCTGGCGCCTGGCCCCGCCCGAGATCGGCTACATCGTCGAGGATTGCGCGGCGCCCCTGCTGTTCGTCGGGGCCGAGGTCATGGACCAGGCGCGCGCGGCTGTCGCCGGGCTGGAGCGCAAACCCAAGCTGATCGCCATGGAGGCCGGCGGCGCCGAGGGTGCGCCGCTGTTCGAGGATTGGCGGGTCGCCGCCTCCGACCGGGATCCCGAGATCGCCATCACGACCGCCGATATCGCGGTCCAGCTCTACACCTCGGGCACCACCGGGCGGCCCAAGGGGGTGATGCTGACGCACGACAACCTGCTGTCCGGCCGCCGGGACGCCGCCCAGGCGCGGATGGACTGGAACACCTGGGGTCCGCAGGACGTCAGCCTGGTCGCCATGCCCGTCGCCCACATCGGTGGCACCGGCTGGGGACTGGTCGGCCTCCTGAACGGCGCAAAGGGCGTGGTGGCGCGGGAGTTCGATCCGTTCAAGGTGCTGGGCTTCATCGAGAACGATCGCATCTCGAAGATGTTCATGGTGCCGGCGGCGCTGCAGATCGTGGTGCGTCAGCCCCGCGCCCGCGAGGTCGACTACAGCCGGCTGAAGTACATCATGTACGGCGCCTCGCCGATCCCGCTCGACCTGCTGCGCGAGTGCATCGAGGTGTTCGGCTGCGGCTTCTGCCAGCAGTACGGCATGACCGAGACCACCGGCACGGTGGTCTACCTGCCGCCTGAGGACCACGATCCCGCCGGAACGCCGCGCATGCGGGCGGCAGGCATCCCGCTGCCGGGTGTCGAAATCCGGGTGGTCGACGAGGAAGGTCGGCCCCTGCCGCCGAACGCCGTCGGCGAAGTCGCCGTCCGCGCGAAGATGAACATGGCCGGCTACTGGCGCCAGCCCGACGCCACCCGCAAAACCATAGACGCGGACGGCTGGCTGCGCACCGGCGACGCCGGCTACCTCGACGAGGACGGCTACCTCTACATCCATGACCGGGTGAAGGACATGATCATCACCGGGGCCGAGAACGTCTATCCGGCCGAGGTGGAGAGCGCCATTTACGGCCATCCGGCCGTCGCCGAGGTGGCGGTGATCGGCGTGCCCGACGACAAATGGGGCGAGGCGGTGAAGGCCATGGTGGTGCTGAAACCCGGCGCCGAGGGCGACGCGGCCGACATCATCGCCTTCGCCCGCAGCCGCATCGCCGCGTTCAAAACCCCGAAGTCGGTCGACTTCATCCCCGCCCTGCCCCGCAACGCCTCGGGCAAGATCCTGCGGCGGGAACTGCGCGACCCCTATTGGGCGGGGCGCGAGCGTAAGGTGAATTGACCGCTTATCGAGTCCCGCCCGGCGTCCACAGCACGTCGCCGTCGGCGCGGTTGGCGTGGCGGGCCATGACGAACAACAGGTCCGACAGCCGGTTCAAATAGCGGATGGCGGCGGGGCTGACCGCCTCGCCGGGCTGGTCGTGCAGGCGCACGGCGATCCGTTCGGCCCGGCGGCAGACCGTACGCGCCAGATGCAAATGGGTGGCCAGTGCCGTGCCCGCCGGCAGGATGAAGCTGGTCAGCGGCCCCAGTCGCTCGTTCAGCCCGTCGATCTCCTGCTCCAGCCGGTCGACCTGGCCGTCGACGATCCGCAGCGGCTCCCAGCCGAGCGCCTTGCCGGGCCGGTCGGGCGTGGCGAGGTCGGCGCCGAGGTCGAACAGCTCGTTCTGGATCCGGCCCAGCATGGCGTCGAGGTCAGAATCGAGTTCGGTGTGCAGCCGGCACAGGCCGACACAGGCGTTGGTCTCGTCCACCGCGCCATAGGCCTCGACGCGCAGGTCGTGCTTGCGCACCTCCTCGCCCGTGGCCAGCCTCGTGCCGCCGCGGTCGCCGGTCCTGGTGTAGATGCGGTTCAGCGTGACCACGCCCGGACCCCCAAAGCCGCCGTCAGTGGTGCATCTTGTAGATGAAGCCGATGGTCAGGGCGACGACCGCGACGGCCTGGGTCGCCACGCGATAGCGCATGAACTTGTTGGAGTTGGCGCGGGCGAACTCGCCGCCGCGCATCACCGTGTAGAAGCCGGCGAACAGGCTGGCGAGCACCGCCAGCATGGCCAGCCCGATGATGATGTTGATGATCAGTTCCATGGCCCGGATTTAAGCCCGATCGGCGCCTGACGCCAGTACCGGCCCCCTACCAGTACCGGCCCCCTAGGTGTGATCGAGCACCGGCTTGGACTGGTAGGGCTCTTCCAGCGCCTTGATCTCGTCCTCGGTCAGCCTGATCTCCAGCGCCGCGATCGCATCGTCGAGGTGATGCAGCTTGGAGGCGCCCACGATCGGCGCCGTCACCGCCGGCTTGGACAGCACCCAGGCCAGGGCGATCCGCATCGGCGACAGGCCCTTGGCCTTGGCCAGCTGGTTCAGCGCCTCCTTCACCGCGAAATCGGCGTCGGTGTAGTAGAGGTGGTCGGCGAATGGGTCGGTCTGCGAGCGGGTGGTCTCGCCGCGCACGTTCTCTCCGCCCGTGGGTCGCCGGCGGTCCGAGGCCAGGAAGCCCCGCGCCAGCGGCGACCAGGGGATCACGCCGACGCCTTCGGCCAGGCATAGGGGCAGCATCTCCCGCTCTTCCTCGCGGTAGACCAGATTGTACTGCGGCTGCATGGAGACGAACTTCGCCCAGCCATTGCGCTCCGACACACTGAGCATCTTCATGAACTGCCAGGCGTACATGGACGAGGCGCCGAGGTAGCGGACCTTGCCGGCCTTCACCACGTCGTGCAGCGCCTCCAGAGTCTCCTCGATCGGCGTGTGCGGGTCGAACCGGTGGATCTGGTAGAGATCGATATAGTCCGTGCCCAGCCGGCGCAGGCTGTCGTCGACCGCCGCCATCACGTGCTTGCGCGACAGGCCGCGGTCGTTCGGCCGCTCGGTCATCGGGTGGTAGAGCTTGGTGGCGATCACCACCCCGTCGCGCCAGCCGGAGCCGGCCAGATCCTTCAGCGCCTTGCCGGTGACCACCTCGCTGTCGCCGATCGAATACATGTCGGCGGTGTCGAAGAAGTTGATCCCCGCCTCGAGCGCCCGCGCATAGAACGGCCGGCTCTCGGCCTCGTCCAGCACCCACGGCCGCCACTTCGACGAACCATAGGTCATGCACCCCAGGCACAGCCGCGACACCTTCAGTCCGGTCCGGCCGAGATTGACGTAGTCCATTGGGCGCTCCTCCGCTTTCGGCTAATATCTAGGGCATGGACGACGCCAAGCCAGACGTGACCGCACCGGGCGTGATGGACGAGCAGGCCCTGTTCGATCCGGAAGAGCCGGGGATATTCGACGCGCTCGACGAAGAAGCCGAGCGTGTGGCCGACGCTGAAGCCGAGGCGGACGTCGCCGCGGGCCGGGTGATCAGTCATGGGGCGATGAAGCGGTGGCTGTCGTCCTGGGGAACCGACAAACCGCTGCCGCCGCCTGAATGCGGCGAGTAGTCTGGACGGCGCGGGCGCGGGACGATCTTCGCCGCATCGAAACCTACATCGCTCTGTTCAAGCCTATCGCAGCCGCGCGCCTCGCCAGCCGCCTGATCGCCCTTGCTGATAGTCTTGCCGAGCAGCCGGAACGCGGACGCGATGTCGGTGCAGGCGTTCGCATGATTGCAGCGGTGAGGCCCCATCTGGTTCGCTATCGCGTCGTAGAGGGCACGGTGATCATTCTCCGCGTCCGCCATGCGGCGCGGAGGGCCCGTTAGCCTATTTAGCCAACCGTCCATCCGCGATCGCCTCGGGTTCGAAGCGGAACAGCACGTCATGGTCCGGCTGGTCCGCGGCGCTATCCGACGACAGATGCCGCACCAGGTGGCGCATCAGGTTGATGCGGGCGTCCTTCTTGTGGTCGGTGGCCACGCACCACCACGGGGCGACATCGGTGTGGGTGCGGGTCAGCATCTCGTTGCGGGCGGCCGAATAGGCCTTCCACTTCTTTTGCGCCAGGCCGTCGAGGTCGGAGACCTTGAGCGCCTTCAACGGATCGCTCCGCCGGGCGTCGAGCCGTCTGGCCTGCTCGTCCTTGGAGATGTCGAGCCAGTATTTCAGCAGCACGATGCCGGCCTCGGTCAGCATCTGCTCGAACCCCGGCGCGTCGCGCAGGAAGTCCTGGTGTTCCTGCTCGGTGCAGAAGCCCATCACGGGCTCGACGCCCGCCCGGTTGTACCAGGAGCGGTTGAAGATCACGAGTTCGCCGCAGGCCGGCAGATGCTCGACATAGCGTTGGAAGAACCACAGGCTCCGCTCGCGGTCCGAGGGTTTGGGCAGGGCCACCACCCGGGTGGCGCGGCTCGACAGGTGTTCGGTGATCCGCTTGATCGAGCCGTCCTTGCCGGCGCCGTCGCGGCCCTCCAGCACGACCACCACCTTCTGGCCGTCGGCGATGGCCTTGGCCTGCCAGCGGACCAGGGCCAGCTGCAGGTCGCGGAGGTGATGTTTGTAGGCGTGATGATCCATCTCTCCACCCTAAGTCTGAGGCACGCTAAAGAGAAAGCATGATCCGCCTGTTCGTGCCCGATCCCCTGTCCGCCGGCTTCGCCGTGGTCCCGGCCTCCGAGCAGAGCCGCTACCTCGTCAGCGTCATGCGCGTGCAGCCGGGCGCGGCCCTGCTCCTGTTCAACGGCCGCGACGGTGAATGGCGGGCGGTGGTCGAACACGCCGGCAAGCGCGACTGCGCGCTGCGGGTCGAGGCGCTGACCCGGCCGCAAGCCTCGCCGCCCGACCTCGAGCTGATCGTCGCCCTGGTCAAGCGCGGGCCGCTGGAGACCATCGTCGAAAAGGCGACCGAGCTCGGCGTCCGCCGCATTCGCCTGGTCCTCACCCGCCGCACCAACGCCGACCGCGCGCGGGTCGAGCGGCTGCAGGCCATCGCCGCTGAGGCGGCGGAGCAGACCGGCCGGCTCGATGTTCCCGAGATATCGGAGCCGGTGAAACTGCAGACCCTGCTCGGTGCGTGGCCGGCGGAGCGGCGGGTGATGTTCTGCGACGAGGCCGGCGACGATCCCGCGGCGGAATGGGGCGGCGGGCAGGGCCGCGCCGGTCCGGTGCTGGAGACGCTGCAGCCGGGGGAGGGGCCCTGGGCGGTGCTGATCGGTCCGGAGGGCGGCTTCGCGCCGGAAGAGCGGGCCGCGCTGCGCAGCCTGCCGTTCGTGACCCCGGCCACCCTCGGCCCGCGTATCCTCCGCGCCGACACCGCCGCCATTGCAGCGCTCACATTGTGGCAGGCCGCGCTGGGGGATTGGCGGGCGTTCAGACCTTGATGTCGAGCAGCGATCCGGGCCGGGCGTAGCGAGTGGGCGCGCCCTCGGCAGCGGGCTGCGACGCTTGAACGCTTGGCCCGCGCGTGGCGGTCTGGACCGGGCGGGCGGCCTGGGTCGGCGTCACGTCGTTCAGGGCGGCGGTGAAGAAGGCGCGCTGAGCCGCGCGCACAGCTTGGCTGGGCCGGGCGGGCTGCAGGGCGTTGGGGCTGGCGCCGCCGGTGACGCGAAGATCGGCCATCGTTAACTCCTCACCCGAGGGTTCGGGCGAACATGGTTAACCACAGCTTAACGTGAGGGCTATCAGCGCGTTCCGGATGCGGCGCGCAGCATGGCGTCGGCGTCGGCCGGGCCCAAGGCGCCGGAGTGTTTGGCGAGAATCTGGCCGCTCGCCGACACCATGAAGGTCTCGGGAACGCCAGAGACGCCCAGATCCAGGCCCGCGGCGCCGTCACGGTCGGCCAGCACCACGGCGAAGGGGTCGCCGTTGCGGTCCAGGAAACCCTGGGTGCGGCCCGGATCGTCCTTGTACG